>Ga0182738_1000150_pt1 | contig 109529 bp, 112 predicted proteins | sample eDN5th30CBELigMG_FD_128876 | JGI IMG/M metagenome (GOLD analysis project Ga0182738, IMG submission 128876) | Enriched Miracle-Growth compost microbial communities from Emeryville, California, USA - eDNA 5th pass 30_C BE-Lig MG (version 2)... ... | reverse complement strand
TCTACTGGTATAACAATGAACGATCAAAAGAAAAATTGGCTGGACTGAGCCCTGTTGAATACCGGACTCAATCCAGCCAATCAGCTGCATAATAAAACTCTAACTTTTTGGGGTAACCACCAATTGCCCCTCTTTTTTCTATAAATCTATCGTTTTGCAAATCTTTCATAGATATCCTGCAATGTTTGACAGCCCATCTCCTGTGCTTTTCGCAAATAATTAGTCCAAAGAATAGCAGTTAGTTTCGCATCCCCTAATGCATGATGCCGATTTTCAATGGGGATTTCACTATAAGTGCACCAATCTTCCAATGTAACAATCGACTGATACGGCGCCACAATTTTAAATAAAAAGGATGTATCCACAATACGATGTTTAAAAGGTGTTTTAAATTGCTTCCAACATGCAGACTGCATAAAGTTTTTTTCATGGGAGGAATGATGGGCCACTAATGTATCATCTTTAATAAACTCAAAAAATCTTACCATTACCTCTGATAGATTGGGTGCATCTATTAAATCATTATTACAGATGCCAGTTAAATCTGTAATTTCTGCTGGGATTTCTTCTTTAATATGAACTAAGGAATAAAATTGCTCTTGCTGTATTTCACAGCCCACGACCTTTACGGCTCCAATAGAAATAATCTGATCTCCCTTTTCAGGAAAAAAACCAGTTGTTTCAATATCAAATACAACTGTTTTTAAATCCCGCAAAAAAAGACGCGAGGCAACCTCCACTTTTAAATCCTTTTGAAACTGCCTCATAAATGCAAGCTGCTGGGAATTAAAACCCGCTGAATTTGTATTTAATACACTTGAATTTACTTTTCCATATAAATCTCTCATATACTGTAGAAAAGATTCCACACCCATGTTAACACCCTTTTTCAATTATCCTTTGAACTTTTTGATACAATTTTATTCCGCTTCTTAACAATTGTTTAATTTCTTGCCTTTCTTCTTTTGACAACTGACCGATATTGAGAAAATGAACATCACTATACGCTTTGGCATTTTTAAATAAACCAATTCGATATGCCAATATTTTCGCAAAATATCTTTCATAAGGAATTAAAAATGTTTGATAATGATCTATCGCCTTTAATGCATGTATTCTTTCTAATGTGGAAGTTTCCTGGATGCCTTCTTTGATGGCAAGCAGCCGAATCGAATTGACATAAGGCAAATACATTGTATTTTTCAAATGAATGGAACCTTTATATGGGCCTGTTCGTTCTACAAAAAACTGTCCAAAAATCCCAACGCCCCTTTTTATCCTCATTACATTATTGGAAAATCGTTTTAAAAGAGAAGGCTTTAAAAAACGATATTCATGAATAAATGCCCTCAGTTCTTCCACAAAAGCAGCCTCACCTACAAGTTTTCTGGCATCATAAAAAATTTGCAAAAAACGTATCGATTCCCAGCTTTCTGTTTCCATCCATTTCAGAAGCTGCTTTCGCCAATCTTCCAGCGATTTGCACCATATAGGATTGCTGCTCATTACATTCCCTTCACAATAGGGATAGCCTACTTCATTTAACGCATCACTTAACTTCTTGCCGAATGCTAAAAAATATTGCTGATGACCGGAGTTTGTTTCCTTAAAAATCAGGCCATGGTCTTGATCGCTAAGCACCCCCTGCTCCCCCCTGCCGGCACTTCCTGTCACAAACCATACAAATTCACAAGGAGGAGCTCCTGCGGTCCTTATATATTCTTCTAAAGCAGCTGCAAAAACTTCTTTCATTATCTCCTCATGACAGATATTTAGCTGTGCATTTGTTTGGGAGGCTTCCTTTATTTTTATTTTTTTATATTCTTTTATTTGTTTGATGCGAATAATATAAGAGCACATTCATGCACTTCCCTTTATAAAAGATAAAATAAATAATTTATTACGCATTAACGAGCTTTTGCTCCACCTCATCAAGATGAGAGAAAACAAAAAATCTAAGTAGGTAGAAACTCGCTGAATAAAAGCCTGATTGATCCAACTAACAATCAATAGGAACATACCCCCCACTGATTGAAGTTTCACCATATCAGGATACAGCTCACAAAAAACATCTATAATCACTTAGTATGGTTGTTTTATATATGTTATATATTATAACATGCTTTTTAAAATAAAGTGTGTCTATTGGCTAAAGGAAATAATGGGAGCCTCACTAATATAGTGAGGCTCGTAGCTAGCACTTATAATTTTATTGATAATAATTAATTACATATTTTTGCTTTCTTCATTAGGCAGGAATGCTTCAGGATATCCATATGTGCCATGTTCACTAATATCCAAGCCCATAATTTCTTCTTCCTCTGATACGCGAATTCCGCTTACTTTTTTAATAGCAAATAAGATGATATAACTTACAACAAAAGCAAAGATTGCACATGTTACAACACCTAACGCTTGAACTCCCAATTGATGGAATCCGCCGCCATAAAATAATCCAGGCTTACCAACTACCGCAAGCTCTTTTGTTGCAAATAAGCCGTTTGATAAAGTTCCCCAAACCCCAGCTGTACCATGTACAGATAATGCAAAGATTGGATCATCAATTTTTCTATTTTCAAAGAAGCGAACACTATAAAATACCAATATTCCAGCAATTAGACCAATTACAACCGCTGCCCATGTATCAACAAATGCACAAGATGCTGTAATAGCAACCAATCCTGCAAGAGCTCCATTTAAAATTGTGGTAATATCTGATTTTCCTAAAACCATCCAAGAGATGAACAGAGCAGAAACCGCTCCAGCTGCTGCTGCTAAATTTGTGTTTAATGCAACAAACCCAAAGAAACCATCTGCTACAGAAACTGTACTTCCTGCGTTAAAGCCAAACCATCCAACCCAAAGGATAATAACACTTAATGCTGTATACACTTGATTATGACCAAAAATTGGATTTGCAGAACCATCCGCATTGTATTTCCCGATACGTGGTTTTAATAGCATAGTAGCCGCCAACGCTGCCATTGCACCAGTCAAATGCACAACTGTTGAACCAGCAAAGTCTTGTTTTCCATGTTCAGCTAACCATCCACCGCCCCAAATCCAGTGTGCAATAACCGGATATACGATTGCAGAAAATAAAAGTGAAAAGATAACATAAACAGATAATTTCGCACGTTCAGCAAACCCGCCAAGAGCAATCGTTAAAGAAATTCCAGCGAATGCTAATTGGAAAACAAAAAATACGGATGTTTGCAATCCTGCTCCATCTGCTTGTGCACCAGAATAGAAGAAATCGGTTAATCCAACAAAAAAGTTGCCATTCCCTCCAAAGATAAATCCGTATCCAACAGCCCAGAATACTAATGATGCAATTCCGAATGTGAAGACTGTTTTACCAGCAATATGCCCGGCATTTTTCATTCTTGTGGAACCAGCTTCTAATAAAATAAATCCACCTAACATAAAAATAACTAAAATTGCAGCAACCATTGTCCACAAGCTATTCATTAAAAACTCTAATTCTTCCATTTTGAGCTTTTCCCCCTTTTTGTTATGTATATTTTTCTTCACTTTAAGTGTCATATAATCTAACACTTGATTAACTTTATTTTACCTATATTAAATTTTCTGTCAATATGATTTTCTTATTTAATTTTCAAAAAAATTAAATAATTTTTTATTTCCCTTTATTTTACGTGGTTTAGCAGCCCTTTAGAATAAAAAACTATTTTTTTGTGAACAAATAAAGAAAGCGTTATCATTATTGTTCGTTATTCCTCTTTTCTCTTTTTAGCATAAAAGGGTGCTCGGATATGCCAAACATCTGACATATCCGAACACCCTAATAACTTAATTTTTGCTTTCAATTAGCAAATAAATGTCGCACCAACGATAATCAACAAGATAAATAATACTACGATTAATGCGAATCCGCCGCCGTATCCAACTCCACCAGCATATCCACAACCACCGTATCCATATCCTGCTCCATAACCGTAACCACCGTACATAAAACATTCCCCTTTCTCGATATATATTTTTCTCGTTAACAACCTCTCGTTAACTTAGGAAGCATTTTACTAAAGAATTTCTCCCTTAACACTTCCTTACAAAAATATGATATGCAAGTATCACTCATTGGGTTTGGGTAAATGTCTATGTTCAGCAAAAAACCTATTTTATTTTATTATCCGCCTATAATAATACATTTTTTGTCAATTGCTGAGCACGGTCAAATGGCGAATCAGCATGACTAATTTCTGAAATGACTGCTACACCATCTCCTCCTGCAGCCATTACTTCTTTAGCATTTTCTGCTGTAATCCCGCCAATTCCGACAATTGGAATGTCAAAGCCTTTTTCCTTTAACTCTTGAATTAATGTTGTTCCTTGGACTTCCTTGGCATCTGCTTTAGTATTCGTTGGAAAAATCGGTCCAATTCCAACATAATCAGCACCAGATACAATTGCTTTTTCAACTTCTTCAATAGAATGGGCAGACACGCCCAGTATTCTATCGCCAATTTTCTCTTTTACGAGCGCCGGTGATTCATCCTCTTGACCAATATGCACACCATCTGCATCTATTTCCACCGCCAAATCTACATCATCATTCACAATAAAAGGAACCTGATATTTTTTGCAAATTTCCTGCCATTTTCGAGCAAGCGCTATTTTTGCTTCGCCTGTATATGATCCTTCTCCCTTTTCCCGAAACTGAAAAATAGTCACTCCTCCTTTCAGTGCTTCCGTTAAAACAAATTCATGCTCCTTATTGGTATTGTTGCTGCCCATGATAAAATACACTTTCAGCTTCTTTCGGAGCCATTCCTTACTGTAGCTGCTCAATTGATACCCCTTCTTCCCTAGCTTTTCACCGCATTTTTTTGCTGTTCCTGATATGCCCAATGATTGGTTGGGCCATGACCATTGCCAATATGTAAGTCCCATTGAATTGCACAATAAACAAATGCTTGGGCCACCTTAAATGCTTCTTCTACTGTTTGGCCTTTTGCCAGGCATGCTGCAACGGCTGCTGCAAATGTACAGCCCGTTCCATGGGTATTTTTTGTTGAAACCCTTTTCGTGTGCAGCTCAAAAAAACTTTTCCCATCAAATAATAAGTCTGTCAAATGTTCTTCCTCTTCATGTCCCCCTTTAATGATGACATTTTTTGCGCCTAATGCAAAAAGCGCTTCTGCTGCTAACTTTCTCTCTGCTAAAGATGTAATCTTTATGCCTGTCAATTCTTCCGCTTCTGGAATATTTGGGGTAATGACCGTTGCTATTGGAAGCAAATATTTTTTCATCGCAGACACCGCCTCTTGCTGCAATAAAGCAGAACCTCCTTTGGCAATCATCACAGGGTCTACAATGACTTGCCGCCATGCATACTGCTTCACTTTAGAGACTACTAGTTCAATAATGTCTGAGCTAAATAGCATGCCGGTTTTTATAGCATCTGTTCCCATATCCACAGCGATTGCATCTAGCTGCTTTTCGATCGCTTCTAAGCTCATAGGATATACCCCATGCACGCCAAGTGTATTCTGAGCTGTTACAGCTGTTATAGCGCTCATGCCGAATACCTTCAGCTCTTGAAATGTTTTCAAATCTGCTTGAATGCCTGCTCCTCCGCCTGAATCAGACCCCGCTATTGTCAGGGCTTTTGCTCTTTTCATAGTACAAACTCACCCGCTCTTTCTATTTTTGCCAAGCGCAGAATATCTTGTTTATCCACTTGGGCCAATTTATTTAATAATTGGATTTGGAAACTTCCCGGACCTTCCTTTCCCCCTGCTTCTGCTGCCATTTCTGCAGCAATCCCATATGCTGTGAGTCCAGCTGCGCAAGCTTTCAGAACATCTTTTTCCACTGCGATAAAAGCAGCAAGTACAGAAGACAATAAACAGCCTGCCCCCGTCACTTTTGTTAATAAAGGGTGGCCATTTCCAATAAAATAAGCTCTATCACCATCTGTTGCCACATCTTTTTTGCCTGTAATCACAACAGGAGCTTGTATTTTTTTAGAAGCTGCCTTTGCGATCGCCACAACATCTGCTTTTAGCCCTACTGCATCGACCCCTTTTATTTCCGCCTGCACCCCACTAACTGCAGCGATTTCTGCTGCATTTCCTCTCATTAAAGAAATCTTTACTTCATTTAGTATTTGTTGAACACTTTCTGTTCGATAAGTCGTAGCGCCAGCGCCTACAGGATCTAAAACAACCGGAGTATTGTTCTTATTGGCTGCTTTTCCGGCAATAATCATGCTTTCGACATTTTCTTTTGTTAAAGTTCCAATATTTAGGACCAAAGCATCTGCAGCCATGGCCATTTCCGCTACTTCTTCTTTTGCATATGCCATCACTGGTGATGCCCCAATAGCAAGAAGCCCATTTGCTGTAAAATTCGTCACAACAACATTTGTAATATTATGAATAAGAGGATTTTTTTCTCGTAATCTCTCTAATATTTCTCCAGCTTTAATTTCTTCATTTATTATTCCCATATAGTATCTCTCCTTTTTTCTTCCCTTATTTAGATCTATTTTTTCCATAATAAAAAGCTATGCATGTATCTTTTCCCTTTACATTTCCCCTCTCTTTTTGCCGACAAAAGGAGCAACATAAAGCGAACTCACAAGCATAGCTTAATAAAAAAAAACACTTTTGCCTTTTGGATCAAAGTGTTTCGACATGTGTGCTTACACCTCCCTGCGCTGGCATTATCCAACAGGTTCTTCCGGTCTATGGCGGGACAGCCATACTCTCAGCCTGATTTCACAAGCTCCCGATTATTCATTCATTTTCTACTTTAGTTTATCTTATTTCATGTATCGATGCAAGATTCTGTCTACTTACTACCCTTCAGAAGAAAATGAACTAGCAGTTCTTCCTACTAATCTCAAAAAAATTCAAATGAGCATCCTCCTTATAAATCATAAATATATTCATCCAATGGTTTTTCACTTTTTTCTATCTTTTTTACTTTTAATACTGGCATTGCCGTACCGTCCATCTCTTTCTTTTGAATTGTCGCCGTGATCGTATACCATGCCCCTGTTTTCAGCTTGCTGATGTCCCCATTCAGCATATACCCATATATGGATAAATCAGCAACGCAATGAGTCATTATTTTTCTTGCAAGCACTGCCTCATTGTCTTTAAATCCGTCTTCCCGATAAATGTAGCCATTCATCACAATTTCTTTTCCTTCCACTTCCTCCAATTGATTATTAAGAAGATCCATGACTGAAAAAAAATTTGCATCTTTGACAATTATTTTTTCTTCCACATTTGCGTCATGATTTCTATCATCATTATTCTTTATTTCTGAAACATACCCATTTGTTGACAACAATTCTTTATTTATAGAAAAATCTTCCATCGTAAAAAAGAAAAATAACGGACTGAAAAATAACAAATAAGGAAGAAGCTGCTTGACTGTCGAAGTGCTTTGATCGCACACATCACAATCACAGTCTGCGCCTTTTAAATTGCTGTTTAAAAGCCGAAAAAAACCTAAAATAAACATAAACACCATTGACAGCAAAAGAAATGGAACCAATTTCGGCGCTACAAGCATCTTGATCATATCTTTGACAAACAATTTAAAAAGAAGCAGGCTAAAGCTGATTAAAATAACGCCTTGCAGTTCATTGGATAATTGCCAATTGGGACTCCAGCTGATTTTCATAACATGGCCTCCTTTCTAACAAACAGACGGCACTTATCTTTGCTCCTAAATCGCTAGAAATAGCTGCCGCATTTTTGCTTAAACCAAAAAGCTGCCGACTATTATTGATAAAGCAAATACGGCCACCGTAACAAGCAGAATAAAAAAAGCAACAAATTTTATTTTAAAAGAAGCAAGCATAACAAAGGTATTTTTAAAATCTAAAATTGGACCAAACACTAAAAATCCTAATATTGCATGTGAAGAAAATATTTTAGAAAAAGAAGCGGCCACAAAAGCATCTGCTTCAGAACATAATGACAGCAGATAAGCAAGACCCATCATCACCGCGGTTCCTTGAAAGGTATTTTGGGCAGCTTGTACAAAAGCAGATCCTTGCAAATACAATTGGGCAACACTGGCAAACAAGGCACCGATCATAAAAAATTTTCCGACGGCAAAAAACTCATGGCAAGTATGATGCAAAATACCTTTCCACTTGGAATCGCCTTTATTGACATTGGCTTGTACATTATTCATCAAATCTTCCCGCTGTGTTTTAAGCACACGATCCTTTCCGAAAAAAAGATAAATGCATGCACTAACAATGATGGCAGACAAGATACAGACAATAAATCGGCCATAAATGATTGCTGGATGATTCTGAAAAGCAAAAAAGGTGCTGCCAAATACGATAAAATTTAAAATAGGTGCACCCATTAATAATACAACGCCAACATGCAATGGGACTCCCTTTTGAATCAGCCTTCTGACAACTGGAATAATCGCACATTCGCAAACAGGGGTAATAACAGCAACTACAAGTCCCATAAGAATGCCTGCAGCAGGATTTTCCGGAATTAATTTTGCAATTACCTTTTCTGACACAAACACATTAATAATAGAAGAAGCAAATGCACCCAGCAGCAGAAAAGGAAGGGCTTCTAAAAAAATCCCTAAAAATAAAACAAAAACAGCCTTGCCATCCTCTGATAGCGCAATTCCAATGGTGTGAATCAATGCTTCATCCCCAAAAAAGAATAAATAGACCATCACCATAAATAAACTGAAAATCAGCAAATCTTTTAGCGAAGTAGGAATAGACATACTAATACTCCTTCAAATTTAATAGTCGAACAAAACTGCTTGTCTTATGATATATGCGGCAACGTCTGCAAATATGCAAAAAAATAAGCGGTATAATAACCGCTTATTTAAGAAAAAATCTCTTCTCTAGAAAGCTTTTCGCCAATTAAAATAATTTGCCCTTTTGCTCCTTGTGGCTTATCCGCCAGTTTCTCCCACGATAGCTGGCCTGCTGCATATTGAAAATGATACCACTGCAAATCTTCCCTATTTTGAATACTTCCCTTGGCACGAATGACTTTTTCTTGATGCTTATGCAATAAATTAATAATTTCCCTTTTGGAAACAGCTTCCTTCTGCTCGATTTTTATTGCTTTTACATGAATATGATGGGCATGGCCATGAGCCTCTATTGGGGCTTGCGGCAGCAGACTTTCTATATGCTCAACAACCCCCTTTCCATAAGAAGAGTAAATAATCGGCGCAGATGCATTATATTTGCGAATCACTTTTTCCACCTTTTGCTGACTGGCTTTTTTCGGCAGCTGATCTAATTTATTTAATACAAGCAAACTGCCTTTTTCAATCTGTTCCTTCTGCAGCTCCCTTACTTCTTTGGAGCTTGCAAAGATGCTTGTATAATCAAGCACATTCGCACTGTCAATTATACAGATGCTTTGTACAATAGAAAAACAAGCGGCAAATGGCTGTTCCACAAATGTTTCAATAATTTCTCCTGGATTGGCAACACCCGTTCCTTCTAATAGCACCACATCTATCTTTTCCTTCTTCACCGTTTCTTTCAGTTCGCATAAAGCTGTTTTTAAATCATCCTTAATCGAACAGCAAATGCAGCCATTTAATAATTCAAACAATGCTTCGTCTTGAAATAAATGCTTTTCCACATTGACATTTCCTAGTTCATTTAAAATAATCGCTATTTTTTTATGATGTTTTTTAAAATATTGCATACACTCCAGCAATACCGTTGTTTTGCCGCTTCCTAAAAAACCATTGATTAAATAAACTGGCGTTTTTAACACAATTAACCCTCTCCCTTTGCACTAATCATAAAGCTACTGTATGAAAGTACATTAGGATTTAGTACATTATTGCCAAAAAGAAAAAACCATCAAAGATGACGGTTTTTCCACATTCATTAATGAACTTCCTTTAAGCTTTTAATATCCACTTCTGTTTTTTCCTTTGTGCCGCCGCTCAGCAAATGCACAATCGCAGTTTTATCTGCTTCCTTAATATCATCAATCCAAATAGATTCTCCGTTGTACTCCACCTCAATATTGGCTGGAGAAGAAAGAATTTGTTTAGCTCGATTCATGTCCATTTTGTCTGCCGCCTTTCCATATACATTTTAAACCGCTTTTCTACTATATATAAAAGCGCTCTTTTTTATTTCGTATTGCTACTTTTCAGTATTCCAATAAAAAGTGATTCTATTCTTACTTTTTTCTGATATCGCCTCTTCTGTTTTGGATGTTTTAGTGGTTGGCCTGCCATTTGACCATCTCTATACTGAGAATATGCCAATACATTAGAAAGTAATGGTAATCAATCATGGACTTTAAAATCATTCATCTTCCTTTCATCTAGGAAAAATCGAAGGAAAGGAAGATGCCATTAAACATTCCAAACATAAAAAAATGACAACTATGCACAAAGCGCCTTAAAAGACTTTTTACACGGAGAGCTAAAAAAACCGCCAAATGAAAAGTCGACCATCATCCTAAATCAGAAAATGCGCCGACAAAAATTGGCCATTTTATTGTCGAGTCAGGAGATGACGCCACATCCAATCCACACTACAATCTATTTCAAGCCGTTCGAACAGCAACAAATATAAAAACTTTCTTAGTTTTTTCATTTCCACACGATTTCAATAGAATAAAAATTAAAATAGCAGAAGAAACAAAGATAAAAGACATATTGTTCTTTGTTTCAACACGCATCTTCTTCCTTTACGTTCTCAAGTACAAAATATTCAGTTTTTTATGTACATATTATAGAATTTCTTTTCAATCTTCCGCAACCAGTTCAGGATTTGAAGGTACGGATTGTCTGAAGGTTAAAATGGTAAAATCATATAGAACAGATAAACTTATTCAGGACATTTCTTCTAAATTAACTACCTTACCTTCTAAAAGCTCCTTTTTTCATTAGTTCCCTTATCAGACATCTATACAAATCTATCCATGATATACGACTCCTCCTTTTTTAGCATGGCTAATATTAGGTCGGCAGTTTCTTCGATTGCTTTATTTGAAACATTTATGATTGGACAGCCTATTCTTTTCATAAGATTTTCAGCATAATCTAATTCTTGAAAGATCCGTTCTAAATTTGCATAATTCGCATTACTGGTTAACCCTAAATGTTTTAACCGTTCCCTTCGAATTACATTTAATTTATCTGGTGTTATTATTAGGCCAACACATTTATTTTTTTGAATTTCAAAAAGGTCATCAGGAGGTGCTATTTCTGGTACTAAAGGTATATTAGCTACCTTATATCCTTTACGGGCTAAATACATCGATAGCGGTGTCTTTGATGTTCGGGAAACACCAACTAATACAATATCAGCAAGCTTAATGCCCCTAGGATCTTGTCCATCATCATGTTTTACAGCAAATTCAATTGCTTCAATTCTTCGGAAATAGTCATCATCCAATTTTCTCATTAATTTAGGTTCCCCTTTTGGAACTTTATTAAATTTTTGAATAAAGGCCTCCATAAGCGGATTCATTAAATCAACTGCTATGACTCCTTCTTCCCGTGCCTTCTGATCAAGATATTGCTTTAAAAACGGAATGACAATCGTATAAGCAATGATGGAATTATTTTCTTTCGAAGCAGCAATAACATCTTTAAGATCTTTTATATCCTCTACATAGGAAATGTGTTGTATTCTTACTTCGCCTCTACTAAATTGGCTGGCAACTGCTTTTACCATCGTCTCAGCTGTTTCGCAAACCGAGTCAGAAACTATATAGATAAGTTCATTCTTATTCACGCCCAACCTCCTTATTCTCTTATCCTTTCGTTATTCCATTCAATTTAAAAACTTTGGCATTTCTTCATTTAATCGTCTTTTGATTATCTGCTGCATATGTACCCAATTAACCTAAACCAAACAGAAAACTAGTTAACAATCAATCTGTACTTTCTGTACAAAGCCTGTTTTACTATTACCTATTTTATTGTCGAAATACCATCCCCCCACTTATCCCAGAATTCTCTCCATTTTAATACAGGCAGTAAAAATTGACAATTCTTACACTTTCTATCATAAAATGATGACCCTACTTAAAACAATGAAAGAAAAATGTATTTTCGTCAATCATATTGTTGTCATTTTTTTAATCTTTTTATTAAAAAACCTAGCTCTTAATGAAGGCAGCTAAAAAGTCACCATTCTAGAGTATAATTTCCTATAAGTTCCTTCTATTTTGTGCTAAATAAAACGGATATGGAAAAGAATTATTCTATTTAATTTTGTCAGCATTAGATCAGACAAAGTTGCACTTACTTCTAATTGCGATAAAATTGAAAGCGCTTTATTATAAAAACATGAAATATAAGGAGTGAAATTAAATGTCAAATGAGAAGAAAAGTGATATTCGTGTTAAGATACAACGTTTTGGCAGTCATTTAAGTGGAATGATTATGCCAAATATAGGAGCATTTATTGCATGGGGATTAATAACTGCTCTGTTTATACCGACTGGCTGGTTCCCTAATGAAGAGCTTGCTAAATTGGTAAGCCCGATGATTACTTATTTATTGCCGCTGTTAATTGGTTATACTGGCGGTAAAATGGTTTATGATGTTCGAGGAGGAGTAGTCGGTGCAATTGCCACTATGGGGGTAATTGTTGGTGCAGACATACCCATGTTCCTAGGTGCTATGATTATGGGACCTATCGGCGGATATTTGATTAAAAAAGTGGACGATTTATTAAAAGGAAAAATTAAAACAGGTTTTGAAATGCTAGTAAATAATTTTACTGCAGGGATTTTAGGAGCTATTATTACTATTATTGCTTTCAAATATGTTGGTCCTGTAGTAGAAGGTTTAAGCGGCTTCTTATCAAATGGCGTACAAATGATTGTTGATGCAAATCTATTGCCGCTAGCAAGCATTTTTATTGAACCAGCTAAAGTATTATTCTTGAATAATGCAATTAACCAAGGAATCTTAGCGCCAATTGGTGTAGAACAGGCAAAAGAAGTGGGAAAATCGATTCTGTTTTTATTAGAATCAAACCCTGGACCTGGTTTTGGAGTATTATTAGCCTATTGTATATTTGGAAAAGGTACATCCAAACAAACAGCACCTGGAGCAGCAATTATTCACTTCCTAGGTGGTATTCATGAAATCTATTTCCCATATATCTTGATGAAGCCTATGTTATTATTAGCTGTTATCGGCGGTGGAATGAGTGGAGTATTCACGTTCACCTTATTCAATACTGGACTTGTAGCTACACCATCTCCAGGAAGTATTTTTGCACTTATGGCAATGGCTCCAAAAGGGGAACACGCAGGCGTATTAGCAGGCGTAATTGTAGCAACAATTGTATCTTTCTTAATTGCATCATTTATTCTAAAAACAAGCAAAGGTGAAGAAGAAGATATCACTGCAGCGACAGGAAAAATGGAAGCATTAAAAGGCAAAAAAAGCTCAGTAGCAGGTTCTTTAATGGAACAAACAGCAGAAAATAACGAAGAATTCGATTATAAAAAAGTGAAAAAAATAATCTTTGCATGTGATGCTGGAATGGGATCAAGTGCAATGGGTGCATCTATTATGCGCAACAAAGTGAAAAAAGCGGAAGTGGAAGGAGTAGATGTAACAAACACGTCTATTGCAAACCTTCCAAGTGATGCTGATCTTGTCATTACACATAAAGACTTAACAGACCGAGCAATAGAAAAATTGCCGAATGCCCAACATGTATCTGTTGAAAACTTCTTGAACAGCCCTAAATATGATGAAATTGTAAGCAAACTAAAATAAAGTAATAAAAAATCCAGAGAAACAATCATCTCTGGATTTTTTGTATTTAGTATTAATGAGCCCTTATTGAAAAAATGCCGAACAAATAAAAAGGACTGAACCATGTTGGATCCAGTCTGAATTTTGATTGATTTTCAAAATAACAGCTTGACTACCTAGTGTTTCTCCCGCTGTTGCTGTTTTGTCTGAATTTCTTGTCGTTTGAAAACCGACTTATGAAGCAATTGGAATCAACGTTTTTACAGTGAGAAAAATTTAAAGACAAGATTAAAATAGAAAATCTCCCTTGTCTTTATATTAATAGTTTAAAACTCACAAGTATCCAATAGTCCATTTAGCATCATACGTTAAATTTATTAATAAGCACCTGCAAATCTTCGGCCATTTTGGAAAGTGTTGCAGCAGAAGCAGTAATTTCTTCCATAGATGCCATTTGTTCCTCCGAAGCAGATGCAACATTTTGTGTATTACTAGCAGAGGTTTGAGAAATACGAGCCATTTCCTCCATTGAAGCATTGACCTGTTCAACACTGGAAGACATTTCCTCTATCACAGCAGAAACCTCCTGAATTTGGGAAGTAACTTCTTCGATTGATCCTAGAATTTTTTGGAATCCTTCGCTTGTTTCATTAATTACGACCATTCCTAACGATGTTTCTTGAGCCCCTTTGTTCATTAAGTCTACTGCATTTGCTGTATCAACTTGTATTTGTCCAATTAAACTAGCTATTTGATCTGCTGAATCCTTTGATTGCTCAGCCAGTTTTCTTACTTCATCGGCTACTACAGCAAAGCCTTTTCCATGTTCCCCTGCCCTTGCTGCTTCAATCGCTGCATTGAGTGCTAATAAATTAGTTTGATCTGCAATTCTAGTTATTACTTCTGTAATTGTTCCGATTCTATTGGATTGTTCTCCTAATTGTTTAATTACAGATGCTGAATCACTGACAGATAAATTAATTGCTTCCATTTGTCTTATAGCTTTTTGAATAGATTCATTTCCAGCATTTGCTTCTTTATTTGTTTCCATAGCTAATCCTGAAACATTAGATGTTGTTTTTGCTACTTGCTGAATGCCTAAAGCCATTTCTTTCATTGACTGTGAGCTTTCATCTGCACCTTTCCCTTGCATTTCAGCTCCACTGGCTATTTCCTGAATAGAAGAGGCGATATGGCTTGTTGCCTTTGTTGTTTGCTCCGCGCTTGCTGTTAGCTCTTCTGATGAAGCAGCTACTTGATCTGAGGTAGCACCAATTTGTCCAATCATTGTTCGGAGACTGTTAATCATACGATTAAAGGAATTAGCCAATTCTCCAACTTCGTCTTGAGATTTCACAGAAAGCTCTTGTGTAAGATCGCCCTCTCCATCAGAAATTTCCTTCAATTGCTTATTTATTGATTGAATAGGACGTACAATCGTTCTTGTAAAAAATACACTGCCTATAACTGCAATTATCCCTGCAATTAAAATTACTACTATAAGTATAGTTAGCAAAGACAGAACGGTATCATTGATTATTTTAATATTATCACCTACCAACCACATACCAATCACATTACCATTTTTATCTTTAATCGGTTCATATATTGTTAAATATTTTTGTCCAGCAATATCAGCTTCTCCTACAAATGTTTCCCCTTTTTCCAACACAACTTCTACTATGGCAGGGTCGGCTTTTTGGTCAATCCTTCTTTCTCCATCGACTACTACATCGGTAGCAATAGTTGTATCTCCTTGAAAGATAGTAGCTGTTCCATTGGTTATTTTTCGCATTTTATCTATTAGTTCGTAATTACCGTTAATCTTGACATTCCCTTTATATAGTTCTCCGTCTTTAATTGCCCAATCCCCTTCATAAGTTTCGTCTAGCCAATTATACCCAAGTTTAGAAACCACCTTTACTCGATCAGTAAAAATTTTTTCCATTACTCCACTTATTTGAAGATAGGTTACAGCAGCAAAAATTATTGATAATAATAGAATGACTCCCACTACCAAAAGATTAATTTTAGTTCCAATCTTGAAGTTTTTGATTTTCATTATTTTATTCTTTCCTTTTCCTTCTTAGATACCCAAATGCTTTAGCAACTGCTAAAGCATTTGGGTTTTCAATTTTCTCGTCTTGGTATTTTTACAATAAGTTAAAAATGATTTAATCATTATAAAATGAATGCCTCATCCCTTCTTTAAACTTGTTAAAATCAGCACCTCCTAAATTAAGTATGTTAATGAACTTCATAATTGATTATGCAACTCAAGTAATTTATCGCAATACATACTTTGATAGAAAAATAGCATTTCTGTATTCCAACAAATGCCAAGTGCCATAGCAATTAATACAATCCTAGAATCTATTACTGACACAGCAAATCCATATACTTAATATCGGAAATATATCCAAAATTTTATAGATATACTAATATTCCAATTATCACCAAACCATAAGTTCATTTAACTTATTTTTAAATTCATTTTGAGGAAATGAAGAGCTTAGATATATAAAAAAACAAAGTAACCCAGTAAATGTCTCTCATCTTATTCAGCAATTATACCCGTTTGCTGAATAAGAAATAGATAAACTTTCAAAATAACAACTGCCCCTTTACGAAAGAAAAAAGTTGCATTTTGCAAATAAATAATATATAAATAAATCAGAGGTGAAAAAAATGGAAAACGTTAGAGAATTGTTCCACGTTATGACAAGGAGATTTGGTCTTTTAAATAAAAACTGTTGTCAAGTAGGTGGAACTGAAATATCCGTCGTTCAAAGCCATATCCTTTATGAACTGTTTCGCCGCAGCAAACCTTCTATGCAGCAGGTTGCTGAAACTTTAGGCATGGATATAACTACCTTTAGTCGACAAATACAAACACTAGTAAAAATGGAGTTAGTTGTGAAATCTTCCCTTCCCGAGGATAAACGTGTTTCTCAACTCTCCCTGACTACACAAGGAAAATATGTTGCTGCAAAAATTGATGAAGATATGAATCAATACCTAAATGAAGTGTTTGCCAATATGAGTGATTTTGAGCGAGATATGGTTCTTAAATCAATCCAACTGCTAAACGAGGCAATGTCTAAATCATCTGTCTGTTGTAAACCATTAACTTGAGCAAGGAAAATCTTGCTCTTTTAATCAAAATAAATACTTGCGTTTTACAAATATTTAAAAGGAGGGAATTATTATGTGGTCTGAATTATTCCATAGTTTTTTATCAATCGCATTCGAACTGACCTTGCTGTTCATTGGAATCTCTTTTTTAATCAATCTATTACAGGGCTTGATTCCATATAAAAAGATGGAACACTTAATGGAAAAAAGCCATCCATTGGTAAGTGCCTTGATCTCGTTAGGATTTGCATTTATCACACCTTTCTGTTCCTGTTCAACAATACCACTTGTAGTTAATCTGCTTAATCAAAAGGTTCGCTTTGGAATCGTCATGATTTTCTTATTTTCTTCTCCAGTCCTTGACCCAACTATCATTACATTAATGGCAGCTGTACTTGGATTAAAAGTTGCCCTTACCTACACAGTTATAACTTCTATTCTTTCAGTATTAATAGGATTTTCTCTAGAAAAGTTAGGGTTCCAAGAGCAGATAAAAAACGTAGTAGTAAAAGGTTATCATGAACAAAATAAAAAGCTTAACCTAAGGGAAGTGGTAACTGAAACCCTGCAACTAATGAAAACAGTATATCCTTACTTACTGATTGGAGCATTTATAGGTGCATTTATTCATGGTGCAATACCGACTGACTGGATAGCAAACTATATGGGAGGTGATAAATGGTGGCTTGTACCTATAGCAGCTATTATTGGCATACCTCTTTATATTAGACTCTCCACCATGATTCCAATTTCGCAAATCATGATTGCAAAGGGGATGGCTTTAGGTCCAGTAATGGCTCTCATGATAAGTTCAGCAGGTGCAAGTTTACCTGAGTTAACTTTATTAAATAGCATATTCAAAAAAAAGCTCGTGTTTGCATTCATTGGTTCAGTCTTTACGATGTCTACTATATCTGGATTTTTATTCTATATCATTTAAGGAGTAGATTTATAATGAATATCTTAAAAGGTCTGTTTCCAAAGAAAAAAAGTTCTTGCTGCAACATTAAAATCGAGGAAGTAAAAGAAAATATTAAGGAAAAATCAGAAGATGCACAAGAAACCAGCTCTTGCTGTAATAAATAATCATCTCTTTGGATATAAAGCGAATGAATATATATTCATGTAGCACAAAAAGAGCAGAAAAAATCTAACTAATCCTCTGCTCTTTTTGTGCTTTTATTTTCCTGTTTCAGCAAATTGTTTAATTCTATCGCCAATTTCATCACGAACTCGTTGGAAAAATGTCCATTTTTCTTCATCAGTTCCTTCGGCTTTAGCAGGGTCGTCAAATCCCCAATGAACACGTTTAATATGAGGGGGAGTCACTGGGCAATTGTCCGCTGCGTGACCGCAAAGCGTTACAATTAATTCTGCATTGTTTAAAATCTCTTCCTCAATAACATCTGATGTTTGATTAGAAATATCAATTCCAGCCTCATTCATTGCTTTCACTGCGTTTGGATTTAATCCATGAGCTTCTAATCCAGCACTTTTTACTTCCCATTCCTCACCTAAATATTTCTTAGCCCATCCTTCAGCCATTTGGCTTCGACAAGAATTTCCTGTACATAAGAAGTAGATTGTTTTTTTAGACATAGTATTTTTGCTCCTTTAACTGGTTAGTTTTAATTTAATCTTTTAAACAAAGAGTAATCTTATATATAAACCCAATAGCGTAATGAATAATACTGGCAGGGTAATAATTATCCCTGTTTTAAAATAAATGCCCCAAGAGATTTTTACATCTTTCTGAGACAGAACATGCAGCCATAACAATGTAGCCAAAGAACCAATAGGCGTAATTTTTGGACCTAAATCAGAACCAATAACATTTGCATATACAAGAGCTTCTTTCATCGCACCTGCCGCTGACGTATCTGCTATAGCCAGCGCATCAATCATTACAGTTGGCATGTTATTCATAACCGAAGAAAGAATAGCCGCTAAAAATCCCATTAACATTGTTCCTGCAAACAATCCTTTGTCCACTCCTAGTTGGATAACGTCTGCCAATAAAGTCGTTAATCCAGCATTTCGAAGACCATAAACAACTACATACATCCCAATAGAAAAGAACACGATTGCCCAAGGAGCTCCTTTTATAACCTGTCGAGTATTAACTTTCGAACTTCGCCGAGCCATTATCAAAAAGAAAATGGCAATAATGCCAGCAATAACAGACACTGGGATATTAATAAATTCACTCGCAAAATATCCAATCAATAGAAGACCAAGAACTATCCAAGATAAACGGAACATCTTTATGTCCATTAAAGCGTCTACAGGCTTTTTAAGATGCTGTAAATCATATTGTCTCGGAATAATCTTTCTGAAATATAAAAACAAAATAAAGATACTTGCTGCTAATGAAAACAAATTCGGCACTATCATTCTGGATGCATATTCACTAAATCCTATACCAAAAAAGTCTGCTGAAACTATATTTACTAAGTTGCTCACCACTAATGGTAAAGAAGTTGTGTCTGCAATAAAACCACTTGCAATAATGAAGGGAAACACCATCTTATCATCGAATCTTAATGCTCTTACCATTGCCAGTACAATAGGTGTTAATATTAAAGCAGCTCCATCATTGGCAAATAAAGCAGCTACAATCGCACCCAATACCGACACATAGACAAACATTTTTACCCCGCTTCCTTTTGCAGCTCTCGCCATATGTAATGCAGACCATTCAAAAAAGCCAATTTCATCTAAAATTAAGGAAATAAGGATGATAGCGATAAAAGAAAAAGTTGCGTTCCACACGATACCCGTCACAGTCCAAACATCATGTAGATTAACAACGCCGACAAGAAGAGCTAAAATAGCTCCGCCACAAGCAGACCAACCAATTGATAAATTTTTCGGCTGCCATATGACAAATATAAGTGTCACCAAAAAGATGACCACTGCTGAAATAGATTGCAACAAAAAAATCAGGCCTCCAATTAATTACACGTTATTCTTAAACCTTCTTGTTCTAACCAGATAAGCTTCTCTTTTTGGTCGGGAATATGGCTTAATATATCCTGAATCAAAGAGAAATAAGGGCTTTTGCGGTTTAAAGAATAGATAATCCATTGTCCTCTTCTTTGCTCATTCACTAAGCCAGCATCTTTAAGTTTTCTCACATGCTGACTGATGGCAGGCTGTGACATTTTAAAAAGTTCCACAAACTCGCATACACAACAGTCATTATGCAAGAGCATACCAAGCATAGAAAGTCTGGTTTTATCACCTAAAAGCTTCAATACTATAGCTGTTTCTTCAATCTGTTCTTCCATTCTGACACCTCCAAAGTATAAGTATATAAGAAACTTCTTATATAATAGAATACTTATATAAAAAAGGCAACTTAAATTCCCCTCATTGTTCGTGTCTGCGGGGGCTCACTCCCTTCGTTCCAATCAATAAAGTATCAAAATCAACATTAAACTTTATAACAAAGCCATTTTTTTAGCGATAAAGTTAACCTCCAATCAGGCTTTTACTCAGCAAGCTTCTACCCACCTAGATTTCTCGTTTTCTCTCCCAATCCCTTAGGTGGGGGTATTACTGCCCGTTAAATAGTGATAAACTCAAACATCTTAATGATTGTCCAGTTAAGCCATCAAACTATGACACTCGTAAGATTAAAGCAGAGTTAAAAAGGCAGTGAAAAGTTTTCCCCTTTTCACTGCCTTCGCCCACTATTCCGCAAAATTTCCACTTAGCATTTTATCATATAAGTATTCTAGTGCTTCATTTATTTTTCAACTTTTTACCGCCTATTTTCTCCCCTCTTCCCTACATGGAAAGAATTGTTTCAATCAGAACATTTACCCCTTTTTCGCAGTCTTCCCAACTAGTAAGTTCGTCTTCGCAATGACTTTTTCCATCTATGCTTGGGACAAAGAGCATAGCGGTCGGAATATAGCTGGCGATGAATTGGGCATCATGGCCTGCTCCGCTGTCCATTCGTTTATAAGAATATCCGAGGTTTTTAGTTGATTTTTCTAAGGCAGCACAAAGCTTTTCATCAAATAGAACGGTGTCGCGATCCCAAAGCTTGGTTACTTTGATTTCGCAGCCTTCATTATCTTCTATTTTTGAAAGACCTTGAATAATTTCTTCTACTTGTTTAATAACTCCCGCATCCTTATGTCTAGATTCAATTGTAAACACAACTTTATTTGGAATAACAGTATGGATATTCGGAAAGATATTAAATCTTCCCATCGTATAAACTAACGCCTTATCAAGTTTGTTCAGCTTTTTCCGAGCTTCTGCAATAATATTGGTGGATGCAAAAAGGGCATCTTTTCTCATTTCCATTGGGGTAGTTCCTGCATGGTCGGACACACCGGCTGCTTCAATTTCATAGCTGCACATGCCGATTACACTTTCGACCACTCCAATCTTTACATCCTCATTTTCCAAAATTGGACCTTGTTCTATATGCAATTCTAATAAAGCAGTCGCTTCTTTCAAACGGTTTTCTTCGCTGCCATTATAACCAATTGCATTTAGCGCTTCCTCAAAAGTAATGCCATCAACATCTTTCACTTTCATCATCTTCTCTTTTGCAAATTTCCCTGATAATACGCCTGAAGACATCATAACAGGTTCAAATCTTGCTCCCTCTTCATTGGTGAAAGCAACAACGGTAAGGGGAATACGTGGTTTAATATTGTTTTCCACTAATGTACGCGCCACCTCCATGCCGGCAGCTACTCCCAATACGCCGTCAAAACGACCGCCTTTTTTGACCGTATCTAAATGGGAGCCAATTATAATGGGAGCTTTATTTTCTTGCCCTTCCAAAGTAGCATAAATATTCCCCATATCATCTACCTTAACAGCCATTCCCAGTTCCTCGCAAAAAGAACAAAAGAAATCTCTGGCTGCTTTATCTTCTTCCGACAAGGACAACCGAGTAACACCATTATTTTCTGTTCGGCCAAAGTCAGCAAATTTCTCTAATGTATCCTTTAATTTTTCCCCATTTACAAGTACCATTTGTTTTTCCATCATTATTTGCTCCTCTCTAGTTATCAATTATTCATCCATTTTTTTATAGAAACAACCAATAAACAAACCGGATTTTCCATTATTCCAGACTCTGTATTGCGGTATTATAGCGTAATATTTTCTGCCTTATAAGCAGTGTTTTTTTCTAAATAAGAAACCCAATTTGTGGACTTCTCATAAACCTCGGCAATATTTAAGATTTTTCCATCATCATACGGCTTTCCAATTAATTGGAATCCTACTGGCATTTTTTCTTTCGTAAAACCACATGGAACGCTGATTACAGGAAATCCCAGTAAATTTCCGAGTGGAGTCCGGCCTAATGTAAAAATATTGTTCAATGATTCTTCTGGCGGGATGCTGCCAATATCAAAAGGCGGGGTTGTATTTGTTGGTGTAAAAAGAACATCAAGCCTCTGCTGAGCCATTTTCTCTAATACATGTCCGATAAAGTGTTTGCGAATGTTTCTAGCTCTAATATATTGTGTGGCAGGAATACTATGTCCTAAGCTCAGACGATAGGCAGTATCTTTTCCATATAGCTCAGGTGTTTTTGCAAAATTCTCCTCATGGAACGTATAAGCCTCTGATTTGGAAATCATTTTTTGTGCTTCAATTGCTTCTTCCAAATTTTCGAGCTTAACAGCGACTATTTCTGCACCTAGTTCCTTTAATCGCAGCATTGCCGCATCCACCACATTTTTCATTTCAGGATCCATATTTTCAAAAAAGTACTCTTCACATACACCTATTCTAACTCCATGCAAATCCGTAATTTCGGTATCTAAATCAATAAGATTGGCATTTTTCGGATCAGCCATAATTCGCAGCATCATGCGGCTATCTGCTGCCGTTCTCGTCATTGGGCCGATATGATCAAGTGTCCAGCTTAATGGTGTACATCCCTCTGTATGGACTAGATTATACGTTGGCTTTAAGCCGACAATGCCGCAAAGTGCAGCCGGCAGGCGAATGGATCCGCCTGTATCCGTTCCAACTGCTCCGAATGCTGTCCCTGTTGCAACTGCAACAGCGGAACCGCCGCTAGAGCCACCCGGTATTTTTTGGATATTCCATGGATTTCGAGTAGGACCATAATGAGGATTTTCTGTAGTAGCACCCATTGCAAATTCATGAAGATTGGTTTTTCCGATAATGATTGCTCCGGCAGCCTTTAGTTGTTCAACTACCTTAGCATCCCGCTCTGCAATAAACTGTTCAAACACCTTTGAACCGGATGTTGTAATACTGTCCTTCGTTTCAAAAATATCTTTAATCGCAATTGGTACACCATGAAGGGGGCTGCGAATATTGCCTTCTGCTAGTTCTTTTTCCATTAAGGCTGCTTGCTCCAAAGCTTCCTCTTTCAATACCGCAATATATGCATTAAGTGTTGGTTCAAGCTCTTCAATTCTCTCTAAAAGCTGGTTTGTTAATTCTACTGGTGAGATTTCTTTTCTTTGTAATAAGCCAGAAATAGTTTGCATGTCCTTAAAAAACAATTCGTTCATTATAATCCCCTCCAATTCAAATCACATTTCTGTTCCGATATACTTCTCCCAAATCCCCTTGCAGAGTCAAAATAGAGCTTAATAATTTTTTTGTCATCTCGTGTTTAGGATTTTTAAACAACTCCATTGTGGAAGATGTTTCAATTACTTCCCCTTTTGATAAAACAGCCACTCTATCACAAAAATAAGCAACTAAATCTAGGTTATGGGCAATAAATAAATAAGTTAAGTTAAATTCTTTTTGCAACTCCATCAATAGATTAATAATTTGTGCTTTAACTGAAACATCTAATGCAGATACTGGTTCATCAAGAACGAGAAATTTAGGCTTCAAAATTAGCGCCCGCGCAATTCCTGCTCGCTGCCGCTGCCCACCAGATAGTTCATGGGGATAGCGGTCATAAAAGTCAGCTCTTAAACCAACGACTTCCAGCATATGGATAGTTTCCTTGCGAATTAATTGGCTATCTGGATTGTCTCCAAATTTAAGCAGGGAATGTGCAATTTGAGAACCAATTGTTTTGCGTGGATTAAAGGCTGAGCCGGAATCCTGAAAAACAATTTGAACCTCTTTTCGCAAAGCAGCCATCTCTTTTTTTGATAAATCCATTAGTGATTGTCCTTTATAGATAATGGATCCGCTTGTTGGATCGATCAACCTTAGAATCATTCGTCCAACGGTTGTTTTGCCTGACCCAGATTCGCCGATTAACCCAAATGTTTCTCCCTCACGGATGGAAAAACTCACATCCTTAACAGCTGTCACCTTTTTAGTGGGAAGAAATATGCCTTTTTTTCCGCCATAGACCTTTTGCAATCCTTTTACTTCAATTAAAGTATTGTCCTTCATCTTTCATGGCTCCTTTCATTCAGCACACAGCGTACTGAATGGTTTGATTTATAACGATGCTGTTTTTTTAATAATAACGGCTTCGTTACATGACACTCCTCCTTCGCCAAATGACAGCGGCTGGAAAAACGGCATCCCTGCGGCAATTCTAAAAGATTAGGCAGTTCTCCCTTAATTTGAAATAATGGTTTTTTATGAACTCCTTCTTTAAATATCCAATCCATATCAGGGATACATTTTAATAAGCTTTGCGTATAAGGATGCTCGGGATAATCAATGATATCGCCAACTTCCCCGTATTCAACAATCTGTCCAGCATACATGACCGCTACCTTATGTGCAATCCGCGCAACAACGCCAAAATCATGTGTAATAATTAAAATGGCTGTACCGAACTCGCGATTTATTTTCGTGAATAAATCCAATACTTGTAATTGCACGGTCGGATCTAAAGCAGATGTCGGTTCGTCCGCAATAATTAAATCAGGATCACAAGCCAGCGACATCGCAATAACCACACGCTGCCGCAAGCCGCCACTTAATTGATGTGGGTAAGACTGAAAAATCCGCTCTGGATCATCAATTCCCATTTGTCCTAAAAGGGATAAGGCCTTTTCCTTCGCTTGGGACTTCGTTTTATTCGTTTTTTCCACTATGATTTCGACAATCTGTTTGCCAACCCGATAAGAGGGATCCAACGAAGTCATTGCATTTTGTGCCACAAGAGAAATTCTTCTTCCTCTTATTTCCCGCATTTTATTTTCATTGAGGGCAATAACGTCTTTGCCGGCCACTTCTATTGAACCTTTGTATTCTTCTATCAAATTTTTAGGCAACAGCTTCAAGATGGAGTTGATAGTCATTGATTTTCCGGAACCGGACTCCCCCACAATCGCCATGATTTCGCCTTTTTCCACAGTAAAATTAACATCCTCTAAAACAGTAAGAGTACCATCGGCTGTTTTTATTTTCGTAGAAAGATTTTCGATATTAAGTAAAACATTTTCTTCTTTTAGTGAAGCAGCAAATTTCATCTAACCATCCTTTCCTTTTGCCTGTATAAAAAATTCCATCAACCTTCTTTAGCCGTTTGTCCTACACCGACTCCTGCCGTTTTCTCTGCTTTCACTTTCTTTTTAGCTTTCATTTTTGATTGTTCATATGGATCTAGAGCGTTTCTTAATCCATCACCAATCATGCTGAAAGCAAAGGATAAGATTAAAATAGCAATTCCTGGAATAAATGTAACATGGGGATATCCTTGCATTAATACTTTGCTGCCATCACTTGCCATTCTGCCCCAGTCAGCTGTCGGAGGCTGAACACCAAGCCCAATAAAACTTAAGCCAGCTACTGTGACAATGGTTACACCAGCAAGTGTTGTTGCATACGCAATCAAACTTGGCAATACATTAGGAAGAATCTGTTTAAACATGGTTTCCAAATCTCCTATCCCAAAGGCTTTGGCTGCTTCTACATATTCCTTCTGGCTTTCTTGCAGAACATCTGTATAAACAACTCTTGTCATATAAGGGATGCGGACAATAATCATCGCTATAATGACATTGAGCAGCCCTGGTCCTAAAATAGCAGCAATTGCAATGGCCAATAAGACAGCTGGGAAAGCAAAAAAGATATCCATTAATCTCATAATCAAGCTTCCAATAAAGCCTTGATAGTATCCCGCTATAATGCCAAGAGCAATACTGACAACAGCTGCAATGATAACGGGAACAACTGCGGAAATTAAGGAGGTTTGCGTTCCGAAAATAATTCGGCTTAAAATATCCCTTCCTTGCTGATCTGTCCCAAATATATGTCCATCTGTTCCTGGAGGAAGCAATCGAGTACTTCCTTCAGCTACCGTATTCGGATCATACGGTGCAACAAAGTTCGCAAAGATTGCTAGAAATACTGCTAATAGAATAATAGCCGCCCCTATTGCAGCCATTTTATCGCTAAGAAAAGCTTTACATGAGAGTTTCCACTTCTCAGCCATATTTTCACCCCTATTCTGCTTTTATAGAATCTTGCAATTTTGGACTTAACCAAACATTTAATAAATCGACGACTAAATTAACTAGAACAAAGGTTAAGGAAATTAAGAGAATGCCTGCTTGAACAGTAGGATAATCATTGGAAGTTACAGCCGTGTAAAGCTGTTGTCCGATGCCAGGCCAGTTAAATACAACTTCACTAAACAAAGCACCACCCATAATGTAACCAACTTGCAGTCCAGAAATATTGATAATTGGCGGAAGCGAATTCCGCATCACATGAACGAGGTTTATTTTTGTGTTGGAAAGACCAAACGAATGGAAATATTTAACGTAATCTTTTTGAAGCACATCAAGAACTGTACTTCTTGTTAGCCTAGCAATCACAGCGAGAGAAACGGTTGCTGTTGCAAAAGCTGGTAAAACTAAGTGATGCAGCAAATCTGTAAAACCGCCAGGATTTCTCATATTATACATTCCGCTAACCGGAAACATTTGTAATTTAATGGCGAATAGCCACATAAGCATTAAAGCAATCCAAAACACTGGCATACTAGCGCCAATTAAAGCAGCTCCCATGCTTACTTTATCAAGGGTGCTATCTTTTTTTAATGCACTGACAAGCCCTAACATAACTCCTAATGTAATACATATTAGTAGACTGGCCACTGTTAAAATCAAGCTGTTCACAAATCTCGGCAGAAGTTCATCAATAATTGGTTTATGAAGAGTATAAGAATAGCCTAAATCCCCCTTAAGCAGATCCATCATCCATAACCCGTATTGTGTCAAAAGTGGTTCATTCAGTCCCATCTCATCTCGCAAAGCTTTCACTGCCCCTGGTGTTGCATCACTACCGAGAATAGATTTTGCGGGATCTCCCGGTATCATTTGGATTAATAAAAAAACAATAATCGTAACCCCAAAAAGTACAGGGATAGTTGATAAGATTCTTTTCAGTATATATCTCAGCAACTAAGCTCGCCTCCTTAGCCAACTTATTATAATTGGTTGGGCAAAACCCGAGAAAACAAATTGGAGATATGCATTCTGCGGGTTTTGCCCTTGCTAATAGATCAGGTGCTTTTTAAACTAATTATTCTTCAATATAAACAGGTGCCAATGTGTACCATTCTTCTGATGGTATGACAAAGCCTTTCACACGTGAATTAATAACATATGGTGCTGAGTCATTGACAATTGGAGCAAACGCTGCATCCTCCATAATTATCGACTCTGCTTGTTTCCATAATTCTAATGCTTTATTTTCCTCTACAGAGGTAGAAGCTTTATCTAGAATGTCGTCTAATTTTTTATTCACATATTTACCAGAGTTAAAGCCACCTGGTGCTACAAATTCAGAATGGGCAACCATAGACAGAAAATACGGAGATGTACGTCCAGATGACATTTGATTCATTCCAACATCTGGTTTCATTCCATTGCTGTAAGCAGAATAATAAGTAATCCATTCCTGTGTATCTAAAGTAACGTCTATTCCAACTTCCGCCAAATCTCTTTGAATCCATTCAGCCATATCAACTGGAATTAATTGTCCTGAACCATCAACAGATGTTTGCAGTGTTGTTTTAAATCCATCTTCTAAGCCAGCCTCTTTTAGTAGTTGTTTTGCTTTCTCTGGATTGTATTCATACCATTTTTTCTCAGGATCATAGTTTACTGCACCAGGTGATTGAATCGTATACGCTGGTGTTACAGTTCCCTTCAATAATTCATTGGCAATTCCTTCTCTATTAATTGCATAGTTAATTGCTTGTCTTACTTTCTGATTCTTCATATTTTCATTATCAAAATTGAACGTTAAATACCAAACATGTGGAGGTGTACCAGAAACAACCTTAAATCCTTGATCTTTTAAGTTTTCGATAGAATCAGGAGACGGAACAGCAATCATATCGACCTCGTCATTTTGAAGTGCTAATACCCTTGCTGCTGGGTCTGATAATGGTCGGAAAATAACTTTATCCAACTTCGCCTTCTCTCCCCAATAATCTTCATTTTTTACAAGAGTAATCTGTTTGCCTCTTTCTCTGCTATCAAACTTAAATGGACCTGTTCCAACTGGGTTTTCTCCCATACTATCATTGCCATTCTTTTTAATCGCCTCAGGACTGACGATTTGCAATGAATTGATTTGTGCCAGCATTCTTGGAAACTCTGAAAATGGAGCAGTTAAATGGATATTAATAGTGTTATCGTCTACTATTTCACTGCTTTCAAAAAACTTCCATGTTCTAAAAGTACGCCCTGCGCCTAATTTATCGTAATATTCAAAATTTTTATCCGTCAATCTTTTAATATTAAAATCTACTGCTTCCGCATTAAAATTTGATCCATCATGGAATTTAACGCCTTCTCTTAAATGGAAGGTATATGTTTTGCCGTCTTTAGAGACTTCCCAACTTTTCGCTAATACAGGAATTAATTCTGGCACTGCTGACTCTTCCGATGATTTGCTTAAATCCTCCCCAATTAGAGGTTCAAACATTTGATTCGTAATTCGCATCGTTACCCATCCGCCTGCACGGTGCGGGTCTAGAACATCTGCTTCTGACTCCATCCCGATAATTAATTCACCGCCGGCGGAGCTTTTTTTGCTATCATTGGTGGATGATCCTGAATTGACATTACATGCCGCTAAAATGAGGACGAAACTCAATAAGATAGATAGTACCAAACTCTTCTTTTTCATTTTTTTCCCCCTATTAAATAAAAATTGCTTCTATTATTATAGATAAGTAGATTTATCAAGCTTTGTTTTCAAAATGAAATGGTGATGCTGGTGTCTATCCTGCAGATGAAGTTTCTCTGGTGCTGCACTTCTAAGATGAGGATTTTATTCAGTTATAGAGAAGATGTTTTTGTTTCATGTAGATGATTGGCTAACCCATTGAAATCGATTTTATAGATAAGACGGGGTCGTCCCTTTTGATTCAGTGATTCTTTTCCAATAATTTTGGCTATACTTTGTTGATGCAGACTTTTTAAGATTCTAGCAGCATGTCTTTCACTTGTATTCATCCCTAAACTTATTTCTCTTGTTGTCACTTCACTTTTTTGCATCATCAAAAGCCATGAGTAAAATTTTCTAAGAGTCAACGAATATTGATTATCCACTTCACTGCTCGCTAGTATATAGTCAATGGACTTTGTGGTTCCCAAAGGGCCGTGAATTCTTTTCTGTTCGTCGATTAAAAAGCAACTTTCTATTTCTTTTTTTATGGAAAACTCTAAGGCATTGCTTGCATTGTAAACAGCATCTTGAACGGTTTTCCCTATGCCGATGCCAAGATTCACCTGAAGAGAAGTCATTTTATTAAATTCAGAGAGAAAAGAAAAATCTTGTCTTTTATATGTAGCTTTTTCAAAAACCCCTTTTGTTGTATAAAGAGTAATTATCCCATCATCTACTTGACTTGTACTAGAAAATAATGACTTTCCAAGTTGAAGGATTTTGCCGGTAATAATCTGACTTTGCTGCTTATAGCAAGAATCTTTTTCTTTTTTCTCATAAAGAAGCCCAAATTGTAAAACAGTAATTTGACCTTCCTCTTTCCTTTGTTTTTCTTCCCGCAAAAGTATTTTTTGCAAGGTTTCTCTAATTTTAGCTTTTGTATGTTTGATTAAAAAAACTGATGCTCCTGCTTTCAGCAATTGTTCATAAACAGAGTTTAATGTAGTAACAACAACTTCTGCCCTCCCTCCTTTTAATAAATTCAAATGATAGTTTGTTAGCTTTCCACTATCAATTCCTTCCTCTATTGTTTGTAAATAATAAGGGATATGGGTAATTTTTATTTCATGATAGATTTCATTTAACTCTTGTCCATCAACAATATCAAAGCTGATTTTCGGGTAATAATGATAATATTCATATACTTGTAATAAAAGCCTATAAATATCTGTACCCTCAAAAGGAATGTAGGCAGCTTTGCTATGAACCGGAACGCTCTCTTTTCCCAACATATAAGGCGTAGGACCAGAAAAAAGGAAAATGTCCTCTCGTTCCTGATGCTGTTTCACCAAATCTGCTGATTCTTCCGCTGTTTGATAAATCAGTGGAGTCATCGCTACTTCATTAAATTCAGAAGCTATCTCACAAATATCTGCCACTAATGGTTCAGGGCCAACTACTGCTATACGAAATTTAATAAACATCGCTCCTCTCTTGTCTTTAATATGTCTTTAATTACCTTATGAGGCTCATTATATTCTGAAAATTCATAGTTTTCAACACACATGTAAGGGAATCTCACACAGTTTTTTCGAGAAATAGACAAAATTTTTTATTTTTTAGCTCTTTAGAGCAGCCATCAATACATTAAAACCAAACATTTTCTCAAATTCCACGAAAATCATTTGTTTTTTAACTCCCTAGAGTTATACATGTTACAAAATACAACATGTACAACTCTTGCTTTTATTGTTTTAGAAGAAGCAATCTAGTATAGAAAATAGACAACAAAATCGCAAATATAAAATAAGTGAACTAGACATTTATGAACGAAAGATAAAAGAATACAGTAAAGGGTGATGTTCAATCTAATAAAATGGCTCTGCTTCTTAACTATCCTATCCGTTTATATGCTTTGCCCCCCGATTAAACCAGTTCACTTTCATTCATCTTTGTTGCCCAGTATGCAATTCCCAATAATTTAACAGTTGGTTTGCACAAATAGGCATTCCAAGATAATGATTTTCTTTTGGGAAATTTTTTGATCATATGTTTGCATTCATTAACTGGGACAGACTAAAATTTTTTTGTTGACTTAAACCATGATTTAAGTCGTATCATATTCCTGTCGACAACAAAAGATAAGAATAGGAGGTCTCCAGATGCAATATTGTTCAATCAGCGAAGCTGCAGCCAAATTCAATATTCCCGAATCTACGTTGCGTTATTATGAGAAAAAGGTTTGATGCCACTCATCGAGCGTGATAAAGCTGGCAGGCGATTATTCTCGGAAGACCAAATGGCTCTCCTTGGAACCGTTATTTGTTTAACACACACATATGCCGATAAGCGGGATTAAACAGTATATTGATTGGGTAGTAAAAGGAGCCAGCACCACTGAACTGCGACTTGAAATGATGAAAAATCACAAGCAAGCTGTGCTGGCTGAAATTTCAATGATGACAGAATCTATAAAAGGGATTGACGTGAAAATTACACGGTATACAAAGCGCACTCAGGAAAAAAATAATGGAGAAGAGGAACGATAATGAAACTTTCAGGAAATACAATACTTATTACAGGCGGAAGCGCTGGAATCGGATTAGCTTTTGCAGAACGCTTTATCAAAGCTGGAAATAAAGTCATTGTTTGTGGACGACGGGAAAATGCACTTCAAAACGCGAAAGAAAAGCTCCCGAGCCTTATTACATATGCAAGTGATTTGACAGTTGAATCCGAGCGTCTAGCATTGTTTGATTGGGTAACAAAGACCTATCCAGAAATAAATGTGTTAGTGAACAATGCAGGGATTCAACAACGTTTTAATGTACTAAAAGCAGATGCAAAACATAATTGGGATTATTTCAGTAAAGAAGTCACAGCAAATATGGAAGCACCTTTTCACCTCTCGATGTTGTTCGCTCCATTTTTTGCATCAAAAGAAGAAGCGACTATCATTAATGTGACATCTGGGTTAGCTTTCACCCCATTGGCGATTGCTCCAATTTATTCAGCTACAAAAGCGGCGCTTCACTCATTTACAGTAAGCCTAAGGCATCAGCTTTCCGATACATCTGTAGAAGTAATTGAAGTTGCTCCTCCGGCAGTGAATACAGATTTAGGCGGAGCGGGGCTGCATACGAATGGAGAACCACTAGATGACTTCGCAGATGGCATCTTCCACGGATTAGAAGAAGGCAAAAAGGAGATTGGATATGGCACTTCTGTGAATCGCTTGCGCATGCCACGAGATGAAGTCGACGAACATGTAGCAACCATGTACAAAGCAATGAAAAACACAATCGAATAACGAAAAGTGCAACTAATGTGCATATGCCTTTTTTGAAAGCATAAACCAACAGTTGTTTGGTTATTGGCATAAAAAACAAAACTCGCCGCAATTATTGGCGAGTTTTGTTTTTAGTTCCCTTCCCCTCTTCATCTAAACTCCCTCAATAAATAAAAAAGATTAGAACTTCATTGCCTGGAAACTAACCATTTCATCATGACAAAAGAAAAGGCTGTGCAAAGTAAATTGAAGACTTTCCATTTCATCACCGGAAAACGGATGTATTACCTGGTCCTTCAGAATAAATGACACAGTGTCATTTTTATCTTGACTCATGACACAGTGTCATTTATAATTAATTTCATCACCTAATATGACACAGTGTCACATAAAAAAACAGGAGCGGGACTATGCCAAAACAAACTTTTTTTCACTTAACACAAGATAAGCAAGACACACTAATACTAGCTGCTAAAGAAGAGTTTTCTAGAGTTCCTCTGCATGAAGCATCCATTGCAAATATCATCAAAAGTGCGGGCATACCAAGAGGAAGTTTTTACCAATATTTTGAAGACAAAGAAGACTTGTATTTTTATTTGCTGAGTGAACTTTCTCAAAAAAATAATGAAAGGTTCATTTCCATACTAAAGGAAAAGAAAGGAGATTTATTCGAGACATTCATTGAGTCCTTTCAGTTTATGGTGAAGATTCATAAAGATCAAAAACATGAAAATTTCTTTAAGAACGCATTTTTAAACATGAACTACAAATTAGAAAATACATTAGGGAACCATATATATGAAGAAAAACAAAAAAGCAACTACCAAAACGCAGTCAACTTGATAAACAAAAGCAATTTGAACTTAAAAAACGATAGTGAACTGCATCACATGATCAAAATCATAACTGCAGTTACCTTTCAAAATCTTGTGCAAATGTTTGTAAAGGACCTCTCAAGTGAAGAAGCGCTAAAAAACTATCTAGAACAAATGGAGATCCTTAAAAAAGGTTTTTATAAGGAAGAAGTCTAATGAATGCCTTAAAGCCCATTAAAAAGGTGAACATCCATTTAAAAAAGATTGTCGAAAAACTTCAGGAACAAAACATAAATGCACAAATATGCACACGATCTGAGTTCCTAAGAAAAAATTGGAAAGATTGCGCAAATAACTCTTAAAAAGATAAATATATTATATGACATAAGGAGATAAAAATTTATGGATTCAGCATTACAACAAAAGAAACCGCCATATTTAATGATTGCAATATTATTTGTCGGAGCTTTTGTCTCATTTTTAAATAACTCGCTTTTGAATGTGGCGTTGCCATCGATCATGGTAGATTTGAAAATTGACGACTATTCAACAGTACAGTGGCTGTCTACAGGCTATATGCTTGTCAGCGGTGTATTAATTCCTGCCTCAGCGTTTTTATTGACTCGCTTTTCCAACCGGAGCTTATTCATTGCATCCATGGCAATTTTTACGATAGGTACTGCCTTGGCTGCATTTGCCCCTAACTTTGGCGTATTGCTTGCAGGACGCATGATACAGGCTGCAGGATCTTCTGTGATGGGACCTTTATTGATGAACATCATGCTAGTGAGCTTTTCCCGCGAAAAACGTGGTGCCGCAATGGGGATCTTCGGGCTTGTTATGATTACAGCACCTGCCATCGGCCCGACATTATCTGGTTATATCGTAGAGTATTATGACTGGCGTTTGCTTTTTGAAATGATTTTGCCGCTTTCTGTCATCAGTTTGCTGTTGGCCGTTTGGAAGCTTGAGAATGTGATGAAGCAAAACAAAAATGCAACACTTGATTATATATCTATCGTATTATCCTCCATCGGCTTTGGCGGTTTGCTATATGGATTCAGTTCTGCAAGTTCAGACGGCTGGACTGATCCGATCGTTTTGACTACATTGATCGCTGGTGCTATTGCACTGGCAGCATTCATCATCCGTCAATTAAAAATGGATGAGCCATTATTGGATCTGCGTGTTTACAAATATCCAATGTTTGCATTAGGCTCTGTCATCGCTATCGTAAATGCAGTAGCAATGTTCTCTGGAATGATTTTAACACCTGCATATGTGCAAAACGTACGAGGCATCTCACCTCTTGATTCAGGCTTGATGATGCTTCCTGGAGCAGTCATCATGGGTATCATGTCGCCGATTACCGGCAAGCTTTTCGATAAATTCGGTCCTCGTGTTCTCGCTGTTATCGGGCTTGCGATCACAGCTGTGTCCACATATATGCTGGCGCATCTGCAAGTAGATTCTACCCATGCGTATATCATCCTTGTATACACATTACGCATGTTTGGGATGTCAATGGTCATGATGCCGATTATGACAAATGGCTTAAACCAATTGCCAACCCGCTTGAATCCACACGGTACAGCTGTCAATAATACGGCACAGCAGGTCTCCGGTTCAATCGGTACAGCCATTCTTGTTACGATTATGAACTCTGTAACAAAATCAGAAGCAGAAAGCCTAATGGCTGGTGTGGATCCTGCAACACTTACACAAGCGTCTACCGCAGTATTAACACAGAAAGCTTTGCTTGCGGGAATTCAGTATTCTTTCTATATTGCGCTTGCGATTAATATTATCGCACTCATTCTTGCATTTTTTGTCAAACGTGTCGATACGAGCAAAGAAGCTGTAAATCAGCTCGAAAAGCAGGAATTTGTACAAAAAAAGCCTGCAACTAATTTATAAATAATGCAAAAAAGGAATGAAAACGGCAAACGGCCCGATTCATTCCTTTTTATGTTTGAAAAAATGCATATCTCTTTCAATTAAATTAAGGTTTATAAAATAAGACAAAGTCACCTGGCCCAATTAAAGCTACACCAATGGCTACAGCAATTAGCACAAAATTATATTCAAATCCCCCGTTAGTCATCCAATATCCATTTTTGCCATGCACTGCATAAATGGCATCAATCATTACGATTACAATCATGATGGCCCCTAACCAGGTAAGAACACCCGCAGCAAAAAGAAGGCCTCCTATAAATTCAAACAGTCCTGCAAGCGCAGCCCAAACTTTTGCTCCTTGTACAAGCCCAAGTGATTTAAGCCAGTTTCCCGTTTCTGTTATCCCGCTGCCTCCAAACCAGCCAAATAACTTCTGTGCCCCATGCCCCAAAAAAGTCAGTCCAATCACCAGACGAATAATCAGCAGCCCGCTATTTAGCATTATAATATTTTCAACCATACTTTTACCTTCTTCCGTCGAACTTTTCTTGTAGGAAATGGCAATCTTTCACAAGAAATAGATAGCTTATTATATGAAAATAGAGGCCTATTTATTCAAATTAACGTTACTATTTTGCATAAAAGGCATCAGGTTCATATTCACACTCTATCTGAAGCTTCCTCTTTATATTTGTCATACACTGATCGCAATAATTTTCTCTGATGCTTTTTATCTGTTCATTTCTCCAAATGCGCAAAGTTTCCCTGAAAGTATATAAAATGCATCCTTACTTCCATTCACCAATAAACCAAATTTCATTTTCAAATAGCTCCCCATCTTCTTCCATTATTTTTTCCATTATCCTTAAACAATCCATGCTATCAGAAATTGATACATTCCATTCATTTATAATGTTTCTTTCCATTGGCAAAGAAAGCCACTTTTGATCATCTCTATCTCTGCAAAAAAACCTTTAAAATGACGATCTCCAGAAAAAACAATGATTTGGCTATTCCATAAATCTGATAAATAAATCGCAGCCAGAATCCTGAATCTCTCGTTAGAATAAGGTTTTATTTTTATTAAATGTTCCACCCTATCCAACAAGGCCTGAATACATATTCGCTTGATTGCAAAAGGAGTTTTAGAGGAAGAAATAAAACTTTCTGCAACTGGCAAATGCAGATGCCAGTACCCATTATAAAAATCATCAGGAAAATTTGTGGTCTCCTGCTCAATTCTTTTTAGCATGTTTTTTATTTTTCTCTTTAGTCCCCGAACCTTTTTGACACGCATATGACTGCTCCTTCCAGCCTTTTACTTACTTCTTAACGCAAATGACAATGATATTTTTTAAACACTTTAGATGGAGGAATCTCAACCGACTTATCTGCTTTATAAATGTCTTTATCATGATATGGCAGTTCTAACTCTTCCCACTCAAAGTCATCCTCTACACATTTGATGAATAAATCATATCCCTCTCCATCAGACGGTGATAATTCTAATCTTGATTCTTTATGTTTTAAAGCAGTATCAATTGCTTCTCTTAATTCGATTAAAGCGATACGATTGGCAATCAGATATGCGTTATCATGCCATAGTTGCTGTCCAAAAAAATGGCATGTGGGCATCGATTCATTTTCCTCATAAAAATGATTATGATATGCTTTGTTTAGTTGTTCAAGTGCATCCTCAGGACTATCAATATTTAAATAAGTGTCCATGCCACTCTCTCCATAACGTTGTCCGCCGCCCCGAAATTGTGAAATAAAGTCATCATATAAGTCATTGTTTTCTACAAACAAATATCTTTCTAGCGCCTCGTGTAGGTCCCCCATAAAATAGTAGCTGCTTATTTGTTTTTTATCTTTTTTATAGATAAAATGATAAAGGGTATCTGCTATTTTTTTGCTTTCTATTAATTTAAAGTTATATTTTTTTGCTTTTTTCGGCTTTAATACTTCATTTACAAATGGTGTCTTTGGAATATATATGGCTGTAAACAGTCTTATGTTTGACATGTTTTAATATCTCCTAAACTTAATGATTTTTAATTTTATTTTCACATAATCTATAAATAATAACCAACATTTATTTGGAGGGAATATGAAAAATCTTGTATCTTCATTTATGAAAGAATATTTTAACAACCTAACTCTAAAACCACCCTTATTCTATTTATGGAAATATGGCATGCGCTTTGAAATTTCCTTACCTGGGATAGAACACCAAAATAAACATAATCTTCAGCAAATTGAAGAAAGAATCACAAAAATATTCAATAACGTTTTTCATGATACAGATGACATTTTGCTTATCACTGACATTCATTGTGAGAAAAACGATAATTTTTTGCAAAAGAGAGCAACAAAAGTCTATCAAAAATACATAACCTCCAAGGATCTAAGGCATAAATTGCAGCATAGGTTATTACCAAGCGTTTTTTTAGAAGATAAAGAAGGGACAGATTATGAAGACATGGCCACACACCGATTTGTTCTGCCCTGTAAAAAGAGCGACATTCGCTACAAACCGCTTTTGACCGCTATTAGCTACGAAGATTTTCCACATCCATCTCAAATATTAAAGGGTTTTCCAAGAAACGGAATGGATATTTATTTCATAAATGCCACAAAAAAAATGATTTATCATCTATATGACGACCGCGGCTGTGACGTAATTGCTTCTAATAAAGAAAATTTACGCCCACTTTACGAAGAATTGAATGATTGGATTTTAGACTATGACAGAGAGCAGATTGATACAATATTCAAATAAGCTATTTGCTGTAGCATCCCTTCCTAGATAAAAATTCGCTCACCCGGTTCCCTCTATACTATTATTAATTTATATACATTTATTTTTCATAGATATAGAAGGACAAATAGGCTATGAATGCCAAAACGGAATTTAAATTTTGCATAACAAAATTTAAATTAAAAAGCACTACACTTCATTTAAAGTGAAATACTTTTTATCCATAGCTGCATTAATTATATATTTATGAAAAAACAGATACTGAATACTATTAACACCCAAATAGAAGCACCCGATTATTCGAGTGCTTCTATTTGGATTATCAGCTTCCTTTTATAAATGAATTCAGTCTCTTCATCACAGCAGCATAATTCGATGTATACAAAATATAATGGCTAGTTTTTGTTTTAATAACAATTCGATCAGTCGTTCCATACGGGGTGCCAACTCTTATCGCTTCCTTTGGTTCCCCGCCATAAGTATCATCTAAACTTACCTCCATAATATCTGATACAGGTATTTCAATTTTAGTGAACTGATGTCTGATAATTACATGATCATTTTCCTTTTTTACGTCAATCCCCATCACCTGTTATCCCCTTCTTCCCAGCGTTTAATTTTCTTCTATGGTTTACGATAAAGCTTGGAAAAAGTTTCATCTAATATAACAAATAGCTTACCTCTTCTTCTAATATTTGCTGAGACCCGTATTCTCAAAATAATATATTCTTTGCATTGACAACATAAGCACGACATGGAGAAACTAGCATTCAAGAAAAATTGGTAATTATTTAAAACATGAAATTTTTATCATATTGTCATGAAATTAGTAAACTACTGAAACATAATTGAAATAATAGCTTGGTATAATTTGCATATCGACAAACAAAGGAGTTTTAAAAATGAAAAAATCCTTCATAACGATTTCCATGTCTATTATGCTATTGCTTGGGTTTAGCAGCGGCGCATCAGCAGCTTCAAATACATACAAAGTAAAAAAGGGAGACTCTCTTTCCAAAATTGCAAAAACTTATCATACTAGCGTCAGCAATTTAAAGAAATGGAATCATCTTTCTTCTGATATGATTAAAATAAATCAAGTATTAAAAGTGAAAAAAACTAGCACATCGAGCAAAACTGCAACTAAAAAGAAATCAAAAACAATTACGGTAAATGCCTCTGCCTACACATTATTTAAGGGTTCTACCGGCATAACAGCAACCGGCATCAATTTAAAGAAAAACCCTAACAAAAAAGTAATATCTGTTGATCCAAAAGTAATCAAGCTAGGTACCAAGGTCTATGTACCTGGTTATGGCAATGCAATAGCAGGAGATACTGGGGGCGCCATCAAAGGCAAAAAAATTGATGTGTTTATGCCTTCTAAAAAATCGGCTTTACAATGGGGCCGAAAAACGATAAAAATAAAAATTATCGACTAACCAACTAGATTGAATACAAAAACGAACATAACGCGGATTAAGATCTATCAGCGTTATGTTCGTTTTTTATGTTGCATTTGCAATGATAGATTCTTTAATAAAAAAGAAAAATATTGCTATAAAAGCTCTAGTTTGACTTCCTCTTTGTTTTGAATCCTATCCAAAGTCTAATCTAATTATTTGTGTTTGCAAAAAATATCCTTGGCTTTCTCTAGTGCCGTTGCTGCTTTCGGCCATCCTGGATAAAAACGAGAAATAATTCAAAGATTATTCCATAACCATTCTTATGAATTAAAAAAGCTCTCAAAATAATTGAGTGCTTTTTCAATTTTCTCTCAAAAGACTAAAAAAATAAAAAATGAGCAATATATCATAAAAAGGAATTTTTTATGCTTGGATTAATTTTATCAATTTTCATTTTTAATTTACTGGCATACAAAACAAATAAATTATTAACAAAACAGCAATTTGCCCATATATGGATATTTACAATAGCCTTTCAATCATTAGTTGATGTGTACATCGATATAAAATATGAAGGTTATTGGTATTTCTCAGAAAATATTGATTGGATATCCATATTGCCTTTAACAATTTTAATACCACCAGTGAATATAATATTTTTAAATTGGTATCCTTTTAATGGTTCTCTCAAGAAAAAAACACTTTATTTTTTCTATTGGGAAATTTTTATGGTCATATATGAAGCTTTGGCATTATTGCCCCAACCGTGGGGATATTTTCATTATGGCTGGTGGAATTTATGGTATTCCGCAATATGTGATCCCATGCTTCTGTATATTTTACTGACATATTATAAATGGTTTGTAAAATAAAATGGAATAGCAAAAGAAAGTACAGCGATAAATGGATATAATGCAAAGATAAAGTAGAGAGGTGTGACCGGCAGTTAAAATGAATCCATTTCTGCTTATTTAAATGACACACATTGCTGGAATTTATCTTCACATTTTCAAATGAAATGCCTCCTATAAAAACAAGACATCTGTTAATCATCGTCCTGTTTCTTTACGATAAAGCTGAATAACAAAGGGTCCAAATATACATTTTAATGAATAAAACAATGTATATTCGGGCTCTTTAAAACCTTTGTGTCATTGAACTAACGCTTCCTTTTGTTGAATAAGACTTCTCCTTGGACATGCGTAAAAATAATGTCATATACACTATGGTTGTATTTAGCTTTATACTAATTTGTTGCCTATATTTATTCTTTCAATCCTATTCACTATATAAAATCCGTTTTCAACTGGAAAATATGTGTTTCATTTTATCAAGCTATAACCGACTCATCCTATTAAGCGATCACAAGGGGCACTCTTTAACAGATGAAGTTCAACTAACAATCAGGCTTTTACTCAGCAAGTTTCTGCCCACCTACATTTCTCATTTTCTCTTATAATCCCTTAGGTGAAGGCATTGCTGTCCGTTAATACGTGATAAAATATTTATGATTGTGGAGTTTTATAATAGTGAAATCCTCTTGTTCTGCAATAAATAACATTTCTATATTATTTTCCAAAAAGCAATCTCAAAATGATATTTGTTTAATATCATTTTGAGATATATAATAAAAACAAGCAAATGCTTACACTGTTTAAAGCTAACTTTACTTCTTCTACATAGGGAGGAATTAACATGGGCCAATTAGCAAAAGAAGACAAAGTGAAAGATTTGTTAGAAAACCAAAAATTCAATTCACAAGAAATTGCTGAGATGACAGATCCGCAGATTGAATATTATCACTGGCTCTATTTTGAAGATTATGTTTACGACTATATGTAATATAAAATAATACCAATAAATTTTTTGGGGACAATGAATGCTTCCCCTTATGGACCAGCTGATTGTCGGCACGATGCCGGCAATCAGCTGGTCCATTTTGTCATAATTCCTTCGGTTTTACCATTGCAGGCGACCGAAAAGATATAACAGCTTTTCCCTTTTTTTCTCTATTGGCATGAAACTGTTTTTGCAGAAATACCTTGGTAATAGGGGGTGTTTCTATTGCTAAAGCTCTTCAAAAAACGATGGGTTCTCTTTGATCAAGCGGTAAGGCCTTATAAACCCTATGTTACGGTTGACCTCGGAATCACATCGATTTCACCAAAGGATATTATTGGATTGACCTTTCCGACTAAAAAAATAAAAAATGATGCTAAACTGACAGATTTACGCAAATCCATTGAACTAAAAGGATGGAATGACAGATCCCCTGCTGATTTGCATTTATTTCTTCTTCCTAATGGAAAATACACAGTTGCAACAGGCGGAAATTATCGTTCTTATCTATCCAATCAATTAGAAATACCCAAAATTAAGGCAATGGTCTCCATTTTAATCCCCGAAAAATACATCACAGACAATATAAAATCCCAGCTAGAGAATTATACTGACAAAGAGGAGATGTATAAAAAAGAAGCGCTGGAACTTCATAACTTTTTGCAAAAACAAGGAATTAGGCAAAAAAATTATCTAAAGGAAGAAAAACTCTATAGCAACTATTGTAAGTTAGCCGAAGAGATGGAGCATAAAAGAAATAATCTTCTTCTTGCGTTAGCTAAGTTTCTTAATTTGCTGCCAAAAGAAAAGGCAGATTGATCTGCTTTTTTTATTGCTCTTTATTTTTTCTGCACTGGCTTCATTTTGAGGATGTGCTTCTAATCAAGAAATAAAATAAGTTTAGGCGTCTGTATGACAAAAAGGCTCCGGAAAATTTTCCGGAGCCTTTTTAGATTATTTTCCTCTACTTATCATTTTCATGAAGCTCTAGTATAATATTTAACTTTTTAAAAACATTCATATAAGCATGGCGTCCAGCGCAGCATTCTCCATGCTAGTCCATTAATTATTTTCTATTTTTGCTTTTTCATTTGTATGCTTTTTCAATATATTCAACAATCCATCGTTAATTTTGCAGTTTTTAAAAGAGAATGACTGCATAATTAGATCAATTTCTTCCTCCGAAAGATCTTTAAAAATCTTCGCATATTCAGGCTGAATCAGCGCTCCAGCATATATTGTCAGAATTGATTGTGAAAGGCTAAAAAGATTGTACGCATGAGACATTTCCGGATTCACAACTTCCTCCAAATGGCCGGCCAGCTCTTCTACTGATTGTCTTGCCTTAAAGCCTGGCAGCCAAATCATCCAATCATCTGTATTTAAGGCATGCTTCATTTTCAAAATGGAGGAAAGCCGTTTTATATATTCTGATTCAGGATCAAGAGTCACCAATCCCATAACCCCAACATCTTTATAAGTCCATGTTGTCCAATGTGCTCCAAATGTTTCAAAAATGTCAATTTGATCATCCATCGCACTTAAACGATTGGCAATTTCATTTTCTGGACCATTATAAACGGAACCAAACTCACCAACCCAAAGAGGAACATTATGCTCTGACGCAAATTTAGTTCCCTCATGATCATAAAATACTTCTTCCTGGACAGATTTATCCCAATATTTCCCACTTTCTACACGGGCCGTTTTTGCATCGGCCACTCCTGGATACAATCCAGGTCCAAATCCAGCAGCTGTATAATTATGACTGCTGTATACCAAATTTTTAGCAAAAGGGGCTTCTAATCCAGCAAACAGCTTAGAATAATTATCGCCTTCAAGGAAAATAATGTGATCAGGATCGATGGCGCGAATAGCTTCCACTGCCCGTCTGTAAATTCGATTCATTCTTTCCCAATCTGGTTTATAATTTCCAAAGAATGTATGGGGGAAATCGCCGTGTGGCGTATTCACACAAGGTTCATTCATGATATTATACCCAGCAATAACCGCCCTGCCTTTATAGCGTCGCGCAAACTCTTCCCATAAAGCGACAAATCTGTCCTGATACATCTTATCATGCCAGAAAAAGCTATGCCGCACATCATTGTCTGAATGCCAATGGGTATTTTGGAATCCCTGTACGGCATGAAGGTCTAAAATAACGTAAAGTCCATGCTTTTCGCATAAATCAATCATTTTTCCCAAACGGGTGAATCCAGATTCTTTGTAAACAAACGGTGTCTCGTCATCCTCAAAATGGCGGTAATTTAAAGGGATGCGTATCGTGTTCGCTCCCCAGCTTTTAATAAATTTAATGTCATCTTCACCAAAGAAATAATGAAGCATTCGATCAAACAAAAATTCAGCTTTTTCTTTCCCAATAACTTCTGCAGCAGTATGGCGAAGAGCATGTTCCGTTCCGGTATATCCATTGATAAAATCCTCCATATTCATCCATCCGCCAATACAAGTACCCCTTAGCTGTATGGAATCGCCTGCTGAATCAATGATTTTATTATTGGCCACCTGAAGTAAATCCATTTTTATCCCCTTCCTTTCCATAAATCGTACTATAGTTCTTTATAAACTAAATAATCAAAATCCGCTGGCTTACATGTTCCGCTTGTATCTTGACAATGCATGCCAACAAACGCCCCAGTAAATCCATTCGATTGGACATATTCATCTGATAGCTTATAAGATTCGAAGACTACTGGGATTGCCGTCCAGCTTTTATTATCAAAGGAATAAAAAAACTGATAGGTCTGTTCCCTGACTTGAACTTTTAAATGCACATACTCCACCCCATCCGGAATCTGCACTTCTGAACCGTGGATTGGCTGGGAAACGGCAAAATTATCGCATCTTACTATATCAATAATCCTGCCTTTTTTTTCATTCCATGTAATTTGAGCAGATGTCCAATTTTCCGTATTGTAATAGCAAACCAAACCCGCAGCTTGCTGGAATGTGTCAGGAAAAAAGGAAACTGCTGTGCCAGCATCAAAATTAAATGCTTGCCAGCGTCTTGCAACAAGCGCTTGTGTAAAGGTTGATGTTAAAGACTCTTTTCCATAAAGACGTAAATTGCCCGGTCTGTCTGTCAACGACATAATATCTTCAGTTAACGGAATACGTAATGATTGATAATGATGATTTAATGTTGGTTTGTCAAAATCATCAATTTCTTCATAATCTTGTTCCCATTTTACTTGTTCCATATTGGGCGCTTCTACTTCAACAGATCCTTGTTTTCCTCCCACTACATATGGCCAGCCGTCTCGCCATTCAAGTTTCTGCATGGCGGTTTCTCTTCCCAGGGGACAAAAACCTCGATAATCAAGGAGAGGCTTATCATCATGAGGAAGAGGCCTGCCAATAAGATGCGCTAAATACCATTCATCTGTATGTGTTTGGACTATTGATGCATGCCCACATTTTTGCAATGGATTCCTCGGATCATGCCAGGAAGTCAGGAGAGGATGATCGGGATGCAGTTCATACGGGCCCTCCAGATTTTTTGATCTTGCTAAAGTGGCTGCATGGGCATACCTTGTTCCACCTTCTGCAGTCAGCAAATAGTAATAGCCATTAATATGATATAGATGAGGACCTTCCGTGAGCTTAATATCTGTTCCTTCAAAAATAACTTTAGGCTTTCCAATTAAACGTTTTTCTTCAAGGGAGTATTCCTGCAATACAATGCCGCCAAAAGAGTGTTGATAGGTTCTTTGATCCCATAGCATATTAATGATATATTTTTTCCCGTCCTCATCATGAAATAAGGAAGGATCAAATCCAGAACTATTTAAATAGATAGGCTCGCTCCATTCGCCATCAATGCTTTCGCATGTGGTTAGATAATTATGGGTATCTTTCCATGCACCAGCATGCATTTTCACATCGGAATAAATAAGCCAAAATTGGCCGTCAGCATATGTTAAGCAAGGTGCCCACACGCCGCCGGAATTGGGATTTCCTTTCATATCGATCAATGAAACTCGGTTTAAAGGACGTGATACAAGATGCCAATTTACCAAATCCTTTGAATGATAAATTTGAACGCCAGGAAACCATTCAAATGTAGATACAGCAATATAATAATCCTCCCCGACCCGGCAAATGCTCGGGTCAGGATTAAAGCCTTTTAATATTGGGTTTTGTATTTTCATTATTTCACTATCCTCTCCCATTTAATTTTGCAAGTACTCTTTTATGTTCTTTTTCATCTAAGTTATAGAAATAGATAGCAAAAAGCTCAATTAAAACAAATACTGCTGGGATAACTGTCATGGTGATTAAAATGCCATGCAAGGCTGTTGCAGTTTGCACCTGGTTGGCAACATAGCCGAAATTGGCTAAAATCAAACCTGGAACAATGCCGCCGATCGCCATGCCAAATTTAAAGAAGAAACCAACCAACGCATAGATCGTGCCGCTCGCACGCTTGCCTGTTTTATATTCGCCATAATCGATTGTTTCAGGAATTAGCGCCCATGTAAAACCACCTGCCGTGATTGTGCCGATTGCCGCAATGGCTCTTGATGCAAAAACGAGTGGAATCATTGTTGGTGGAACAAGGAACAAAGCAATTAAGCCAATCGCTTTGCAAGATAAAGCTGTAAACAGCAATTTTTTCTTGCCCATCCATTTATACATCATTGGCATTAATGGCATAAGAATTAGAGCAGGAAGCGTTCCCAATAAACCATACCATTTTACTAAATCTGGTCTGTCCACATTATATGTAACATAATAAATGCCAACAGAGTTAACGATTGAGTTTACCCCGAAATTAAGAATAAAAAAGAAACATACGATAACAAGTGGACGATTTGATTTTAACTGAATAAATATATCCTTGAAGGTAATTTGGGACTCTTTTTCATGAGAAACTTGCACGCGTTCTTTTGTATTAAAGAAACTGTAAATCAATAAAAGGGCTCCTAAAATCCCCATGATGGTCATGGTGATTTGCCAGCCAGAGCTTGTTTCCCCTGTTGCCTGAGTAAATATTCCGGCTAATAAAGGTACACCAAACGAAACAATTAATCCACCAGTATTGGAGAAAAGCATTCTGATGGAAGTTAAACTAACAACTTCTTTATTGTCTTGAGTAATTGCAGCAGTAAGCGCCGCATAAGGGATATTAATGATTGAATAAGTGATGGATAATAAAATATAAGTAATATAGGCATACACAAGCTTAGCCGGGTCGGAAAATCCAGGTGTTGTAAAACAAAGAATCGCTACTCCTGCAAACGGAAAAGCCCCGTATAAAAGATACGGACGAAATCTTCCATATTTTGTATTTGTTTTATCAACAATCGTTCCAATAATGGGGTCTGCAACTGCATCAATCATTCGAACGATTAAAAACATTAATCCTGCTGCTGCTGCTGTAATTCCAAAAACATCCGTATAAAAGAATAATAGATAGCTGCTTACTGTTTGATAAATAAAGTTACATGCCAAATCTCCAGTTGCATACCCTACCTTTTCTTTCATTTTAATTTTTTTGCTTGGATTTACTTCCATTTGCTTCGCAACACTAGTATTCATAGGAATCCCCCTCTAGTAACTGTTTAAATTCAGCAAGTTCCATATTACGCCATATCTTAAAAGGTTGTTTTGTAAGGACGCAATGTTGAGCCCATTATTATTTAAAAGGAACAATCACTCATCCCTACCTATAACAATTAATCACCCACAAACACGGAAGCGATTTCATTTTTCGGCACCCACTTTGTTTAATCGTTAAACAAAGTGGGTGTGCTAATTTCTCCCTCAAATTCTCTCATGTTCTTAATCAGTAAGCTTTTTATTGGCTAACTAATAAAAAATAAACTTATATTTTAGTAAAGGTATCTGGATCTGCAAACATACGTTGATTTTGATTCAGAGCATTTATCTTATCCATATCTTCCTCGGAAAGTTCAAAATCAAAGATATCTGCATTTTCAGCAATGCGCTGAGGCTTTACTGACTTTGGAATGGTCACTACTCCCGATTGTACATCCCATCGAATGATAATCTGAGCTGTGGATTTATTGTATTTATTCGCAATCTCCACAAGTACTGGTTCATCCAGTAGCCCTCCCTGCATTAACGGAGACCATGCTTCAAGTTGAATTTTGTGTTTTTTACAAAACTCATGCAATTCACTTTGATTAAAACGCGGGTGATACTCTACTTGATTGACCATTGGTGTGATTTCACAGTTTGCTATAATATCTTCAAGATGATGTATTTTAAAATTACTTACACCAATGGCCCGAACACGTCCATCCTTATAAAGTTTCTCAAGTGCTCTCCATGTTTCTACATATTTGCCTTGAGAAGGTAATGGCCAGTGGACCAAATAAAGATCTAGATAGTCTAACCCTAATTTTCTTATGCTTTCGTCAAAAGCTGCTAATGTGGATTCATATCCATGATTAGCATTCCAAACTTTTGTTGTAATAAATAGTTCTTCACGAGGCACATTTGATTCAGCAATAGCTTTGCCTACGCCTTCTTCATTTCCATAAACTGCTGCTGTATCAATGCTTCGGTATCCGACTTCAAGAGCTGCTTTTACGGAATTGACCACTTCCTCGCCATCTTGCACTTTAAAAACCCCTAAACCAAGCCATGGCATTTTTACTCCATTATGTAAGGTTGTGATACTTTGCAAGTCTTTTCCCATTCTCTTCGCTCCTTATCAATTTTTAATAAAAATTGAAATTACTAGACTTTAGAGCTGCTTCCCTAATAAAAGCATTTCTAAAATTCAGCATTCTCGATGTCACCGCTTACAATATTTCATAAAGTAAACTGTGTGAAATATGAAGACAAACAAAGTATACTATTTTTACAAGAAAGCATACTTTGTTTGTCTATTACCTAAACTAAGTTTATTATTTTTTCAAAAAATTATCAAGAAGTTTTTATCACTTTTTTCATTCCTTTAGCTTTTGCGAAAATACTCCCTATTCCTCTCTTAATATATTATCAGTTGTTTTTAACAAGAGCTGATCAATTTTATTGGATAGCCCCCAAAAAAACATATGTATAATAGCCGGATGAGAGATAATAGCGTGAATTAGATAGAGTTACACAAAATTATAGAAAATAAGTCCATACATACAAGGTATTCATAAAATTTTGTATGTATGGACTTATTAAAATTCCCCTTATTCATTTTGCTTAATTACTTTAGCTGGATTGCCGTGAACCACAACATTATATGGGACTATCTCCCAATCTTCCACCTCATGATCAGCGATTTTTTCTATTTTATTCAAAGAGATATTCTAATCATCTTCCTGCCTTATTTTTAATTTTCTTTCCGAAGGCTTTATTTATTTTTCGTTCTATACTTTTTTCACTGAAGGAAGTATTTTTTGAATCCTGCTTCACTTTATCTTGATGTCTTTCCTTTTTCAAATCATTGGAATAGGCTTAACTATTTGCTCACTCTTAAATTTTTCAAATAGTCCTCATAGTATGTTGTAGGCTCTCATTATGCACAGTTATTCACTACTATCTTTTTGATAATAACTGGTTGCGCACATTTGCTTCATTTTTTTCATATTTCGTGTAATTCAGCATAATGATAGCTCCTATAAGAAAGAAGATTGCCGGCAGCCAAGTAAAGCTAAATTTAATGGCTGCCAATGATGCAGCAGATTGAGTTGCATTTGCTACGTACCCCGCTTTACCCATAATGATAGAAGGAATAAAGCTGCCTAATCCAGCTCCTATTTTGATACAGAATGAACTGCCGATAGCAGTCAAGAATCCGCTTGCACGAATACCTGTTTTCCATTCTCCATAATCTACGGTATCAGACAGCATAGCAAACGGTAATGTAACAGCAATACCTGTTCCTAAGGATGCAACAACCCATCCAAATATAACCATAGAAGTGCTAGTACCAGCAAAAGCAATTATTACTTGACCAATAGCCGCTACAGCAAATCCGATAATTTGCGTATGCGTTTTCAAAAGTTTTTTAACAATAAAAGGGATAATAGTAATAGAGATCATTTGAAAAACTACAAGTCCATTTAATATAGATGCTAAGTTTTTATTATCAAGATTATATTGAGAATAATAAATTAAAGTTGAAGTTCTTGACGTATTACCTAACCAGTAGAAGATAAAGGCCATAACTAAAGTAATCCAAGGCCAATTCCCCTTAACTGCTCCGAAACTTTGTCGAATAGGGATAGATTTTATGCTTTTTATATTAATTTCTTTCGTTCCAGCAAAAGCAAAGAGCAGTAATGCAATCGCAATAACTGCATATATTCCTACAGTTACTTGAAATCCTAATTTATCATTTCCCTTACCAAAAAACGCTACAAGAGGCAAAGTGAATGAAGCGGTAATTAAATAGCCGATCATCCCACCATTACTTCTCCAAGAATTTAAACGAACACGTTCATTAGAGTTATTTGTTAAATTTGGCAAAATTGCAGTGATAGGTGTTGCAACTCCTGTGTAGATCATCCCAGTAATAATGTAAGTAATTAAAGCATATATTACTTTCGCATTTGGAGATAAATCTGGAGATAAAAACGTTAAAAATACTGTTAGCCCAAAAGGAATTGCTAACCATAGCCAATACGGACGATTTTTTCCCCATTTTGTATTTGTGTGGTCAATGACTAATCCCCAAATAGGTGCATCCAAAGCGTCAAAAATACGCGCAATTAATAGAATAGTTCCTGTTGCAGCGATAGAAATTCCAAAAACATCTGTATAAAAATACATAATGAAACTAGTAAGCGTACAATATAGTAAATTGCCGGCTGTATCTGTACTTGCATAAGCAAATACTCGTTTTAAAGGCAGCTTGGAGTTATGCTCTTCATTTATATTGTCTTTTAAATATTTCGCTGTGCTGCTCTCCATTATTTATCTCACTCTCCAGTAAGTAATTGTTGTTTCAATTTGAATTCTCCATCTACTAATAATATCTGTGGAATTAATTGCTCTTTTTCTGAAATAAAATGGATATTTTTGTCATAAAAATGATATTCAGTCGGATAAGGTGCGTAACTGGTAATTAATAGGCCTTCTTCTGTTTCTTCTATGGAGCCATTAACAATGGAAATTTTTCCAGCTTCCTCATAAAGGAATGTTTTCTTTCCAAAGCTATCTAAATAGGAAACTAGCTCTTCTCCCATATCCCAATCAGCTGTTTCTTCTTCTTTAGTAAATAAACGAGTAAATATTCCTCCATCTCTAAAGAAAGTCGACTGGCCAAATCTGTTTCTCGATAAGTCAGGTCTATTTATATGAGGTCCAGCTATACTATATGTAGAAGCAGCTTCCCCAGTTTTTAATTTCGTATCAGTGGCTTTTGCATTTGTATCATAGCAATAAAGAATGCCGATAGTAGCACGATAAGCAGCTTTTAAATATCTAGTATCATGTAATTCTTCATATGCTTTAAGACATGCTGACGCTGTAACTCCTCCCCATAAGGAATGAATCATATAAGATAGTGCCTCCCACCAGCGATCAGGGCTTTGAGCACGGAAATCATTTGAAAAGCCAATATTAGCAAGCACTAATTCCCCATATCTTTTTGCAGCATCTCTATGATGAGCACTTGCTAAAGCTCCTGTTGCGGGACCGAATCCAGCATTATCATAAAAATGCTCGGTTACTGCAGCTTTATAAGTTAAGCTATTTTTTGATACAGTCTGTGCTATATTAGTCCATAAAGAGCTGATTTCATCATACTTTTCCTTTATTCCGCGACTTTTGAGCTCTTCCATTAATTCATCAATGTATAAGAAGTAAACCCCTAACATTTGAGCTTCTTCTTTTCCTCGAGAATTATCATGCAAATCAGGATTAACCCGTAAAGAGAACACATCCGCAGCCCAGGATAAATAAGTATCCGGATGATGCAACTGTAAAATATGCTGATCAAACTGTGAAAGAAGGTAAAATACATGAGCAATATACTCGAAATCCATACAGCGGTAAAATTCACCATATAAATAATTTGGTTTTGCAAAATCACCGTTTTGGAACCACTTTTGCCGAATATAATAGACGCAGCTTGCTTCTACTTTTTGAACTTCTTTAACATTCGTCTTTCCCAGCAAATTATTTTTTAGCACTAAACTTAATTTCCCTAAAGATTCACCCTGATTAGAAATAGGGGAGTAACTGTACGGAATCTCACTGTCTTCTCCGTTAAATAATACATCACTAATATAATGAGAACGATTTTCTATTATTTTTTTGATTGGTTCCATCACATTTAAGATAACGCTATCATAATTTTCATAATCTAATTCAATCGTTATCTTATGCTCACCAGGTATCGAAAATATCAGGGCACCATGATGTTTATTCCTCTCTTTATTAATTTTCGCAAAGATATTTTCTTTTTTTATTTTTCTATATTCATCCAAATATTCTATGTAAGCATCTGTCAAATGCTTATTTTCAGGTAATTCAAAGGAAAAGTCATAGTTTTGGTCTACTATTGCAAGTGGTTTGAAGTCAAAAATGGGATGGCCATAGTTTTTTTGTCCAATATGAAAAAAATCATTTTGATTTTTAAAAGGCTGTAACGTATATTCCCATTCTTTTTCGCCTAAACCTGAAAGAATAAATCCTCTTTTTTCGTATAACCAATCGGCATTTTCAAATTTCTTTGGATATCCTCCCGCTAAAACCAATTGATGAAATAAGATACCATCCAAAGACGGGGAAACGCTTTCAAAAAATAGATTCTTATAGGCACAATATGTTCCTACTGATAAAGTTTGTCCTTTCGTTTGATACATGCCTAAATGGGGTGCCTCATTACTTCTGCGAACACATGCTAACTTGGAATAATCATTTGAGATAGACGGGAATACAGCCGCCGAATGATTTGTTTGCAAATTTAGATCATTGATACGATACATTACATAAGCAAAGGAAGACCATATAATAAAATCTGTAATATGCAATTCCTTTGCTGTATGATTTTTCATTGTTATATTCCATACTAGACTATCTTCTGATTGCGTTAGATCATACTTAATGATAACTTCTACTTGTTCAAAAGCATAAATGACTGTAGCCTGAGCACCATTCTTTGAAATTGTCGGCATTATATGTGCACTAGTTAATATCTCCCCATCAATTGCCAAAGAAAAATCTCCGAATAATCTTTCTTTTTCTTCGTATCCACTTTTATTAAGATATGCTGAATCAATAACCCAATTCATTTTATGAGTATCTTCTTTTAATACTAAATTTGTTAAATTTCCACTTGGTGAAATTTGTAATCTGAATTGTTTATTCTCCAAAAAAATGCCTCCTTTTAAGTGCTTAATAAAATGCGCGGCTAATTAATTATATGTACCATAAATAGGCTTCTAAAGGTATAATTAAGTGAAAACGTTTACCGTGTATTTCTACTAAAATATATCAAAATATATAAAGAATGAACATAAAGTATTCTAATCAATTTTTAAGATATTTCACTCGATTTAAAATCCCGCTAATTAATATATGGAGGTTTGGAAAATCGTTTAGATTTAAATAGCTGTACTTATTGTATGATTAAAGATAGAGGTGATTAGTATGGACATAGTTTCAATTGCAGTTCCTCCTTTCCCAATTTTTATTGAAGGCAATTTAACAAAATATGAAAAAGGGACATCGCATCCTAATAGAAGTGATTTGGAGTATTTTGATATTATTTTGGTGAAAAAAGGAAAGATTTATTTAACAGAGGATGGTAAAGATTTTATTATAAATAAAAATGAAATGTTAATATTATTACCTTTGAAGCACCATTTTTCTACACATCCTACAGATGAGAGTACAGAATTTTATTGGCTGCATTTTTATACAAATAGCTACTATACAGAAGAGGATGAACCGAAAAAATTAGAATCAGCCATTCCAATACCATCTTTACACTTTCACAATCACAACTATACACTTCACTTGCAAAAAAAATGCACATTAGTTGATTATGAGGAGATTTATAAAAAAATAGATCAGCTTTTATTAGCTACTACTAACGAAAATAAAGATTTATCATTTTGGGACATACAAATAAGTTTCTTCTCTTTAATCAATCTATTAGAATCTCAAGGAATGGCAAAGGATAGTGGTTACATTATTTCAGAAAAGGTGGCTCAATTTATAAGAGATAATTATCATAAACCAATCACAAACGCTATACTGGCAAAGCAATTTAATATTCATGAAAATACAATAGCTAAGTATATGAAAAAATTTTATACAGTAACTGCACTAGAGTATTTAAATACTTATCGCCTTGAGCAAGCACGAATTTTGCTGCTAAAAACCGATCAATCGATTCAATTAATAGCAGAACAATGTGGTTTTAGTTTTGGTCCATATTTTTCAAGTGCTTTTAAAAAAGTTTATGGCATTTCACCATTCAACTACCGAAAAAAGCATATGGGGAGAATAATAAGAAAGCAGTGAGCTTAGTTCTGAATATGCCGCTAAAAAATAAAAGGGCATGAACATTGACTTTTCCTCATGCAGCTGCATATTATATCATCTATTATTGTCTTTAAGCATAATGCTTAAAGACAATAATACTAAGTTTCTCTAAACTTTACGATGCTTCTGTAAAATTAAGGATCTGAATTATATGGATTATTCTGCATCTGAATGACGCACTTATCTGATAAAAGAGGTAATATATGGAGCAAAAGAAACAGGATAGCTACTTGCTGATTTCCAGCAGAAAAAAACAAAGGATCATCAAAATAAAAAAGATGCAGCGGGCTTTTCAGCTGTTTATTCCAGCTTTTCGATTACAATAAAGCAGGTGCTATCAGGCAGCCTTGCAATATTTCTGTTTTCATCCATCACTTTAACATATGGCAGAATATGCTCTTCATACCCGTCCTGCAGATAATGCTGAAATATAAGCAACCGCCCTTTTTCTCCAAAAATATCTTGAATGGCTTTTTTATATTCACTCGGCGTAAAATAGCCAAACTGTTCCTGAACTTCATGAGGATACGCCTCTTCCCCCCATGTGTATGTATAAAGAAATTCCATCAAATCATTAATTGGCAATTGAATTGTTCGGTCATTGATTTGTTCATAGGAGATTTTTCTCCCTTTAAAGTCTTTTACATATCTTCTAAAAAATTCGATTTCTTTTGATTGATAAAACTCTATTATTCTTAATTGATCTTTCGGCTCTGTCATAATTCCATCCCTGATAATAATTCTTCCACCAGGCTTTAGTACATCAAAAGCGCTTTTAAGACTATCAGTGACTACTTCTGGATTGAATTTTTTTCCTCTATAAGAAATATAAGAATACATTTCATGAAGAATAGAAGAAAATACAATAGTATCGATACTATTTTTTTCGTAAGAATCCTTCAATAACAGAGCATCTGCTTGTTTAACAAACCATGGCTTATTTTCCCGCATTTTTCTTTTTTCTAATTCTTCTATTACATTAGTAGAGATATCCAGGCCAATCACCTTTGCGTTTGGGTGATATTCGGACAATACATCCAGCATGACGCCTCCGCCTGCACCTATATCTAGCATCCTGCTTCCTACCGCATATTCAGCAATCACTTTCTTATGGTTTTGCGCGCTATTCATATCCGACAAATAAATTTGTTCATTTTGAAGCCGATCAAAACCATCTTTTCTAAAGCCAAAGAAATCATATAAGAGGATAATAGAACGTTCATACAGCGGCGACTTTTCTGCTTCTTGGCAAAATTCAATTAATTTTTCTCCCGCTTTTGAATAAATAAACTTTACTCCTATTATCTCATCCAGCTGATCCATTGCTTCAATGGCCATTTTTACATGTTCATTCTGCATATACTTGCCGCTCGCCAAATCTTCTATCGTTAATTCTTTCAAATAGGCTTCTATTATTCTCTTTTTATATAAATTAATTGTTTTTTTGCCTTTATAGTCATAATAGATATCCTTCATAAAAGGCTCAAAACTAATATGCTTTAATGTTAAAGGATTTGCCTTTTGATAAATCAGCAGGAAAATTTTCAAAAATTCAGCAAAAGAAAAATCATGCAGTGCTGCTTCTACATACCACATATCTGTTTTCCGAAAAAAGGTTTGGAAGAATTTTGTTAGCTTTTGATCCGAAAAATACCGATCATATAGCCTGTTAAAATTTTCCCCATTTTTAATGGAGGATTTCCTCAATTTCATAAGCCTTTTCTTCAACAGATATTCTTTCCCTCTTTTTCCTTCTAAGATCCAATTAACTACCTTTTCTACTTCTCCTTGGACATCCTTCCAAATAGCGGGAGAAACAGCTTCAATAATGCACTGATTGAGAACATGGAGCACATTGCCCATATTTATTTGATCATTTCCTCCATTGCAATGGATAAAATCAATTAAAGGCTCCAATTGGCAAAATCGAACTTCTCCTCTAATAAACTGTCCAATCAATCCATGGGTGTAAATTAAAGTATAAACAAGCTCTTCCTTATCTAATGTTCGCTCTTTAAGGGGAGTAGCCATTTTTTCTTCTGCATAGATCTGCGCTGATCCAATATTGTGTATGCCTAATTGAAAACCACGATTTCTCCATTCTTTTCTTTTATGTTCTAAGCCGCATTTGGCAACATCGCTCCAAATCAAAACCTCTTCTATAATTCCTTTTTCAAGCTCATTTATTTTGGAATTCTCGTTTAAAATTTTCAGCGATTTTTCAATATAGGCAAGAACAGGATTAGCTCCTATTTCTTCAAGTGACTCCACTTGTTCTAAATTAACATTTTTTTCTTTAGTCAAATAAAGATACTGCAGCCATTTTTGTTCACGAAGCAAGGTTTTATCGCCCATTTTTATTTTTTGAATGGAATATAAAGAATGTAGCATGATCATTCCTCCTTAGCTTTGCAATTAAAGAAAGCCTCTTTTTTCCCATGTTAACATAGGACAAGTATTGATTTCGAAAAAGTAAAAAACGGCATCACTTTTAGCAAAATTGCTTCCATCAAATTTCACCCGTTTTTTATTTATGCGTTCTTCTGCTTTATAACTTCTTTGATTATTTCCGCCAAAGCATCTGTTATTCTATACGCCCTTTCCAATGTTTTTTCCACTGTGCTTATTGATAGTCCAGGATCTATTGCTTTTAATCTTTACTAATTATAAAAAAATTTACCATAACCAAAAAGGTTTTCTCCTCTGCAACGATAAATACCTTTTTTATATTGTTTTTCTTCAAACAATCTCAAATTGATATTTGATTAATATCAATTTGAGATATATAATAAACTCATAAAAGAAACCGCTTACAAAATAGTCATTTCCTATACATAAGGAGGAATTTCAATGGGCCAATTAGCAAAAGAAGATAAAGTGAAAGATTTGTTAGAAAACCAAAAATTTAATCAACAAGAAATTGCGAAGATGACAGATCCACAGATTGAATATTATCACTGGCTCTATTTTGAAGACTATATTTGTGATTATATGTAAGGTGAACAAAACCTGATCATATAAAATTCCTATATTGATGAGAACAGCACTTTCTGTCGAAACAGTTTCTTATAATCTTTATTGCGCTTGATATATATTTATTTTTTAAAAAACGTTGTCTAAAATAGATACCTTTAAGTGAATTCTACTGCAAGCTACATAAAAAACAGGCTGATTCTTTAAAAGAATAGGCCTGTTTTTTATGTAGCTATAGTTCATTTAATTAATGGATATCATGCTTTTTAAAGTTGCCGCCTTTAACTTCTGATACATCGTAGATCGCCACAAATGCTTTGGGATCAATTTCCTGAATGATTTCTTTCATTTTGCTTTCTTCCAAACGGTTGATCACACAAGTAATTTCCTTGAATTGTTCATGAGAGTAACCGCCAAGCGCCAAAGTATATGTTGCTCCGCGACCTAATCTGTCACGTATGGTTTCCACCATTAATTCAGGATGAATGGTGATAATTTTAAAAGTTTTCGAACCGCTCAACCCTTCTTCCACAATATGTATCACTTTAGATGCGATAAAATATGCAATACCTGATAAAATGGCACCTTGAAGACCAAATACCGTTGATACCACAATAAAAACAAACAAATTCAAAAATAGAATTAAATCACTTGTTCCAAACGGCAGTTTTCGGGAGAGCAATACAGCCAGCATATCAATTCCATCTAATGCACCGCCATTACGCAAGGCCAAACCCATTCCAAAACCAAGAATAACCCCGCCCACAACAGTTACCAATAATGTATCACCTTCAATTATTGTTGGAACATGATGCATCAAGATAGTTCCAATCGAAAGGGAAACAATGCCGATTATTGAAAATACCGCAAAACTTTTTCCAATTTGCTTATAGCCTAAATAGATGAAAGGAATATTCAAAACAGCAATAAAAACAGCTAGCTGCACACCCAAAAGTTGTGAACCAACGATGCTTAATCCTGTCACTCCCCCATCTGATACATTATTTGGAATTAATACGGATTCTAAGCCATATGCTGCAAGAAGCCCTCCAATAATAATCAATAATGCCCGTGATACCAGCATAAGTTTACTGCGTTTTTGCTTTGTCATTGTACTCACTTTCTTTTCCTCTTTTCAAACTTATTTCATGCAATCCACATCCTTCGATTACATCCTGCACTTTTATTTTAACATAGATATCCATGATAAAATAAAAATGCAGGGATGACTCAACTCGGAAGCAAATAAAAGAAGAGTTTGCGGTTGGCAGATTCGTGTATGTTCTCTTAACAATTTTTTTAAGCTGGCTTTTGGAAATTGCAGTACCAATTAATAAAGTGAAACTTCAATCAGACTTTACTCAACAAATTTCTCCCCACCTAAATTTCTTGTTTACTCTCCTGTCTTCTGATCCCTTAGGTGGGGAAGTAGTATAAAATAACACATGCTTCAAAAGTGTATGAAGGATGTTAAACATTTTCTACTGCCTGCAAGCTTTTATATTGATTAGAAATCATCTGATAATAAACTCCTTTTTTATCCATAAGTTCATCATGATTTCCCCTTTCGAAAGCTTTTCCATGTTGAATGACCATAATGGTATCGGCATGACGAATTGTATTTAGTCTATGAGCGATGACAAAGCTTGTTCTATCTTTCATTACATTGGAAAGGGCCTGTTGAATATGCATTTCTGTCCGAGTATCAATGCTGCTTGTCGCTTCATCCAGAATAAGAAAAGCTGGTTTAGTGAGAATGACCCGTGCTATCGACAATAATTGCCTTTGCCCATGGCTTAGATTCCCGCCATTTTCGGATAATTGCGTCATATATCCTTTCGGCAAACGATTGATGAATATATCTGCATGAGCCATTCTGGCTGCTCTATATACTTCCTCATCCGTTGCATTTAGATTGCCATATTTAATATTTTCCATAATGGTTCCCGAAAACAAATACGTGTCCTGCAGAACAATTCCAAAGCATTTGCGCAAGCTATCTCTTGTATATTCTCTAATATCTTTGCCGTCGATTAAAATTTGTCCATCTGTTACATCATAAAATCTTGTCAGAAGATTAATAATCGTTGTTTTTCCTGCACCGGTTGGTCCAATTAAAGCGGTACTGCTGCCCGCTTCTGATTTAAAGCTTATATTTTGCAAAATAGGAGCACCTTGTCGATATCCAAAACTTACATTCCTAAATTCAATAATGCCTTTAGGATCTACTAGAGGAACAGCATCGGGGCGATCTTCCGATTCCTCTTTTTCATCCAAAATTTCAAATACTCTTTCAGCCCCTGCAATACCTGACTGCAATATATTAAACACATTGGCAAGATCATTTAATGGTCTGACAAATTGGCGCGAGTAAGTAATAAAACTTGCAACCACTCCAATCGTAACCATATCATTAACAGCCAAATATCCGCCTACTACTGCCAAAATGGCAAAACCAAGATTATTGATCACATTCATAATAGGCATCAAAAAACCTGTCCATATCTGCGCCTTCGTTCCCACTTTACAGAGCCGTTCATTAATCCCTTCAAATTCTTCCATGACCTTTTCTTCATGATTGAAAGCTTTAACCACTTCGAAGCCTGAGACCGTTTCTTCAATATGTCCATTGAGAATTCCCAATTCGTTCTGCTGTTCCTTAAATAAAACCTTGGTTTTGTTTGCGATCAACCGTGTAAGGAAAAATACAAAAGGCACTGTAATAAGACTAGCTAAAGTTAAAATTGGGTCTAGGATAATCATCATAATGAGGGACCCCATAATAACAACTGCGCCAGACATCAATTGCGTCATCGACTGTGAAATAGTATTGCTTACATTATCAATATCATTTGTCAGCCTGCTCATCATCTCTCCATGTGTGCGCAAATCAAAAAAAGATACAGGAAGCTTTTGCAGCTTTTCAAACAAATGATTCCTCAGCCTTTTTACAATTCGCTGAGCAACTCCAGAAAGCATCCAGCCTTGCGAAAAATTCAACAGCGCACTCGAAATATAAGCAACCAAAAGAGTAATTATCATCACATGAAGCATACCAAAATGAACAGTATTTCCTGCACTCATTGCATCAACTGCTTTCCCAATAAAAAAAGGAGTAGAAAGACTGATCATCGAATCTAAAAAAATAAAGATAAAAACAATCGTCAAAAGCTTTTTTTCTTTTCCAAAATAAGACCAAAGCCTTTTTAAGGTCCCTTTGAAGTTCTTTGGTTTTGCCTTCTGTCTGCGGAAACGGTCGGCACCGCCAGCAGCAGGACGTCCTAATACGGGAGGAACATTGCTGTTTTTTTGCTCTTTATTTATTTTCTCTGCCACTTTGCTGCACCTCCTTGCCAAACTGCGACTGGTAGATGGCCTGGTAAGCAGGACAGGATGCTAATAGTTCTGCATGTGCACCATTGCCCGCTAACTTTCCATCATCTAATACAATAATTCGATCAGCATCCACAACAGATGATATCCGCTGTGCAATAAGCAGGCAGGTTACCCCTTCTTCTGCCTGCTTTTTTAAAGCTGCCTTAATCCTTGCCTCTGTCGCCACATCTACTGCACTTGTGCTATCGTCTAATATTAAAATCTCCGGATTTTTTAACAGTGCTCTTGCAATAGAGATTCTCTGTTTCTGGCCGCCAGAGAAATTAACTCCTCCTTGACCTATTCTGGTTTGGTATCCTTCCGCTAACCCCTGAATAAATCCGTGGGCATCAGCTATTTTTGCCGCTGATTCTACTTCTTGTAAAGCAGCATGGTCCCTTCCCCAACGAAGATTTTCCAGAACAGTCCCAGTAAATAAAGTGGCTTGCTGAAAAACAATCGCTACTTTTTCCCGCAGCACTTTCGGATTAATGCTGCTGATATCTTCCCCATTGATTTTTATCTTGCCTGAAGTAGCATCATAAAATCGTGGAATAAGCTTAACAAGACTGCTTTTTCCTGATCCGGTGGAACCAATAATAGCAATGGTTTCTCCCGGCATGCATGTAAAGGTGATATTTTGGAGAACCGGCTCTCCAGATGCTCCTTCATAAGAAAAAGTCACGTTTTCAAAATCAATTCTTCCTCCCCTTTCAGCAGAAGGAATAGCTTCTTTTTTCCATGTCATATCATCTTTCTCAGCCAGCACTTCTCCAATTCTATGTGCAGATGTTTTTGCTCGGACAAACATATTAAAAACCATCGTAATCATCATTAAGGAGAAAAGTATTTGCGTCATATAATTGATAAAAGCGATAACATGCCCGACTTGGATCGTACCTTTTTCCACCCCATAGCCCCCAAACCATAAAACGATGACAATTCCTATATTCATTGCCAGTATAATGATGGGAGTAAATGTCGCAATAACCCGATTTGCCGCAATCGAACGCTTTTGGAAATCTTGATTTAATCCGCTAAATTTATTCATTTCATAATCAAAGCGGTTAAATGCTTTAACCACTCGCACACCAGACAGATACTCTCTGATCACTCCATTTACTTTATCTAATGCATTTTGCACTTTTGCAAAAAGAGGCAGACTAATTCTCATATTTGCCATTATTAAAACAGCGACCATCGGAACTACAAAAGCTAAGATAATGGATAAATGTATATTTAGCCTTGTTGCCATAATCAAGCCGCCTATGGCTAACAAAGGAGATTTCACAAAAATTCTCATAAGTCCATTCACAAATATTTGAACCTGTGTCACATCATTTGTTAATCGCGTAATCAACGAAGCGCGATCATATCGATTGATATTTTTCAAAGAGAGGGTTTGTATCTTTCGAAAAAGGTCGACACGCAGTTCAGATCCAAAATTTTGCGAAGTAATGCTTGCCACAATACTTCGGGTTGATGCAGCAATTGCTCCCACAAATGTAGCTAAAAGCATAACAGATCCCATCTTTAATATATAATCTAAATCTCTGTTCATAATTCCTACATCAACAATTTTCGCCATAATAGTAGGCTGCAGCAAATCGCAGATGGTCTCAATTGTAAGAAATAATACAGCGACACTAAACGGCATCCAATATTTTTTTATGTATTTATGAAAATTATCCAAATCAAATCACCCATCCCTGTATAAAATGCAATTTCAATCAGTGGTGGTTTCCGCGTCCCCCACTGATTGTCAATGGAACAAATCTGGCTTTTGCAAGCAAGGTTCTCCCCATCTAGATTTCTCATTTTCTCTCATAACCTACAAGTGGGGAAATTGCTGGTCCGTTAACGCATGATAAATTGTCTTCTATCATCAGTATGCCATTAAGATATTGGAAATTCTAGACAAACTCTACTGCAATACAATTATTTTTTTCCCTTTGGCAGCATTATTGTTCTGATTATTAATAAATCTTCCAAAAAATAAAAAATCTGTCTGCAGTCAGTTTTAAAGAAAATATCTGCAACCCCTCCATATAATTTAATGAGACCATCATCAAAGAGGAGGAACTAAAATGGTAAGGCTTAATACTTTATATCATCATAAAAACAAAGGCTGGCAATCAAAGCAAATCATTTATCAAATTCCCCCATCCATTGGAGAAACGGTCAAAATAGATAAAATCCATTATAAAATTATTAATATTGTTCATTACGCAGAGGATGGAACACTAGAGGTAGTCGCAGAGCAAAGCAAATGAAAAGGAAAAAGGAATGCGGGCATTAGTCGCATTCCTTTTTTCATCTTATTCTGCCAATCCCTTATGAATCGTATCTAAATTCCATTTTACCATTTTCAAGTAGCTGTCTCCATCTGATCCTGGTTTTCCAACAGAATCGGTGAATACTTTTCCTTTTATTTTAACGCCTGAATCATTTGAAACCATTTCCATGCTTCGTGGATCTACACTTGATTCCACAAATAATGCAGGCACATTGCCTTTTCTAATAATATCAACAATGCGTTTTACTTGAGCGCTTGTTCCTTGGCTTTCGGTATTGATTTCCCATATATATTCTGCTTTTAAGCCATACGCTTCTGCAAAATATTTAAAAGCTCCTTCACTTGTTACCAGTACACGGCGTTTTTCTGGAATATCAGCAAATTTTGCTTTTGCCTCTTCATGCAATTCACGCAAACTGCTAATATATTTATCTGCATTTTCCTCATATGCCTCTTTATTTTTTGGGTCTTTTTTAATTAATGCATCTCTTACGTTTTCTGCATATTTTATGCCGTTATTTAAATCCAGCCACGCATGGGGATCTTGTTCTGTTTCTTTTCCTTTGGATGTTAAATATTTAGGCTCCACCCCTTTGCTGATGCAAAATACTTCTTCCCCTTCTTTATCTTTTTTCCCTGCAGTCTCTAGCATTTTATTAAACCAGCCATTTGCGGTCTCTAAGTTTAGTCCATTGTAAAAAATCATATCTGCATCCGTACTTGCACGAATATCGGCAGGAAGAGGATCGTATTCATGAGGATCTTTGCCGACTGGGACAATCGAATGAACGGTTACATGCTCGCCCCCTACATTTTCAATGATATCAGCAAGAATCGAATAGGTCGCAACAATTTTTACCTTTCCATTTTAACCCTTCATTCATTCAAGCAAGTTTATTTGCTTATACTAATTATTTTTCTCCAAGGCAACTTTTAAAGCGTTTTCAACATATCTGTTTTTGTCTGTACAGAATTATCTATTTATTTCTTTTTTTGAAGCCATTCCTTTTTTCTAAAAAATATATGTTTGAATAAAGTCTTATCAGCTAATTCAATAGCTATTGCAGCTGTTTTATCATACTTCAAACTATTCTTTTGCCGCCAAGTAAGTTCAAAAAAAATACTAGCTGCTTATTAAAACAAAACGATGCCCATCTGAAAAATTCAGATGGACACTTTTTGCAATCTATATTAGAAAAAGTGATTGTTCTATTTCTTGTTTGCTTCTTCCCAACGGCTAATCTCTTCTTTAACGATTGGGGCTACTTCTTTCCCTAACAGTTCAATTGCTTTCATTACATCCTCATGAGGCATTGTGCCGACTGGGACATGAAGCATAAAACGAGTAATGCCGACATTTTTGCGGAGATGAATGATTTTTTCTGCCACTGTCTGAACATCGCCCACATATAATGCTCCTTCTAATGTGCAAGCATGCTCAAATGTATCCCGAGTATATGGTCCCCATCCCCGTTCTTTTCCAAGCTGATTCATAACCTGCTGAGTTGGCCTGAAAAATTTGTCTTTTGCCAGTTCTGTGGTTTCTGCCACAAATCCATGAGAATGGGAAGCGACTGGAAGTGCATCTGGATTATGTCCTGCATGTTTGGCCGCTTTTTTATAAAGCTCAACAAGTGGAGCAAATTGACGAGGGCTTCCGCCAATAATGGCCAGCACAAGGGGCAAACCTAATAAACCTGCACGAACGACTGATTCAGAATTGCCGCCGCTGCCAATCCACACCGGCAATGGATCTTGCACAGGACGCGGATACACTCCTCGGTTATTAATGGCTGGACGATGACCGCCTTTCCATGTTACCTTTTCAGACTCTCGGATTTTCAGTAAAAGTTCCAGCTTCTCTTCAAATAGCTGATCATAATCTTTTAATTCATACCCAAATAACGGGAATGATTCAATAAAAGAACCTCTTCCTGCCATAATTTCTGCCCGACCATTGGAAATGCCGTCAAGTGTTGCAAAATCTTGAAATACTCGAACCGGATCTGCTGATGAAAGCACCGTAACAGCACTGGTCAAGCGGATATGATTTGTCTGCGGCGCCGCCGCTGCCAACACCATTGCCGGAGAGGATGCTGCAAAATCTTCCCGATGATGTTCTCCTACTCCAAAAACATCCAATCCTACTTGATCAGCAAGAATGATTTCTTCCACCACTTCCCGAAGCCGCTTGGCGTGAGCAATCACTTCTCCTGTGTCCACATCTGGTGTTGTTTCTACAAATGTGCTGATTCCTATTTCCATAAAAAATCCTCCTGCGTGTTTTCGCCTTTGTATATTTTTTATCAGATGAATCGCTTTAAAACTTATGTATATTCATCATGCCAATTTTCCCATCTTTCCATCGAAAAAGCTATTTTTTAGACTTTTGCCAAATCCCCAAACAATTCAAGACATTCATGCCAGCCTGCCAGATCTTTTGCTGTATTGCCATTTGACTCTTTTATATACTCTTTCAGTTGAAAAAAACATCCTTCTTTTCTCAAGCATGCCCAAAACGAACCGAACATGCTCCCCTTCAAATTGCAGCAAAAGAAGGGGCTTATAATTAAGAATTTCCATATCAACAGATGCAATTGTCCCATCATTCATAAGAAATTTAATCATGCTAGTTTTTCTTAAATCTTTCACTTGAAGATCAGACATCCAATTTCCCCCATGTCCATTTTCTGTTAATATTGTCCATCCCTCTTCTCTGGAATAATGGCAGTATCGCTTGTAAATTGCTGTATACTCTTCTCTATTTTTTCTATAACCACAAGCATCATAATCCTCCCTTCTAATAATCTATTATTTATAATAGGATTTTCCTTTATTATAAAATGGGTCACATAAAGTGAAACTTCAATCAGGTTTTTACGGGCAAATTTCTACCTACCTAGATTTCTCATTTTCTCCCTTAATCCCTTAGATGGGGGTATTACTGCCCGTTAAATATAGTGATAAAATTCCAGGCTGCCCACAAAATGCTCACTCTCTTCGTCATTCCCTTTTCGGCGGTGCTCATTACCCCCAAAAAGGTAAATCCTCTCCACAAAAAGGGGAATTCCTAAAGTAGTCAAGCGTTTTCAATCAGTCTGAATGTTTGCTTTGAAACTTTTTCGCCACTCTGGTAAAATTCCTTATCCTATTATCTCGCCATCTAAAGCTAACAAAAAAGCACATCCAAATAAAGGCTGTACTTTTACATTTGCTATTTTTGATAATAATCTGCAATCAACTGATCCATGACCCAATTCGTTCTTGCAGCAGTTTTGCCAGTGCTAGAGCTAATGCCTTTCCCTGTTAGCTCATCGACAATTTCCTGAATTAAATACCTTTGAATATGACGCGGATTTTCGATTGTCCATTGTTCTTGCCCTTGCTCTGTCAGCAGCGCAATAGGGCCATCCCCAAAAGTTGCAAAGGATAATTTCCCTTTGCTGCCGATTATTTCATTTTTATCAAAATGGTCAAAAGCGGAAAAACACCAAGTTCCCGTTCCATGGATGCCTGATTCAAATAAATATGTGCCTGTGACAATATCTTCCGCGTGATATGTTCCATTTTGATTAGATGCAAGCCCTTTTGCCTCTTTAATAGGGCCAAGCAGATAATCAAGAATGTCCAATGTATGGCTTGCAAGATCCAAAAAAAGTCCGCCTCCAGCTATTTCTGGATTCACACGCCACGGCTGTTCTTTTGGATTCTGCACCACACTTTCTGCTTTCTGAAAGTGTGTTGTCTGAACAAACCGAAGTTCACCGAGTACACCGCTTTCGATTATTTCTTTCACTTTGCGAAAGCGCGGCAATGCTCGGCGATAATAGGCCACAAACAAAGGTATATTTCCTTGTTCGCAAATCTCTATCATCTCCAGACACTCTTTTGTGTTGCGTGCCATCGGCTTTTCTACATAAATAGGCTTTCCGGCTTTTGCCGCTTTTATCGTATATTCGTTATGTACATTAGGCGGGGTTGCAATATAAATGGCATTCACTTGTGGATCATTAATTAGCGCATCTGCATTATCATACCAATTTTCCACTTGATGGCGCATGGCATAGTCTTTGGCAAGTTCGCCATTTCTTCTCATAACCGCTGCAATCTTTGAACCTTCTGCTTGCTGCAAGGCAGGCCCGCTTTTTACTTCGGTCACATCACCGCAGCCAATAATTCCCCAGCGCACTTCTTTTAAGTATGGTTTCATTTTATTTCACCTCCTTTGATAGTATTCGGCATCATCTTCAAGAACCCTTTTCATAGCATACAAAAAGAACGATTCTCAGAAAAAATCCTTAAATCGTCCTTTCCCAAAAAAATATTCCTTATTTATACTGTATGTCATCTCGTAATGAAGCAACTTTTGTTAAAGCCACGTCAATATCTGCTTCTGCCACCCCAAAATGCGCCAAAGCATCATGAAGATGCGTTGCAATTGCATCAAAATGAGCCGGCTGAATATTCATTCCTTCATGTGCTTTTGCCATTGCCTTTCCTGTATACTGTTTAGGACCGCCTAATGCGAAACTAATAAATTTAGTTTGATGGCCAATTTGTTTTTTTATATCCGTATTTTTGAAAAAATGATTGACCGTATCATCTTTTAATACCAGTTCATTGTAAAAATACTCAACTACTTTTGCAATGGCTTCTTCTCCGCCAACTTTTTCATAAAGCGTTTGTTCCATCATCCAACTCTCCTTATTTTGTTATTCATCTCTTTATCTTTTGTTTTTTTCTTTTTTTTATTCTATTAACTCTTTTATTACTTCAATAATTTTTACCATTTTCAGTTGAAAGGTTTATAAATATCTTACAAGTGTATATATAGAGTAATCAATAGATTATCAATTTACTTTCAGGGAGGAATAAGGGATGAGTGTTTTGCAAAAAGTTTCATTGGTGCTGGTTATTGTAGGAGCGGTAAACTGGGGACTAATTGGTTTCTTCCAATTTGATCTTGTCGCTGCTATCTTTGGCGGTCAAGACGCCATATTATCGAGGATTATTTATGCTTTAGTCGGTATTGCTGGCCTTTTAAATCTGTCTTTATTATTCCCATCTAAATCAGCAGCTGTAACAAGAACTAGTGCAAGAACCAATCATTAATTTACAAAGAAGCTGGTCCAAAAGTATCTCAGCTAAAAAAACGAACTATCCTATAAAATTCTCATTTAGAGTTTTGTAATAGTTCGTTTTTTTATTTGGGCTGTTTTCGCATACTTTGTTGTTTTTAATAGAGCCAAATGGTAAGAATTAGATTATAAAAAATGGAACCAACAGTAAGAATCTTTACGAAAATAGCTTTTATTTTTATTCCTTTTTAAAATAGAAATCATTCGGCTTTAACAATGGACAATTTAGTTCTTTTTCAGCCTCTTTTTGTCGAAAAATACAATTTGAAATATATGGATATTTAATAAACTTATATAGTAATATAAACATAGGTTCTTTACAAAAACCATTGGAGGAGATTTTATGCGTAAAAACGCCCTTTTTTCTTGTATATCTACTGGATTTCTTTCATTAGCTCTATTTGCATTTCCAGCTGCCGCAGAGGAAAACACTGATTCACTATCTAATTTAACAACAGAAAACTCAGAAAAAAAACGACTACCATCTACAATTACCAATTCTCCAACATTTAAGCACCTAACAAAAGAAATAGAGTCTTCTCCTAAAAAAACTAGCAGCAGAGGAAAAAGCAGGAAAAGTTCCAATGACTACCTATTGGAAAAAGAACCGAATAATGATTTTTCCTATGCTAATGCTACGTCATATGACAAAACAACTTTTGGCCAGCTGCTTCCATACGGAGATATTGATTTTCATAAAGTAATAGTGCCAAAAGATGGGGTATTATTGATTGGCGGGGCTTCTTATTCCTACGCTATTGATTTGCAATTTGCTGCCATGCAAAAGGATTTTGTGAACAGCAATAAATTAGTATACATAGGATATGATTATAATGATGGGGTAGAAATACAAGCTTATCAAGCAAAAGCCGGAGCCTATTATATAGGAGTTATGGACGGCGACTATAACTATGGTTATGACGATAACACAGAAAATGATCTTTATGGTATAGCTCCCGCCTTTTTTGATAATGTCGCACCAGCTAAACCTAAAGTAAATAAACTAGAGAATAATGATAAAACTGTTACAGGAAAAGCAGAAGCAAATTCGACTGTAACTGTCAAAGTCGGAAGCAAAAAAATTGGATCAGCAAAAGCCACTTCCAAAGGGACATTCACTACTAAAATAGCTATTCAAAAAGCAGGAACAAAGGTTGCTGTTTCTGCTAAAGATGCTTCTGGAAATAGTAGCGGGACTACAATGGTTACTGTTATAGATGTTGTTCCTCCAAATAAGCCCTCTATAAATAAAGTCGACAGCAATGACAAAATCGTTACAGGGAAAGCAGAAGCAAATTCTACAGTCACAGTTAAAGCTGGCAGCCAAACACTAGGATCAGCAAAAGCCTCCTCCAAAGGAAACTATTCTGTAAAAATAAAAGCGCAAAAAAAAGGAACAGTTCTTGCTGTCACTGCTAAAGATAAAGCCGGAAATGTCAGCAAAAAAGCCAAAAAAACTGTAGTAAAACCATAATGCTGCTGTTTATTCATAAGAAAAAGAGCCTCCATAATAAAATAGAGGCTCTCTCTTTTAGATAAGGCGAGTGGAAATAACGCCTTCGATTTGCGCAATTTTGTCATATAAATCTGGTAAAATATCGCCATTTACTTCATTATCGATATCGATCATCGTATAAGCGTATTCTCCTCTGCTTCGGTTTACCATGTCGGCAATATTTAAGCTTAAGCTAGAGATTGCCAATGTCATTTGGCCTACCATATTAGGGACATTTTTATGGAAGGCAGCCACACGTTGCTTTCCTGTATATGGAAGGTAAACTCCTGGGAAGTTAACAGAGTTTTTAATATTTCCAGTTTCTAAAAAGTCCTTCACTTGACGAGCAGCCATAATGGCACAGTTTTCTTCAGATTCCGCTGTAGATGCCCCAAGATGTGGAACAGGAATAGTATTTTTCATTTTTAATACTGTCGCATTTGGAAAGTCTGTAATATATCTGCCTACTTTGCCATTTTCAAGCGCTTGTTCCATATCTGCTTCGTTTACAAGTTCCCCGCGAGAGAAATTAAGGATTTGAACACCTTGTTTCATAATGCTGAATGTCCCCTGGTTAAACATTCCTTTTGTATCATTTGTTAAAGGGACATGCACTGTAATATAATCAGCATTTGCAAATAATTCTTCAATTGTCATTGCGCGCTGTACATTTCGAGATAAATTCCATGCTGTATCAACAGAAATGAATGGATCAAAGCCAATTACATCCATATCCAAGTCTAATGCATTGTTTGCTACAAGTGCTCCAATCGCACCTAAGCCAATTACTCCTAATGTTTTTCCTTTGATTTCATTTCCGACAAATTGTTTTTTGCCTGCCTCCACAAGTTTAGGAATTTGCTCTCCTTCTTCTCCAAGTGTTTTTGCCCAAGCCACTCCGTCAAACAGATTGCGGGATGAAGCCATTAGACATGTTAATACCATTTCTTTTACTGCATTTGCATTTGCTCCAGGCGTATTAAATACAACAATCCCTTGTTCTGTGCATTTCTCAACAGGAATATTGTTAACACCTGCGCCAGCGCGGGCGATTGCTTTCAAATCTGTCCCTAGTTGAGTCTGATGCATGTTAAAACTGCGGACAACAATAGCATCTGGATTGTCGCTGTCATTATCAATCACATAGTTCTCTTTATTGAAGACCTTCAGCCCATTTTCTGCAATGTTATTTAACGTTTTAATTGTTTTCATTTTATTCAATACCTTTGTGTTCATGTTTTATTGCTCCTCTTTATTAAAAGTAATGATATTTCACTAGCTTAATAACCTATTATCATACCTATTATCATACCTATTTTCCGCAATTTTCTAAATATAAAAAATCAAATAGCCTAAAATCTCCCCTCCTATTAAACAGAAAGAGGCAAGGGAGATTCCCTTACCTCTGCCCAGGCGAACGGCTACGACACTGTATGCTCCCCCACGGTTCTCCGCGCTTCGCCAGTTACATACAGCCTTTTGAATGACTTCATATTATCAAATTTTTCTGCATTCTTCAACCACTATTTTTTGAATTTAATGTGAAAAATTCCTTTGCAAAATTTTTATTCTAGATTTTTTCTGTCAAAAAAATTTTTTCTCCATAAAAGCAGATGTCCTAAAATTTAAGCATAGCTAATCAAATCAGCCAATGCTTAATTCTTGGTTTTCATATGTACTCTTGCTAAAAATGCTTATTAAATTAGAAATGCCCCTGCCTAAAAAACAACAACTTTTTTCTTATATAAAAATGATCCAAATTTATTAGCTTCAGCACCATTTTTTATCTGGCATCATAAAAGCGGGGATAACTACCATTTATTATTAATTATATAATCCTAGCAAAAATCCAATTCTCTCAAAAAGTAAATCTATCGCTTGTAAATATAAAAAGAATGTATTCACTTTATCATGAACACATTCTTTCCTAGACTCTCAATAGGGCTCAGATAATGCCTTTTGCGCCAATTTCATATCATTTTTCATCAATTTATTGATATCATATGCTGGATAATTCCCTTGCTTATTCATAATATTAAAAATCTTTTCATGTGCAGTAATTGCATTGTTCAAATGCTTCACCATTACTTTTCTTAAACTAGGCGTTGCAGTCTCTGTAATCGCTGCTGCATAATTTTTAATGCTTGATTTAGCAAGCCCAAGAAGGTTTCCTACGTAAAAAGCAGAAGGTGATTCACGGTGATTCTGAACTCTTGAAGTGGGAGCTTGCGGATAAAAAGACAATAATTCTTTAATATTATTTTCCAGCGACTGAATCGTTTCCATATATAATGATTTAATTTGCGGGTCTTTGATATGGCGAATGGAATTTTTCAATTGAAATAAACTGACCGATTGGGATGCTACTAATTCATGAAGCTCTAATGTTTCATGCCATGCAAGAGATGCTCTGTACCCTTCATTATTATACATATTTTTCCTCCTCGAACAGATATAAATTCAATGTATTCACAGAAGCCTCTTTTGTGCTTGACCCTTCTATCCATTTCACCTAAACCAAATATATAATAAAAATTCCTTACTTCACTTCAAATTCTATGTTAAAGATTCTGTCTTTTTCTTTCCATTTATTAAAGTTAATAAAACAGCAATAAAAATAAAAGTCGCCCCAACTGACTCCATCGCATTAGGACGAAAACCTGTAAAAACAATATCTAAAACAATCGCAACAAAAGGATCCAAAAATACTAAAATAGAAATTGCTTTTGCTGATAAAAAACGCAAGCTGTCAAAAAATAATAAATAGACAATTCCTGTATGAAGAAAACCTGTCATTAAAACAATACTCCAATTTCCTGCTGTCAAATCAGCAAATTCCGAAAAATCAACAAAGGGCATTAATATAAAAGCGCCAAGTGATGTTTGCAGAAACGTAATGCAATAGGAGCTTAAATTTTTTATCCCTTTTCCAAGCAGTGTAGTAAAAGCATAGAACACAGCAGCCCAAATTCCCCAAATAACGCCAGATGACAAGATGTTCTCCATAGAGGCAGCCTTTGTCATGCCAGAAATGAAGAGGGATCCAATAAAACAAATTGAAATGGAACATACCGAAACAACTGTTAGCTTTTCTTTAAAAACAATGCTTCCTATAATTAAAACCAAAATTGGCGCAATATGATAAACAGAAATTGCCACCGTAATTGATGACTCCTCAAATGCCTTAAATAAAAATACCCAATTTAACACAAGACAAACTCCGCATAGTAGCGTTTGCACAACTTCCTTTCTTCTCCATTGCTCTTGTTTATATTTTCCACTACATAACCAAACAAACACTAGAAAAAAAGTGGCGCAAACACAACGAACAAATACTAACTCTAAAGCCGGCAAGTTGCTTCGCTCAGAAAAAAAGCCAATGGAGCCGAATATAATCATTGATACTATCATTTTTCCAGCAGCTGCTCCGCTTCCTCTCGCCACTTTTCCTCCATCTAAGTATTTTTCTTCCATCTCTTAATCCTCTCCAAACTGCTTCTTTTGCAAAATGATGTTTTAAAAGTGTGTGGATAGCTATTGTTCCATGCTATAATCTTAATGATCTTTGCTTTTAAGGAGAACCATATATGATTTATGCAAATGGAATTGTCGACTTTTATTATCGAACAGCCAAATCACCTACATATAAACAATATATCACGAATAAAATTAATAAACTCAAAAATCCTTATCGAGATAAATTTAAAGTTCTTGCCATTTCTGAACCATTTGAAAAAAACGAACAAATGCATGTCAGAATATCCTGCTCCTTCCAATTGTATATGCAAGAAAGCTATTATCGTAAAAGTTTAGATGATTATGTTGGTCAAGTATTTCCAACATTAAAAGAAAGACTTTCACCAGATGTTATTTCTACAAAAGTGCATCATATTGCCAAAGCGCCTGACAGAAAAGGAAAAGCCCAAAAATCTCGTGTCTAAAGAATAATTTACTTATTATTAAGGAGCCCAGCGATTGTTTTCTCCCTATCTTTCATTTATTTTAGTTATTGCAGCATTTGTATTTTTGTATTTTATCTTTAAAAGTTTAGCAAAATGGCTAAAGCTTTCGGGCCTTTTGCTTTTCAGCCTGCTTGTTCTGCTTGTTGTTCTCATTTGCCGCCACTATTTTCTTAAATGAAGGAGGATAAAATGTTGAAGCTAAAAAGAAAACAAACAAATAAAAAGCGTGTATTTGATATAATAGAATTTGCTTTAGAACTGATTGAACCATTATTTTTCCTTATTCGTTTTCTGATTCGTTCCTTAATTAAGCTGTGGAATTAATGATAAATCATTTTTTCTATCAGCCGTTCTCTGCAGCAGATGCTTCCCTCACTCCAACTAGTCTATACTTTTTTATTTTCGAAACTTTTACAAAATTTCTTTTATCACTCCCAAAAAAAGATGATATACTACTTAATATTATGTTATAAAGGAATGAATAAAGATGATCAGAGATATGCAAGAAAAAGATTTGCCAGAAGTATTGGATATTTATAATGATGCCATTATCCATACAACTGCCGTCTACAGCTATACCCCACAAACACTCGAAGATAGAAAACTTTGGTATCAACAAAAAGTAGAGAATAATTATCCTGTACTTGTTTTTGAAGAAAATGATGCCGTAATGGGATTTGCAACATATGGACCATTCCGCCCATGGCCAGGTTTTAAGTATACAATTGAACATTCTGTTTATGTACATAAAGATTTTCGCAAAAAAGGAATTGGCACTAAATTATTAAAAGCCTTGATTGCCGCTGCTGAATCTCAAGAATATGCGACCCTTATAGCGGGAATTGATGCAGAAAATAAAAAAAGTATTTTAGCACATGAAAAATTAGGCTTTTATCATGCAGGAACCATTAAGCGAGCAGGCTATAAATTTGAAAAATGGCTGGACCTAAGCTTCTATCAATTAGATTTAACAGGCCCTTCTCATCCGACGGAAGATTAAAAAGACAGCTTTTTATAGATGCAATTCTATAAAAAGCTGTCTTTTTCAAGTATTCATATTCTCTTCTTCAAAAAATCAGTTCTTTCCTTATCGCTTTTTCTTTTTTGATTATTTTGAATGCGTAAAATTAATAGGTTAAATTAACCAAACTTTGCTTTTTTGCATCAGCCGACTATTTTAATCCATGCTAATAACTGGAGGTGACAACAGTGAGAAATAGAAATCCCGTTGAATTTACCGGAAAAGTGCTTGATAAGCGCAATGATTTGACGACACCAGCTGAGGATAGTGCTTTATTCCCACAAAGACCTAAGCATGTAATGATTGAGCCATCAAAAAAAAGAAATAAATAGTGTTTTTTAAAAAATAATTTATGCTCCATCATAAACAATGCCAATAAGCAAAAAGAGAAACGTTTAATGTATTCTCCCTTTGCTTATTGGCTAGTTGGAGCATTTTTTTCTTTAAGCTAGCTGACAAGCTTTACAAGCATATGCGCCAATTTATGCTGCTCTTCTTTATTGCCCGCTTTCCACAGCTCTTGCAGCAGCTTTTCTTCGCGATTTTGCGGCTCCTCTTTTTTCGCAAGATAATCGCCGATTTTTTGCGCTGCCTTTGCTAATTGTTCTTCATCAAGACCCAGTTTTTTTCCTTTGTCCACTTTATCTGCTAAAAAATTTTTAAAATCTGCAAAGTTTGCCAAAATCGCTTCTTTTTCCTTGCTGTCCATCTGATTCAGCTTCTCTTCTACTTTGCATTCTACATTTTTCTCCATTATATATTCCTCCTTTATTTATAAATTCAGTTTCTCTATTCCCCCATTCTTAAAGTCAAAACCCCAAAGATATATTTACCAAATTTTCATTCACCTATTTTATTCTTCAAAGTACAATGGATAATGAAGTTCACATCTATCATTAAATTTTGCTCCACAATTTGAGCAAGCATTCATTTTTTTATATGCTTCAATAGTATGCTCCATTTTGCATACACCGCATAAAATCGCTTTTTCATTAAATTGCTGCTTTGGCCAACGTTTTATTGGATGATCGGCTCCTTCTTCGTGGCATTTATAACAAGGATAATAGCGATTGCAGCAAAAAAATTTAATCGCTATTACATCCACTTCTCCCTGATAATGAATGCATCTTGTTTCCTGATCAACCGGAAAACCAAATATTTTTTTCATTTATCCTTTTCTCTCCCTGCTATTCAATTCGATAATTTCTATTGTAATGCAATACGACATACTAAGTATAATTTAGGATAGATTTTTAGCGATTAGGAAATAGTAAAAAAAAACATGGAGGCTATTTATTATGAATGAAAATCAAATACCTATTACATCTTCAGAATTAGCTAATTTATGGATGGCTTGCCAAGAAAAAACAATGATTATGCGAATATTGACTCATTTTATCGAACATGCCCAAGGAGAAGCAAAGGAGCTTTTATTAGCACATTTTCAGCATTCAGAACAAGCAGTAGCTAAAATAACAAACATTTTGCAGGAAGAAGGCGCTGTTATTCCTCTTGGTTTTACAGAACAAGATGTGCATAAGGGAGCGCCAAAATTATTTGATTTTTATTATGATATGATGTATTTGCATATGATGACAAAACTAGAAAGCAGTTTATATGCACTATTTGCCAGCATGTCCTATCGAAAGGACATAGATGATTTATTTACTGCTTTTACGGCGCATGCGCAAGATATAAACAATAAAGTAACGCAATTCCTCCTAGAAAAGGGCATTTTGGCAAGACCTCCTTTTGTTACCATGCCAAAAGAAATACAATTTGTAAAAGACAAAGACTATATGGATGGGTTTCATCTATTCAGTGACACAAGATCCTTAAATACCGTTGAAGTTTCCCTTATTCATCATACAATTGAAACAAATCTTGTTGGAATGCAGCTAATGATTGGATTTGCACAAACTGCGTCTACAGAAGAAGTAAAGGAATATTTAGTAAAAGGAATGAAGTTATCCAAAAAAATAGAAATTAATTTAGGAGAATTCCTTCGACAAAGCTATATTGAGCCACCAGCAACACATGCAGGAAAAACGACAACATCCAAAACCCCGCCATTCTCTGAAAAATTAATGCTTTATAATACAAGTTTATTGACATCCTTTGGGCTTGGAAGCAATGCCTTGGGAGGAGCATTCAGCCTTCGCAATGATTTACCGGCAAAAATGGCGCTTCTGGCAAATGAAATCTATTCTTTTGCTAGAAAAGGCGGCAAAATTTTGATTAAAAACGGCTGGATGGAAGAGCCGCCACAAATCGAAGATCGCAACAGGCTTACTAAATAATCCTGTCTTTAATAGAATTAATCTGTGAATAAGTTTTGCGACTGTGCTTATTCTAACTAAAATCCGCCATTAGGAATGAAATAGCATATTTCTAAAAGTTGTCTTCAACTTTTTTTGATTTTCCGACTAGCTGATCAGCTAGTTTTTTGCTGCTGGCAGGCTTAATCGCCTCCGTTTTCAGTTATGCTATATAGTTAAATGAAACATTCATTACATAGAGGGGAAACTTAAAGTGAATGAAGTATATGTAGGCCTTTTGTCTGTTATTGTGCCCATTATTTTACTTGCTATTTTCCAGAGAAAAAATTACTTTCCTCGAACTCCTCCGGTATTGGCATCTTAATTTTTTCATCTTTTCACAAGTATTAGAAAAAATGCTTCATATTGCGGTGCTTTCTCCAACAGAAACGCAATTAAAATGGAGTGCAAATCCTTATCTATTTGCAGTATATGGCGGCATGACTGCCGGAATTTCCGAAGAAATGGGACATTTTTTTGCCTCCATTATATCAGGCAGGGGTAGTAGATCACTTATTATTGAGCGAATTGCTGCTTTTTATTTTATCGTGGAAATAAAAAGTAAATTTACAGATACGATCACATAGTACTTTTTACCTTTCATTATGCTCATAAAAATAGGCTACTGCAATCTGATCATAAAGCTGGCGGATTGCAGTAGCCTATTTTTTAATGCAATTTATAGTTATATTTTTTGTTGACCTTTTCAGCAATCTTTTCAAGAAAATGATCAACTGTCATATTTTCCACTCTTTTGGCATACCAATCCAATCTGGCCCCTTTGTTTTCTCCGCGAAATTCAAACAATAGCGGAATGAATTTTTTGCGAGCGGACGTATAGTCAAAATGAATAAACAAGTGGTTCCCTTTGGAGCATTCAAGCAATACTTTGTAATGGGGCTTATCATTTCCCCCAACTGGCTCAAACTTCACTTTTTTTATTTTCGCTAACATATGGCAGGCTCCTTTATTAAAACAGATTTACTAGCACAAATTATTTTTCCCATATTTCTAGTACAGCCGCGCTAAAAAAGTTATGCTTAACCAGAATATTTACTTTTATCCTCCAATTTATCTATTATATCACAATATCATCCAAATAAAAAACTTATAACTTTTATTTCATTCTTTATTTTCACATTATTATCTCATTAAATTTTCATCTTTTTTTAATGAAATAATTTCCCAAAACTACTATTTTATATTACTATTCTAGGAGGGCGTTTTTTTTCCTTCTGCTATGATTTACTTTTAGCATGTTGTTTCAGCATTAATCGGTAGTAAGCAAAATCCTATTAAACAGAATAAATCAATTCGTTGATTATATAATCAATCATTTCAAGGAGTGTAGTAAGGAATGGAAAATTGGATTACGAATACAATGGAGGAATTTGGATACTTCGGCATCCTTTTGCTGATTACACTAGAAAATATTTTTCCTCCTATTCCATCAGAAGTTATTTTGACCTTTGGCGGCTTTATGACAACAACCACAAGTCTGTCTGTAATGGGTGTCGTTGCTGTTTCAACAATTGGTTCTGTTGTTGGAGCGGTTATTCTTTATTGGATCGGCACATTGCTTGATATGAATCGAATAGAAAAGATTATTGATAAATATGGCCATATTGTTCGTTTAACAAAGGATGATTTGCATAAAGCAAATAGCTGGTTTACCAAATATGGGAATTGGACCGTGTTTTTTTGCCGCTTTATTCCGCTGATCAGGAGTTTGATTTCTTTGCCTGCAGGAATGGCCCGCATGAACTTTGGCATCTTTTTGCTTCTGACTACACTCGGAACACTGCTCTGGAATTTTATTTTAATTAAAATTGGAGCAATGGTAGGCGGGTCTTGGGAAAATATTGTTCATTATATGGACATTTATTCTAATATTGTTTATATTTTAATCGGAGCTGCCGGGGTGGCTATCATCACTTGGTTTATTCGTAAAAGATTAAAAAACTAAAATCTGTAAATAAAAAAACTCCAGACTCTATGTTGGAGTTTTTTTATCATCAGATTAAGCAAACATCAACTATAGTTCTTTTTTGGCGAAATATTTTTGCGATGCTTGCAGGGAAAAGCAAAAAAGAATAGCTGAACTTATCACTGCAAATATACCGTATAAAACTTGATTTGCATGCGAGTACCAATGGATCAGCTGCGCCAATGTATTTGCTTGCTGCATAAAAATGACTACTGCAACCATAATGATAATAAACCCGACAAAAATATACCTTACTTTCTTTGCTCCAAAACGATAGTAGACACCCAACATAATTGCTATGTTTACAAGATTTCCAATATAACTAAAAAACAGTATTTTCCAAGGCGGATCCACAAAACCATTTACAAAAAAATCGAGTGTTCCTACAAATATAAGGGGGATAACAGATCCAACCACCATAAATAATAATGAAGTTGTATACTTTGACGCAATTAATTCTCTTCTTGTAATTGGCAATGTCATTAAAAATTTTGTTACATCATTTTTATCTTCTTCTCCTAAATTCTTCATGGTTAAAGCATTTGCTGAAATAAAGGTAGCAAAAAGATACATCATCATAATGCTCGTTTTAGTATAGTACCATAGTACAATCATACCGATAATAAAAAGAAAATGCTGAAGCATCTGCTTATAGTGCATAATGATATCCTTGCGAACAAGTTGAATAATCATAAAAACATACCTTTCTCTTTTCGTTTAGTAGCTTTTTTTGTGAACGACTAATAAAGACACAAAAAAAGAAAATGCATACATAACAAAACTAATAATCAAACCAATGAATAAAATAGTTTGAACTGAATATGAAGCAGCATTCCGATAAATAATTTCTATCCACTTTGAATGGGCTATGGCGGAGCTGAAACTTAATAAAACAATTGGAATAAACATCAGCATCTTTACATATTTAAAGCCCCATGCAAAATAGACTGGGAAAACAAATGCCAACATGATCATGAGTAAAGAACAGCACCAGATTAAACCGGTCATCATGCTGCTGTTTTTTACTATTTCTTCCCACACCACTTGCTTTATCACCATTAACACAACACTTGTCGAACACCAGGTTATTACACCAACTGCTAAAACACTAACATACTTGGTAAACACAAGAGTGGTACGGGAAATTGGCAATGTCATCAGAAAATAAATAGAATCTTCTTCTTGCTGTCCAACCATATTTCCTATAATCACAATAAAAAAAGCAAGGAGTGCGGAAAATATATATATCCCCTCTCCAATATCCTTTATATGAAAATATGCAAATATACCAGAAAATGCAATAATAAGACCAAATAGTAGAAAATAGTTTTTTTTGCTTAAATGATATTCTTTATTTAACAGCTGAAGCATCCATTCATCTCCCCTTATTTTTTGTTGCTTTGGTTGGTGAAGTACATAATATCCTCCAGTGTAGCCTGCTCCAATAGCACTTCATCGCCAAATTGAAAAAGAATCTCTTCTCGATTATTAGAAAGCCCTTGAAAACCAACCCGGCTTTTTTCCAAACCAATAAACGCTTTTTGGTTTTCTTCATCCAATAAAGAGTCATCTCCCTTTACAAGAAAATATTCTTCTAAAATGGCATCCTTTTCTTTGCAGAAGAGAACCTGGCCTTGATGAATAAATGTAATGTAGTCAGCTATCTTCTCTAAGTCGGTTGTTACATGCGTAGAAAATAGCACAGACACTTCCTCATCCATTACCACTTCCTGCAATAGCTTAAGTAATTCTCTTCTTACAATCGGATCGAGTCCAGCTGTTGGTTCATCCATTAGAATTAACTTGGCATGATGGCTTAATGCAATGCAAATATTAAATTGCATTTTCATGCCTTTCGAAAAAGTTTTTATTGGTTTATTCACAGGGAGATTAAATCGGTCTATATATTCCTGATAAATACCTTCATCCCAATTCTTATAAAAAGGAGCAATAATTTGTTTCATTTGCTGGCAGGTCAGATGGTCATAAAAATGGCTGTCGTCAAAAACAAAACCAATATCTTGTTTGATATTAACCATGTCTGTTTTTGTATTTTTCCCAAAAATTGTTACATCTCCACCATCTTTTTTTACTATATCCATCATAATCTTTAGCAAAGTGCTTTTCCCCGCTCCATTAATGCCGATAAGTCCCATAATATAGCCTTTAGGCAATTTAAAAGAAATATCATTTAATTGAAATGCAGCATACTTTTTGCTGACATTTTTTATTTCTAATACATTTTCCATCTATTCGTCCTCCTGATCTAGTAAATTTATTAGTTCAATCAATTCTTCTTTGGACAACTCTAATTCTTTAGCCATTTGCAATACAGAAATGATGGTTTCTTCCAATTTATTTAATCGCCTTTCCTTCATCACTTCTGTATTCTGCTCTGCAACAAAGCTGCCTTTTCCAGCAACAGTATAAATAAACCCTTCTTGCTCCAATCTTTCATATGCCTTTTTGGTGGTAATAACACTGACTTGCAGTTCACGAGCCAATGATCTTATAGAAGGTAATGGGTAACCAGATTCTATATATCCATTTATGACTTGATTACGTATTTGCGATGCAATTTGCTCATAAATGGGAGAAGAACTGGCATTAGAAATAATTATTTTCATGCACGCCCAACTTTCTGTAAATACTGTATATATCGTTCATACACAGTATATACTCATATACAGTTTATAGCAATATATTTTTTATTTTATCTATCTTTGATTGTATAATCAGTTGAATATCTTTTATTTTTTCCTAATAAAAAAACCTTAAGGACTAACTATCCTTAAGGGGAAACAATGTATTTAATTATGCTGAAAAAATTGATTTTTCTTCTTTTTCCTTGCAGTAATATTATTTAAACCAGCCCTTTTCCTTAAATCTTGAAATGGCCTCGATACGGTTTTTTACTTCTAATTTATCTAAAATCATGCTGATATAATTGCGGACTGTTCCCGTTTTTATGGAAAGTTCGTCTGCGATTTCTTTTGTGTTTTTGCCATCTGCAACTAGAGTAAGCACTTCTTTTTCCCGCTCTGTTAATGGATTTTCTTCTTTATAGACATCATCAATCAATTCAGGGGCATAGATTCTTTTTCCCGCCATAACGCTGCGAATGCTTGAGGCCAGCTCTTCACTAGGACTATCCTTTAATAAATAGCCGCTCACACCTGCTTTTAAAGCGCGCTCGAAATAGCCTGATCTTGCAAAAGTCGTTAAAATAATTACTTTGCAATTTTCTTGTTTTAATTCCTCTGCTGCTTCTAGTCCTGTTTTTCCTGGCATTTCAATATCCATAATGCAAATATCTGGCGCTAATTTCTGCACTAACTCAATGGCCTCTATTCCATTTTTTGCTTGGCCGACCACCTGCATATCATCCTCTAAATCAAGCAAAGAACCCAAAGCACCTAAAAGCATACGCTGATCTTCTGCAATGACAATCTTAATCATATGCTTCCCTCTCTCTCTAATTGTTTTACATCTTTTGGAACTTTTATTGTTAAAATAGTTCCATGCTCAGCATGAACATGCAAACTGCCATTAACAAATTCCAAGCGTTCCCGCATGCCGACCAATCCATGACCTTTGGCAAAATGTTTTTCTGTTACAACTGATCCGCCATTATCTTCAATAATTAATTGCACTTCTGTTGCAGATTCATTGATTTTGACATGACAAACCGTTGCATTGCTGTGCTTGACAATATTGGTTACCCCTTCTTTTAAACACATGCTTAAAATATTTTCTGCAATCGGCGACACTTTGGATAAAGCAAAATCCGTTTGGCATAAAAATTGGATGTTGGCAGCTTGCAGAATTTGCTCAACACGAAGTATTTCTTCTTTTAATTTAATGCCTCTCATCGAAGAAACTAATACTCTCACTTCATTTAAAGCAGTTCTTGCCGTTTGCTGAACATCTTTTAGCTCTGCTTTGGCTTTTTCCGGATCCTGCTCAATTAATTTTTTTGCAAGATCCGCTTTTAGACCAATAAGAGAAAGCTTCTGTCCGAGCGTATCATGAAGATCCCTGGCAATTCGCTGCCTTTCTTCTAATTTGCCCAATTCAGAAATGCGTTTATTGGCATCCTCAAGCTTTTCTTCTAATTTGCCCTGCTTTTTGCGATTATAGATGGTTAATGGCAAAAGAATAGCGCCTAGCCAGATAATAAGCACAAATGGGAGCTGCTTTAACAACAATTCATCTTGCAGAATAAATTTTACATTTATGGAAAGAGAAGTTAGCACTAAATGAACAATATACAAAATAATAAATGGAAGCTGTTTTTTTATATTGCCAATCATATATGATAAGAAAAAAGCAAAATATACATAACTATAAAAAAAAGTAGCTGCTACAGACATTAAAATCAATAAAGATGTCCATATGTAGATCAGCCACCCCTTTGTTTTATAGGCAATCGTATAAAGCGAAAAAAAGCATCCTGTTAAAAGTATTCCAATTACAACATCTGCTGTTTTTGATGCATGAAAAATAAAATAAAACGGCAAGATCGCGAGCAATGTCCAAATATAAAAAGAAATGCCGGTATTATTTTGCAAAATTCTCCGTTTTTTGATCATAACTCCCCCTTCTAAAAGCCTCTCAATAAAATGCCGACCCATGCATTGAAGTACTTATTATTTTAGCATAAACAAGCAGCTACTTTTATCAAGCCTATTCCATCATGCAGCTGCTTCAATCAGCATAGAGCATAATTTGGGTTATAAGCAATGAAAAGATAGCTGCTAGTGATGCTGATTAAATCTCTGACTTAGAAGCCTTTAATCGTTGAATGGATGCTGATTTTTTTAATTCATAAAAAGCGATAAACTGTTTGCTCTCCTCGTCCCATAAACGAAACTTTAATGATTTTAGGCTTGTTGCCAATGTAATGGTAGGAACATTTTGCAAAGGAGTAGTTTGCATATGAACTTCTTCGAGCAAATAATTGGGAACTCTCGGACTTAAGTGATGTACATGATGATATCCAATATTGCCTGTGAGCCATTGCATCCATTTTGGCAATTTATAAAAGGAGCTTCCTTCCACAGCAGCCTTTACATAGTCCCAATGCTTGTCTTCTTCAAAGTACGTATCCTCAAACGTATGCTGCACATAAAACAGCCAAACACCCATGCTTCCTGAAATAAGAAATATTGGAAGCTGCACCAATAAAAAAGCGCTCCATCCAAGTGTTGTTCCAAAAAGAATAATTAAACCCACAAGGATTATATTTATTAAATACGTATTGAGCCTTTCTTTTGCACGGGCGTTTTTTCGATTAAAACGATTCATGATCAAAAATTCATAAATAGGCCCCAACACAAACATAACAAAAGGATTTCGGTACAAACGATACTTTATTTTTGTAAAAAAGGATGCTTGGATATATTCATCTACTGTCATCATCCATAAATCTCCTGTTCCCCGTTTATCTAAATTGCCGCTTGTTGCATGGTGAACAGAATGGCTGTGCTGCCATTTATTATATGGAAATAAAGTCAAAATACCAGTAATTGTTCCTAATATTTTATTTGCTCTGCGATTTTTAAAAAATGAAAAATGGCAGCAATCATGGAAAATAATAAATATCCTTACTAAAAATCCTGCTGCGGGAATTGCAAAAACTAATGTCAATAAATAAGAAATAGTTAAACTTTGATAAGCCAGCACCCATAATGCAAAAAATGGGAGCATTGTATTTACAAGCTGCCATATACTGTTTTTCGTTTTGGATTTTTCAAAAGGCGAAACTGCTTTACGCAATTGTTTTAAATTTTGGATATTCATGTCTTTGATCCCCTTTTTTTATCAATACATCAAGTATAAAAAAAGGGCGGAAACTTATGAAGACATACATGTCATATGCACAATATGACAAATGTCATACCCTGCTTCATTTATCACACATTAACGGGCAATAATCCTCTACTCATTAAAGTTCCTTTATTTGTCTCCATATCAAAAAATGCGCTTGACTATGCTTTTGCCACATACACAGCCAATGCTTTTTGCACTTCATAAATTGTTTTGTCTTTTTTAAATTGTTTGGAGATGGTCGGCTGAATTGCGCTAGATATCCAAACTTTCAATTCTGCATCCAAATCAAAGTGCCCTGCTGTTTCCACACTGAAACGGGAAATGCTTTTATATGGAATGGATTGATATTCAATCTTTTTTCCGGTTAAGCCCTGCTTATCTACTAGAATCAGCCGCAAATCAGTAAACACAATTAAATCTCTTACTAATTTATAAGCCAGTTCCACATGCTCTTGCTCTCCCACAATCATCTCTAATTCTTTTTCGATTTCTTTGGCATCAACTGCACTGGCATTGCCCATTAATCCATCAAAAAAACCCATAATACCCCATCCTTTACTGTTATCTTTTACTGTAATAGTAGCTTATCCATACTAAATTTTCCATTATTCTATAAAATTACGGTGCATTTTTTTATCATTTTTGCTTATCCTAAAAAAAAAAACGCTAAGGAGAATAATAAAAATGCGTTCCATTCTATCCATGCTTATTTGCAGCATTCTATCCGTTTTTTTATTGTATCTTTCGCCAAATCATTATACGAGTGCCGCGCCAATCAAAAATGCAGAAATAACGGCAAAACAGTATCAGCATAATTCACATCTCACTTATCCTTATGTTTCTGGCTTAACAAACAAAATGGCCGAGAAAAAAATAAATGCTGTTCTAACTAAGCATATAAAAAAATCAGCGGCAAATTATAAAGCATTGATGCAAGAAATGAAAAATATGCAGAACAAGACTATTTGCAAAGAATCCCCTTCTGCTTGCACCTATGAATATACAACAAGCTATGAAGAAAAATACAATCAGTACAATAAGCTAAGCCTCTTAGTGTATGATTATCAGTTTACAGGGGGGGCTCATGGAAGCACAACAGTCACAAGCTATAACTTCGACTTAAAGACAGGTCAGCTGTATACGCTTGACAATCTATTTCCCAACCAAAAAGTGTATACAAAAGTGACGGAATACGCAAAAAACTATATGCTGAAAAAACCGGATATTTTTTATCCAGATTCTAAGGATTTTTCATCTTTTCAAATAACTAGTCAAACACAGTTCTATTTTGCAGAAAAAGGAATTTTTTTGATTTTTCAGCAATATGAAGTTGGTCCATACGTTTCCGGGAATCCGACTATTTTTATTCCAGAATCCCTTTATAAATTATAATCCTGCCCATCTTAATGGAAGCAAAGGATTAGCCAGCTTTTGCGAAAACAAAAGAAAAAAGAGGAGAAATTTAATTATTCTCCTCTCAGATTCAGATTGTAGAAAAAGTTCATTTTGCCAAATATTCAGGCTGATCGAAAACGTTTGCCTTTGGAGGCGCGAAGCCTTGAGAGGAGCGGAGTTACTAGGTTTAAGTAATGAGCATCCGAATAAGGCGAGCAACGAACAAAGCGAGCGTTTGTCGACAGCCTGAAAGGAGAAATTTAATTATTCTCCTCTTTTTTGCCTTTCTATTTCCAATTTCAATTTTCCTTCTGGGGCAAATTCTTCTTCCCAATGAGGAGGTTTAATAATTTTTCCATCCTCTTCCCGAAATCTCGGTTTGCCATCTGGAAATAGTTTCCCCATATTGGCATTTTGCACAATTTGAAATAAATTAAATGGTTCCACTCCAGCAATCACAAAACTTCCTTGATTAAAATATTCAATATCTGTTAATGCATCCATTTGCGATACTAATATATCCTCCACCGGCTTTTTTTCCGCTATGATTTTATCTGCTGCCTTTTCAAGACCCGCAAGCAGCCCTTGAAATAGCTCTTTAAATTTTTCTTCCTTGCCTTCTGCGGTTGCATAAAGAAATTCAACAATTTCTTCTCCCGTCCAAACAGCTCTATTCAACGCAGTTTCTTCTCGAATTGCAGTTGGGCTGTTTTGCACTTCATGTCCAAATGCCTGATGAAATTCTTTTACCATATGATACATTCTGTTCTCTTCTTTGCACATCTTAATAAAAACTCCTTAACCAATATATATTCTTTTATATTTTATCACTAAAAAACAGATTGTTCTCTATTTTTTTGGCTAATTTCGCATACTTTGTTGTTTTTTAATATAGTCAAATTGTAAGAACAAGTTCGTTCCATTGCGCTCCAGACACTCGCTTTCCGCGAGGAGGAAGCTGAGCCGCCTGTGGGGTCTCAGCCTTTCCTCTTGTACCCGCAGGAGTCGAGTGTCCTCCGCTCCATTTCACTAAATTTATAAAGTAAAACTTCAATCAGTGGGGGTTTTCTTTATCCCCCATTGATTGTTAGTTGAACTAATCGAGCTTTTATGGGCAAGTTTCTACCCACCTAGATTTTTCATTTCTTCTCATCCTCTTGAGGCGGGGGTCAAAAGCCCGTTAATGCCCGATAAAAAGTGGATTCAAAAATAATAATCTTTACGAAAACAGTCATTTTTTTAAACAAGTAGTCATTTTGCGGATAAAAGAGCAATAACCTTTTATATAACAGTTTATTTCACCACAAAATTCAGACTATTACATAAGATTAGTAAACATTAATTTACTAGCAATTACAGCCCTGTTATAATACTAGATAGGAAAGAGGTGTTTTTAATCAATGCAGATATTTAGTTTGATGGAATTATCAGAAATAATACATCATGTCGAAATTGAAGGACAAGGGGGTATTTTTAAAGAAGAGACTGGCAAGCTGCCAAAAGACCATCCAAAAGAGTTTCTCAGTCGTTTAGAAAATTACAGCACCAACAGTCGGTTAATCCAAAAAATCCAAGCATTAACTGAGGATGAAGCACTTCATATTTTTGTCAAATCCGTTTATATTGTTCGCACAAAACAATTAGAAAGCGTTAGTTTTATAAAAGAAAATGGAATTATTTATAAAGTATTTGAAGATTATTTGTTAGAGGCTCCGGCTCATACCTAAATATAAACATTCCCTTTAGAAGTTCACCATACCTTTTTAAGCCCCAGCGAACTTCTAGAGGGAATCCTTTTACTTTTGGCAATTGATTAAATCAACGGCTTTTTTTATTTATATAAATATTTTTCACCAGTATTTCCAGTGTATTTTTATTGCTGCATAAATTTTCGAATTTTTTGTTTGCCAATAAATTATCTTTCCAGTTATTTGTTGTTGTTTTTTCCATCAGCTCTTGAAAAATGTACATCTTCTCACACCTTTCAGCCATCATTGTATGATATTTACCTCTCTTTTTTTATTCTCAAACCTCTTTTTTATTTTTTACAGTATTTTTTAGCCTGCTCCTTCTGCTATTCTTTTGCAAAAACAGCTAAAAATTAGAAAGATTAACGATAGTTCACATGTAAATTGTGTTCCATTTAAAATATAGGTAAAATAAAAAGAATCTATGGAAAGAATTGAGGAGGAAAAATGGAAATCCGGCAGCTGACATACTTTATTGAAGTGGTAAAGCAAAAAAATATTACAAAAGCAGCAGAGAAACTGCATATATCTCAACCAGCTTTAAGTAAAGTGGTTAAAAGTTTAGAAGAGGAAGTTGGCATTACATTAATTCACCGTTCTAATAAAACGCATGAGTTAACAGATGCTGGTCAAATTGTTTATGATTATGCACTTAAAATTATTGCTCAAGTAGAAGAAATGTCTGCTACTCTCCATGATATGACCAATTTAACGCGGGGAAGCATTAATATAGGCATTCCTCCCATCATCGGCAGTTTATTTTTCCCAAAAGTAATTGCTGCCTTTCATCGTGCTTATCCAAATATACATATTAATCTAAAAGAATATGGAGCAGCAAAGGTCGCCAAAAGTGTGGAAGAAGGAGAATTTGAAATTGGTGTATCTGTTTTGCCAATTGAAAATGAAGCGTTGAATGTATTCCCGTTTGTACAAGAAAAAATGAAGCTAATCATAAATAAGCAGCATGAGCTTTCTACAAGAAAGGTGGTTCATATGAAAGAGCTTCGCGATGTAGAATTTATTTTCTACAGTGAAGAGTTTGCTCTTTATGAAATTATGCGGAAAAAATGCATTCAAGAAGGATTTGAGCCAAAAATTATTTTTAAAAGCTCCCAATGGGATTTTATTGTTGAAATTGTTGCCGCAAATCTTGGGATTAGTATACTGCCTGAATCCATTTGCAATCGCATTACCAATAAACATGTTCGAATTATTGATCTTAAACCAATAATAAAATGGGAATTGGCAATCATTACTAAAAAAGAGCGCTACCTGTCTGTCGCGGGAAAAAGATTTATCGATTTTGTCATAAAATAAGAGAAGTTTCTTCTTTTCTCTTGACAAAATCAAATAAGAATTGTAAGCGTTATCCCTTTTATAAAGGCCTTATACACTATCATTATAACTTTTTGTTATATTAAATATAATAACTATGTATTATACGAATAATAATAAATGGCGTATGCTTATCATATCAAAACAATAAATTTTATTGTTTTCATGAATTTTTCTAAAAGGGACGGTGATCATTTTGAAAAAATTTATTGTTATCCTGCTGCAGATTTTATTTCTCCATGTATTTTTATTTTTGGGAATGGCAATAAAAATGATCGTAGCTCTTCCTATCCCAGCGTCTATGGTAGGTCTTATTCTTTTGCTTATCGCCTTATTCACTAAAGTAGTAAAGGTAGAATGGATCGAAAAAGGAGCAGCCTGGCTGTTAGCTGAGCTACTGTTATTTTTTATCCCTTCAGCAGTTGGAATAGTGAACTATGATGAAATTTTTAATATAAAAGGAATAGAAACCATTCTGTTAATTGCCATCAGCACTTTCACTGTTATGGTCGCAACCGGCTATACAGCAGAAAAAATCTATAATAGAAAGAGAAGTCTTTCCAAATGAAAATTGTTTTATTGACAGTAATCACCTACTTATTTTATCGTGTCACAAAATGGAGCTATAAAAAATGGAATACTCCATTGTTGCACCCACTGCTTTTAACACCTATTTTATTAATTTTATTTATCAGTTTGTTTCATATTTCTGCAAACAGCTATATGCAATCCTCCAAAATATTAACCCACCTATTAGGTCCTGCAACGATTGCTTTTGCTGTTCCAATATATAAACACTGGCATTTACTAAAAAAATACTTTGCTATTATTATGATAAGTGTAACAACGGGGACATTAGTGGCCATTATATCTTCGTATTTTTTATCTATTTTAATAAATCTCCAGGCGGATTTTATCATAAGCATTATTCCTAGATCGATTACCACACCGATTGCCATCGAAGTATCCGAAGAAATTGGCGGCCTTCCAACATTAACGACTGTTTTTGTGATAATAACAGGGATTATCGGAGGAATTATTGGGCCCTACGCCATTAAGTTTTTAGCTTTAAAATCATCGATCGCCAAAGGCTTGGCATTGGGGATGGGAGCCCATGGAGTTGGCACATCCAAAGCGATGGAGATTGGCGAACAGGAAGCAACCTTTTCCACGTTAGCGATGATTCTTGCAGCATGGATAACGGTTATTTGGGGAAGCTCTTTTATACCATTTTTAATGAAGATTGTCAGCAGCAGTTAAAAAAAAAGAGATAAAATCCAATGGATTTTATCTCTTTTTTTTATTTAGAATAAATGCTATTGTTATTTACCACTTGAAGTTCTCTTGTCGTTGCTACCATGTCACTTCCGCAAATGGGGCATTTTGGTTTCTCACTGCTCTTAAAATTGTCCCTAATCCAACATTTACATGTATCTGATACACAATCCCAAATCGCTACTTCTTCTTTCACAACTTCTTCATTATTTTTTCGACCAAAACCCATTGCCAAATGAAGCACCTCCATCAAGTTTTTTATAAAAAAAACTTATCGCTAGAAAATACAAATAATACCTAAAAGCAACTATCAAACTGCTTTAAAGCGAAAGAACCATTCTTTCATTATACCATACCTTATATAAATGTCAATATGCGAGGATTTATGCAAAAGATTAAATGCAAGACTCGATATTTCTGAAGAAAGAATTAGCATTTTATCAATAGATTATGCTATTATTTTTTAGTATGTAGAAATTTGAGGGAACTGCTTTTCTCATAAAGGAGGACAAACTGTATGGAGATTAAAGAATATACAGTCGAAAAAATTAATGACCCTACAGGAATTTTAACAGGTGAACGATATGAATATTTTTTAAGCCTAGAAGTGGATGAAGAGGACGACCTTGCATCAGAACAAGGTTTGCAGTTAAAAGTATTATTTTTCGTGGAAGAAGATCAATCGAAAATCTTGAATTATCACTTTTATAATAGCATCGAGGATAGATACTTGGATTTTGCATTAGAGGAAGACGAATTAGCAGAAATAGCAGTTTTTTGCAGAGAGCATATTGCAGAAGCAGAATAAGAGTGCATTTTAGACTATTGATCCAGCAGCTATCGTAAGGCCCTTTAATAAAGTGAAACTAACAATCAGGCTTTTTGGCAAGCTAAGTTTCTCCCCGCCTAGATTGCTCGTTTTCTCTTCTACTTCTACTCCCTTAGGCGGGATTACTGCCCATTAAATAGTGATATAAAAGAAGAATGGCTATTCCTCAATAGCCATTCTTCTTTTTAAGCTTCTACTGCTTTTCCATCTTCTACAATATGGTGCATAAGATGAGCTAAATAGTGAATCGGACCAAACGCCTCTTCCTCTCCCTCTTCTTCCTCATCTAGCTGCAAATCATTTAAATGAAGTGCTACAAATTGATAAAAATCCTTTAATTCAAAAGAGTAGCAAGCAGTTGGCTCTTCTCGTTCTTCTTCATATTGCAGCACTAAATAAGACTCCTTGCCCGCTTCATCTACTGCATCAAAATAAATAAAAAAGCCAATATTTGTATCTAATTCAAACAGTTGTCTTGTTCCACCACTTGTTGCTGCATTAAAATCTTCTTCATTTAATTTGGAGACAACCATATTGCCCATTCCGTCTTCTTTATGAAATTCTACTGTATATTCTTTCATTTCTTACACCTCTTTCGTCCCTCTATTGTATACAAAATGTTTGCCTTTCGCAAAACATAATACTTCCCGCAAAAGATGCTGTTGATTAGCTTTGTCATACAATGCTTTAATTATTTTACCTATATATTCCCCCTACTCTTATACGTCAAAAACAAACGATTACATTTTTTCATAAAAAAAGAGCCCGCTAATTGGGACTCCTTATTATAGTTAAATTTTCGTTACATTAACAGCTTGTGGCCCACGTCCACCTTGCTCTATATCGAAATTAACTTCTTGGCCTTCATCTAATGTTTTAAAACCTTCTGTTTGAATAGCAGAGTAATGAACAAATACATCTTCTCCGCCTTCTACTTCAATGAATCCAAAACCTTTTTCAGAATTAAACCATTTTACTTTACCTGTTGCCATTATATATTGCCTCCTAGATTTGAATAAAGAAGGAAATTCTAAAAAATATCCTTCATTTATTCAGTTTATCCAAATCTTGCTGATTTAATCATCCAGCGGATAAAAAATCTAGCTTTAGGGCAAATCTTTAGCGGTAGGTATTATGAATTGCTTTTATTGCGGCTTCTGTTTCTTCTTTCTCCGCCAGAGCCACTTCCGCCGCGGCTGCGATCATAGCTGCGCTCTCCGCCAGGGCGGTCACTGCGGCGACGACGGCCACCGCCGCCAGAACCAGAACGATAATCTTTTTTCGGTTTTTTCGAACGAAGCGGTTCAACTGCTGTTAATTTAACAGGAGTTGCATCAGGCTCTTTTGTTAATAGCTTTAATGCAGCAGCAAGCAATGTTACAGAATCCTGCTCTTCTAAAAGGCTTTCTGCCACACGTTTGTATTCTGCATACGCATTTTCTTCCACTGTTTTAGTAATTTTATTAATTGTTGCTTGTTGGTTTCCAGCCAGTACATCTGTTAAAGATGGAATTGGTTTTTTCACCATTTTCTTTTTCGTTACATTTTCAATAATGCGCAAGTGATCCAATTCTCTTGGCGATACAAATGTAATCGCAAGACCTTTTTTGCCTGCACGGCCTGTACGGCCAATTCTGTGTACGTAGCTTTCTGGATCTTGCGGAATATCAAAGTTGTAAACGTGAGAAACACCGCTAATATCTAATCCACGAGCTGCTACATCCGTCGCTACCATAATGTCAATCGTTTGCTCTTTAAAGCGGCGAATTACTTGATCGCGTTTTCCTTGTGGAATATCTCCGTGGATTCCTTCAGCCGAATAACCTCTTTTGATTAAACCTTCTACTACTTCATCCACACGTTTTTTTGTACGGCCAAAAACAATAGCAAGTTCTGGTGATTGAATATCTAAAAGACTGCAAAGCACGTCAAACTTTTGGCGTTCTTGCACTTCCATATAATGCTGTTCAATATTTGTAACCGTCATTTCTTTTGCTTTTACTTTTACTATTTCTGGCTCTCTCATAAAACGTTCTGCCAATGACTGGATTCTTCTTGGCATAGTAGCAGAGAATAATAAAGTTTGGCGGCTTTCAGGTGTTTCACTTAAGATTCTTTCGATATCATCGATAAAGCCCATATTCAGCATTTCATCCGCTTCATCCAATACGATCATTTTCAAATCTTGCAAACGAATTGTTTTGCGCTCGATATGATCAATTAAACGTCCTGGTGTTGCAGCAATGATTTCTGGCTTTTTCTTTAATCCGCGGATTTGGCGATTAATGTCTTGTCCGCCGTATACTGGCAATGTGCGAATTCCTTTAACCGCACCAATGCGATTAAGCTCTTCTGCTACTTGCACTGCTAATTCTCTTGTTGGAGCTAGTACTAATCCTTGTACCGCTTTGCCAACTTCAATTGCTTCTAACAATGGTACACCAAAAGCTGTTGTTTTTCCTGTACCAGTTTGTGCTTGTCCAATCATGTCTTTTCCTGAAAGAGCGATTGGCAGCGCTTGTGCCTGAATTGGAGTTGGTTCTTCAAACCCCATGTTTGATAATGCCTTTTCTAAACTTTTGCTTAAATTAAAATCTGAAAAAGTTGTCAATACTTTTTCCTCCTTGTATTTGGCTCTGCAAATCGATACTGTCTAATGAATGAACAAATGTCAAAGCATATAGAATGTTTTTTATACCATAAGATTGTAGTAATACAAAATTATAATGTTAAAAAACACAACAAAAAACCTTCATTTATTTTTTCCAATGAAAAGAAAATATAATCTGTTTTGAAATATCTTTAGCAGAGCGTATTATTTTAAAAATGTATAAATATATACTCTCCATTTTACTTCACTTTTTTTCATTTCCAAAACAATAAAGATAATTTGTCCCTTATTCTGTATACTTAATAAGTGGGAAATAGGTGGATAGGAAACGGATGAAAGAAATGGAGTACATTAAATGTATAAATGATATCCTAAAAAAGGAATAATTGTCTTTATCAAAATTAAAAGGTGATGCATTTTAGAAAGGCATCACCTTTTAACAAAAAAGTGCTTTAATTAAGCTTTAGTAACGTTAGAAGCTTGTGGTCCACGGTTACCTTCAACGATTTCAAAAGTAACTTCTTGGCCTTCTTCTAAAGTTTTGAAACCTTCAGTTTGGATAGCTGAGAAGTGAACGAATACGTCTTGACCTTCTGTAGACTCGATGAAACCGAAACCTTTTTCTGCGTTAAACCATTTTACTTTACCTGTGTTCATTTGTAAAACCTCCAAAATTGTGTTACACCTTTAAGCACCTAATATAACTTTTAGGAATCGATAAATCTTCGCTACATAAAAGGTCGCAGCCTTTATATGCAGGGATCAAATCGCCTACATCATTTGCAGCTACGACCACTTATCCATAAAACATATACCGAACTTAATTGCGTTACATACATCATATAAAATTTTTTTCAATTTGTCAAATAAAGTTTTCCTTTTATTCTATAAAGCTATTAAATTGCTTCTTTCTGCTGAATCAACTGTATGCTTTAATAACATGCTGATTGTCACAGGCCCCACTCCTCCTGGTACTGGGGTGATTGCTGAAGCTTTTTCTAAACATGCGTCATAATCAACATCGCCAATATTGCCTTTATTATAACCAGCATCTAAAATAACCGCTCCTTCTTTTACCCAATCGCCTTGAATAAAATTAGGTTTTCCTACAGCCGCTATAATAATATCTGCTTGTTTGACATGACTGGCAAGATCCTTTGTGCGTGAATGGCATGTTGTGACTGTTGCATCCTGATTTAGCAATAATGCAGAAACAGGTTTGCCGAGAATAGGGCTTCTTCCAACCACAACAGCATGTTTGCCGCTTGCATTAATATGATAATATTCCATAATTTTAAGAATGGCTGCTGGTGTACAAGATGGATATTTTCCAAACCCTAGCGCTGTTTGTCCGTAGCCAAAGCTTGTTACGCCATCCACATCCTTTTCAATGTCAATCGCTTCAAATGCTTTTCTTTCATCGATTTGATGTGGAACAGGATGCTGCAGCAAAATTCCATGAACATTTTTATCTTCATTTAATTGGTTAATAACGTCAAGCAATTCCTCTGTTGTCGTATCTTTATCCAAATGAATTTTTTTGGAATCAATGCCCAGACGTGCGCATGCATTTCCCTTCATTCTCACATATGTTTCACTTGATGGATCATCTCCAACTAAAATTGTTGCTAAACATGGAGTTATTCCTTTTGCTTTTAAATCAGCAATTCGATGTTTCAATTCGTCCTTTACTGCATTTGCTACTGCATTTCCATCTAGTATAAGTTTTTCAGTCAATGTATATCCCTCCGGAAAAATGTTAAAAGATGACTGTTTGCATCTTTTGCCCAGACGACCGGCGATACATACACAGCTCCCATATGGTTAGTTCCATTATTGTCGTCAGTCACTGTGTAATTTATTTTACAAACGTATCATAACATAGCTTGTTTGCAATTTAAATATTGTTTTTTCTAAACTGTCTATCTTTTGAAAATAGTAAGATAGACAGTCCAACAAGACGCCGATCGACTGCAAATAAAAAAACAGCGCCTCCTTCTTTGAGACACTGCTGTTGGTGTGGCATATATTTAAGGAATAACACTTTTTTCATGCAGTCGAAAAAAATTCCGAGTCGCACAGAAAAATCCAGCGTGTTTTACCTAAAACAATGAAAGCCCTACCTCTCTTTCATCCTTACGGTTCCTAGACCGTGCCAGTTTGAATTTAGGATGTTTCTTAAAGAACGGCAAAAATACATTACTGATTGTATTAAAAAATGGAAGGATTAATCCGCTAATTATAGAAGAATAAGAAATGTGTTTTTGAAGATCGTTTGAAGTGTAAATCTAATTTTGTAGTTTGTTCCTGACTTGAGCGTATATCTTGTTTAACTTACACATTATTACATAATTCCGTTCTAAACCTCAAATACATACAAATAGTATCATATCCGATTATTTACAAATAGTCAACTGCGAATCCTAGGCAACCATCTGTTAATAGTTGGTATATATTTTGCCTCATGAAAAACCGGATATTTTTTCTATATGAAAAAAATACCCGGTTTTTCCTTTCTCCATAGTAGTTAAGCTAATTTCTCCTTGTTTTTCCTCTGCTCTGGCGCAGTTGCAGTTGCAATTTCTTTTTCTAGATCTTCAGTAAATTTTTGTTTTTCTTCCTTGCTCCACTGAAAATAATCTGCCATATATTGAATAGCCTGTGTTTTATTCATTCGCACCTCTTCTATATCAAATAAAATCAGCCCAGTTCTTCTTAACAGCACATCTACAGGTGTTACAGCCATTTCTGCTTCAATTGCATAACGGATTTTTGCCCATAGCAAAAGCGGCAAGGAATAGACTGCTGCCTCTTGTTTATGCTCCTGCACCAATTCGTAGACATATGGCGCATTGCTGCCATATTTACCTGCAATTGCTAGTGCTTCTGACTCTGTCAGACCAGCATCTATCCCTTTTTGGAAAATCTTCAGCTGAAAATCTTTAAACTTTTTAGAACCTCCTACCTCTCCACCTGAAATCGGCAGCTGTTTGGTAATGCAAGGTCCAAATGTTTTGCCGTTTTGCGCAAATTGTTTGGCAACTAGATCAGTGACTGTTTGAGCCATTTTCCGATATCCTGTCAACTTTCCTCCTGCAATCGTAATTAAGCCAGAATCAGATTCCCAAATTTCATCTTTCCGCGAAATTTCCGACGGATCTTTGCCATCTTCTAATATTAAAGGCCGCACTCCCGCCCAGCTTGACTCGATATCTTTTTCCGCAATACGAACGGATGGAAACATATAATGAATAGCTTTCAGCAAATACTCTCTATCTTCTGGCTGGATGGTTGGACTGACTGGATCTTCTCCATAAAAAGTATCGGTTGTTCCTACATATGCTTTTCCTTCCCGAGGAATTGCAAAAACCATCCGCTTATCTGGTGTATCAAAATAAATGGCTTGTTTTAATGGAAATTTGCTCTGATCAAGAACAATATGAACACCCTTTGTCAATTGAAGAGCTTTTCCTTTTTTGCTTCCATCTTTTTCGCGGATTGTATCTACCCATGGACCTGCTGCATTCACCACATATTCAGCAAAAATGGAGTATTTTTCTCCTGTCAGCATATTTTTTACAAATACCCCATTGATTTTTCCTTCCTGATCATAAAGCAGCTTTTCCACTTTTGTATAATTAAGTGCAGCAGCTCCTTTTTCGATCGCTTTTTTCATTACTTCTATTGTCAGACGGCTATCATCTGTCCGATATTCCACATAATAGCCGCTGCCTTTTAAGTTTTCTTGTTTTATCAGCGGCTCTTTTAATAATGTTTCTTCTATTGAAAACATCTTCCTGCGCTCTGACTTTTTAACTCCTGCCAAAAAGTCATATACTCTTAATCCAATACTTGTTGTAAACTTGCCGAAGGTTCCTCCTTTATGAAAGGGAAGGAGCATCCATTCCGGCGTGGTGACATGGGGACCATTTTCATATACCACCGCTCTTTCTTTGCCTACTTCTGCGACCATTTTCACTTCCAGCTGCTTTAAATATCTAAGCCCTCCATGAACAAGCTTTGTAGAACGGCTCGAGGTGCCAGCCGAAAAATCCTGCATTTCCACAAGCGCAGTTTTCATTCCCCTTGTTGCTGCATCAAGGGCAATTCCAGCACCTGTTATTCCTCCACCAATAATTAATACTTCATATTTTTGCGTTTTTAATTGCTGTTCAATTTCTTGTCTATTTGCTGTTCCCATCTTTTATTCCTCCAGTTGATTTTATTGATAAAAAACAAAAAGAGACCACAAAGCAACATTACCAAAACTTGATAATGACTTGTGGTCTCTCCATTTTCTCCAGACAGTTTATTAACTTAACTTTATTATACCATAAATATCTATATATTCATAGTATTTACAATATTTTTTTATTTTCTTCATAAATTCTTGCCTTTATGCTGCTTATTTAAAAGCCAACGTTGCATGTATCGCCTTTTTCCAGCCTTCATACAATGATTCCCGTTCCATTTGATTCATTTGCGGCTGAAAAGCCTTTTCTAATTTCCATTGATTTGAAATCTCCTGCTGATCTTTCCAGAAGCCAACTGCCAAACCAGCTAAATAAGCTGCACCTAACGCCGTTGTTTCATTAATTACCGGTCTTTCCACTTGGATATCTACAATATCACTTTGGAACTGCATTAAAAAGCTATTTTTTACTGCTCCTCCATCCACTCTCAATTTTTTGACACCCATCTTGGCATCACTCTCCATTACAGAAAGCACATCCCTTGTTTGATAGGCCAATGATTCCAAAGTAGCTCTAATAAAATGTTCTTTTGTTGTCCCCCTTGTTACCCCAAATACTGCACCCTTAACATCGCTGTCCCAATAAGGGGTGCCAAGCCCAACAAACGCTGGAACTACGTAAACCCCGTCCGTTGAGGAAACTCGGCTTGCATATAGTTCACTATCTTTTGCATCCTTTATCATTCTTAAGCCGTCTCTAAGCCATTGAATGGCAGAGCCTGCCACAAAAATACTGCCTTCTAATGCATATTCCACTTTTCCATTTAGTCCCCATGCTATTGTTGTTAAAAGGCCATGCTCTGACTTTACTGCTTTTTCTCCTGTATTCATCAGCATAAAACAGCCTGTTCCATAGGTATTTTTTACCATTCCTTCTTCAAAACAACCTTGCCCGAACAGTGCTGCCTGCTGATCGCCGGCTACTCCTGCAATTGGAATATTTTTTCCGAAGAAATGATAATCAACCGTATAACCATAAATTTCTGAAGAAGCTTTTACTTCTGGGAGCATCGATTTTGGAACATTTAAAATGTCTAATAACTCATCATCCCATTTTAAATCATAAATATTAAACATTAACGTTCTAGAAGCATTTGAATAATCCGTTACATGCACCTTTCCTCCTGACAGCTTCCAAATAAGCCATGTATCGATAGTGCCAAATAAAAGCTCGCCATTTTCTGCTTTTTGTCTAGCACCTTCCACATTATCTAATATCCATTTGACTTTTGTGCCTGCAAAATAAGCATCAATTAATAAGCCCGTTTTCTCTCTGAAAAGTTTATTATATCCTTGCTCTTTTAATTCCTCGCAGATTTCTTTCGTTTGCCTAGACTGCCATACAATAGCATGATAAACAGGCAAGCCTGTATTTTTATCCCATACAACAGCTGTTTCTCTTTGATTGGTAATGCCGATTCCTGCAATTTGTTCTGCTTTTACATCAGACTCCGATAAAACAGTCGCAATCACAGATAAAATGGAGCCCCAAATTTCACTTGCATTATGCTCCACCCAGCCAGGCTGAGGAAAAATTTGCGTAAACTCCTTTTGTGCTGAATGAACAATTTCTCCTTTTTGATTAAAAAGAATTGCACGAGAACTAGTTGTTCCTTGATCTAATGATAAAATATACTTTTCCATAATTTCTCCCCCTAAAACTGATTATTTTTATTTGTTGCCAAACCTGTTACTTGCTCTGTTTTCATCAATTTTATGTATTACGCCGCTTTTTTGACCATTACTCTGCTCTTATGGCTAGATGCAAAAAATACAGCTGCCAACACAAGAATATTAATTGCTATCACTATCCAAAAACTTGCAATCATAACCCCATTATAAACAAATGGATAAAAAACTGCTGCCAAAGACGCTCCCATTACAGGGCCAACAACCGGTATCCATGCATATCCCCAATTAGAACTCCCTTTTCCTGCAATCGGCAAAAGAAAATGAGCTATTCTTGGACCTAAATCACGAGCAGGATTAATTGCATATCCTGTAGTCCCACCAAGCGACATGCCAATTGCTATAATTAATAAACCTACTGCAATTGGATTTAAGCCTTCCGCAAATTTATTGGCTCCAATAAACAATAAACCTAATACTAAAATAAAAGTGCCAATCATTTCACTTAATAAATTAGAAAAGGCATGGGCTATAGCTGGGCTTGTTGAGAATACAGACAGCTTTGCACCTTGATCTTCCGTTGCAGCCCAATGCGGCAAATAATGCAGATAAACAACAACTGCACCAATTATAGCTCCAAGCATTTGCGCTAAAATATACAATGGTACTTGCTGCCATGGAAACTCCCCAGAAATGGCTAAAGCAATCGTAACTGCTGGATTAAGATGCGCCCCACTTATATTTCCAACAGCAAATACACCCAATGTAACCGCAAGTCCCCAAGCAATTGTAATAACAGCCCATCCGCCATTAAAAGAAAAAGTTTTCTTCAAATTCGCACCTGCTACCACTCCTCCACCAATGATAATAAGAATCATTGTGCCGACTATTTCGGCTAAAAATGCTGTCATTATGCATCCCTCTTCTCTGTTTTTCTGTGTTAATTTATGCTGTTTTCACCAAGGAAATAGGATAAACTAATTAAAGACACAAAAAAAGAAGAAACACATCAGAATTATTCCACATAAATAACTATGTGAATTCTGCCTGTGCATCTCCTTTTTCTCCGACACATAAATTAACTTGTAAGGTAATTGTACACAACGTTGAAAACGCTGTCAACACCTTTCAGGGAATCTTTTTACTATTAGCACCTATTTTACTTTTTTAATCAGAAACAGCCCAACGCCCATTTACTTGAAATTTTCCCATAGTTCTTTTTTAGAAGTAGTAATAGCCGCAGCGCCTGCCTTTAATGCATGTTCCACATCCTGTTTTGTGCGAATTAATCCTCCTGCTAAAATGGGTGTCTCTAACTCTGCTTTAATTTCAGCAATCATCCATGGCATAATCCCTGGCAGCACTTCAATATAATCAGGCTGTGTCCTTTTTACCAGCTTGATGCTTTTTTCAATAGCATGACTATCAAGCAAAAACACTCTTTGGATTGCCAATACATGCTTTTGCTTTGCCTTTTGAATAACAGATGATTTCGTAGAAATTAAGCCATATGGTTTAAACTCCTGGCAAATGTATTCCGTTGCAAAATCATCACTTTTTAGTCCTTGAATTAAATCAACATGATAAATCATTTTTTTTCCCGCTTTTTTTGCCATTGCAGCAATATTTTTCAACTGGGAAATATGTATTTCTAAAAAGACGCCGACTTCAAAATCACTTTGTAAAAACAATTCAAATTCCTTCATATTTGCTGATGCTGGAATAATTTTTTGTTTCATGTTTCTCCCCACTTATCTAAATTTTGATCTATATAAGCATTTCCCTATTAACGCCGCCATTACCTATCTATTCGTTTTCTCTTCATAATAGCGGAAAATAATAATGCAAATAAACAAAAAGGCCATGCCGATCGAATAGCCCCCAAGCACATCTGTTGGAAAATGCACCCCTAAATAAATCCTGCTTATGCCAATCAGCAAAATAAACAAACAAAAAACAAAAACAGCAATTGCCCTTAATTTAGATGGCCTCATTAAATGCAGGACAACAAATGCTAAGCTTCCGTAAAACAAGAGCGATCCCATGGAATGACCGCTAGGAAAACTATAACTTTTTTCTATAACAATTGGCAATATATCAGGACGCTCTCGTTTAAAAAACCATTTTAACCCTTTATTTAATAAGGCACCCGCCCCAGATGCACCTAATAAAAAAATAGCCAAGGCATATTTTTTCTTCCAGCATAGCAAACAAGCTACAATGATTAATACAGCAGCAATCCACTTTATAGAGCCAAAGAAACTAATGGCAATCATCCATTCAGTAAAGCGGTCAGACACAAAAGATTGAACAAACGCAATCATAGTGGAATCAAACACAATGACATCCCTGCTTGTTACCCATTTAGCAATCCCTACAAATGCAGCCATTCCAGCCAATACAATAAATAAAACAAAAAAAATGTATTTCCTTGTCAAGTGACTTTCTCTTACCATCTGCTATAATATCCTCCTGCACTTTATAAAGTGAAACTAACAATCAGTAGGGGTTTTCTCCCACCCCTACTGATTGTTAGTTGAATGAATCGGGTCTTTACTCAGCAAGTTTCCACCCACCTGGATTGCTCGTTTCTTCTCGCCATCTTGAGGTAGGGGTCAAAAGCCCGTTCATGCCGGATAAATTGTCCCTTTCTTATTATGTAAAAATCTGTGGTGATTGCATACATACCTACAAATAAAATTTTTATCGTAGGCTGTTTTCTCAAAATTTGTTGTTTTTAACAGCTGAAGCAGGTCTCAGAAATGCAATACACCTAGACTCCTCTAGAATGCGAAAATAGCTTTATTCCAATTCCATTAACAATTGATTATACAACACTTGTTGTGGAAGTAATAGAAGAATGTTTTCAAGCGAAAATACAGCTAGAGCTAACAAAGAAAACACATATTCACGAATGTATCCAGCATCGTATATATTCTAAAATACTTGAGGATGAGATTTGGTGGCAAAGTGTTTTAAATAAAAACTCCGCATGTACTATTTGTTTGAACCATTTGGTTTTGAAGGAAAATGTCTCTTACTTGATGCAAATTTTGCAAATTTAGAAGAACAGGTGATTTTTGCAACCATTGAGCATGTGCGAAATTCCAGTAAAATGTAAAAAAACAACACCGTTCAAATTGCATAAACGGTGTTAATTTAAGTCCAAATTTAGATTGGCATTCCTATACCTATGGCTTAGGAGGACGAAATCCAGCTTTAACTGCTTCTTCTTCAGTACAAAACATTACTTCTGGCTTGGTTTGTTCATACCAAGGCGAGTCTGGTGTATGATAAATTTTATCTGATCCTATATTACCTTTTATTAGACATTCATCCTTATTTTGAATATCTTCTGTTTCTTTTAAATCCATTAATTCAGGATGAAACCCATCTTCTTGCGCATAATTTTCAATTTCCCAGATGCCAATTCCTTTTTGTTGCGCTTCTTTTTGAATAGCATTAAATTGATCGACATAACGAGTATTTGGTGGATAAATGTATGCTACCCTAGCTAGACCCTTTTTTAACAATTCCTCTTGAATCATCTTTCCATCCACATACACATAAGCAAGTAGTCTATCATATTTATCTCTATTTGCTCCAATGTCAAATTCCAATTCTAGCTTATTAGCATTTTCCACTAAGTTTCTAGTATATTTTTTAGCTTCTTGACCAAAAGGCTGTTCACCTAATCGTGGATGTGAAGTTTCAGGACTGTCTACCAATAAAAATCTTACACTTTCTTTATTTCCTTTATAGATGACAGAAATCGTATCCCCATCTATTGCTTTATCTAAGATAACGTGAACCTTTTTATTTTCCGATTTTTCTCCTTCTACAGCTGAATCCATTAATGAACAGCTCGTTAAGAATAAACATATAAGCAGAAAAACAACATATCTACATAAATTCTCCATCTAACAATCCCATTATCCTTTCATTTAAAACCAATATTTTTAATCTTTTCATTAAAAAATAAGAAGCTGCCCCTCTCTATTCAACAGAATTTGCCATAAGAGTGGGGACAGCTTTTTCAAATAGTACTTTTTGTGCTATACAAGTTTTTTTTGTATATATTTTTGTGCAGACTGCTGAAGTTTTTCATATTGCAGCGCCTCTGTCTCATTTACATTTTTCTCTATAATCGAAAAATGTTTTGCATCTTGCAGCTCTACTTCTACCTTCGCATCATATACATATGTTGCGTTCCCAATTAAATCAATGCGATACTTTCCATTTGTTTCATGGACAAATGTGCGGACTTTTCCCCCATTATTATAAACATCTATATATTCACCCACTTTATTAAAGCCATTTAAGATTGTTACAAGAGAAGAGGCAGACATAGCTGTTCCGCAAGCATTTGTAAAGCCCACTCCTCTTTCAAATGTTCTAACATAAATGCTTGCTTCATCTAAAATAGAGACAAAGCTAACATTTACTCCATCTGTAAATAATTCATTTGGACCATTTACATATTTGCTTAACTCTTCTTGTAGAGATGATTCGATCTGCTGTTTATTTACAATGGAAATTAAATGTGGATTAGGAACTGCAAGTGCCGTAAAATTTAATTCTTCATTCAATGCTTTCAGCTTTTCATTCTTTAATGTTGGCTGCTCAATATGTAAAGGCAAATCTGCCACATTAAAGGATACCGGGGATATTTCCACTAAATAAGTGGGAATGTCAGAAAAAATATCCGCTTCTCTTTTTACTTCTAAATCGGCTTTCATTGTTTCAATGACTGCTTCTTTTACATCCAATAGCTCACAAACATAGCGGGCTACGCAACGGATTCCATTGCCGCACATCGAAGCTTCTGAACCATCTGCATTAAACACACGCATTTTTGCATGACAGCTCTCACTTGGCAGCACAAACAGAATGCCGTCTGCTCCAAGAGAAGTGCTGCGATCGCAAAATGCCTTTGCCAATGCAGCCCGGTCCGTTTCTGAAAAATGATAAGGGTTAGAAATTTCATCTATAATGAAAAAATCATTTCCACTGCCATGACATTTTGTTACTTTTATTTCCATATTTATTCCCCCAAATTAAACTCAATTAGTCTCTACCATTGTACTAATGCAGCTATAAATCTGCAATTGTCTTTTCAACTATTTGCCCCAATTTTCTAATGAATAAATGATCTTTGCACAAATTATCTAAGCGGCTGACCATTTTCTTCCCTCCCAAAAAACAAAAGCTCTGTTTCTGGCCGAAAAGCCAAAAACAGAGCTTTGCAATATGACTGCTTGTGCTGCCTCTATATTCCTAATGGAGATATTGAAGCACAAAATTAATTAAAAATAAAGAAGATATTAAATATAGGGGCAAAGAAACTTCCTTCGCCTTTCCTAGCGCAATTTTTAATATTGGATATAAAATAAAGCCAATTGCCATTCCATCCGCAATACTGTAAGTAAAGGGAATCATAGCAATAATAAAAAAGCTTGGAAAACTTTCACTTAAATCTTTTACATCCAAATGGCGGATATTTTGAAGCATCAGTCCGCCGATAATCATTAATATAGGGGCAATGGCACTGTCTGGTATAAGCTTGATAACAGGAACAAAAAAGATAGAACACAAAAACAATAACCCTGCCACAACTGCAGTTGCGCCTGTTTTTCCACCTGCTGCCATGCTTGCTGTACTTTCTACTGTTGATACTGTTGGACTAGTGCCAAATAAGCTAGATAAAAATACAGAAATGGAATTTGCCTGAAATGCTTTTTTGAACTGATTTGGTCTTTCTAAGTAGTTGACATGATTATGAACCAAACCGATATTTTCAAAAACCAGCACCATTGTTAAGGAAAATACTGCAATCCAAAATGGAAGTGTCAGTATTTGTTCAAAAGAAACATGCCCAACCACATCTTTATATTGAGCAAATTGTATGCTGCTGCCATTTATTGAGCTTGGATCGATTAATCCAAATACCCATGAAATGACAGTCCCCACAATAATCGTAATCAGAAAATTTCCTTTTACATTCCGCAAAAACAAAATAATGCTAATAAGAAATGTCAGAACGGTTGCCAATACATGCGGTTCACTAAAAGAGCCTAAAGAAATCAAAGAATTTGTTCCTTTTTCAACAATTCCGCCTTTTTCTAGCCCTATCAGCATTAAAAATAAACCTAGACCAACTGTTATCGATTCTTTAAGACTGGCTGGAATGGATTTGCTGACAATTTCCGCCAATTTTGTAAATGCAACCAGCATAAACAAAATTCCAGAAATGAATACTACTCCAAGCGCTTCCTGCCATGTAAGACCCATTGACTGTACAATGGTATAAGAAAATAATGCATTAATTCCCATGCCTGGAACTAAAAGAACAGGCACTTTCCCTAAAAACCCCATTAATAAACAACCGACAACAGAAGTTAAAATGGTGGCAATAATGGCTGCTTCTAATGGAATGCCCGCTTCTGCCAGTATTAATGAATTAACAGCGACAATATATACAACGGTAAAAAAACCGACTGTCCCTGCAAAAAATTCACCCTTCCATGTAGCATGCAATTGCTCTAATTGGAAAAAATCATTTAACCATTTTTTCATTTTTATTCATTACCTTTAAAACAATAGCCCTCTCCCTACCCGCTCCATCTTTAATGACTATTAAAGGGAGCCACAAACACTAATTTTAGCATTTTTCCCTTAGTATGCCAAACATTTTTGTTGGCTGCATAGGAAAAAAATGTTCATTTTATCACTAAAACAAACATTTTTCCTTAATGCAATATTCTTCTATAAATTGTATACAGATTTAAGCAAATTGTTTATATAAATTGCCCATCTCGATTGCGCCAACAGCCGCTTCCCAGCCTTTATTGCCTGCTTTTGTTCCAGCGCGTTCAATTGCCTGTTCAATCGATTCTGTTGTCAGCACGCCAAAGATAATCGGCACACCAGAATTCAGCGATGTGCTTGCCACTCCTTTTGCAACCTCATTGCTTACATAATCAAAATGTGGTGTAGCTCCGCGAATAACCGTTCCAAGTGTAATCACTGCATCATATTCTTTTGAATCCGCCACTTTTTTGGCTGCAAGGGGAATTTCAAATACTCCTGGAACCCAAATTACCGCAATGTCTTTTTCCTCTACACCATGTCTTTTTAATGCATCTTCTGCACCAGCCAATAATCTTGTTGTAATAAACTCATTAAACCTTGATACAACAATCGCAATTTTTAATCCACTGCCAACCAAATGGCCTTCATATACTTTTTTCATCAGCTAATTTCCTCTTTTCTAAGCATTTTTTTATATTCGACTAAATCTTTGATTGTAATCATTTTCAAATCAAACTTTTGTGCAATTTTCACCAGCTCATTTACTCTAGCCATTGTTCCATCCTCATGCAGAACTTCGCAAATCACTCCTGATTTTATAGGAGAACCAGCTAGTTCTGCCAAATCAACAGCCGCTTCTGTATGTCCATTCCGTTCCAATACCCCGCCATTTGCTGCAATCAGCGGAAAAATATGGCCAGGTCTTGTAAATTCAGATGCTTGCGCCTCTTCAGCTATCATTTTTTGAATGGTAAAGGCGCGTTCAAATGCGCTGATGCCTGTTGTTGTTTCTTTATGATCTATGCTCACAGTAAAAGCCGTTTTTCGCGGATCATTATTGGCAGCAACCATCGGAGCAAGCTCTAATCGCTTGGCCAACGGTTCTGTGATTGGCACACAAATCAAACCGCGCCCTTCCTTTGCCATAAAGTTAATCATTTCTGGTGTGGCAAATTCAGAAAGGCCGATAAAATCTCCTTCATTTTCGCGATTTTCATCATCACAAACAATTATGACTTTGCCTTTTTGCAAATCTGCCAACGCTTCTTCTATCGAATGAAACACATTATTTCCACCTTTCTAATAAGAGGATCTTTTTCTATCAATAAAACCCATTTTCCTTTAAAAAGGAAGAAGTAATTACATTTGTTTTTGCAGCGGTTTTTGCTCCAGTTTGCATAAATTTATAAAAATATTTTGCCATCATATCAAATTCTAAATTAACGATATCTCCAGATGATTTTTTGCCAAAGATGGAAACCTCTGCTGTATGAGGAATAATTGAAACAGTCAAGGAATAATCGCTCACCTGAAAAATCGTCAAACTTGTTCCGTCAATGCTGACAGAACCTTTTTCTAACAAAAGATGAGTATATTCTTTTGGCACTTCCACTTCTATAACAAGACTATTTTCTTGCCTATTTTTATGCAAAATCGTTCCAATACAATCTACATGGCCTGTAACAAAATGACCGCCAAAACGACCGTTTGCCAAAATTGCCCGCTCTAAATTAACTTCTGATCCTATTTTCAATAAAGCAAGCGATGTAGCTTGAAATGTCTCTGGCATGACATCTACCGTAAAAAATTGGCGGTCAAAAACAGTAACCGTTAAACATACGCCATTTACAGCAATGCTGTCTCCTAGCTGCATATCTTCCATTATGCGATTTGCCTGTATCGTCAATTTAAGAGAATGACCATCTTTGGTAATTTTTTTTATGAAGCCTGTTTCTTCAATTATTCCAGTAAACAATAAACAACCCCCTTATATAAAAAGTAGTAACAGGAAAAATGCAATGAGAATTAAATAGAGCCTCGAGGAGTTAAACATGGAGCCTGTTGGAGTATGCAGCAAAAAAGACGAGTCATTTTTGGACAGAATGCAAATTGCATCTAAAAAACAACCTGACATAATACGCGATTCGTTAAGCTTTAAAAGCCAAATTCTTTTACTCCTTATACTAAAAATTCCCCGTATACAATGGGTATATACGGGGAAAATGCCATAACAAAGAAACGGTCTTATAGAATAAAAGCATAAAAGTGCATTTGCATAGTCTATCTGTTCTACAAATAAACATATGCAAAAAGGATATTTTTGCTATGCTTAAAAATCTATGCCGAAAAATATGTAAAAGAATTTACAAAAGCTTCGCTATTCCTTCTCCCATCCAGACTATACTGTCGGCTTTGGTTTCTCACCAAATCCACCGCCTTATATTTTCTATAAGTCGGGTCACGGGCTTAGAGCATGCACTCATCACCGCCGGTTGGGAATTTCACCCTACCCCGAAGGCGATCATTAAGTTTTGCAGACAAAAAGCCGTCCACTTTTTGTTTTATCCATCAAACAAAAGCTGCATGTCTTCTCTCTGCTACTTTATGATCCTTTACTATTTAATTATTGCTATCTTACCGTATAATATTTTTGAAAGCAAGATAAATGTTTTTTGACTTGCTGCTTTGTTTTTCTAAAACACTCCTTGCATTTCATGAAACTTTTTTTCCATACAATCGTATAGAGTTTAGATAAAAATAAAGAAATTGAATGATAGAGGAGCTACTAGAAATGGAAGATCAACAATATTTGCAGAAAGAATTGGCAATTATTCAAAAATGGGAAAAGGAGCAGCGGAATTTATGGTTTTGGGAAAGGCTTGGACGACTCCCCTTTAAACTATTAGATAAATGGACACCTGCTTTTATTCAAAAAAAAGCGGGGCAGCTATTGGATGAAATGGGCCAGTATATGCAAAGCGGCGGAAAATTTTTAAGCAACATTGCATCTGTCAAAAAAATTTATCAAAAGCATGCTATCCAAACCCTTGAAGAAGTAAAGGAATTGCCTATTGAAGAAATGAAAACGGCAGTCGAAAAAATAGCCGATAGCAGAAAAAAATGGGCAACCTTGCAAGGTGCAAGTACAGGTGTCGGCGGCATTTTTACATTAAGCATCGATATTCCTGTACTCCTGTCTATGCAGCTTAAAATATTGCAGGATATTGCCATATGCTATGGATTCAATCCTAATGATAAACAAGAAAGAATATTTATCATCAAATGCTTACAATTTGTTTCTGCCGATATTGTCGGAAAAGAGGCCATTCTAAAACAGCTTGCCGAGTTTGATGAAAACAAAGAAGTTCAAAGGGAAATCATTTCGGAAATGCAGGGATGGAGAGAAGTATTGTTTGCTTATCGAGATTCATTTGGATGGAAAAAACTATTTCAAATGGTCCCCGTTTTCGGCATCATTTTTGGGGCTTTCTCCAATCGCAGCAGCATTGAAGCCATTGCAGAAGCTGGCGACATGCTTTATCGCAAAAGACGCATTAACGAAAAATTGCAGACATTCGAAAACAGCTAAAAGGAAACCGCAAAGTGTTGGTTTTCTTTTAGCTGTTTATTTGATTCTCCGAAGCTGTAAGTTTAATGTACTGCTAATGGTCTTTATAAGCATAAATTTTTGTAAGCAATGCATAAAGATGAATGATTTCTTTATTGGAAAGACCATGATTAATAGAAAAAAGCGGTATATTCGCTTTGGCAAATCTTCTATTCCATTCCTTTGGCATCAGCCCTTTTTGCAATATAGCAAGCGGCAGGCCATTTTCTTTTTCAAAACGATAATCAGTAAATGCCAAGCTTTTATTCATAATGATGGTATTTTCTCCATACGCAAATACAGATTTGGAAGGTTGATCCATCTTTTTTTCAATGATTTTGCTGATTTTTTTGCCTTTTTTATTTTTGATTTCAATTGTTTTTCCTTTTAGCGTGAAAACATATTGCAGCATGCCGCT
>Ga0182738_1000149_pt1 | contig 109554 bp, 102 predicted proteins | sample eDN5th30CBELigMG_FD_128876 | JGI IMG/M metagenome (GOLD analysis project Ga0182738, IMG submission 128876) | Enriched Miracle-Growth compost microbial communities from Emeryville, California, USA - eDNA 5th pass 30_C BE-Lig MG (version 2)... ... | reverse complement strand
TTTCAGAGGAGTCCCTACAGCTTCAATTTTAGTCTTGATACGTTGTTCGATTTCACTTAAAATTACCCAACTGTCACTATTGGAAAAATGACAATTTGTTGCAAATTGTCTAAAATAATCGCTGATTTACTATGCTATAAAAATAGCTTAGTTTTATTTTAGACAGTATTCGTTTAAATTAAACCATTTTTGAATAATAATTTTAAACAGTTAAAAATGATTTACGGATACATCAGAGTAAGCACAGACAAGCAGACAGTCGAGAACCAACGTTATGAAATCAACCACTTTTGTGAACGGCAGGAAATAGTCGTGAACAAATGGATTGAGGAAACCATTTCGGGAGCAAAAAATGTGGATGATAGAAAGTTGGGAAAACTCCTCAAAAAAATGAAAAAGGAAGATGTTTTGATTTGTTCGGAACTTTCCCGTTTAGGCAGAAATCTTTTGATGATAATGGGAGTATTAAACGAATGTATGAACCGGGATATTCAGGTTTGGACAATCAAAGATAATTACCGTTTAGGAAGTGATATAAATTCGAAAGTTTTAGCTTTTGCTTTCGGGCTTTCTGCTGAAATTGAACGCAATTTAATTTCCCAGCGAACGAAAGAAGCATTGGCAAGAAAACGAGCGGAAGGAGTTATTCTTGGTCGTCCGAAAGGAAGTAAATCAGCCAAAACTAAACTCACTGGTCAGGAAAAGAAGATTCAGGAGCTATTGGATAAAAAAGTTTCTTATTCCGCAATCGGCAGAATTTTGGGGGTTCACAGATTAACAGTAAGTAGTTTTGTCAAACGCACTGATGAAATAATTAGTTGAACGCATTCTATGCTCTCAGAATATCATTAATACTATTTTGGATTTAAGAATAATAAAGTTTTATTCTCCACGTAATTTGTGGAGAATATTTTTTACAAAAGGAATTTAGGCCATAACCTACTTAAAATGAAATGACATTTTTTTGTTAAAATTGAGAAACAAAACTCTAAGACAAACTTTCAATATTGTTTATCTTTTATATTGGAAAACTATTTAGGATTAATATAAAAACATTGAAATTAATAAAAAAGCACCCAAATAAGTACCCAATTACTAAAATTGTAACAAAAGAATAAATTTAAATGATTAATAATTAAGTAAATATAAATTTTAAGTACTAATCCCGCCAGCTCCACTATTTTTTTTCAGATCGAAAGCTTAGGACCCAATATCCTAAAATCCCTCCTATAATTGAAGCAGCAAAAATCCCGATTTTTGCCTGTGTTATATATGTTTCGTTTGTAAAAGCCAGTGAAGTAATAAATAACGACATGGTAAATCCAATCGAGGCAAGCAGGCCTAAGCCAAATAAATTCCTTATATTCATGCCATTAGGGAAAGGAGCTATTTTTAACCTGACTAGTAATAAAGTAAAACCTACAACACCAATTACTTTCCCGACCAACAGGCCCAATGCTACTCCCAGTGTTATATTGTTGCTGAATAAGCTTTCCGGATCGATATTGATTGAAACCCCGGCATTGGCTAAAGCAAAAATGGGAATGATAACAAAGGTGACCATGGGATGCATGACGTGTTCAAGTTTTTGCAATGGAGGTGTAGCAGCCAGAGTGGTTTCATTTATTTCTTCAAGGATATGTAATTGTTCTTCTGTAAGTGTAGGCTTATGATCTTCCGGGTCAATATTTTTAAATTGATCCAGGTATCTCCGGATTTTTTCAATGAGCACTATTTCTTTAATCTTCACATCGGCCGGAATGGTGAAAGCAGCCAGTACAGCAGCAATTGTCGCATGCACTCCCGACAATAAAAATGTTGTCCAGACTCCTCCAATGCCCAATATAGCATAAAATAAAATACTTCTCACACCTATCTTATTTCCCAAATACATAATGAGTAAAACAAATGCTCCGATTGTCAAATGAACCATGGAAATTTCAGATGTATAGAAAAATGCGATAACAAGAACAGCACCCAAATCGTCAACTATAGCCAAAGCAGTCAGAAATATTTTTAAGGCGAAAGGAATTCTGCTACCTAATAGATACAAAACCCCGAGAGCAAATGCGATGTCGGTTGCCATTGGTATTCCCCAGCCGCTGTGCACTTCACCCGAAGGATTAAGCAATAGATAAATTCCCGCCGGAACAATCATTCCTCCAAAAGCAGCCGCGATAGGAAGCAATGCTTTCCGTGGGTTAGAAAGCTCTCCGCCTACTATTTCACGTTTCAGCTCCAGCCCGACCACAAAAAAGAAAACAGCCATTAAACCATCATTGATCCAGTGATGAAGATTAAACTGAAAATAAGAATTACCATCCCACTGAAACCCAAACGTATGTTCAAACAAATGATGATATGCTCCAGCCCAGGGTGAATTTGCCAGAAATACGGCAACAACTACACTTAAGCCAAGCACAAGCCCTCCGGATTTTTCCTGCTGCATAAACCGTTGGACCGGAAATACAATTCTTTCGATCGGAGCTTGTTTGATTTTTTGATTCATGAATTGAACTGCTTTTCGGGATAATTATAACAATGTAAAAATAGAAAATATAAAACGCAACCGATCATTTCATCCAAAATAGTTTAACGAGTATGTTAAAGATCAATGTCCTTCAATTTAACAAACCTTTTAGAATTCATAAGGGCAGTTTTTACAAACTATTTTCTATTTTCGCCTTTCAACAATTCTGTTTTTACCATCTTTTACAGAAAAATATAATCAATGCGTACGCTTTTTTTAATATTAATAAGCTGTTTTTTAATTACTTCTTTCATAGGCAATCCACCCATGGCGGAAAAATATGAGCTTATCTTGGAAGCCAAAGGATGTCATTACCAGATTTCGGTCAATGATAAATTACTGGCCGAAGGAAAATCCTATCAAAAAGTTTTTAAAACACTGGGGATTGATGAAAATCTCACGGAAAGCAGCGAACAGAAAATTGATGTCAAGATGATTCGAATCTCGAGAGAAATGACACTTAAAAGCACTCAGGCTTTTGTTAACCTGCAATTGAAAAGAGTGATGGGAGACTCTGCGGTTTTGGTAAAAGAGGTAAAGCTTCCGACTTTTCCTTATGATGATGACGAAGTCCAACCGCAAAGCATTGCAGGATCCATCGAATTTGAAATAGCAGGAAATCAATAATCTTTAAAATTTCAAATTAGACTATCTTTGCCTGAATTTTGGAAACAAAAAACATTTACGACGTCCTGAAAAGATACGAATCATCTGATTTCGTACAGAATTCCATTGCCCGAATTAAAAATAATCATTCTGCAAAGCTTCATGTCAAAGGACAGGCGGGTTCTACGTTATCCTTTATCAGCAGCCAGATCATGCAGCAATCCGGCAATCCGGTTTTATTGATCCTGGACGACAAAGAAGAAGCGGCTTACGTGCTGAACGAATTGGAAAGTATTTTTTCCAGGGAAGAAGTTTTATTTCTACCCGATTCGCACCGCAGACCTTATGAAATTGAAGAGACGGATAATGCCAATGTGGTGCTGCGCACCGAAGTCCTCAACACATTGAACGCAGCTAAAAAACCCCGGGCTGTAGTGACTTATCCTGAAGGTCTGTTTGAAAAAGTGGTAACCCGGAAATCGCTTTCCAAAAACACACTGAAGGTCGCGGTTGGGAATACTCTCGACATTGATTTTCTGAACGAGCTGTTGTTTTCCTACGAATTCCATAGGGTGGACTTTGTTTCCGAGCCGGGCGAATTTTCTATTCGGGGCGGAATTGTTGATGTCTTTTCTTATTCCGATGAATTACCTTACAGGATCACCTTGTTTGGAGATGAAGTAGAAAACATCCGGACTTTTGCGGTTGATACGCAGTTGTCGATTGAAAAAGTAAAAGAATTAACGATTATTCCTAATCTGGAAAATAAATTCCTGAGTGAAAAGCGTGAAAGTTTTCTGGAATATATATCAGACAGGACCATCATAATTGGGAAAAACCTGAATGTTGTACAGTCAACAATTTACCGCAATTTTTCCTTGGCGGAAGATGCTTTTAAAAAGCTTTCCGGTGAGCTCATGCATGCATCGCCCGAAGAATTGTTTTTAGATGAAAATGAGTTCAGGTCCGGACTTGAGAAATTTCCGGTAATCGAATTTTCATTGAATTCCTATTTTGAGGATTCTGTTGAAATTCAAATTAATCAAAAGCCGCAGCCTTCATTTAATAAACAATTCGACCTGCTGCTGGAAGAATTAAATTCTAAAAGCGAAGAAGGGTTTACCAACTATCTTTTTTGCTCGGGTGAAAAGCAGGTTCAGCGTTTTCATGATATTTTTGAAGATATTGCCAAAGAAGTAAAATTTGTTCCGGTCATAGGTTCTATTCATCAGGGATTCATTGACGAAGATCTGAAAATTACCTGCTTTACAGATCATCAGATTTTTGAACGATACCATAAATTTAATTTACGGAATTCTTTTGCCAAAAAAGAAGCGATAACTTTAAAAGAACTGACTTCTTTGCAAATCGGTGATTTTGTGACACACATCGACCACGGAGTAGGAAAGTTTGCCGGGCTGGTCAAAATTGATGTGCAGGGAAGCAAACAGGAAGCGATAAAACTGTTTTACCGCGATAACGACATTTTGTATGTGAGCATCCATTCACTCCATAAAATTGCCAAGTTTACCGGAAAGGATGGAACTGAGCCCAAAATTAACAAGCTCGGTTCGCCGGCCTGGAAAAATTTGAAAAATAAAACCAAATCAAAAGTTAAGGAAATTGCTTTTGACCTGATCAAGCTATATGCGAAACGTCGGACACAAAAAGGTTTTCAGTTTACGCCAGACAGCTATCTGCAAAATGAGCTGGAAGCATCATTCATTTATGAAGACACGCCCGATCAGTTAAAAGCTACTAATGATGTGAAAGCCGATATGGAAAGCGAACGTTCCATGGACCGGCTGATTTGTGGAGATGTGGGATTCGGAAAAACTGAAGTGGCTATCCGTGCTGCGTTCAAAGCTGCGACCGATGGTAAACAAGTAGCAATCTTGGTACCGACAACGGTTTTGGCATTTCAGCATTTTAAAACTTTTTCCGAACGGTTAAAAGAAATGCCGGTTGCCATCGCTTACCTGAACCGTTTTAAATCCGCGAAGCAGAAAAAGGAAATTCTTGAAAAATTAGCCGAAGGCAAGATCGATATTATCATCGGAACACACCAATTGGTGAACAAAGATGTGAAATACAAAGACTTGGGGCTTTTGATTGTCGATGAAGAGCATAAGTTCGGTGTAGGTGTAAAGGACAAGCTGAAAACGCTTCGTTCTAATATTGATACACTGACGCTGACTGCTACACCTATTCCGAGGACTTTGCAGTTTTCGTTGATGGCAGCAAGGGACTTGTCTATTATTAAAACACCGCCGCCTAACCGTCAGCCGATTGAAACACAACTGATAGGATTTAATGAAGAACAAATTCGTGACGCGGTTTTTTATGAATTACAGCGTGGTGGGCAGGTATTCTTTATTCATAACCGGATTGAAACGCTGAAGGAAATTGCCGGGATGATACAAAGATTGGTGCCCGATGCAAAGATTGCGACCGGACACGGACAGATGAAGGGCGACGATCTGGAGAAAGTCATTCTGGATTTCATGGAAGGAAAGTTTGACGTTTTGGTTTCCACTACGATTGTTGAAAATGGATTGGACGTTCCGAATGCCAATACGATTTTGATTGGCGATGCGCAGAATTTCGGGCTGGCTGATTTGCACCAGATGCGTGGACGTGTCGGGCGAAGTAACCGCAAGGCATTCTGCTACCTGATTTCACCGCCGGTCTCCGCATTGACCAATGAGGCGAGAAAACGTTTGCAGGCAATTGAACAATTCTCTGATTTGGGTTCGGGATTCAATATTGCGATGAAAGATCTGGAAATACGAGGGGCCGGAAACCTTTTGGGCGCGGAACAGTCCGGGTTTATTTCGGAAATAGGATTTGATACCTATCAGAAAATCTTGAACGAAGCCATAGAAGAATTGAAGGAAACTGATTTCAAAGATTTGTTTGAAGAACAGAATCCGGATGATAAAGTTTATATTTCTGATATTCAGATTGATACTGATTTGCAGATTCTGATTCCCGACGATTATGTAAATAATGTGGAAGAGCGTTTGGCGCTTTATAATGAGTTAGCAGGAATTGAAGATGAAAACAGCTTAGCTCAATTCGAAATAAATCTGACCGACCGGTTCGGGAAATATCCGAAAGAAGTTTCCAATCTGCTTGAAAGCATACGTATGAAATGGATAGCAAAAGAATTGGGCTTTGAACGGATTGTGCTGAAAAAAGGCGTAATGCTGGCGTATTTCATTAGCAAACCGCAATCGGATTATTTTCAGTCTTCCAGATTTCAGAATATCATTTCTATACTGCATCAGAATCCGAGACTGGCAACTTTTAAGGAAAAGGCTACTAAAAATAAGGATGATGAAAATTCTCTGATGTTGCGGTTTGAAGATGTTAAATCGGTGCAGAGAGCGATTGATAAATTAAGGATTTTATTTCCCGTATCAAAAACAAAAGAAGTTTCCTGAAAAAGAAAATGAAAACCCTTTCAGGTTTTAAAATCTCAAAGGGTTTTATAATTATAAAAACGTAATTGACTTTATTCCAGCTCAAATTTTACAGGAATTCTGTAAACTTCATTTTGCGTGAGCATCATTCTTCCTTCAGCATCTGCAAATTTTTCAATAGCTTTTTGTGCCGCATCAGCCAGCTCTTTATCGGAATCTCCTAAAACACGAACGGATTTTAAATTTTGATTTTCATCGGTTGCGAAACGGACATAAATCGTTCCTTCGTTAAAATTTTCCCTGGCACTTTCCGGATATTCCACGTAGTCGGCAATGATGTGTGTAATTACATTGTCTTTGCAGGTTTTTTGCTCGGACTGTGCCAGCTTATTGCATTTTTCTATTTTTTGCTGCCCGAATGCACCTGCTGTCATCAGTGCTAAAGTGAGTGTTAATATGTTTGCTTTCATATTGTTATGATTTTAATTAATAATGTAGTTACATTTAATTGATGTAAAATTAACATTAAGTTTACATTGAAACAACAGCAAATTGAAAACTTAACATTGGAAATGCAATTCTTAACATTGGGAATTTTAGTTCAGACCCTTTAAGATTTTAAATATATGCCACTTCAAGGCGATAAAAGACAGAGTCCGAGGTTCGGCTCTGTTAACTGGCTGTAACATTTTATCAAAATCATTCGTCTGTTAAAAAAATATTTGTTCAGTTCAATTTTTATTCTACATTTGTAGAATTAATTCTAAAAACATAGAAATGAGCTTGTCCAAAAAGGAAGAAGAATTGATGGAAATCATTTGGAACGAAGAAAGACCGTTTATGAAAGACATCATAGACAGTTATCCCGAGCCCAGGCCGGCAACGACAACGGTGGCCACGTTGTTGAAACGTATGCAGGAAAAAGGTTTCGTGGATTACGAAGTTTTTGGGAACTCCAGAAGATATTTCGCGCTGATTAAAAAAGAGGATTACTTCTCAAAACAGATGAAAGGAATGATTCAGAATTTTTTCAACAATTCAGCACTTCAGTTTGCCTCCTTTTTTACTTCTTCGGCCGATCTGACCGAGAAGGAATTAGAAGATTTGAAAAAAATAGTTGATAGTGAAATTCAAAACCGCAAAAAATAATGGAGCTGATTTTAAAAATAATCTGTTGTTCCGGAGTGTTCATCGGGTTTTACCATTTTGTTTTACAACGCGAAAAAATGTTCCGTTTCAATCGATTTTACCTGCTGGCGACCCTGATTTTATCGTTCACCATTCCTTTTATGGAACTGGGAATTCGGGAAGCCTCGACACCTCAGTTGGAAAAATTCATTCCTAATGCATTAAATAATGAACCTGTAAGTGTTTCAACGGAAACTTTTTCAGCAGCAAGAACTTCAAACGTTTTTGTCCGTCCGGCAACTGAAAACGCAGCGGCGCAGACTTCGTCCCTTCCCAATTTCAGTTGGTTGGAAATTCTGATGTTAACCGCTATTTTGATCAGCATGGTATTCTGTTTCCGGTTTTTTGTAAATCTTTGGAAATTAAACCGGTTGGCAAATAAAAATGAAAAAGTTCAAAAACAAGGATTTACATTAGTGAAAATTAGCCAGAATGTTTCACCGTTCAGCTTCTTTCATTATTTATTTGCATCAAAGCAGGATGTGGAAAATGAAAAGATTCAATCCGAAATTTTTTATCACGAATTCGCGCATATTCGCCAAAAACATACTTGGGATGTGATTTTTGTGGAATTTTTGATGATTTTCTTTTGGTTCAACCCTTTCCTTTACATCTATCGGAAATCGATTCGAACCAATCATGAATTCCTGGCAGATGAAGAAGTGCTAAATCATCATTTCGACACTACGGCTTATCAGCATTTATTGCTGGAAAAAATACCCGTAAAACCCCAGACTTCCTTATCAAGCTCCTTTAATTATTTAGTAACCAAAAAAAGATTGATTATGATGACCAAAAAAACTTCCAAGATCAGAACCATGGCATTGAAAATATTCAGCATTCCTTTATTGGTAGTGGTAATGCTGATGTTCAGTGAGAAAGTCTCCGCACAGATAGAGCCCGGAAAAGGGGTTTCAAAAGAATTGTTCCGTGAATACAAAAAACAGGTTCGTAAAGCAACTGTGACTGTGAAAGATGAAAACGGTAACAAGCGCAAAGAAATTGATACATCAAAGCTTGATAAAAAGCTGATGAGAGAGGTTTATGCACAAATGTCGCCTGAGCAAAAAATGAAAGTTCAACCGATCCCCGGTCAGAAACCGATGGTTATCGCATTCAATGGTGAAGATTTTCCGGTTTTGAATCTGGATGAATTGAAACTGGATGAAATAACCAAGCTTGGATTAGATGCAGGAGATTTAGGAATTAAGATCGCAGGCAATGTAATTTCCGGATTGGATTTGGAAGAATTGAAGAATTTGAATTTAGAATATTTTGATTCGCCGGAATGGGAAGCGAAAGTCGCTCAAATTGAGAAAAATGCAGCCGAGATTGAAAAATACTATGATTCCCCGGAATGGAAAAAGCGTATTGACACAATTGAAAAGAATGCGGAAGAAATAGAACAGTATTATAATTCACCGGAATGGAAAGCCCAGATTGAAAAAATTGAGAGGAATGCCCGGGAAATTGAAGAATACTATAATTCACCGGAGTGGAAAGAGCAGACAGAAAAGATTGAACAAAATGCGAGAGAAATTGAGAGATATTACAATTCTCCTGAATGGAAAGCCCAGATTGAAAAAATTGAAAAGGAAGCCGTAGAGGCGGAAAAGCGTGCGAAGGAAGCTGAAAAGAAAGCTAAAAAAGCAGAGAAAAATAAGGCATAAACATTATCACAAAAAACCATCAGAATGTCATTTCGGGTAACAAAGGATACAAACCTTTTAAATCTGAAATGACATTTTATTGTTTCGGCGGATAATTCCTGAATAATTTCTGAACGCCTTTTTGCACATTGGCATCAATGCTTGCCGGTCCGGCATTCGCCGGCATCTGGATTTCAAGCCTTCCGTCCCAGACCAGCCGGTTCTCAGAATTGAAAATTGAAACTAAATAACGCTGATTAAGTTTTTCGGAATTGATCGGAATTCCTATTCCGACTGAAGTTCCGAATCCGTAATTTCCTCCGCCAACGCCAATTCCGACTTGTGAGTCATGGTTTTGAGAAATATATTCCTCCGGAATGATTTTGATTTTCACGTTGGAATTTTCATCGAATACCATTCCTTTTGTGCCTAATTCCTTAGTGATAGCTGCTTGAATACGGCTGATATCCAATTCGCTCATTGTATTTTCCAGAAACTCGTAATGAAAATCTTTCAGCCGGGAAAAATCCTGGTCACGGTCATAGTCCACCGAAACAGTTTGTGTGCTGCAGGAAACAATCAGCAATCCCATCAATAACAAAGCTAAATTTTTCATAGTGAGAGCATGTTCAAAAATTATTCCTTTTGTGGTTTAATTTGGTGAATGTGTTTTTTTGATAAATAAGTAATTAGGATAGAATTAGTTACAAATAAGTAATAACCGATTTTCATTTGATTGATTTTTTCAATCAATCCTGTCAAACAAAAAATCAAAGTTGAAAGCAACAAAATAATAAGATTTGTGGTGCTCAGCCAATTAACGGTTTTGAACTTATTTTTAAATGAAAGGATTAAAATTAGAATTGAGAGAAATAAAACAATAGTAAGCCCAAATAGAGGATAAAAATTTTTATCAGAGAGATTATCTAACTTGAAATCTTTTAGAGTTAAAGTAGATAAAGTATAAAAATTGAAAGTAAATTCTTTTGTTTGCTCTGCAATTTCCTTTCTGGTTATTTCACGCATTGATTCATCAGAAATATTTACCTCTTTTTTCACAATACTTTTTAGAGAATCATCAGAACAAGTCCTCATAAAAGGCAAAAAGAAAATCACAAAAGTGAAAACGGATAAAGACTTTAAAGTAAAAGTGGTTTTCATAGAAATTTTCATAAAACTGTTCAAAGATTATTCCTTAAAACGAAGTTCGAATTTCGTGAAACCTAAAACGTTAAATACTCTTCCACCGCTTTCCGCAAAGAATCAAATCCGATTTCTTCCAGATTAATTTCTGATTTTTTGATCCATTTAATCTCCTGAATTTCACTTTCTTCTAATTTGAATTCCGCATTTTCAGGAAATTTGGCTGTGAAAACCAGATCTTCGGTTTTATATGGAATTCCTTTGTAGAGATAATTATTGGGCTGTGATTTGAAATATTTAAAATCTTCCGGCGGAATGTCAATTCCTAATTCTTCTTTCAGCTCACGCGCACAGGTTTCTTCCGCATTTTCATCGGGGTCGGTAAATCCGCCCGGCAGATCGAGCATCCCCAGTTTAGGTTCACGGTTGCGGACAGTAAACAAGATTTCTTTATTTCTTTCCATAATTACCGCGACGGCTGCTGCTACATTCTGAAAATAAACCATTCCGCAGTCAAAACATTCAAATCTTCGGTTGTCTTCAAATTCAATGTTTTGCGAAGCACAATTCGGACAAAATTTAAAGTAGCTCATAATTTGGCTATATATGCAGTAAACGATACGCTATATGCTTGAGTATGTAAAAATAAGTAAATTTTTTGAGCTATAGTAGGAGTGTAAATTATGTCAAAATCCTTTTAAAAGAGTAAATTTGCGTCAATACCTAAAGCTTATAACTTAAAGCTCAAAGAAATGTTGAAAAAGAGAGAAAAAGCACCTGATTTTGAAGGAATTGATCAAAATGGAAATCTCATTCGATCAGAAGATTACAAAGGAAGAAAATACGTGATTTTCTTTTATCCTAAAGCCAGCACGCCCGGTTGTACTGCTGAAGCCTGTGATTTACGGGATAATGAAGAAGCATTGAAAGCAAAAGGATATGAAATAATTGGCGTTAGCGCTGATTCGGTGAGGCGGCAAAAAAATTTCGCAACCAAATTTGATCTGAAATATCCGCTGATTGCAGATGAGAATAAAGAAATAATCAATGCCTTCGGTGTCTGGGGAAGAAAGAAATTTATGGGAAGGGAATTTGATGGAATTCTTCGTACTACCTTTATCGTCAATGAAAAAGGATTGATAGAAAATGTCATTGAAAAGGTTAAAACCAAAGAACACGCCAGTCAGATTCTGGAAATGAATTAATCCTGACAATCTTTATTGAATTTGTGAATAAAAATATTTTCAGCAATGCATTTTGTCACTTTTTCCAATTAATTTTGAAAAACCAACATTAAATAGTAGAAATTAAAATTTAAATAATTAAAAATGAGCGATTTAGATAATAAGAAGAAAGCGTTGCAACTTGTTCTCGATAAAATGGATAAGACCTATGGAAAAGGAACTGTAATGCGAATGGGTGATAGTGCTGTAGATGAATCGATCGGTGTAATTCCTTCCGGCTCTTTGGGATTGGACATTGCTCTAGGTGTAGGAGGATATCCTCGCGGGCGTGTGATTGAGATCTATGGCCCGGAATCTTCAGGAAAAACAACACTGACTCTGCATGCCATTGCAGAAGCGCAAAAAGCAGGCGGGATCGCAGCATTTATTGATGCGGAACATGCTTTTGATCGTTTTTATGCCGAAAGGCTGGGAGTGGATGTGGAAAATCTTATCATCTCTCAACCCGATAACGGCGAACAGGCATTGGAAATTGCCGATAATTTGATCCGTTCCGGAGCGATTGACATCATCGTTATTGACTCTGTGGCAGCCTTGACACCAAAAGCAGAAATCGAAGGTGAAATGGGTGATTCCAAAATGGGATTGCAGGCAAGGCTAATGTCGCAGGCGTTGAGAAAATTGACGGCAACCATCAGTAAAACCAAATGTACAGCTATGTTTATCAACCAGTTACGGGAGAAGATCGGGATTATGTTTGGAAATCCTGAAACCACAACAGGTGGAAATGCGCTAAAGTTTTACGCATCTGTTCGGTTAGATATTCGTCGTGTTTCCCAAATCAAAACAGGTGATGAAGCCACCGGAAACCACGTTCGCGTGAAAGTTGTGAAAAACAAAGTCGCGCCACCATTTCGCCAGGCGGAATTTGACATCATGTTTGGTGAAGGAATTTCCAAAGTAGGTGAGATTCTGGATGTGGGCGTTGAGAAAGGAATTGTTCAGAAAAGCGGGTCATGGTACAGTTATAACGACACCAAACTCGGACAAGGACGCGATGCTGTGAAAGATTTGCTGAAAGACAATCCCGAACTTTCAGAAGAACTGGAAGAAACCATCAAAGAAGCAATAAAAGAAAGTTAATTTTTTAGTTTTCAGCTTATATCGACTTTGTCAAAGTTCCGAACTTTGACAAAGTTTTTTATTTGAAAATTTTTCAGATCTTCAAATTACTACATTTTCAAATTAACTTATATTGCAACATAATTTAGAGTAAATGCTGACCACAGATGTTTTGGTAATAGGTTCTGGTATTTCAGGTCTTTCCTATGCCATAAAGATTGCGCAAAAATTACCCGAAACAAAAATTACAATTGTAACCAAATCAGACGGAGAAGAATCCAATACCAAATATGCACAGGGCGGCGTGGCGGTCGTTACTGACTTTGAAAACGACAGTTTTGAGAAGCATATTGAAGATACCTTACGTGCCGGGGATGGGCTTTGCAAACACGAAGCAGTAGAAATTGTCGTAAAAGAAGGTCCGCAGCGATTTCGGGAAATTGTTTCCTGGGGTGCTCAATTTGACAAAAGTGATTTCGGAACTTATGATTTAGGACGTGAAGGGGGCCATACCGAAAACCGGGTGGTACACCACAAAGACATAACCGGTTATGAGATTGAACGGGCATTGCTTGCGGTGATTGAGAAGACGCCAAATATTGAATTGCTGACGCACCATTATGTTATTGATTTGATTACCGAACACCATGTTCCAGATGAGGATTTCGATAAATTTAATTTGAATTGCTACGGAGCTTATGTTCTTGATTTAAGATCGGAAAAAATAAAACGTATTACTTCCAAAATCACGCTGATGGCGACCGGCGGATGTGGCCACGTATATAAAAATACTACCAATCCCGTCATAGCAACGGGCGACGGGATCGGGCTGGCGCATAGAGCCAAAGCAAGGATTTCTCACATGGAGTTTATACAGTTTCATCCAACCGCTTTGTACAGTAATCTTTCGGGGCAGCTGTTCCTTATCTCGGAAGCGGTAAGAGGATTTGGAGCTAAACTTCTTACCAAAGGCGGGCAGCCATTTATGTATAAATATGATGAACGGGAAGAACTGGCTTCGCGTGATATTGTAGCGCGGGCAATCGACAACGAAATGAAGCTGCTGGGCGATGATTATGTCTGCCTGGATTGCCGTCATCTGGACAGGGAGAAGTTTATGGAACACTTCCCGAATATTTATGAGCGTTGTTTGGAAGAAGGATTGGATATGTTCAAAGATTTGATTCCGGTAGTTCCGGCTGCACATTATTTATGCGGCGGGATTGATGTGGACCTGGACGGGCAATCAACCATTCACAATATGTTTGCTGTGGGTGAATGTACCAATACAGGACTTCATGGTGCGAATCGCCTGGCCTCAAATTCTCTTTTGGAAGCAATGGTTTTTGGGCACAGGGCTGCGATGAAAACAGTGGAGCTTTTGGAGAAAAATGATTTCCGGTTTGATAAAATTGACAGGATTCCGGAATGGAATGATGAAGGTCTGGGTGTTACGAAAGAAATGGTTCTGCTAAATTATCTCAAAAAGCAATTGCAGATCATGATGAGCGACCTGGTTTCGATAGTACGTTCCAATGAGCGATTGGAACTGGCCAAAGCGAGAGAAGAAGAAATCTACCGTTCTGTAAAAGAAATTTATAAAATGAATCTTCTTTCGCCCCAGCTCTCCGAATTAAGGAATCTGGTTTCGGTTGCCTGGCTGATCATCAACCAAAGTATGGAACGTAAAGAAAATCGTGGAGCGTTTTTTAATAAGGATTTGGAATAGTTGCCAAATTAATATTCATAAATCAATTTGTATTCTATCTTTGTAAATAATCACTTATGAAACAATTATTTACAGTCCTGTCCTTTTTAGCTTTCGAAGCTTTCCTCTTTGCACAGGAACAGCAACTGTTCATGAGTAAAGATGTAAAAGAAATGGCCGTTTTCCCGGGATGTGAAAAGATCAATCCTTCAGATAAAAAAGAGATGAATACCTGTTTATCGCAGCAATTATCCCGGCTTCTCGCAGAAAAACTGAATGGATTTGACGAGGTATTGGAACAAAACGGGATTTCGGCCGCTATGGCCAAAATTCAGTTTGTCATATCGAAAGAAGGAATTATCATAGATATTAATGAATTGAAGGGTAGCAACCCCATTCTTGCCAATGCGGCCGTAGATGCGCTCAATCAGATTTCCGAAGAGCTTCCACCCATCCGCCCTGCGAAATTAAAAAAAGGAACCCCGGTCAATGTTGTTTATCAATTGCCTGTTAAATTTCAGATTGAATTGAAAGATGAAGAACCGGCCCAGATTTATCCGGTAGATGAAATTGTCCTGTTCACGCTATTGGATGATGGCCTGCGATATGAAATAAGGTTATTCAAAAACAAAGACATCAAAACTTATGAAATCAGGAATGGAGGAGAAACCTACCTTGGACGATTTTTATCGTTGGGAGAAGTTGAGCAGTCAGAACCCTACAGATCATTGATCATTAAGGAGCGTTCTTCAGAAAAAACACTTGTCGCAGACGGTTTTCTGGATGACGGATTTTTTGAAATCTACATTCATAATTTATTTGACAGGGAAAATAAAAAACCGATTTTTGTGGAAGTTGTGAAAGTAGACAATAATAGAAAGACAATTATCTCCAAATTCGAAAAAGAAGCTGAATTCAATAAATCCCGTTTCGTTTCATTGATTTACAGAGATTAACAATCTTTTCACGTTGAACTTTTTCTCCTTTTCCAATTTCTGACTATTTTTGCCGCTCAAAAATTTATTAGATGTCAGGAAAGATTACACTTACAATGATTAAACCCGATGCCGTGAAAAACGGACACATCGGAAATATTTTGGCCGATATAGCAAATGCCGGATTCAGGATCAAAGCAATGAAATTAACACAGCTTTCCAGAAGAGATGCGGAACTGTTTTATGCTATCCATAAGGAGCGCCCTTTCTTTGGAGATTTGGTTAACTTTATGATTTCGGGTCCAATTGTTGCAGCAGTTCTGGAAAAGGATAACGCAATTGAAGAATTCAGAAATTTAATCGGAGCTACAAACCCGAAAGAGGCTGCAGAAGGGACCATTAGAAATAAATATGCGGAATCCATCGAAGCAAATGCGATTCATGGCTCAGACAGCGATGAAAATGCTGTTATAGAAAGCAATTTTCATTTTTCAGGAAGAGAATTCTATAATTATTAAAAACAAATAATTTTGAAATATAATAAAGCCGCTTCTGAAAAGATGCGGTTTTTTTGTGGAAATAAATTAACTTTCCGCCTTTAAATTGATTATGGAAAAAACACGTTGCGGCTGGGTAGGCAAAGATGAAATTTACATCAGATACCATGATGAGGAGTGGGGTGTTCCTGTAAAAGAAGATGATAAACAATTTGAATTCCTTATCCTGGAGACGTTTCAGGCAGGTTTGAGCTGGATTACCATTCTACGGAAAAGAGAAAATTTCCGTAAGGCATTTGATAAATTTGATTATAAAAAGATAGCCCGATACAATGAGAATAAGATTCAATCGTTATTACAAGACGAAGGGATTATACGCAACCAGTTAAAAATAAGGGCAACAGTAAGCAATGCACAGGCATTTATAGAAGTTCAGAAAGAATTCGGATCATTCGCAGATTATCTTTGGGGCTTCGTAAATCATAAACCGATAAATGAAAAAAGGAAAACGTTGAAAGAAGTTCCGCCAAAAAATGAGCTGTCGGACAAAATCAGCAAAGACATGAAAAAACGCGGATTTAAATTCGTTGGCAGTACCGTGGTGTATGCACACCTGCAGGCAACGGGGCTGATTAATGACCATACAGTAGATTGTTTCCGTCATTCCGAAGTGTTATAATACGCAACCTTTTTTAATTTTAACGTCAACTAGTTACATAAAAAGATGATTATGAAATTAATAACCAAAGAAAATAAAAGATTAATTAAGTATATTATGAATAAAAAATTGAACCCGGCTTTGTTTATGGCCATTCTCATGACATCGGTATTCTGTTTCTACCAATGTACAAATAACGAGGAATTATTTACACCGGGAGATGGTATAGCCGATTTCGCAAATCTTCAGGAAGTGCATGACACTTTAACCCAAAACGATACTGTACAATTACAGATTTTAGATCCTACGATTGAAAATGAATTGAATGGGCCAGGTGGAATCCGGTTGGTCTTTCCTGCAAATTCGTGTACAATTTCAGGTGGCGGTACCCCGGTTGCGCCCTATACGGTTAAATTGATTGAAATTTTCAAAAGAGGAGATATGATTAAACATAATATCCAGACATTTGCCGCAGAGGACCCACTAGTCTCCGGCGGAATGTTTTGGGTAAAAGTAACCGATGCCACAGGTGCAGAATTACAATTTACAGGTGTTCAGGCTATTCTGCCAAGACAGACAGATGCAGCCGGATATGAAAATTCCATGCAGTATTTTGTCGGGACCAATCAAACAGCTCCTTCAGGGCCTGTTCTTTCCTGGGGACCCGGAAGTGCCGACTTAAGTTTTGATGAAGATGCAGGAACAAATGGCGAATATACTATATGGAATATTTTAGGTGGCTGGAGTAATTGTGATGCGTTTTATGAATTGTTAGATGAAGACGCTACCCAGTTTTCAGTGCGGGTTACCAATGCGCTGGACTATACCAACACCCAGGTTTTCTTTGCTTTGAACGATTTTACGACTGTGGCCGCTTTGACAACTGTAGAAGGGGATGCATTAAAGACCTATACAGCAAGTATCCCAACCGGGGCGACAGGAAAGATCATGGCTATCTCCCTGATTGATGGCGAACTTTATTTTGCTTCTCAAGATGTAACTATTTCAGGCGATGATGTGTTTGAACTTGAAGTTGCAGCCGGAACAGTAGAGCAGCTAGACACTTTATTAAGCTCCCTAGATTAACACAAATTCAATATTTTCTTTAAGCCCTTGATTTTTAAATTGAGGGCTTTAATTTTTATGCCGAAATCTTCGTTTGAGAACTACGATCCTAAGCTTGATCTGGTCATACGCCAACCCCGCCAGAAGTAACGCTACCGAAAAAAATAATACATGCAGGCCAAAAGACGAGTAAAAAATACCACTGAAAACACCCCCCGAAAGAAAACATAAAATAATGGTCAGGCGAAGCTTTATAGATGAAAGCAGCTTCTTTTTCTGAACAGCTTCCCTGTAGAAAAAAAGCTGGGAAAGTTCAATGCCCAAATCGGTAAACAAACCTGTCAAATGTGTTGTACGGACAACGGAATTTGAAATCATCGTTACAAGCGAATTTTGAAAACCCATTGCCAGCAGAAGAGAGTATGCAATCAGATTAGGATTTTCTGAAATTAAATATTCACCGGACAAACCAATAAAAAATAAGATGGCCGTCTCAATTAAGACAGGTATGACAAAGACATATCGCTCATTTTTTCTGGAAATAAGCTCCGTAAATAAACCTGATAAAAATGAACCGAGCAAAAAGAAAAAAACAAACAGAAAATAAACCATTCCCCGCCAGGCGTTTAGCCGATAGATTTCTTCCACAAAAAAAGCGAAATGTCCGGTCACGTTGGTTGTGAGCTGCTGGACTGCAAGAAATCCGGCAACATTGACCATCCCGGCGACAAAAGATAGTAAAGAGGCAATTCTCAGATTGTGCTTCAAAGTCCGGTTCTTACCTTTATGCCTGAACATTTTTTATGAGTTTAATCAAAAATTAGGTTTCAAAAGTTTTTTCTCTCCTGCGCTGGTCGAGAGGGAAAATTTTGAAACCCTCAGGAGAATTTATTTTTTCTGCTCTTTTGCCCAGGTATCGCGCAGTCCTACCGTTCGGTTGAAGACATAGTTCTCTTCAGTCGAATCTTTATCAAGAGTAAAATACCCAATTCGCTGGAACTGAAATTTATCTTCGGGTTGCGCATTTCTCAGTGAAGGTTCTGCAAAACCTCGTACGATTTTCATTGAGTCGGGATTTACGAACTGTAAGAAATCGCCGTCCCCGGCTTCATCTGGGGATTCTACTGTAAATAGCCGGTCATACAAACGAACTTCAACCGGTAGATTTTCAGTGGCTGAAACCCAGTGAAGTGTTCCTTTTACTTTGCGCATACTGGCTTCAGAGCCGGAACCCGATTTGGAATCTGGATCATATTCCGCAAAAATAGTCTTGATATTTCCATCCGCATCTTTTTCAACACGTGTCGCTTTTATAATATAAGCTCCTTTCAGACGAACTTCATTTCCGATGGACAGCCGGAAGAATTTTTTCGGTGCTTCTTCCATAAAATCTTCCCGTTCTATGTATAACTCCCGTGTAAACGGAACGTCTCTTTCTCCCGCACTTTCATCTTCAGGATTGTTTTCAACAGAAAGCAGCTCGGTTTTATTTTCGGGATAATTTTCAATTACCAATTTCACAGGGTCGATCACTGCAAAAACACGTGGCGCTATTTTATTCAGGTGATCGCGGATAGCAAATTCCAACAAGGAAATATCAATCACGTTATCACGTTTGGCAACACCCGCTTTGTCCCAAAAAAGACGAATGGATTCCGGAGTATATCCGCGTCTTCTATGCCCTGAAATTGTCGGCATCCTGGGATCATCCCATCCGGTTACGACACCTTCATCTACCAAAAGTTTCAGTTTGCGTTTGCTTGTGATCATATAACTCACATTTCCGCGGGCAAACTCTCTTTGTTTGGGTTTGTTTTCCTGATTTGGAATTTCAACCTGGTTCAAATACCATTCATATAACGGCCGGTGGTTCTCAAATTCAAGCGAACAGAGTGAATGCGAAATCCCCTCAATATAATCCGATTCTCCATGTGCCCAGTCATACATCGGGTAAATTTTCCATTTATTGCCGCTTCTGTGGTGTTCCTTATGCAAGACCCGGTACATAACGGGGTCACGCATGTTCATGTTGGGCGAAGCCATATCAACCTTGGCGCGTAAAACGTGGCTTCCTTCAGGGAATTCGCCGTTTTTCATTTTTTCGAATAAATCAAGGTTTTCCTCTACTGGACGAAAACGGCACGGCGACTCGATCCCGGGTTCAAAAGGTGTTTTTCTTTGTTCGTTAATTATTTCAGAAGATTGGTCATCTACATAAGCTTTTCCATCTTTTATCATCTTAATTGCCCAATTGTAAAGCATTTCGAAATAATCGGAAGCAAAACGCTCTTCAGCCCAGTTAAAACCTAGCCATTTTACATCTTCACGGATGGAATCCACAAATTCCTGCTCTTCTTTGGCAGGATTGGTATCGTCAAAACGAAGGTTTACGGGGGCATTGTATTTTTCGCCCAAACCAAAGTTGATGCAGATGGCTTTCGCGTGGCCGATGTGTAAATAGCCATTGGGTTCGGGCGGAAAACGGAAACGTAATTTGTTTTTATCCAATCCGTTGGCTAAGTCATCTTCTATGATTTGCTCAATAAAGTTAAGCGGTCTTTTTTCTGTTTCTTCCATCTGACTTCTGAAATAAAGTGCAAATTTACTTTTTTTAGAGCAGAATTATATAATGTACATGGGTCGAAATTAGAAGAATTGCCCGATATAGGAATAGTTTTTTATTCAATGAGAATTAACCTAAATATAAATCAATCAAACCTTCCGGTGTTTCGGTTTTGATGAATTTTTCCTCACGGTTGACTTCTTTGATCCATTCGTCTACTACGGGGATCAGTAATTCTTTTTCATTAAATTCAATTTCGAAAAGGGCCTGCACACCGCTGTCATTCACATTTTTGATAGTTCCGATTTCTCCGTGAACCGTATCGATTACTTTGAATCCTATGATTTCGTGGTAATAAAAACCGGTTCCTTCCAGATCGGGTAGAGATTCAAGAGGCAGATAAAGGTGTTTATTGATAAGCCTTTCGGCTTCCTCCGTCGTGATATCTTCAAATTTCACCAGCAGCTTTTTAGGGCCGTGCGGCTGAGTGAATTCAAAAAAAAATGGAACCAGTATTCCGTTTGTTTCAACGAAGACTGATTCCATATTTTCGTATAATTCCGGTTGGTCTGTTTCAAGATGCAAAATCAGATTTCCTTTGAAACCATGAAGTTTTGTGATTTTACCTAGGTAATAACAATCTTCTTTCTGCATCCGTCCCGGAAATTATTCTTCTGTTTTTTCCTCTTCAGAAGTTTCTTCTGCAGCCGGAGCTTCTTCGGTTGTTTCGGCTTCTGCTGTAACTTCTTCAGTAGTTTCGGCTTCCGCAGTTACGTCCTCTGTTGTTTCTTCAGCAGCAGCTTCAATGTTTTCTTCAGCAGGAATTTCTTCAGCAACCGCTACACGTGCTTCCGATTTTTTCTTTTCAGCTTCCAAAGCCGCAGCTTTTGCGTTTTCTTTTGCTTTTGCCAAGCCGTCTTTCTTAGACTGGACCGCATTGACTCTTTCTTCCAGCCAGGCAGTGAATCTTTTTTCTGCTTCTTCTTCGCTGAAAGCACCTTTTGCTACGCCGCCCAACAAGTGTTTTTTCATTAAAGCACCTTTGTAAGAAAGAATGTTTCTTGCTGTGTTGGAAGGCTCAGCACCTACCTGCAGCCAGTGAACAGCTCTGTCCAGATCAAGCTCAATTTGTGCAGGATTGGTAATGGGATTGTAAGTTCCGATTTTCTCAATGAATCGTCCGTCACGTGGAGATCTTGAATCGGCGATAACGATATGGAAGAATGCTTTTCCTTTTCTTCCGTGTCTTTGCAATCTGATTTTTGTTGCCATTTTTATATGTATTTTTGGGAACTCTGTCCCGATTAGTTACATTTTTGAGGGTGCAAATATAAAACATTTTATATGAATGAAATAGAAATTTTAAAGAAAACACAACAATTTATTTATACAGGATTTTCCGGTGAAGGGACCGGTCATGATTATTTTCACATAGAACGTGTGGTTAAAATGGCACGACAAATTGCGAAGGAAGAAAATGCCGATCTATTTTTGGTCGAGCTGGCAGCATGGCTTCACGATGTAGGTGATTATAAATTACACGGCGGGATTGACAGATCCGAAGAATTGATTTCTGAATTTTTAAATGGATTGAATGTTCCTCAGGAAATCATTTCCAAAACGATTGAAATCATTTCCCAGGTTTCATTCAGCAAAGGGAATCGTCCCGAAAGTTTGGAAGCCCGAATCGTTCAGGATGCAGATCGTCTGGATGCCATCGGTGCCATCGGGATTGCCCGTTGTTTTGCTTATGGAGGAAGCAAATCCCGGGAAATCTGGAATCCCGATCACCCAGAAGAAACCTCCGTTCAGCATTTTTATGACAAGCTGTTGAGATTAAAAGATATGATCAATACTGCTTCCGCCCGAAAAATTGCCGAAGAAAAACACCAGTACCTTGAAAATTTCCTTGACAGATTCTATAAAGAATGGGAAGGGAAAGTTAAATGATAATGAATTTCAGACCCTGAATTTTGAAATTCACTTATATTTAAACCTCAAATAACGAAACGACACAATGAGGAAGTTCTATTTTGCAGCACTGATTTTTTCTATCTCAATTTTAAATTTTGCACAGGCACCCAAAAAACCAAGCTCCGCGGAAATCTACGAATCCATCCAAAAGCTGAATTTTCTCGGTTCGGTTTTGTATGTTGCCGCGCATCCCGATGATGAGAACACGCAGCTTATCTCTTATTTCGCTAATAATATTCACGCTCGGACCGCTTACATTTCCCTGACGCGCGGAGATGGGGGACAAAATCTGATTGGATCTGAATTGCGGGAATTACTGGGTGTGATCCGCACACAGGAGTTACTACAAGCCAGAAGGATTGATGGCGGAGAGCAGTTTTTTACCCGTGCCAATGATTTCGGGTTTTCAAAACATCCCGACGAAACATTTGAAATATGGGATAAAGAGCAGGTTTTGAGTGATCTGGTGTATGTGATTCGCAAGTTTCAACCTGATGTTATCATTAACCGCTTCGATCACCGTTCACCCGGAACGACGCACGGACATCATACGGCTTCGGCCATATTGAGTGTGGAAGCATTTGATTTGGTAAATGACAGATCAAGATTTCCTGAACAATTGAAATCCGCTTCCGTTTGGCAGCCTGCAAGATTGTTCTTTAACACTTCCTGGTGGTTTTATGGAAGCCAGGAAAAGTTTGAAAAAGCAGATAAAAGCAGATTGTTCCAATTGGACATAGGAAGCTTTTACCCGGTTTTGGGTGTCAGCAATAGTGAAATTGCCGCTCAAAGCCGCAGCCGGCACAGTTCGCAGGGATTTGGTTCAACGGCTGTGCGGGGCAGCTCAATGGAATACCTGGAAATTTTAAAAGGAAAGCAGCCTGAAAAAGATATTTTTGAAGGAATTGATACCAGTTGGAACCGTGTAAAGGGCGGGAAGCCTATCGGAGAAATTTTAGGGAAAGTTGAAAAGGAATTTGATTTTAAAAATCCCTCAGCTTCCATTCCTGATTTAATAAGAGCCTACCAACTGATTCAGGGTCTCGAAGACCAACATTGGAAGAAGATCAAATCAGAAGAAATTAAAAATATAATTACAGCCTGTGCGGGATTGTTTCTGGAAGTGGTATCTGCCTCTCAGGCTGCTGTGACAGGAGAAACCATAGATTTGAAAATTGAATCGATTAACAGAAGCGATCTAAATATTGAATTGAATTCGATCAGGTTGGGGGACAAAACAATTTCAATTAGTTCGGAATTGGTAAATAATCAAGACTTAATCATATCAGAAACATATCAAATCCCTGATGAAAAAAATACTTCGCCTTACTGGTTGGAAGAAAAAGGAACTTTAGGGATGTATAAAGTAAGCGATCAGAAGCTAATCGGATTGCCTGAAACCCCTGATTCCAATAATGCTTTGTTTAATTTAAACATCGGTGGACAAGAATTCGATATAGAAAGACCTATTGTTTACAAGTACAATGACCCTGCAAAAGGTGAAACTTACAAGCCGTTTGCTATTGTTCCGCAAGCGTCTGTCAATGTAGAAGAAAAAGTGTTGATTTTCGGAACCGGAACATCTCAGCGTGTTGCGGTCAAAGTAAAATCTTTTACCGATAAGCTGAATGGATATTTAGGTTTGAAAACGCCTTCGGAATGGAGAACTTCTCCGGAGCTTCAGGAAGTTTCTATGAATTCAAAAGGAGAAGAAAAAATCTTTTGGTTTGAAGTCACACCACCTCAGGGTCAGGACGAAGCTGAATTGATACCACAATTAAAAATTGGAAGCAAAATCATTGATAAGCAATTGATTGAAATTAATTATGAGCATATCCCGGAGCAGAAAGTACTGCTATCTGGATCTGCCAAAATTGTGAAGCTGGACATTCGGAAAAAAGGAGATAAAATTGGATATATAATGGGCGCGGGTGATTCTGTTCCTGAAAATTTAAGGCAAATCGGGTACGAAGTGGAATTTATTTCTCCACAAAATATCACGGCTGAAAATCTGAAGAATTATGATGCGGTTGTTTTGGGGATAAGGGCATTTAATGTGGTCGAAGCACTGAAATACAAAAACAGGATTTTGTTTGAATATGTAGAAAACGGCGGAAACCTGATTGTGCAGTATAATGTTGACAGAGGATTGCTGACAGAAGAAATTGCACCTTATGGCTTGCAATTATCACGTGACCGTGTGACAGATGAGAATTCCGAAGTGAAATTCTTGAAACCGGATCATCCGGTTTTAAATTATCCCAATAAAATTACAGAAAGAGACTTTGAAAACTGGACACAGGAGCGCGGATTATATTTTCCTGATAAGTGGGATAATGAAATTGAGCCGGTTCTGTCTATGCACGACAGGGGCGAAGCATCAACGAAAGGCAGTTTGCTGGTTGCGAAATACGGAAAAGGGTATTATGTTTATACCGGATTGAGCTTTTTCCGTGAATTGCCTGAAGGAGTACCCGGAGCGTATCGTTTGTTTGCGAATTTGTTGTCATTGGGAAAATGACCTGTAAAACTGGACATAATTTTAAAACGAAAAAATGAAAAATACATTTGAACAAAAACCGAAATGGTTGAAATCCTATACTTTCGTATTGCTTGCAAATGTGTTGTACATCATAGTTTTCTTTTTGATAATGAAAATTTTCAGCTAATGCACGGGATTGACTGGTTGATATTGATTGGCTCAATGCTGTTCATCGTAGTTTATGGTGTATGGAAAACGCGGGGGCAAAAAAATGTACACGATTTCCTGAAAGGGAACGATTCCAGCTGGTTTACAGTCGGACTTTCGGTAATGGCGACCCAGGCGAGCGCAATTACTTTCCTTTCTACACCCGGACAGGCATTTCATGACGGAATGGGTTTTGTGCAGTTTTATTTTGGTCTGCCGATTGCGATGGTCATCATTTGTCTCGTTTTCATTCCGATTTATCATAAGCTCAATGTTTACACGGCTTATGAATTCCTGGAAAGCCGTTTCGATTTGAAAACAAGAACACTTACGGCAATACTTTTCCTGATCCAGCGCGGGCTTTCCTGCGGTATCACCATTTTTGCGCCGGCAATAATCTTGTCAGCCGTTTTGGGATGGGACTTGCTTTGGCTGAATATCATTCTGGGAGTTTTGGTCATCATTTATACTGTTTCAGGCGGAACCAAAGCGGTAAACGTCACCCAGAAACAGCAAATGGCCATTATGATGGGCGGAATGGTAGTTGCTTTTGTGATTTTGATTTATTCTCTTCCTGATGGAATTAGCTTCTCCAATGCATTGGAAATTGCAGGGGCGAGCGGAAAGCTTGACATACTCGATTTTTCTTTTGATTTCAATAACCGCTATACATTTTGGAGTGGGATCATAGGCGGAACTTTTTTGGCCCTGAGTTATTTTGGTACGGACCAAAGCCAGGTGCAGCGTTATCTTTCGGGGAAATCCATTAAGGAAAGCCAGATGGGAATGATTATGAACGGTCTTTTGAAAGTGCCGATGCAGTTTTTCATTTTATTGGTAGGCGTGATGGTTTTCATTTTTTATCAGTTTAATTCTTCTCCGTTGAATTTTAATCCGTTAGCTTCGGGAAATGTGGAAAATTCCCTCTATGCTGATTTTTATAAGGCGCTTGATAATTCGAGAATTGAAAATTCAAAAAATAAAGAACAGTTAATCTATCAATATAATAAGGCCAGTGATGTTGAAAAACAAACTATAAAAGAAAAAATTTATTTGTCTGGGAAAATTGATGAGGTCTACAGAGCAACGGCTAAATTGCCGATCGCTCTTTCAAGTAAGGATGTAGAAATCAACGATAAAGATTATGTTTTCATTCATTTCATTCTGAATCATTTACCAAAGGGAGTCATTGGTTTACTGCTTGCGATGGCTTTGTGTGCGGCCATGTCGTCCACTTCTTCAGAATTAAATGCTTTGGCGGCAACAACGACAATGGATCTGTACAAACGGAACAATGACGGGAAATCAGAAGAACATTACCTGAAAATGTCCAAATGGTTCACACTTTTATGGGGTATCCTGGCAATTCTTTTTGCATGCGTAGCCAATTTGTTTGACAATTTAATTCAGCTGGTCAACATCATCGGCTCAATTTTTTACGGAAATGTTCTGGGGATTTTCCTGCTGGCGTTTTTCTTCAAATTCGTGCGGGCAAATTCGGTATTTATTGCGGCGGTCATAACTCAGATTATAGTGGTAGCCGGGTGGTGGTTTGAGTGGATGCCTTATTTATGGCTGAATTTATTTGGCTGTGCGTTGGTTATTTTATGGGCGGTTATAATTCAATCAGTTAAAGATAATGATAAATCAAAGCGGGAAGAAATTGAAAGTATTGGTTCTAAATAACTTTGATTCATTTGTTTACAATCTGGTTCACTACCTTGAAGAATTGGGAAGTGAGGTGACTGTAAGAAATAACAAAGAAATTAAATTGGAAGAAGTGGAGAATTTTGATAAAGTCTTGCTTTCGCCCGGCCCCGGAATTCCGGTAGAAGCAGGGAAAATGATGGAGATTGTCCGGAAATTTGCTCCGGCCAAAAGCATACTGGGAGTATGCCTGGGCCAGCAGGCGATCGGGGAGGTTTTTGGAGGGAGGCTGGAAAATCTGGACAGGGTTTTTCACGGAGAGGCAGCCAGCGTTTCGATTTTGACAGATGATGAGCCCATGTTCAATTCAATTCCCATAAAATTTGAAGCAGGACGCTATCACTCCTGGATTGTTTCCGAAGATAATTTCCCTGAAGAGCTTGAAATTACTTCAATAGATGAAAATGGGAAGATTATGTCGTTGCGTCATAGAGAATACGATGTCCGGGGTGTACAGTTTCATCCGGAAAGCATCTTAACACCTTTTGGAAAGAAAATGCTAGAAAATTGGTTAAAAATATAAAGGCGCGAAATTTTGCGCCTTTAAGATAATTATTGTGCTTATGGCCAATTATTTACTCCATTCTTTAATAGAGTCTTCATTCATTTTTACATAATCTGGGTTTCCGGCTTTTTTAGCAGCATCCAAAGATTTTTGCGCCAGGCTCAGGGCACCTTTCACATCGCCCGATTTTGCATAGATCAAAGATTGCTGGCGAAGCTGATAGAATTTAGGGTCCTTGTTCATTTCCATTGCCTGGTCGATCCATTTTTTTGCCTGGGAAATGTCTTTATCGGCATTAAAATAATAAACGGCTGCGGCATAGTAATCTTCCATTTTTGGATTGTTTTTCATTGTCGAATTAATGGAAGCCATCACTTTTTTGTCCGTAGGGAATTGGATCTCGGTTTCAACATAGACATTGCTCCAAAGAAAATTAAGCTTGGCATTGTCGGCCTGGACATTATCAATGGAGATGGAAAATGTTTCAATTTCAAAAGGAAGAGTTATAACTTTGGCTGTTGCCTTTGCGGCAACTTTTTTATCATCCCATGTTTCAGGGTTTCCCCAGTTTTCTGTGTCGGTATAAAAATAAATTTCCCAATGGTCTTTTTCAGGTTTGGTATAAATGGCATATTTCCCAGCTTTCAGGGTCTGGCCGTTTACCATCACATCATCAGAAAATGAGATTGTAGTATTTTTATTGGCACCTGTGCGCCAAATTTTTCCGTAAGGAACCAAATCGCCAAAAATAGTTCTGCCACGCATATTGGGGCGTGAATATTCGATTTCCACATCTGTCAGCCCGACTTTTTGCTCCAGGCTGCCTGAGGTGCTGGCCTGCAGTATCTCAATTTGGGCATTCAGCGTAAAGGAAAGAAAGGTAATTGTTAAAATGGATAATGCTTTTTTCATGAATTATTAATTTGGGATAAATATAAATTTATTCTTTCAGATTAATTCAAATTTATATATTTAGCTGTTCAACTAACACAATGTTTTCTTTTTTCAATAGAAATAAAAATTGTTTTTTTCTGATAATCTATTTCTTGTCAAATTTTGTTTCAGCACAGAATCATTATAAAGAGATAGACAGTTTGCTGGATGCTTCAACCCTTGAATATGATAATTTTGAAAGCCAGAAATCAATTGATCTGGCCAGGATAGCTCTTAAAAAAGCAGAGAAAATAAAATTATCTCAGGCAGTAGCGGAAGCCAATTACAACATAGCAAGAGGGTTGAGTGATATAGGAAAACAAGAAGAGTCGTTTAAATTCATAGAAAGTGCTGAAAAGGAAGAGTTTGCTAAAAAAAATATCTTGTTCAGGGCAAAGCTGAAAGAAGTTTCGGCAATGAACTATATGACGCTTGGCATGTATCCGCAGGCTGTTAAAGAATTTCACAAAGCGCTTGTGCTCCTGAAAAAAGAGAAGAGTGACTCTCTTGCAAATATAATCAGGGGCAGGGTTTTCGGGAATTTATTTGTAACATACAATGATACCGGGAATTTAGACTCGGCCCATTATTATTTAGATAAGGAAATCAAATCACTTAAAACCTTAAATGAAAAGAATGTTTATGCTCATCTGAGCCTCTCATATTTGGATTATGGGCTCGATTGCCTGGAGGAAAAGAACGATCTGGATTCGGCCCGGTTTTATTTTGAAAAGTCTCTGAATTTACTGGAAAAATATGACAACCCTTTTAAACAGGATGCTTATCGTGCGCTTGGAGATTTATATTATAAGAAAAAAGAATTTGCCAAATCCCTTGATTATTATTTGAAATCCAAAAAGATAATCGAGGAACTAGATTTTTCTGATGCCAGTTATACATATATATACAAGAGGATCTCCCAGTTATATAAAGACCAGAACAATGAAAAACTGGCACAATTATATTTGGACAAGTATATAGAACTAAAAGATAGTCTTTCTGAATCAAAAATCGGCGCGGTAGGAGATGTGGTGAATCACCTTCTGAAAAAACAGGAAAGGCTGGAAGCTGAAAACAGGAAAAAAATATATCTGATGATCTTTTTAGGTGTTTTTATTTCATTGTTTATTATTTTATTGATATTTAAAATTTACAGGAGAAATCAAACCCAAAAGAAACAGGCTTTAGTTGAGAATGAAAAGCTGCTGATTAAAAAAGAAAAAGAAAATAAACTCTTAAAGCAGCAATTAAATGAAGCATTTGAAGAAGTTGCACAGCTGGCCAGAGAAAATAGCCCCTGCTTTTTAAGCAGGTTCTCTGAAGTTTACCCGGAATTCTTAAAAAAGATAGAAGAAATCAATCCCTCCCTCCAGTCAAGCGAGCTTGCTTTTTGTGCAATGCTTTATTTGAACTTTTCAACCAAAGATGTTGCTGAATATACATATGTAACTCCAAAAGCAGTTCAAAACAGAAAAAACAGATTGAGAAAAAAACTCAACATTTTATCTGAAGAAGACATAAATGTATGGATGCAAAAACTAACGGATTAGCTTATTTGACTTCAAATAACAAGTATGTGGTATCTGCGTGGTATCAGTTTTCTTTGAGAAAGACAAATATTGCCTTTCTTTTGTTCCACAAATTAGTCCAAGATACCTTACAATAATCCTTTCCCTATGCAGAGCCGCATTTTTGTGGCTCTTTGTTTTTTTATTGCGTAATTTTGCAGGAGAATTATGTTAGAAAAGAAAGAAGCGCAATACGAAAAAGTTGTTTTGGTAGGGTTGATTACACGCGAACAGACCGAAGAAAAACTCGAAGAATATATGGACGAACTTCAGTTCCTTGCCTATACGGCGGGGGCGGAAGTTGTAATGCGGTTTACCCAAAAACTGGACAAGCCCGATTCCAAATTTTTTGTAGGTTCGGGGAAATTAAATGAAATCACGGAATTTGTTGAAGAAAATGAAATTGATACAGTCATTTTTGATGATGAACTGACTCCTTCCCAATTAAAAAATATTGAGAAAATTGTCAATAAAAAAATCATTGACCGAACGCAGCTTATCCTGGATATTTTTGCCCAAAGGGCCCAGACTTCCTATGCGAGAACTCAGGTAGAGCTGGCGCAGTATGAATATCTTTTGCCAAGATTGACTCGGATGTGGACGCATTTGGAGCGTCAGCGAGGTGGTATAGGGATGCGCGGCCCCGGGGAAACGGAGATCGAAACCGACCGCCGGATCATCCGCGACAGGATTACATTGCTGAAAGAAAAGCTGAAATCCATCGATAAGCAAATGGCAACACAGCGGAAAAACCGTGGGGCACTGGTGCGCGTGGCTTTGGTTGGCTATACAAATGTAGGAAAATCCACGCTGATGAATGTCTTGAGCAAATCAGATGTTTTTGCCGAAAATAAATTGTTTGCAACGCTCGATACAACCGTTCGAAAAGTGGTAATCGGGAATTTACCTTTTCTGTTGACCGATACGGTGGGATTCATCCGAAAATTGCCTACCCAATTGGTTGAATCATTTAAATCTACTTTGGATGAGGTACGCGAAGCGGATTTACTGGTTCATATAGTGGATATCTCTCATGAAAGCTTTGAAGATCATATTCATTCCGTAAATCAAATTTTAGATGAGATTGACAGCAAAGACAAGCCTACGGCTTTGGTTTTCAATAAGATTGACAATTTTTCTTATATCAAAAAAGACGAAGACGATTTAACTGAAGTAAAACGCGAAAATATTTCGCTGGAAGAATGGAAACGTACCTGGATGGCCAAAAGCGAACATCCCACTTTGTTTATTTCCGCAACGGAAAAGGAAAATCTGGACGAGCTTCGTAAAACGATATATGAAGAAGTGAAGAAAATTCACATTACACGGTTTCCCTATAACGATTTCCTGTTCGAGTATTTCGAAGAAGAGGCTTAATTCACATGCCCCAGTTTCGTCAGTTTATGATGGTCAAGAATTTTAATTTTTCTACCTTCAACCTCAATTAAATGATCGGTCTTGAATTCAGAGATTAATCTTATGGCAGATTCTGTAGCAGTCCCGATTAAGTTCGCCATTTCTTCACGCGTCAGTGAAATCTTGATGAAACCATCTTTGTCGGTACCCAATTTTTTCTCCAGCAAAAGTAAAACTTCTGCCAGACGTTCTCGAACAGTCTTTTGGGCCAGGAAAGTTATCGTTTGCGCCGACTCTCCTAAATCTTCAGAAATCCTTCTCAAAATATCAAAAGCCAGTTTCGGATGAAATTCCAGGACTTTTATAAAGAATTTTTCCGGGATGAAGCATACTTCGGTATCTTCCATAGCGGTAGCGGAAGCCCCATACGGCTGTCTCGATAGGATAGACCGATAACCAATGATGTCACCCGTTTTTGTAAAACGCAGAATTTGCTCTTTGCCATTGAAGCCCAACTTGTACATTTTCGCCGTACCTTTGGCTAAATAATAAATACCTTTGGGAGTTGCGCCTTCGTCAATGATATTTTCGCCTTTTTTGAACGAAATAATTTTTTTTTCATGGCTAAGTTCCGCTAATTCCTCCTTGGTAAAATGGGTCAGAATTTCATGATTTTCAAATAATTCACAAATATTCGTAACGTTTTCTAAAATATCGGACATAGAGAATGACTTAAATCACGTCAAATTTAAAGCAATTCACTTGAATTAGAAAGTAAATTTGCAAATACTATGACAGACAGCTGTTTTCATTGTGGCCAAAAGCTTGAAAACGAAGATATCATCTTCGATCAGAAGCACTTTTGCTGTGCCGGCTGTAAAACGGTTTATGAAATACTGAACCTGAACGGTCTGGAAAATTTTTATGCCATGAATCGTGACGCGGGAATCCGTCCTGATGATAAAGCCAACCGCCATTTTGAATTTCTCGACACACTTGAAATCTTTGAAAAAATTGTGGACTTCTCCGACGGCGGGACTACTTTAGTCACTTTTCACGTACCCGTAATTCATTGTACATCATGCGTATGGCTTTTGGAGAGTCTGCAGGACATTAATCCAGGTATTAATTATTCAACTGTCAATTTTTCCGGAAAAGATGTTCAGATCTCATTTAAAAATGAAGAAATAAAATTGAGTGAAATAGCAAAATTATTGACGCAGCTTGGTTATAAACCTGCAATTAATCTCAATTCTTTAGACAAAAAAGGAAATTTGCAGAACAGAATGCTGCTTTATAAACTGGTTGTAGCCGGATTTTGCTTCGGAAATATTATGCTTCTTGCTTTTCCCGAATATACCAATGACAATGAAGCGTGGCTTGAAACCAATAAGAATTTTTTCCGCTGGGGGATGTTCCTGTTGTCGCTTCCGGTTATGTTTTTCTCCGCAACAGATTATTTCAAATCAGCGTGGCAGGGAATTAAAAATAAATTCATCAATATAGATATCCCGATTGCGATCGGGTTCTGGGTTTTGTTTCTGCGGAGTGTTTATGACATTGTTTTTGATTTGAGTCCGGGTTATTTTGACAGTGTTGCGGGGTTGGCATTTTTCATGCTGATTGGCAGGTGGTTTCAGCAGCAGACATATAAATCACTTGCTTTCGACCGTGATTACAAGTCTTTTTACCCGATCGCGGTTATTAAAATTACAAATGGAATTGAACAGCCGGTTATGCTTTCCGAATTGAAAACCGGTGACAGGATTTTAATCCGGAATGAAGAAATCATTCCTGCCGATTCGGTTTTGATGAAAGGTGAAGCTATGATTGACAACAGCTTTGTGACCGGCGAGTCCAAACTAATTCAAAAAGAACAGGGCGATAAAATTTTTGCTGGCGGAAAACAATCCGGGCAGGCAATCGAACTGGAGATTATAAAAGATGTAAATCAAAGCTACCTGACCCAATTGTGGAACAACGAAGCTTTCCGGAGAGAAGAATCGCGTCTGAACAAACTGACCAACGGCATCAGCCGTTATTTTGTGGTTATTATTTTATTTATTGCGCTGACTTCCGGCGTTTTCTGGTATTTTTATGACAGCTCAGAGGTACTGCAGGTCGTTACAGCCATTTTGATTATAACCTGCCCCTGTGCACTGGCGCTTTCCTCGCCTTTTATTTTGGGAAATGCAATGCGGATTCTCGGCGAGAAAAAGTTCTACATAAAAAATACGGCAACCATAGAATCAATGGCCGGAATTGATGAAATTGTCTTTGATAAAACCGGAACCATAACCGAAAACCAAAATGCTGATGTTGTTTACTCTGGCGAAATTTTGAGTGAGGAAGAGAAGTCCGCAATTAAATCTGTCTTAAAGAATTCCAATCATCCGTTAAGCCGGATTTTGTATAATAAAATTGATTCAAAGAAATTTTTAGATGTATCTGATTATGAAGAAATTCCGGGAAGAGGCCAGCAAGCAGTTGTGAACGGAGTGATTTACAAACTGGGCTCTCGGCAATTTACTGGAAAAAATTCAGAAGATGAGCTCAACAAAACACAGATTTATATTGCCGTAAATGAGGTTGTCAAAGGGAAATTTGAATTTAGCAACCGTTACCGGAACGGTTTAAAAAAGATGGTCGATGGACTGAACCAATATGGGATTTCAATTCTTTCCGGAGACAATGATTCCGAACTGGAAAATCTGATGAAAATTTTCCCCGCCCGAGCTCAGATCAATTTTAATCAATCACCCGAAAACAAGCTGGATTACATTCGGGATCTTCAGGAAAAACAAAAAATGGTTTTGATGCTCGGTGACGGACTGAACGATTCCGGCGCATTGAAAAAAAGTGATGTCGGAATTGTAATTTCAGATGACATTAATAATTTTTCCCCATCGTGTGATGCGATTATGGACGCGAAAAACTTCCTTCTCTTTCCGGCATTTTTAAAGTTTTCCAGGATGGCGGTCAATCTGATTTGGGCAGCTTTTGTAATAAGTTTTCTTTACAATATTGTAGGATTGTTTTTTGCCATAACAGGTCAGCTGCAACCTGTTGTAGCGGCGGTTCTGATGCCCGTAAGCTCAATTTCAGTTGTGATTTTTGCTACGGTAAGCACGCGGATTGCTTCCAAATTCATTCTTAAGAATTTAGAATGAGTATAAATTAGCAGTTCGAATCAACCCTGTGACTAAAATCATTACAATTTTAGTGTTGCCGTTGTACATTTGTAATCGCTATGGGAATCATAATCTTAATGGTGATTGCTAGCGTCTCCTTGGCTGCTGTTTTTTTGGGACTATTCCTTTTGGGAGCAAAAAAAGGGCAATTTGATGAAGACGAATCACCTGCTGTGAGAATGTTGATGGATGATAAAAAAGTTAAAGACAAAAACGACACGTGATGCAAATGCAGACTTTCAAGTACGATAACAGAATCGTAAAGTATTTTCTTTATGCGACCATTTTTTGGGCTATTATGGCCTTCTCTTTTGGAGTATTGGTTGCTACCTTGAAATTTTTCCCGGAATTGCCGGATTATATTTTTGGTTCAGATGATGGTTCGATACGTTCGCTTTTCGGTGGCGGGATTGAAGGATTGGCAGCGACCAACGGAAAAATGGGATTTGGACGTTTGCGGATGATTCACACCACTTTTGCGGTATTTGCATTTGTGGGTAACGGATTTTTCGCCGGGGCTTACTACTCTATGCAACGCCTGTTGAAAACCAGAATGGGAAGCGATCTGATGAGCTGGACGCACTTTTGGGGATGGCAGCTATTCATTGCTTTATCTTTGGTTACATTCCTTTTGGGGCTCAACACTTCAAAAGAATATGCTGAACATGAATGGCCGCTTGATATCTTAATCGCTGTTACCTGGATTATTTTCGGGGCAAATATGCTCAAAACGATTTATAAAAGAAGGGTAAGACACTTGTATGTGGCGATTTGGTTTTATTTAGGAACCTGGACCGCCGTTGCCATGCTTCATATTTTTAATAACCTCGAGATCCCGATTTCGTGGAGCCTTACTTCTCCTAAAAGTTACTCGTTGTATGCAGGAGTGCAGGATGCCCTTGTTCAATGGTGGTATGGACACAATGCTGTTGCATTTGTTCTGACAACACCGATTTTGGGGCTGATGTATTATTTTGTTCCCAAAGCCGCGAATCGTCCTGTATTTTCTTATAAACTATCGATCATACACTTTTGGTCTTTAATATTTATTTATATCTGGGCAGGGCCTCATCATTTGTTATATACTTCATTGCCTGCATGGGTTCAGGCTGTGGGAACAGGATTCTCGATTATGCTGCTTGCTCCGTCATGGGGAGGTATGCTGAACGGGTTGTTGACTTTGAGAGGAGCATGGGATAGAGTAAGAGAAGAACCTGTCTTGAAATTCTTTGTTGTTGCAATTACCTGTTATGGTATGGCAACTTTTGAAGGCCCGATGCTGGCGACCAAAACATTAAATAAAATCGGACACTTTACCGACTGGGTTCCGGCACACGTTCACGTAGGAACGTTAGGTTGGAACGGATTCATGTTGTTTGGTATGATTTACTGGTTGATCCCGAGAATGTTCAATACCAAATTAGCTTCCAACAAATTGGCTAATGCACATTTCTGGATCGGGACTTTAGGAATCTTATTCTGGGTAATCCCAATGTATGTAGCAGGTTGGACACAAGGTCTGATGTGGCAGCAATTCAATGAAGACGGAACCTTAAAATACGGAAACTTCCTGCAAACTGTAACCATTTTGAAAGATTGGCTGTACCCCATGAGGGCATTCGGTGGAGCGTTGTATCTCACCGGAGGTCTTTTGATGGTGATTAATGTATGGAAAACCGTCAGAAAAGGACATTATATTCCGAATGAAGAAGCAGAAGCTCCTGCATTGGTAAAAATAAGCTCCGCGCGTAAAAAAGGAGAAGGAGCCCATACCTGGCTGGAAAGAATGCCTACACTATTGACTGTGTTGTCGTTTGTAGCAGTTGCCATAGGCGGGGCAGTAGAAATTATTCCGACCATTGTCGTTAAATCAAATGTACCGACCATTGCTTCGGTCACACCTTATACGCCTCTGGAATTAGAAGGGCGGGACTTATATATAAGGGAGGGATGTAATGCGTGCCATACGCAGATGATCCGTCCGTTCCGTGATGAGGTAAAACGATACGGAGAATATTCAAAACCGGGCGAATATGTTTATCACCATCCATTCTTATGGGGTTCGCAACGCTCCGGACCGGATCTGCACCGTGAAGGAGGCAAAAATCCCGATGCATGGCATTACAAACATATGTGGGACCCTCGTGATACTTCACCGGGATCAATTATGCCGCGTTATCCATGGCTGATTTTTAATAAGCTTAACAGGGACAGGACGAAAATCAAGATGGAAACAATGGTGAAATTGGGTGTTCCTTATGTAGAAGAAGATTTCGACAGTATAACTCCTTCAATGGATAGGCAGGCTTTGGCAATAGAGCAAAGTATTTTTGATGCAGATGCTAAGCTTAAAGAAAGATATGCTAAAGAAGAGAAAGAAAAAGGAAACGACTTTGTTCCGCTGAGAGACCGTGAAATTGTAGCATTGATTTCCTACCTGCAAAGACTGGGTACTGATATCTCAACCGAACAGACTGAAACCACAACCATTATCGGAGCAGGAAAATAATAGTAAATATGTTACAGTATTTCAAGGACGCTTTTACAACTTATGAACATGCACAAACATTGCAGACAATTTCCCTGCTGCTGTTCGTGGTATTCTTTTTGGCCCTTATCTATTTTATATGGAATCGCCCCAAAGAATATTATAAAAATGAGTCGGAATTGCCCTTGGATGAGGATCAAAATTGAAATACCAGAACTTAGGTCATAATAAATATAAAGTACAAATGAAACAACGAACACCGGGACGCATCTTTATTCCAATCATAATGATTGCCATTATTGCTATTGTCATGATGGTAACTCCAGTCGGCTTTGAAAGGGAGCCGGGTATCGTCGGGTTTTTTATAAATACATGGAAACACTTTATTGAAACATATTCCAGTGGAATGGCTATTGGTATTGTAGTAATCGCACTGATTATGTTGCTGATTGTTAATGCGGTCAATAAGGTAGTGGAAAGCCAGAAGTTTAAAATGCTTACCCCGGAACAACAGGCGCAATATGTTGTTATGGCCAAACAGAATTATTTTAAAAGGCTTGTTCAAAGTGGCCGCCACAGACAGACCGATGAAGAAGAACAGGCTATTATTCTCGACCATGGCTTTGACGGCATCAAAGAATTAGACAATGCTCTTCCTCAGTGGTGGTTAGCCATGTTCTACATGGGATGTGTTTTCATGGTAGTGTATGTTTTGGCCTATAGCTTTACTGATTTTGCTCATCCGGATGTGGAATATGAGGAATTCAATGCCGCCGAACAGGAGCGTGTTGATATATGGATCAAAGAAAATGATATTACGATAGAAGAGGCTAAAAATAAATATTTGGATCCCCAGGCTATCGAGAACGGAAAGAAGACATTTGAAACCATCTGCGCTACTTGCCATACTGCAAATGGAGGTGGAGGAATCGGGCCGAATTTAACGGATGACTATTGGGTTAACAAAACGCAAGACAGTTTATACTATAATATATATAACATAGTTTATAATGGCAGCCCCAGAAATCCTCAAATGAGGCCTTTTGGTAAAAGAGGAGAATTAACAGGGCTCGCAATTCAGGATGTGGCATCTTATGTTTATTACATAAACCAGGAACAGCCTACCGTAACCGAAAGTGAAGGAGGAGCAGCTCATCAGGGAGATTTAATTCCTGAATGGAGACAAAAAGGTGAAGCATCTGCTGCCGGTACCACGCCTGCAGAAACTACGATGCCTGCAAAATCAGATTCTGCACAAGCAGGGTCTCAACAAAAATAGATTCCCATTTTTGACTTTAGAAATGGGATCGAGAAATTAAAATGAACGATTCTCAAATCAAAGATCAGGACTTAGCAAAACTTTCTCAAGAGGAAGAAGCTTTTAGAACCAGCATTGGAACAATGGACAAAAAGGGGAAACGCCAGTGGGTGTTTCCTAAAAAACCATCCGGTAGATTTACCAGGTACAGGACTTGGGTAAGCTGGGTTTTACTTGCACTTTTGGTCATAACGCCATTTGTGAAATTGCCGAATGGCAACCCTTTATTCATGTTCAACATACCCAAAGGGCAATTCATTATTTTAGGCTTTCCTTTTTTTACGTCTGACTTTTTCTTACTGGCTATCGGGATGATTACGACCATCGTTTTTATTGTACTGTTTACAGTAGTCTACGGTCGTATTTTTTGCGGATGGGTTTGTCCTCAAACCATTTTTATGGAGCATGTGTTCCGTAAGATCGAATATATGATTGAAGGCGACCGCCCGAAACAAATGAAACTTGCCAAGCAGGAATGGGATGAAGAAAAAATCAGGAAAAGATTGCTTAAATGGACTATTTTTTCTCTAATCTCATTTATCATAGCCAATATTTTTCTTGCGTACATCATTGGTTCAGATGCCTTGCTTGATCTGGTAAAAGAAGGTCCCAATAAAAACTGGAGCACTTTTATAGGACTAATTGTTTTTACCGGATTGTTTTATTTCATTTTTGCATGGTTCAGAGAGCAGGTTTGTACGCTTGTCTGTCCTTACGGACGTTTGCAGGGCGTGTTGATCGACAAAAAAACAATCATTGTAGCTTATGATTTTAAGCGCGGAGAAGGTGAAATCGGAAGAGCTAAATTCAGAAAAGGAGAAGACAGAAAGGCTGAAGGAAAGGGCGACTGCATTGACTGTAAACAATGTGTGGTTGTCTGCCCTACGGGAATCGACATCCGAAACGGAACCCAGCTGGAATGTGTAAACTGCACTGCCTGTATAGATGCCTGTGATGAAGTAATGGAAAAGATCAACCTTCCAAGAGGCCTGATCCGATACGCATCTGAAGAAAATATAGAGACCGGGCAGAAATTCAAGATCACCGGAAGGATGATTGCCTATACCTTAGCGCTCCTTGCTATGATCGTTTCTATAAATGCGTTTCTTTTCAGCAGGAATGACGTTGAAATTAAGTTCCTCCATATACCGGGCAAAAATTATAAAATGGAAGGCGAAACAATCATCAACTTGTATCAGTATACGCTTTATAATAAGACCAATGACGACTTGCAGATTAAATTTGAATTGAAATCCCATAAAGACGGAAGCATCCGGATTTTGGACGGTCCTTCTCCTGTTATTCTGACAAAAGGAAATGTACAGCAAGGCGTTGTGGAGGTAAGGATTCCTGAGGACGATGTGCATTCGTATAAAGAAAGAGTTGTTATGACGGCGGTCGGCCTTGACGGAAAAGAGCTGGACGATTATGCAACTAGCTTTTCCGCTCCCTGAAAACCTGTATCTTTGATACTCGTAAAAACCAATAAAAAATGATGAGGTATGAGTAAATTTAAATTTACATGGGGACACGGGATAGTGGTGGCTTTGATCTGCTTTATAATATTTATAACATCGCTTGTCTTTCTTGCAGGAAATATGGGAGAAATGGTGGAGGATAATTATTATGAAAAGACCATTCATTATCAGGATGATATTGATGCTGCGAAACGGGCTAATTCTCTTTCTCAAAAGCCTGAAATCATTCAACAGGCAAACGGATATCTTATAAAATTTTACGAACAACCCGAAAGCGGCGAAGTTTTGTTTTTACGTTCCAATGACAGCAATGAAGATGTTAAGCAGCCGTTGAAACTCAATTCCAGAAAAGAACAGCTTGTTCATGCGCTGGACCTGAAAGACGGCGATTATGAAGTATCCATCCGGTGGAAGCAAAACGGACAGAATTACCTGCTTAAAAAGACAATTCATTGGAAAGCTCCCTCGTCATAATTGCATTATCGCTCGGACTTGCATCAAGTCTGCATTGTGTGGGAATGTGTGGCCCGATTGCTTTTTCCCTTGGGCTCAACCCGGAAAATAAATTTGATTTTACAGCCAGGAATCTTACTTATCAGCTTGGGAGAGTTACCACTTATTCTGTTTTGGGCACTTTGCTGGGAATAATCGGTTATGGGGCTTCATTTGCCGGGCTGCAGAATCCGCTCAGTATTTTTGCCGGGCTAATGATGATTCTGATGGCGGTTCTGCCTAAAAACTTAGGAGCCGATAATTTGGGAATGAAACCCTTTTCACGCCTGATGTATAAAATTAAAACGGGATTAGGAAACTTTCTGAGGAAGAAAAATTATTCATCACTTTATATAACAGGGCTATTGAATGGTTTGCTTCCGTGCGGGGCAGTGTATGCCGCGCTGACAGGTTCGGTTGCGATGGGGAGTATTGCAGGAGGAGCATTGTTCATGTTCTTTTTCGGGTTGGGAACAATTCCGTTGATGTTTGCTTCGGTACTTGCCGGAAATGTGGTGAGCCTGCAAACCCGTCAGAAAATCCTGAAGATTTTGCCTTACCTGATGATTGTTTTGGGTATTTTATTTATCCTCAGAGGATTGAACCTGGATATATTTTTAATTTCACCATCTCAAGGGAGTCTACAGATCAATGGAGAAGGGCATAACCATTAGAAAACTTTTCACAGCATTTGTTTTGAATAAAGCAACAGATTTCCGGCAATGTATCAAACATGTTGATGTGATAATTTAAAAAGAAAATAAAATTGATTTTCAGTGAATTAGAAAATATAGCAGGAAAAAAAAGAACCAACCGTACGGTTGGTTCTTCCGGTTTTATTTCCTTAAATCGTTTGAAAACGGATTTTTACTTTCAAGATGTTTCAAATGTGTTGATGAAAGAAACGAACCACCTCAATACACTGGGAGGTTCTTTTTTGATCCGCCTATAATAATGATCAGATTTTTTATAAATATGTTGTTAAGATTTTAATGCTATAATTTTTATACATTTGAGAATCAACATAATATTAATTTTGATAATATGCGATTAATTACTCTGCTCTTAACTGTCTGCATCATGATTTCCTGTAAACGGGAAATAATTTCAGCACCCCCGACAACCGCTTCCCTCGCTGAATATTTTACTTATAATGACACTCCCGAAGCCGGTGGAGTAAAAATGATACCTGTCAAAACACCGGCAGGGGAATTTAAAGTATGGACCAAACGGTTTGGCAATAATCCGAAGATAAAAATCTTGTTGCTGCATGGCGGCCCGGCCATGACTCATGAATATATGGAATGTTTTGAAACCTATTTTCAGCGTGAGGGCTTTGAATTTTATGAATATGACCAGCTGGGGTCTTATTATAGCGATCAGCCGACCGATAATAGCTTATGGACAACCGATCGGTTTGTGGAAGAGGTAGAGCAGGTGCGCCAGGCAATAGGAGCCGATGATTCAAATTTTTACATAATAGGCCACTCATGGGGCGGAATTTTGGGGATGGAATATGCTTTGAAATATCAACAAAATCTCAAAGGATTGATAGTAGCCAATATGATGGCCAGTATTCCCGATTATGCGAAATATTCCGAAGAAGTGTTGGCAAAGCAGATGCCGCCTGATGTGCTTGCAGAGATCAGGGAAATTGAAGCCAAAAAGGATTATTCCAACCCGCGTTATTTCGAATTGTTATTACCCAATTTTTATGCAGAGCATATTTGCCGCCTTGATGAATTACCCGAGGCAGTAAACCGTTCCATGAAGTACTGCAATCAGTCAATTTATGCTCTTATGCAGGGGCCCAGTGAATTGGGAGTGACCAGTGACGCAAGACTGGCGGAATGGAACATTAAAAACAGGCTGAAGGAAATTACCACGCCCACGCTTATGATTGGAGCTAAACATGATACTATGGACCCCAAGGCTATGGAAGAACAAAGCAAACTGGTGCAAAAAGGCCGCTACTTATACTGCCCGGATGGAAGTCATTTAAGCATGTGGGACGATCAAAAAGTTTTTATGACGGGTGTGATTGAATTCATTAAGGATGTAGATGCCGGTAAAATGTAATCGTTTGATAATCAGTAAAAAAAAGATAAGATAATCTGGAACTTCACGAAATAAGAGGTCATTAAGAATGCTGTTTTATGAACCGATGCAGAATAACGAAAAAAATCTATTAATATCATTTCCACTTCTCCGGAATCTCACAAACCGGAATCGGAACCATTTTATGGAGATTTGCGCGGTGGCGTTTTTCGTAGATTTCAAAAACTTCGCGTTCGCGCCCTGTGAAATCTCCCGCTTTATGTGATGCAGACATTTTCATAGCCCATTCCAGCTCATCATAGCTTGCACCGATCTGATCCTCGTCCGTACGGTTATCGCCAAAAAGGCCATCGGTAGGAGTAGCGTCCTGAATATCCTGGTTGATACCCATAAATTCCGCCAGCCTATATACTTCTGATTTCATCAAATCGGCAATCGGGCTGATGTCCACACCACCATCACCGTATTTGGTAAAAAATCCCACACCGAAATCTTCTACCTTGTTCCCCGTTCCGGCCACGATATAGCCATTCAGCCCGGCATAATAATAAAGTGTGCTCATCCGCAATCTTGCACGGGTGTTGGCAAGCGATAAATTGTAAGCATATTCATTGGCAGATTTTTCCACCACCGAAACAAATTCATCATAAACGGACGTCAGGCTGACGGTTTTTCCCTCGGCTTTTTCAAAATTTGACTGAAGCCATCTGATGTGATTCTGCGCTCTGGTAACCTGACTTTTTGCCTGGTGAATGGGCATTTCAAGACACAGTACCGGATAGCCGGTCTTGGCGCAAAGCGTTGAGGTCACAGCCGAATCGATCCCGCCGGAAATTCCGACAACAAATCCTTTTTGCCCGGAAGTTTTAAGATATCCGCCCAACCAGCCGACAATGTGATTTATGATTTTTTCGGTCTGCATAATATGGTTAAATTTGTGACTTAAAATTTGTCAAAGATAATGAAATGCCTTGTACCCATTTCTGAATTAAAATTAGGAAATTTAAGGGGCAGTTCATCTGTTCATTGAAAAACAAATAAAAATTTATCGGATGAAAACGACTTACTGGACAGCCTTGCTTTTGTGTTTGCTGATCATTTCCTGCGGCAGGAAAGACCGCTGGAATGTGAAGCTTGCGCAGGAAAAAACCGAATTGAAATTTACCGACATCAGCGCCGATTTTTTCAACCGGGAAATTCCTTTGATGACCCTCAAAAATAAGTACCCGTTTCTGTTTGATGACCATACGGCCAACCCTACACCCGATGAGGTTTGGGAAAAACAAAGAAGAGACACGCTTGAGAACGGAATTTACGATTCGGTAAAGAAAGTTTATGCCAAGGCTGATTATAAAGATGAGCTGGGTAAGCTATTTGCCTACTATAAATACTATTTCCCCAAAGAAATGACCCCGCAGATTTATACGTATTCGTCTGGAATGCAAAGCATATACAATCCTGTAATTTATGGACGAAAAGAGGGAATGCTGTTTATAGCTCTCGACGGATTTTTGGGCAGTAAAAGCCAGTGGTACAAAAGAGAAAGGGTTTATCCGTATATGGCAAAAAATATGGCACCTCTGCATTTGGCTCCGGCGGTGGTTCAGGCCATCGGATTGGAAATTGTGCCGTTCAACCCACGACAGCAGACATTTATTGACCTGATGGTAGATGAGGGTAAAAAACTAATCCTCGCCGATGCGCTTCTCCCATCTATTTCCGATGAACTGAAAATAGGCTATACGAAAGAAGAGTTGGAATGGGCAAAAGCCAATGAGGGAAATGTCTGGAATTATTTTGTAGAGCAGAATATGGTATTTGACTCAGATAAATCGCTGCGTGAAAGATTTTTACAACCGGCTCCTTTTTCCAAATTCTTAAATGAGATTGAAGCAGATTCCCCGGGAAGAATCGGCGTATGGACAGGCTGGCAGATCTGCAGAAAATACCTTGATGAAAATCCGGAAATGACTTTGGAACAATTCATTAACCAAGATACCCAGGCCATCTTCAAAGGCTCAAAATATAAGCCTAAGAGAGGAAACGAAGACTATAAGCCTGTAAAAGAAAAAAGCAAAGATGAAGTAAGTCAATATGAAAATTACAAATCAAAATGAAAAAAACACAAATTATCATAGATGTAGAGCTTGATGAAAATCACGTTCCTGAAAAAATGCACTGGAGCGCGGAAGATGGTGGAATCCAGAGGACGGAAACCAAAGCCGCCATGATTTCGGTTTGGGATGAAAAAGAAAAGGAAGCACTTCGCATTGACCTTTGGACCAAAGAAATGCCGATGGATGATATGAAAAGGTTTTACCATCAGATATTTATTTCAATGGGGAATTCTTATCAGCGTGCGACCAATGAAGACGAAGTTGCCGGATACATTGTTGAATTTGCCGAAAATTTTGCACATCAGGCGGGGATCAAAAGTAAAAAATAAAAAGACGGACAATTGTCCGTCTTCGGGAATGTGTTAGCTAAATATGACAATGTTAGATTAATCCGGAAAGCTCAAATGCTCTGATCATTCTCGGAATGCCCATTCCTCCGCCGGAACGCTGGAAGAATTCGAATGAAAGAAAATCCTCCAGCTCATCTTCCACACGACCTTTGCCAAATAAATCAAATAATTTTTCGGCATATTTTCCGTCCTCAATGTTGTAAAATGAATGGCGTTGTTCAGCCGCGTCAGTGCTTCTTTCAGCCGAACCGATGGTCTCAATCCCATGCAGCAGCAAATCTACTTTGTTGGCGGTTTCACCATTTCGTTTCATGTTCCAGAAAGGATTGGTTCTCTCAGGGAAATTCTTCAGAAAGAAAATATTTCCGAAATCTTCCTGGATTTTCAGCTCGTCTTCTGCTTCGATTGTATCGACGCCATATTTTTGGGCGATGTCTTCATAATCGGCATGAACGAAATCTTCCCGTTTTCCAAAACCTAAATCTTCCAGGAGCTCAATTTCCATTTCGATCAGATCATTAAGGCCTCCGTGCATTTCAAATTCAAACATCGGGAAGATACGCTGATGCCTCCCTTTGATCGGGTCTTTCTCATTGCGGTAGCTTGTTGAGACACAAAAAAAACCGGGAACGTCCGGTTTCGTCAATAATTCATATTCAAGCCACATCTGGCCGGTTTGCGGCAGTGGCCATACATTTCCGCAATAGTCATACGAGGCAATGGAGTGAGGGTTTTCACATGCGGCAAGTATGCTCAGGCGGTTTTGTGTGTGAACTTCAACGAAACCTTTGCGCAAAAAAAAAGTTCTCATCTTGTTTACTACAAAAGAGAACTTTCCGGGATCAACGATTGGAACCAATGCCAAATCGTTTGCTCGGGCGACCGCGCCCTGCGGGATTACGAGTTGTTGCATAAATTGTGTGTTTTTAAAGTTTGCATAAATTGGCGCAAATTTATATTATGTGATTGAATTGGGCAAATTTTTAACCTGAAAAGTTTTCAACAAAAAAGCCGAATAGTTGATAATACTCCATTCGGCTTTTATTTCAGTTATTATTGATTCCTTTACACCAAAGGCCCTCCGTTTAAAATTTCATCATTGGCAAATTCTTCGAATTTTTTGAAATTTTCTTTGAATTTATCGGCCAGTAATTTTGCTTTTTCTTCATAAGCATTCAGATCTGTCCATGAACTTTCCACTTTCAGAATTTCGTCAGAGGAAACGCCCGGGCAGGTTTGCGGAATCCGGAACCCGAAATAAGGATCCTGTTTATATTCCACATTATCCAAATCACCTTTTAAAGCAGCATTGATAACCGCTCTTGTATCTTTCAGGCTCATACGTTTTCCCTGTCCGTTCCACCCTGTGTTAAGCAACCAGACATTTACACCGGTTTCCGCTACTTTCTGGCTCAGCATAGCAGCATATTTGGTTGGGTGAAGGGGCATAAAAGGTGCACCGAAACAGGTAGAGAAAGTTGTTTGCGGCTCGGTTACCCCGGCTTCAGTACCTGCTACTTTGGAAGTATATCCTGAAATAAACAGGTAAGCGGCTTGTGCAGGGTTTAATTTTGCGATCGGAGGAATTACGCCAAATGCATCAAACGAAAGGAAAAAAATATTTTTCGGGTTTTTGCCCAGTGAAGGAACTGCAATGTTTTCAATATAATCGATCGGATAACTCACCCTTGTATTTTCCGTAATGGATTTGTTCTCAAAATCAACTTCATTTGTTCCCGGTTTGAACACACAGTTTTCCAATAAAGAACCTTCTTTGATGGCACCGTAGATCTCGGGCTCACCTTCGGCGGAAAGATTAATTACTTTAGCGTAGCATCCGCCTTCGAAATTAAAAATGGTATTGTCATCGGTCCAGCCATGTTCGTCATCACCAATTAACCGTCTGTTTTTGTCGGCCGATAAGGTTGTTTTTCCTGTTCCTGAAAGCCCGAAGAACATAGCTGTATCGCCACCTTCACCCATATTGGCGGAACAGTGCATTGGTAATGTATTTTTAAAAGTAGGCAAAACGAAGTTCAGAGCCGAGAAAATTCCTTTTTTGATTTCACCGGTATAGCCTGTTCCTCCGACCAAAGCAATTTTTCTTGAAAAATTCAGGATAGCGAAATTCCCTTGTCTCGTACCGTCAGTTTCCGGATCAGCTTCAAAACCGGGAGCATTGATAACCAACCATTCAGGTTCGCCGAAATTGGCAAGCTCGGTTTCAGTCGGGCGGATGAACATATTGTAAACAAACAAATTTGCCCATGGTTTTTCATTGATTGCCCTGATTTTTAATTTATATCGGTCATCGGCACAGGCAAAAGCATCTCTTACGAATAATTCTTTTCCGCTTAAATATTGTGCAACTTTATTGTACAGCGCATCAAATTTTGCGGAATCAAAAGGGATGTTTACTTTCCCGTCCCACCAAACAGTATTTTCAGTGATTTCATCTTTTACAATGAAGCGGTCTTGAGGAGAGCGCCCGGTAAATTTTCCGGTCAGGACGTTGACAGCACCGGAAGATGCTTTTTCAACTTCGTTTTTTTCTAATGCAATTTGTATTAATTCTTCAGGAGAGAGGTTCCACCGAACGTTATCCGAAGTAATACCGTAATTGGAAAGTTTGGAATCCATGGTTTTATTTGTTGTTGCGTTTGACATTTAATGTAAAATTAAAGCCGCAAATTTAGAATAAATTCACATAGAAAGTGTTGATTTATATCAGTTTAGAATGATTCAAATATTTTAATACCTTTGTAAGGTTTGAACTGAAACTATGTTTGCGTTATAATTTATATGCAACTTTAGTTAAAGTTTTTTATTTTTGCCAAATCAAAAACAATTAAAACAATTATTATGTCTGACATTACATCAAGAGTAAAAGCAATCATCGTTGACAAATTAGGCGTTGATGAAAGTGAAGTAACCTTAGAAGCAAGCTTTACAAATGATTTAGGTGCTGATTCTTTGGACACCGTAGAATTAATCATGGAATTTGAAAAAGAATTTGACATTCAAATCCCGGACGATCAAGCAGAAAAAATTTCAACAGTAGGGCAGGCTGTTCAATACATTGAAGATTTAAATAAATAATTCTTTCATCATTTTCCAGATTTATGGAATTAAAGAGAGTTGTAGTAACAGGTATAGGTGCGCTCACGCCAATTGGAAACAGTTTTCCGGAATACTGGGAATCTCTGTCCAAAGGAGTTAGCGGGGCAGCACCCATAACCTTGTTCGATGCCGGTTTATTTAAAACGCAGTTTGCCTGCGAGGTTAAAAATTTTAACCCGGAAGACCATTTCGATCGAAAAGAAGCGAGAAAGATGGACAGATGCGGGCAATTGGGCATCGTTGCAGCTCGTGAGGCTGTTAAACATAGCGGCCTGCTTGAATCTAATGTAAACAAACAACGTGTAGGGGTAATTTGGGGCTCCGGTATAGGAGGGATCAAAACATTTGAAGAAGAGGTATCCGGTTTTGCAACAGGAAACGGTGTTCCCCGATTCAACCCGTTCTTTATTCCTAAAATGATTGCTGATATTACACCTGGCCATATCTCTATAGAATTCGGATTTATGGGCCCCAACTATACGACAGTATCTGCCTGTGCATCTTCAACCAACGCGCTTATTGATTCACTTATGCTTCTCCGTTTGGGTAAAGCCGATGTAATTGTAAGCGGTGGTTCTGAAGCTGCAGTTACAGCAGCAAGTATTGGCGGGTTTAATGCCATGCACGCATTATCGGTCAGAAATGATGACCCCAAAACAGCATCCAGGCCATTTGACAAAGACCGTGACGGCTTTGTAATGGGAGAAGGCAGTGCAGCTATTATTCTTGAAGAATATGAGCATGCCAAAGCAAGAGGAGCGAAAATTTATGCTGAATTTGTCGGCGGTGGAATGTCTGCCGACGCATATCATCTTACTGCCCCGCATCCGGAAGGATTGGGAGCCTATAATGTGATGAAAAATTCGCTGGAAGACGCCTCGATTAATCTGGAAGATGTTGACCATATAAATATGCATGGGACATCTACTCCATTGGGAGACATTGCGGAATCCAAAGCAATCCAGAAATTGTTTGGCGAATATGCTTATAACATTCAGATCAATTCAACAAAATCTATGACAGGACACCTGCTCGGAGCGGCCGGAGCTATAGAAGCCGTTTCTGTTGTCGGAGCCATCATGCATAATTTAGTACCTCCTACCATCAATCATTTTACTGATGATGAGAACTTAGACCCACGTCTTGACTTTACTTTTAATAAAGCAAGAGAACGCGAAGTTAATATAGCTATGAGCAATACATTTGGATTTGGAGGACACAATGCATGTGTTGTGTTCAGAAAAATATAAATTTATGCTCTTTTGGGATAAAATTAAATTATTACAACTAAAGAAATCCGATAAAAGTAAATACTCTGAGGATGATGCAGAGTTGAAGCTTTATCTCAACAGCATTTTAGGCTTTTCTCCCACCAGGTTAGACTACTATAAAGAAGCATTTATTCACCGTTCCGCTCAGGTAAGAGACGAGCAAGGCAATGATGTCAATTTTGAGCGGCTGGAATTTTTGGGAGATGCTGTTCTGGGCTTAATTATAGCTGTATATATATATCAGCACGCTCCGGACAAACAGGAGGGCTACCTCACTAAAATGCGCTCCAAAATGGTTTCCCGAAGACAGCTGAATACCATTGGAAAACAATTTAAACTGCAGCAAAGATTGCACCCGGCGGGGAATCCCAATTTAGGCGAAGATATAAACGGCGATTTGGTTGAAGCTTTAATCGGTGCAATTTACCTGGACAAAGGATATAGCGTGACAGCCGAATTTATTTTCCAGAAAATAATTGAAAAGCACCTCGACTTAGAAAAGCTGGAAAAGACAATTGCGAGTCATAAAAGCCTGATCCTGGAATGGGGACAAAAGTCAAAAAATAAAATCAGCTTCAATACTTTTGAAGAAGAAAATGCAGAAGATCTCACCGTTTTTGTTTCGGTCGTAAGAATGAACGAAAAAGTAATTTCGAAAGGAAGGGGAACTTCAAAAAAACGTGCCGAAGAGAATGCTTCCAAAAGAGCTTACTACGTATTGCAAAACAAAATGGAAAATGTTCTGTAAATGGCATTTAAAACATTATTGATCGACGAATCGGAATTTATAGATTTCCAGTTATATGGTTTAGTGTCCGGCTATACAGACTCTCCTCAGTTCATCTATCATGTAAATCAGCATTTCGGAACACAATTCAGCCGTTGTGAGGATTTGGATGTCGTAATTGAAAAAGAGATAACTTATTACCCTGTCTTCGAATGGGAAGATTGTGAAAAGCAGGTTTATTACCATATCATTAAGAATAATGCCTATACTTTGAATAACCCGCAGGATTTCAGTAATTTTGCTTCATTATTTGAAGTCACACCTTTTTTGATAGCCCAATTCAAGGAATACAATTATTTATTGCGCATATCGGGAGATTTTTCGGAAGAAATTCCATTTACTGAAAATACATTCATCCAACAAATAACCAAATTGGAGACAGATAAGATTAAGACAATAAGCAGATTGATTTTTTAATAGAAAAAATGAAGAAAAATGATGTACTATAACCCCAAATATCTTAAAAAAACAAAAATAGTCGCGACACTTGGCCCTGCGACAGATGATGAAGAGATATTGAAGCTCATGATGGACAAAGGAGCCGATGTTTTCCGAATTAACTTTTCACATGCCAATTATGAAGATGTCAGCAGAAAAATTAAAATGATCCATTCCCTGAATGAAAAATATGGTTACAACACCGCTATATTAGCCGACCTGCAGGGTCCAAAGCTGAGAATAGGAGAAATGGAAGAAGGTACCGTGCTTGTGCCCGGAGATGTGCTGACCTTTACAAATGAAAAAATAATAGGAAACAAAGAAAAGGCCTATATGACCTATAAGCAGTTTCCCAATGATGTAAAAGTAGGTGAAAATATCCTGATTGACGACGGGAAGCTTGTCTTAAAAGTTTTAAGTACCAATGAGAAAGATGAAGTGAAAGCTGAAGTAATTCAGGGCGGCCCGCTTTCATCCAAAAAAGGAGTAAACCTTCCTAACACCAAAATCTCTTTGCCGGCACTTACCAAAAAAGATATTGAAGATGCCAGATTTGCCATTGAGAGTGGCGTTGATTGGATTGCGCTTTCCTTTGTCCGCACTGCGCAGGATGTGCTGGATTTAAAAAAAATAATTGATGAGGGTGCGAAATACAAAATCCCGATTATAGCCAAAATTGAAAAGCCGGAAGCGCTTGAGAATATAGACGAAATTATCAAAACAGTTGACGGGCTGATGGTTGCCCGAGGGGATTTGGGAGTGGAAATGCCTATGGAAGTTGTACCGCAGTACCAGAAGCTATTGATCCACAAAGCAAAATTAGCGCGCATTCCGGTAATCGTTGCAACCCAGATGATGGAGAGCATGATTTCCAGCCTTACTCCTACAAGAGCAGAGGTAAATGATGTTGCGAACGCAGTATATGACGGGGCAGACGCAGTAATGCTGAGCGGTGAGACCTCTGTGGGAAAATACCCGGTACAGGTAATTGAAACCATGACCAAAATTCTCCAGAGAGTTGAAGATTCGGATATGATTAAAGTACCGACCCTAAAGCCCAGAAATAAAAACGACAGGTTTGTAACAAAAATTGTATGCTACAATGCTGCGGAAATGGTCAGTCTGACAGGTGCAAAAGCGATTTCAACACTTACTTATTCAGGTTATACTGCTTTTCAGATTTCATCTTACAGGCCCATAGCTTATATACTTGTATATACACCCAACAAGCACATAATCAGGAGATTGAATCTTTTGTGGGGTGTTAAGGCCATGTATTTTGATGCCGAAGACAGAAGCACAGACGAAACCGTTATCGAAGTAAATAAAATGGCATTGAAAAACGGGTTTGTGGAATACGGAGATTATGTCATTAATCTGAATGCCATGCCGGTCTTTGAAAAAGGAATGACCAATACAGTGCGTTTGACTACGATTTAATCAAAAAAATAATTTAAAAATAACTTTGACAAAATTTAAATCCTGTCAAAGTTTTTATTTTAGCCCAATTGAATTTTTCTCTTATTAACTTTGAAAAATCTAAATTTGCATTTCCAAATACTTGAATGATGATTGAACAAATCAAAAAATATATAGAAGAAGTAAATCGGTTTACCGCCAAAACACCACAGGAAGTCGAAGCATTTCGCATTAAGTTTCTTGGGAAGAAGGGTATATTGAATGATTTGTTTACAGAATTCAAATCGGTTCCCAATGAGCAGAAAAAAGAATTCGGGCAGGTAGTCAATCAACTTAAAAATGCTGCTAATGAAAAAGTGCAGCAATTGAATGATTCGTTTTCCGGAGGGGAAGATTCCAGATCAGGGCTGGATATGACGCGCCCGGGAGAAGCTTTTGAATTAGGTTCCCGCCATCCTATCAACATTGTCAGGAACAGGATTGTAGATATATTTTCAAGAATCGGATTTACATTTTCCGACGGCCCCGAGATTGAAGATGACTGGCATAATTTTACCGCGCTGAATTTACCTGAACACCATCCGGCGCGCGATATGCAGGACACATTTTTCATTGAACAAGACCCTGATGTCGTTTTGAGAACTCATACCTCATCAGTACAGATCCGGTATATGGAAGAAAATCAGCCGCCGATCCGGATTTTATCACCGGGAAGAGTCTATCGTAACGAGGCCATTTCTGCCCGTTCGCATATGATGTTCCACCAGATTGAAGGATTGTATATAGATAAAAATGTTTCATTTGCAGACCTGAAGCAAACGTTAAGTTACTTTACCGAAGCACTCTTTGGTAAATCTAAAATCCGCTTGCGGCCTTCTTATTTTCCGTTTACGGAACCAAGTGCGGAAGTAGATGTTTACTGGGGGCTTGAGACCGAAACCGATTACCGGATGACCAAAGGAACCGGCTGGCTCGAAATTATGGGTTGCGGAATGGTGGACCCCAATGTTTTGAAAAATGTAAACATTGACCCGGAAGAATACACCGGCTTCGCATTCGGAATGGGGATTGAACGGATTGCTTTACTGCTCTATCAGATCGGTGATATCAGAATGTACACGGAAAATGACATTCGGTTTTTGGAACAATTTAAGTCGGAAATGTTCTAAATTGATATTTTTTTATCTTGGGGACGGATAAATGAAATAAAGTTTGCAGATGAAATTCTGAATGCGAATCTGAAGGATTCCCGAAGAATTACAAAGAATTCAAAAATCAAACAAATCTTTTAAGGAGATATTCATTGCTTTGGCAATTGCTTCTGCCGTGCTTATGGATGTATTGAGAATTCCCCGCTCTATCCGGCTGATCTGTGAAATTTCCACACCAATGGAAAATGCTAATTTTTCCTGTGTAAAGCCTTTTTCTTTTCGCAGTTTTTTCAGGTTCTCCCCGAAAGCAGTCAGAAATTCTTTGTTTCTCAATTGTCCCACGTTCAAATGTGGAATAATGAGCAAATAAACCTATAAGCAAATTTGCCTAATTGATTTTATTGTTTTAAATTTGTTCGTAATAAAACCACTGCAAATTATCTTTGCAATATCAACCTGCCTGAATGCGCCTGAGTTCCTTGAATTTAGGCGTATTTTCTAAAATTATTCCAGCTTCTTATAAAAATACAATTCATGTTCCGAAAACAATTCCGGATGAAAAATAGACGCTAAGTCCTTTAAAACCCAGTCCGGCCGGACAGTACCGGTTTCAAAATAATCGTTGGCACCTTTTTTTGTAATCCGTTTGTTCCAGTTGTAAACATTTCCGTTTCTGAAAGCAGAAAACCATTCATAATTCGGATAACTGGCCTGCAAAGAAGATTTGGTCGGATAATCACCGGCATTTATCCAAACATCAGCGTTTATTGCTTTTTCAAAAACCGATTCGAAAGAAAGATTCAGCGAACCCGTGCTTGTATCGGAAGCCCAAAGATAATTACCGCCGGCATCTTTGAAAAGAATTGACTGAAAGCTTTTTCCACCCGGCATATACCAGACATCGCCATAGATCTGATTGGCAAAAACTGTTGGGTTTTCTTTGGTACTTCTTCTGATTAGAGATTGAATTTCTTTGTAGTTATTTTCGATTTCGGCAAATAATCCATCGGCTTCTTTTTCTTTGCCAAAAAGTTTTCCAAAGATTTTAATGTATTCGGCTTTTGCAAGCGGGTTTAGTTCTTCATATTCATCAATAAAAAGAATTTTTATTCCTTGCCTTTTCAATAAATCATGAAATTTTGCCAGGCTTGGGCTTGATGTGGAAATGAAAATATCCGGCTTGCTAACCAAAACTTTTTCAACAAAAATTTCATCAAATGTACCAATGACCTGTATTTTTTTATTTTGAATCTGTTGCTGAATTTTAGAATTATAAATAAAATCAGGCTGGCTGATTCCGGTAATTTTATCGGTTAAATTCAACTCATCCATATAAGCAATTGCTGAAGTAGGAATAACCATGGCAGACGACAGCGGCAATTCTTTTCTTTCAAAAATTAATTTTTCTCCACCAGCCTCAATCATCAGAGAATCAGTGGTTTCTTTCCAGTTGACTTTTGTGATGTACTTACTTTCAGATTGAGGTTTAAGGATATCTGAATTTGTTTCTTTTGGATTGCAGGAAAAGATTAAAATCAAAAATAAAAAACAAAATGGCACAATTTTCATAGCTGCAATTTAAGGAATTTGGTCAAAAAGTAAAGTATTTGTATATTTGCAATCCAAATGAAAGGCCTCGTGGCGCAACTGAATAGCGCATCTGATTACGGCTCAGAAGGTTACAGGTTTGAATCCTGTCGAGGTCACTGGAATAAAAGAGCAATAAGCTGATTAATAGTTGATTGCTCTTTTTTCTTGTTCTGATTCTGAGATTTTGTAACGGTACTTGTAACAGAAATGCAAAAGCGTATTTGACAAGTTGACAAACTTTTAATACTTATAATTCTAAATTCCACAAAGAAATACAGCCGATTTTGTTTATATCAAGTACAGTAAAAGATATGAAATGCTATAGGAAGTCTCATTCTACAGGAGGTAATCTAAATCAGCACATTCAACAGATAAAAATAAAAATTTCAAAAATCTGGCCGGAAATATTTTTGAGCATACCCGCCACCTTTAAAATGATTTCATTTTCTTTTTTAAAGAGGGGGGAAGGTTTTGTAAGTATCCTAATCTGTCTTGCTTTAACAAAAATATCTAGCTGAGTTTATTGAATAAAAAAGCTTCTCAAATAAATGAGGAGCTTCAAAATTAAAATAGAATAAGGTACGTTAAGCCCTGTTTACATTTACGGCATTTATCCCTTTTTGTCCGGATTCAGTATCAAAAGTTACTTTATCATTCTCAGAAATTCTGTGTTTAAGTGCTGTTGAGTGTACGAAAATATCTTTTCCACCATCGTCGGGGGTTATAAATCCGAATCCTTTTATCTCATTAAAAAATTTTACGGTTCCTTTTTGCATTGCATTTGTATTTAATTGTTATTATATTTTTTTAAGATTAATCGCATTGTCACCTCTCGGTGTTTTTTTCTTTTCGAAGGTCACTTTATCTCTCAATTTTACCGGCTGTAACACATCATTATTATGAAAAAAGATATTACCTTTTGTCCTGTCATCAGTCACAAATCCATAACCTTTTTCACTAAAAAAGGTTATGACCCCTGTGTTGATTGTTGATTCAACAGGTATGGGTCTTGCTCCTAAAAGGATATTTTCAAGGCCAATGTCTTTTTTATCCTTTTTATCCGGTGGAGTAGACGTCAGAATACCGTTCTCATCTACATAGGCAAACATACTTTCAAGAGTTTGTCCTTTGTTGTTATTGATTTTCCGCTCTTCTCTCCGCAGCGTTTTGTCTTGCTTTTTCTTGGCTTTCTTCTTAGCATTTTCTTTTTTGAAAAAAGAATCTCCCATATTTATTATATTAAATTACTATTGTTCACTTCATAAATTTCAAGAAATTGATTCATAAAATTTATACTGTTCAGTTCATTGATTGCGTTTCTCCCTTCTGTCATTTCTTTCATAGTCACAAACCCATATCCTAAAGATTTTCCTGATGGTTCCGCACATATTTCTACTTTTAAAACTTTTCCAAATTTTAAGAATAATTTGTATAGCTTGTTTTCGGAAGCATTCATGTTCAAATTTTTGATGAATATTCTCATAATTGGAAATTTTAAATAGAAAACGATATTGTTGACTATTGGGAAATACCCTCTGTTTTGAGAGCATTCAAGCTTAATACCCCCTGTTAAAGTTTCTTTTTGGTCGTTCCTCACGAGGTTTAGCCTCATAAACATTGATGGTCTTACCTAAAAATAAGGCACCGTTTAAAGAATCTATTGCTTTTTGGGCAGCAGATAATTCTTTCATCTTTATAAATCCGAATCCTCTGGATTCTTCCGTAAATTTGTCAATAACTATTTTGGCAGAGGTAACTTCCCCATATTCAGAAAAAAGTTTATTTAGCTGAAAATTTGTTGCCGAACGGTTGATGTTTGATACAAAAATGTTCATGGTATATAAAATATTTGGTTCTCATTAAATCTAAAGCAACCAAAAAAAGAATGAACATTTCGTGATTTCGATAAATATTCAAGCAAGATACGCCTTTAATTTGGATAAATAACAAATTCTGTTATCGTTATCTGTTAAGTTTATTTAAACTGAGTGAACTATTTAATTAACTGTAAATTTGTAGGACTACGAATCAAACTGATTTGGCTCGTTAATAAAACTTCCTTGTTGAATTAATTATTCCAAAGATGAACAAAACAAATGATTACAAATTAGCCGTATTGATTGATGCAGACAATGTTCCTTATGCTCATGTAAAAGAAATGTTGGAGGAGCTTGCCAAGAATGGCACACTTACCATCAAAAGAATTTATGCGGACTGGACAAAAAGAACCGTTGCAGGTTGGAAAGGTGTATTACTGGAAAATGCCATTACTCCGATTCAGCAGTATAGTTATACACGAGGAAAAAATTCATCTGACAGTGCGTTGATTATTGATGCAATGGACATACTGTATTCAGAAAAAGTAGATGGTTTCTGCATTGTATCAAGTGACAGTGATTTTACACGTTTGGCTACACGTTTACGTGAAGCGGGAATGAAAGTAATCGGGATGGGAGAAAAGAAAACCCCTCAGCCCTTTATTACAGCTTGTGAAAAATTTATCTATCTGGAAATTTTAAAGCAATCATCTGTTCCTGAAAAATCATCACCTCTTAAATCCGGTAAACAAAGTCAAACGAAAGTAAACAAACAATCCGGTAATGCGCCGCTTAACAAAGTAGATAATGAACTGATTAAATTACTCACAGGAAGTGTGACTGACCTTGCCGACGAAAACGGCTGGACATTTCTGGGAGAGTTGGGAAATCTTCTGCTGAAAAGAAAGCCGGACTTTGACCCTCGAAATTATGGGTTCGCAAAATTGCTTCCCTTGATGAAGAGCACTAATAAGTTCGAGATTGAGCAGAAAGATAGAGGAAATAACAGGCATATTTATGTGAGAGTAAAATAATCCTTCTCCTGACTTTATTGGTTAATTCTACTATCTGGATGTAGAAATTATCAAGGCTTAAGGATGAATTTTTGATTAACCAAACCAATATTCCGATAAGTATAGAAAGTTTGGGGAATATTTAGCATATGCAAAGACTATATAAATTAGATTGTTATGGTACATTTACTCAATGATTCTTTTGATTCGGAAAGAATAAAACTATTACCCGAAATGACAAGTAAAATCATTGGAGCAGGAAACTATATTCCTTCACAAACCATTACCAATATATTTTTTGATAATCATCGTTTTTTAGACCAGGGCGGACAGATATTGAAACAAGATAATGCGACAATCGCCTATAAACTAAAAGAAATTACAGGTATTGAAGAAAGACGTTATGCCAGTAATGAACAAGTCACTTCCGATTTAGGTTATATTGCTGCAAAATCTGCGATAGAGGATTCGGGGATTGATCCTGAAACGTTAGACTATATCATATTTGCGCACAATTTTGGAGATGTCCGGTTTGGCACTATCCAATCAGATACGGTTCCATGTCTTGCTTCCCGGGTAAAACACTTTTTACAAATCCAAAATAATCTCTGCGTGGCTTACGATGTGTTGTTTGGATGCCCGGGCTGGATTGAAGCAATGATTCAGGCAAATGCTTTTATCAAATCGGGAATTGCTAAAAGATGCCTGATTATAGGAGCGGAAACTTTGTCCCGTGTAGTGGATATTCATGACAGGGATAGTATGATTTATGCCGATGGTGCGGGTGCTGTTATTTTAGAACTTAGCAATGACGGATCCGGAATAAAATCCCACATATCCGGTTCTTATACTCTAAAGGAAACCGATTATTTATATTTTGGAAAATCATACAATAATGAAAGTTTTGCCGATGTAAAGTACATCAAGATGAATGGCAGGAAAATTTATGAGTTTGCTCTTTCCAACGTGCCTGATGCTATGAAAAAATGTCTTGATAATAGCGGATATTCTATTCACCAACTAAATAAAATCATTATCCATCAGGCAAATGAAAAGATGGATGAAGCTATTGTGACCCGATTTTATCAGTTATATGATGCTCCGGTGCCGAAAAATATAATGCCTATGGTAATTCATAAACTGGGAAACAGCAGCGTAGCTACCATTCCCTCATTATTAACAATGATTCTAAAAGGAGAACTCCCTCAGCATAATATCCACAAAGGTGATATTGTTTTATTTGCTTCTGTTGGAGCGGGGATGAATATCAATGCATTTGTTTATAAATTTTAGTCTGAGAAATGGGTATGCGGGCATATCAATTTGAGGAAGCCCGCACGAAAGTCCATATATACTATAAGAAATATCATATCCAACAAACAAAATAAAAAGCTCACAAAATTCACTTAAAGATTTAACAGTCACGCCAACTCTGTTAAATTAAAATGATTTCCTATTCGTCAAATAGGGGATACTCATGCATTAACCAGCTCTCTCAATTTGTGGGAATTTTTTTAGTATTCAATTATTTCTAATTTTTCTTCATCAGGAAAAATCTCATTGAATTTAGGTGTTATTTTGATAGTCATAAATTTTAATAATGATAAAGAATAACATTAAACATAAAAAAGGAAATTAATCGTTTCTGTCGAGGTCGTAAAAGCCGGCTTTTTTCTAATCTAGATGAATCTCTTTTAACTGTAAGGCATTTATTATGCCTGCAGTTGATGCCGTATTATTGAAATAAACATAGACTTCCTCAAACGGCTGAATGATTAATTTCTTGTAAAGAGATTCAATTTCCTGTTTTGTATATTGCGAATGAAACAATTGAGGATTTCCATGCATACGTACATATCCGGTCAGCATGGTTTGTACGATTGTAGTGGGTAATTTAGGATAATTGACATTGCAGAAAATTAAATTATTATGGCTTAAATCATTTTCTACTTCTGCACGCCACCAGCTTTCATGTCTGAATTCAATTACATTTTTAAAATCCGGGCTGGTTATGCGAATTATTGATTCAAGTTTTTTGCCGCTAAAATCATAACTTGGAGGAAACTGCCAGAGAATACAACCAAGTTTATCTTTTAAGCCCTCCTTACATACTTGATAAAATTTTGCTACATCAGTTTCACAATTTTCCATTTTCTTGATGTGCGTAATGATCCTGGGAACTTTTATACTGAATTCAAAATCCTCAGGGACTTTCTCATACCATTGCAAAAGATTTTCTGTAGTTGGAAATCTGTAAAATGAAGAATTAAATTCATATGTATTAAAATACAGGCAATAAAATTCAAACCATTTTCTTTTGGGTAAATCTTCCGGATAGAACAAAGTACGCCATGACGGAGTCATGTAACTCGAGCAGCCTATGTGCAGTTTGTTTTTTCTCATTTATATTAATACAATAAAAAGTCATGCCAGATTTCATAAAATAAGATTACTGAACTTATAATATTGCAGGATTTTTTAATTTCATTTTTGTCGGTTAATTTCGCACCATAAATTAAAATTATGCATTTTGTAAATCCCGAAGAAACGTTTGATCTTGTCATTCACCGTGTTGGAAATAAATCTGCCGATGAAGGTGTTCATTTATCGAAAACATTGACTTTTTATCCACAGGAATTATCGGAAACGCTTTACAGCTTCTTTACAAGGCCTTTCAAGACAGAAGAATACTTTTGTTTTTCCGGGAAAGGCGCATTGGAGGCCAATCCGGTTTATTCGGCAACTAAAAGTATCTTTGAAGACCCAACGCAGCTTTTGCAAAATTCTATCCATATTGCAAATCATCTTTACAATGTGAGTTTCAATCCCAAAGTAAAGGGTGGAGATTTGTTTGTCGTTTATTTTCCCGATGTTGTTATAGAAGGGGAAAGTACTAAAGCTGTCGGGATCTTTAAATCGGAAACAAAAGACCGGATACTGCAATCAATTCCTACTGAGAATGCCTATAATGTAAAAATTGAAGAAGGAATTCTCCTTTCAAAAATTGATAAGGCATGTTTGATCTTTAATTCAGAAGAAGAGGAAGGGTTTATAGTTTCCTGTTGTGACAACAGCAAAGGTGAGGAAGTGGGCGTCTGGACAGATGATTTTCTGGGATTGGTAAAGCGTGAGGATGAATATTTTGATACTGAAAATACCCTCAATCTTTGCAAAAGCTATGTGATGGACAAACTGCCAGAGGAATTTGAAGTAAAAAAAGTCGATCAGGTGGACCTGCTCAATAAATCAGTAAATTTCTTTAAAGAAAACGAACAATTCAAATTGGGAGAATTTGTAGACAAAGTACTGGTTCAGGATGAATTGAAGCAAAGCTTTGAAGATTATAAGAAACGGTTCGAAGAAGTATATGAAGTTGAGCTGAATGACCAGTTTGAAATTGCTAAAAATGCAGTAAAGAAACAGGCAAGATTCTTCAAAAGTATCATCAAACTTGACAAAAATTTCCATATTTATGTTCACGGAAACCGCCAAATGATAGAACAGGGAATTGATGAAGAAGGAAAAAAATATTATAAATTGTATTACGACAGCGAAAATTAAAGCTTTATGATTTTAATGGCTATGGTCTTTAAGGTATCGGGATTTGTTATCAAGCCTATATAAATTCCTTTTCCAAGATCGGAAACGTTGATTTTCTTATTCTCAAAATTTGTTTTTCTGATTAATCTTCCTGTTGTATCGTAAATATTTATCTGATAATTTTTGTCAGATGAAACATGAAGAAAATCCCCGACAGGATTAGGAAAAACACGGATTTCATTATTTGAATTCAGATTATCAAAATCTCTTATATTGAGTTCAAAATAATCATTGCCCAAGTCCCCTGTATACCGTCTTTCATCTTTCGCGCATCTTACATTTAGTCCATAAGCCGGTGAAATGTTTCCGGCAGAAATAACACGGTGGTCGGAATCAGTAAGTATTCCCATTGTCATAGCCAAAGCGTAACCTTTCATTTGCTGGGTCATGGCTGCAGTCCAAATGCCCGTTATGGCTTGATTGGGATTCAAACCTCCAACTTCTGAAGGAGAAAATTTACCGATGATTCCCGTAGCAGGAAAATATCCGATTTGATAGTCCGGATCGGTAAAATACCACCCGACAGAATGATTGTTCAGGCTGAAGAACTCACCGCCATAATGGCTTCCTATATAATTGGGAAACCCCTGATTGGAGCCGAGTTTTTTTCCATTGTACCATGGAGAAGAGCCTTTTCCGTTTTCATAGACTTTAAATGTATCCGGAACTCTCCATCCCTGTGGACAAGGGTCAAATACAGATTTCCGGCTTCCATGCCCCCAACGCTCCTGAAAGGTAGATAACTCATCATCTATCCAGTCAGATGCTGATGTTGTACCATGATGTAAAAAGGTCAAAGGATGCCTGACGGAATAATCTATGATCTTTTCGGCAGCTATATACTTTGGATCCCCGGGCTGTACGCCGGCTTCATTACTATAATCCGAAAATTGTTCTGTAAACTGATTCTGATAATCAACCGCGTCAATGATCTGGTAACTGACAATACCATCAGCAATGGAAATACCTTTGAATATTTCATAGAATTCAGGATTTTCTACAAAACGGAATGAAGGAATCGGATCTTTGCGCCCCCATTGATAATGGAACCCCCCGGAATATTTGACCTCATTTAACAATTGCTGATTATCGGGATGATCAATGATTTCAACAGGCAGGTCATAAACAGCTCCCAGGTTCCTGTCCATAAAAGTAGTTGTGAGCGGAGGCTCGGAGGTAGAAGTGGCATTAATTAAATTATATTCCGCGGGCAGGATTTCCTGATTTCCATAAGTAATTTCCTGAATCTCATCTGCTACTGCCCAAATGTGCCAGCTCCAGTAAACAGGATTGTTAAGGGAGCCGTTATGAAGTGAAACTACCGCATTCCCATGTTGGCCTGCGTTAAAAGTCAGATGAATGAAATTTTCCCTAACATCATCTGAGTTTCCTTCAATCACTATGGTTTGAATCAGAGAAGGGTTGTCAGTCCAGTAAACATTTGCTATCAAATGGTCTGAGGCAAGACCTTCATCCTGAGGAAACAAATATTCGTGAACGGAAAATGCCTTATTGAGAGGGATGAGTAATTCCGATTCATTTAAAATCACATAACTGTTTGGATTGTAAAGCCCTTGCGTAAAATAGTTTTTATTTGAGATGATATATTCTGTTTCAAAATTGCCTGTTAAATTCAGGTTGGGGTCTTGCATACAACGTACAGGCAGCGCTTCCATACTGTATGTTGTTTCATTGATAAAAATCTGATTCAGTCCGTAATCACTCACATCATAACGTAAAGGGTCAGTAATAACCCTGAGATACCTTGCTCCGCCTAATGAATAAGTTGCTGTCCATAAATTTGATACTGCTGCCGTGTCCTGGAAAACTACGGAAGGGTTCCCGTCATTATCAAAATAAGAAACATAATATCCGCTTGTGGGCATTAGTCCAAGATTTCTGGAATCGGAATTTGTAGTGTGGGCATTTGTGAAATCAATCCCCAGGCCGGGATAAACTTTAACATCCAAAATTACCTCATTGGACTGATGAGGATAAAATATGCTGTAATCGGGGTTAATATCATCATTGGCTCCGCTGTTTTTTCTTCCCCAGGGGCTATGGTTGTTATTTGTCGTTACACGCCCCATATGGGAAGGTACTCTCCACCCATGAGGACATGGGTCATAAGGCGACTTCAGTTCATAAGACCGGCTGTCATTTCGGATTTGCTCATCGCTGCTGCTCGCGTTTGAATTTTCCCCGCGCATATTATCGCTCCATAAATCCCAAGTGACAGTCTCAATGGGGTCGGTATCGGGGTCGTCCGGAATACGGTATTGCTGTGATGAGAACCAGGTTCCTGAATCGGCGTTGAGCAGGTAGGCGATGGGATTTTGTATGGAAAATTTTAAATTGGATGAAATATCTTCAAAAGGGCGTGTGACTTCAGGTAAAATATTTCCCTGATGAGTTCCTTCCCGATTCCGCATGTAGCCGACCAAACCGTTTAGTTCATGAAATCCAAAATCTTTCGTTGTAAATGAAGGAATAGGGTCTTTTCTTCCCCATTCATAAAAAAGCCCTGTTGTTTTATGCCAATCATGTCCCATTATATGGTCATGTACTGCGCCAAGATTTCTGTCCATATATTTTGGCTCAAACAGATTTCCTTCTTTATCCGTTTCAATTCCCTGTCCGTATGTTGTTCCTTCAGTAGGGTCGTCGGTCACCCAGATGTGCCAGCTCCAGATGATCGGGTCGTTTTCATTTCCATTATCCCCTAAATGTAAGGAAATCAATGCATTTCCTTTTCCTTTTTTTGGATTGATCAAGACGCTTATTTTAGAATTTTCGATGGGATTGGCATTTTCAATTTCAACACTGCTGATTAGCCCATGAGTATCTTCCCAATAAACATAGGCAGAAAGAGTTCCGTTTTCATTTAAAGGCTCATTCAAAAACCAGTCCTCGTTTTCCCAAATTTCAAATGCTTTTTTTACAGGAATCTTCAAGCCGGAATAATGATTTTGTTCTGCGAGATCAACATCAAAAATATAACTGTTGGGGGCTCTTAAAAAGGAGCTGTCAGGGATTAAATGCTGAGGCGGTTCAATGAAAAAATAGGATACTTGGTTTTGCCTGGAAATCATAGATAAAGAATTTTGTATCGAATTCAGAACATAATTTTCCGATGGCAATAAAGGAGGATTCTGTGCTGAAGCACAAATAAAAATCAGATTGAAAAAAAGGAAAAATTTTACCCTCATAAACTTCTGTAACAAAACCTGCAGGAAAGACCTGCACAAAAGTTTAGCTTGGTTAAATATTAACGAGGTGTAAGGTAGTTAACGGCTATAGAGATTCTCATGTGAATTTAGGAAAAATATTAAGATAAAAAACAAATTTTTTTTTTCGTCAAAATGCATTTATTTTACACTCATGGAAGCATATTACATTAAATCGGACATAAGAAAACAAATAGCTACTGTGGAGTTTCATCATCCCAAAAGCAATTCTTTTCCGAGTGCACAATTACATGAATTGATCCGTATTTTAGATGAATTAGGCCAAAATAACGATGTGAAAATCATTGTGCTGAAGAGTGAAGGCGATAAGGTTTTTAGTGCAGGTGCTTCTTTTGATGAATTGTTGACCATCAATAACTTTGATGCCGGCAAAAAGTTTTTTATGGGTTTTGCCAACGTCATCCTGGCAATGCGCCGTTGCCCTAAATTCATAGTGGGCTGTATTACAGGAAAAGTTGTCGGAGGCGGAGTCGGGCTGGCCTCAGCCTGCGATTATGCTTTTGCAGATGCCAATGCTTCAATTCGTTTGAGTGAATTGTCCATTGGAATCGGCCCGTTTGTGATCGAACCCGCCATTACCCGTAAAATTGGCGTGACGGCTTTTTCTGAATTAACAATGAATCCAACTGAGTGGAAATCTCCGGAATGGGTCAAAGAAAAAGGAATTTACAACCATATTTTCCCCGATGCGGTAACATGTGAGCATGAAACCCATTCTTTTGCCGGGAGCCTTTCTGTTTATAGCCTGGAAGCTATGCGCGATTTGAAATCCATTTTCTGGCAGGGAACGGACCATTTGCCTGAACTGATGCAGAAACGGGCCGAAATGAGCGGACGTTTGGTGCTTTCTGATTTTACAAAGGAAACGTTGCAGAAATTCAAAACCAAATGATCGATACCATTATTTTTGATTTTGGCGGTGTTTTGGTCGATTGGAACCCGCGGTATGTTTACCGTGATTATTTCCGGGATGATGAAAAAATGGAATGGTTCCTGGCAAACATTTGCACGGACGAATGGAATGCAGGACAGGACCGTGGGCGGAGTTTGCAGGAAGCCACGATGCTTTTGACAGAGCAATTTCCTGAATGGGAAAAAGAAATCGGGATGTACTACGGCGAGTGGAAAAAAATGCTTCATGATGCTATTCACGAAACAGTTGAAATTTTATATAAGTTAAAAGAAGAATATAAAGTTTACGGTTTGACCAATTGGTCAGCAGAAACATTTCCGATCGCATTAGAGCGCTTTGAGTTTTTTCAGGTTTTTGATGGGATACTGGTTTCAGGTAAAGAAAGATTAATTAAACCAGATCCTAAAATTTTTGAATTGATGATGAGTAGGTTCAATTTAAAACCCGAAGAGTGTTTGTTTATAGATGACAATATAAACAATATACTTGCCTCCCGTGCTTTTGGAATTGAAACGATTCATTTCGAAAGTCCGGAACAATTGAGAAAAAAATTGATTGAATTGGGAATGTTTAATTGATTATATTTTAAGATGTTGCGTATTGTCCGGAGTAATTCTGAAAATAATGATTTCATCCAGTTGGTTTCTGAACTGGATAATTATCTGGCCATCCGAAATGGAAAGGATAATGATTTTTTTTCTCAGTACAATCAGTTGGATGCGATTCAATATGTGATCATAGCATTTGAAAAAGAGATTCCGGTTGGTTGTGGTGCCATAAAGGAATATTCTGATAATTCTATGGAAGTGAAACGTATGTTTGTCCTTAATGACTATAGAGGAAAAGGAATAGCATCTCTTGTTTTAAATGAATTAGAAAAATGGGCGAAGGAATTAGGTTATGAAAAATGTATTTTAGAAACCGGAAGGGACATGGTAGATGCAGTCCGACTTTATAAAAAATCAAATTATAGGGTAATTTCAAATTATGGTCAATATGAAAATATAAAAAGCAGCATCTGTTTTCAGAAAATTTTGCGATAAGAAGAGATTGAAATCATTTTTTTGGCTCCCTTTTCTTTTTAACAATTTCCATGAAAATGGGAAGGACAGATAAAAAAACGATTCCAAGGATGAACTTCTCCAGATTATGCTCTACAAAAGGGATTTGCCCCAGAAAATAACCAATAATGGTAACGCCTCCGACCCATAAGATCCCACCCAGAATATCATAAGGGAGAAATATCTTGTACTGCATTTTCCCGACTCCGGAAACAAAAGGAGTTATGGTTCTGACAATGGGCACAAAGCGTGCAATGATGATGGTTTTTGTACCGTTCTTTTCAAAAAATTCATGTGTTTTGTCGAGCCATTCCTGTTTAACGAGTGGTTTGCCTTTTATTTTCCAGGAAAGCACCTTTTCATTGAAGAATCTTCCGACAAAATAATTCACATTATCTCCGAGAATTGCAGCAGCTATGAGTAAAGGGATCAATATCCATATGTCGAGCCCTCCTTGCTGCGCGCACAACATTCCGGCAGTAAAAAGAAGTGAATCTCCCGGCAAAAAAGGCATAACCACCAAACCGGTTTCCACAAAAATAATCAGGAAAAGGATAGCATAAATCAGAGTACCGTATTCAGCAAAAAGCCACATCAGGGTTTCTTTGGTATTGGTAAGGAGGTCAATTAGAAAAGAAATGAATTCCATTCAGAAAAATTTTTGCGAAGGTAGGGAATTTTTGAAAGAAACCTTGTCTGGATCGGGTGGATCCAGACAAGGTTAAGGATTTACTTCCATTCTACCTTTCGGGAAATGAACATAATGATTCCGAGAATTACAAAAAGCCCGATGCTGCCTGCCAGCAAAGCATAATTTTCGAGCTGAATAATCACGTATATAAACGAATAAAGAGCTGCAAGCGATGTCCCGATGAACAAAGCAAATTTTTTCTTTTTCAGTACAGAGGCTGAATAAGCCGAAATCATTCCGATAACCGAGGCGCCGGCAATGAGGTACGCAGTCAGGAAATTGCTGTGTTCGGAAATGGAGATCAATAATGTGTAGAACATTACCAGCGCCAGTCCTATCAGTAAATATTGGAACGGATGAATATTGATTTTTGTAACGGCCTGTATCAGGAAGAAAAATAAAAATGTAAAAGCAATGACCAGGTAGCCGTATTTTGCCGAACGCTCACTTTTCTGGTATTCGTCCACCGGAACCAACAGATTTACACCGAAGGAATATTCGTTCAGATTTGGAAGAGAATCAAAGAAACTTTGTGAAAAGGGGCGATTATAATACAAGATATCCCAATTGGCATTGAAGCCTTCTTTGGTTACTTTGTCCGTTTCATTTTTTGGTAAATATTCTCCTACAAAGCTTGGTGAGGTCCAATTCGATTTCATATTGAGCCTGGTTTCTTTGGCAACGGGAATCAGACTGAAACGTTCGCTTCCGTTAAAGTCAAGTTTAAATTGAAAATCGGAAGAATTTAGCTCCCTGAAATCAAAATAATCGCTTTCGAGTGAATGTAAATCCTGTGCCGTCTGTCCTTTTTGTTCCATGAATTTCGGCGAAAGTGAGAGATTCCTGTCGCCTGCCTTGATGGAAAGCTTGTTTTTAATCCCTTTCAGATTTGAAGTTTGGATGACGATGGTGGATTTATTCCACTGAATGTCTGTTTCTTTTATATCCTCAGCCGAAAAATCGGGATTTGCGAACTTCCCGTTCATAGAAAGAGTGCCTTCATAAACAGCCGACTTGTAGATGCTTCTCTGCAACGTTTTGACATCCAGATTGACTTTCCCGTCAAGAACATCGGGTGAGAAATAGGCATAACTCGTAAAATATTGTGTACTGCTTTTGGTTTCTTTCGAATTGGGGTCTGTGTAAGTAGAAACTGTTTTTTTAGTATAGGGAACCTTCACAAACGGACCTGAAATAATATGTTCCTTTCCCCATTTCTCATTGATTTCCGAAATTACCTCCTGTTGCCTTTCAGCCCGCTCGCCTATCAATGACTGGACATAGGTTAAAGGGATGAGCAAAATAAGAATCAGAAAGCCGACGACCGCCATTTTTACACTAAGTGAGCTGTTTAACCAATTCAGAAAACGGTTAGATGATGATTGAAATTGATTTTCCATAATAATATGTTTTTAGATTTAAAAGTTCTTTGAATTTCAAAGTTATAATATAAATTTTTTTAGCTACCTGCAAACGGAGTTCCGAAAATCCCAACTGCCAGTTCCGCCCATATAAGGAACAATATAAGCAGGGCTGTTCCGCACATAAGAATTCTTTTTCCCGGAGCTTTTACTTTTCTAAAAATAAATTCACATACCAAAGCGGTTCCGAAAAGGAGGATTCCCATCATTAGGAAATCAGATGAATTCCAGTTTACTTCAGTTGTAAACTGCATAGCAATCAATGGTACGGCGAGAATTGCCGCCACAATAAACAAAATGGCTATCAACCTTTTGTTTTTTTGAAAAATGTTTTGACTTGTGTTCATAATGTTCTGTTTTTTAATTATTTAAACTTTTTTGATTTAGCTTGCCAAGAGCTTTTCCAATGCTTTCAAATGCTGCTGAAAGGTTTCTCGCCCTTTTTGCGTTACCCTGTAGGAGGTCCTTGGTTTTTTTCCGACAAATTCTTTTTTGACTTCTATGTACTCCACTTTTTCAAGCGCGGAAGAATGGCTTGCCAGGTTGCCGTCGGTTACATTGAGCAGCTCTTTCATGTCGGTAAAATCCACCCAGTCGTTGACCATCAGTACTGACATCAATCCCAGCCGTACCCGGTTTTCAAAATTTTTATTTAATCCGTCGATGATACTCATTATTTGTATCGCTTTTGCATCAAAATCCCATAAATGATATGTAGAATCCCGAATCCGATTGCCCAGAAATATAAGCCGTACCCGATGAAAAATAATGAGATTAATCCCAAAGCAATTTCACACAGAGCGAGTGAATGGAATTCTTTCAGGGTGTATTTGCTTCCGTTCAAAAGTGCCAATCCATAGAAAACCAGCATTGCAGGAGCAATCAGTCCTGCGTTTCCGTAAAATAATAATGCAATGCAAAAAATCCCCCCTGCCGCCAATGGAATGATAAGCTGTACAAATAAACGACGAGTCGTAGAATTCCATAGCCTGACACCCTGCATTCTGGCTTTTACAGAAGATTGATAAAGAGCGGTCCCAGCGGAAAATAAAATTACCAGAATTGCAATTCCGGCCAACAGTAGGTTTTTGTCGGAAAGTAAATCGTCTAAACCATGGGAATAATTATAGTTAACAGCCCTTCCGGGGTCGTATTTTTCAGCCCGTTGCGGTAGGTCGTCTGCCGGAAAATTCATTTTGAAGATCACATAATAAGCTGCTGATGCACCAATCAGTGAATAAACTCCGGCCATGACGCCCGTCCAGCCACTGAGCGATACAAACCGTGTGCTGCGTTCCATCAGCGAACGTATTTCCTTTAATTGATCATAAGGGTTTTGATTCATATTTAAAGAACTTTGAATTGCAAAGTAAAATTAAAAAAATGATATTACCAAAGTTTTTTATGCTTTTCTGAATTCCGTACTTTTAGAGTCTAAAATTTTTTCAATATGGATTATAAGAATTTACTCATAGAAATTTCAGACAAAATTGCGACTGTAATCCTAAACCGTCCGCAGGCTTTAAATGCTTTGAATAAAGAATTATTAAGTGAGATCAGCACATTTTTGGATAGAGCCGGAAATAATCCTGAAATCAGGGTGGTCATCATAACCGGAAGTGGAGAAAAATCCTTTGTGGCTGGTGCCGATATCAAAGAGTTCAGTGATTTCAATAGACAGCAGGGAGAATTATTGGCAAAAGAAGGACAGGATAATGTATTTGACAAGCTGGAGAAATTCCCTAAACCGATTATTGCAGCCGTAAACGGATTTGCTTTGGGTGGTGGATTAGAGCTGGCAATGGCCTGTCATTTCAGAATTGCTTCAGACAATGCAAAACTGGGCTTGCCGGAAGTAACTTTGGGCTTAATTCCGGGTTATGGCGGTACGCAGCGTTTGCCAAAGCTGGTAGGGAAAGGACGCGCGGCGCAAATGATTTTCACGGCTGAAATGATTGCAGCCCAACGTGCTTATGAGATCGGTTTGGTAAATGAAGTTGTATCTCAATCAGAGCTTTTGGACAGGGCCAGGGCTATCGCTTCCAAAATTGTTTCCAATTCTTCTACCGCGATTTCAAAAGCGATCGAGTCTATAAATGCAAGTGAGGCGGAGGATGGCTTCGGGGTAGAAATCAAGAACTTCGGGGAATTATTTGACTCGGATGATTTTAAAGAAGGGACAACCGCTTTTATAGAAAAAAGGAAAGCCAACTTCGGCTAATTAAGCAATTTAAAATAAATTTATTAACATTGCATAAGGTAGAATTCAAAAAAGTAATGTTTGAATCGAAGAATTTTTTGAATATGCAGAAACAGGATTTATGACAGATTTTTTCAATCATTTAGCAGAAGAGTTTCAGTTGCCCTTGCAAAATCCGGTGTTGGTTTTTTCGCTGATATTGCTCATTATATTATTGGCGCCCATCCTTTTAAAAAGGTTAAACATTCCAGGCATTATAGGGCTTATCATTTCAGGAGTTATCATCGGGCCTTATGGTTTTAATTTTTTGGAAAATAATTTTGCCATTAAATTATTTTCAACCATTGGATTGCTTTATATTATGTTTATTGCGGGACTGGAACTGGATTTAAATGAATTTAAAACCCACAAGAACAAAAGCCTGGTTTTTGGATTTTTTACTTTTGCCATACCTATTTCCATTGGGTTTCCGGTATGTTATTATCTTTTGCATTATGATTTTAATGCCAGTTTCTTGACTGCCAGCATGTTTGCCACACATACGTTGGTTGCTTACCCCATAGTGAGTAAATTAGGCGTAGCCAAAAATCAGGCGGTGGCAATTACGGTCGGAGGAACTATTTTAACCGATACTGCGGTTTTGATCATCCTCGCAGTAATTATGGGGAAAAGTCAGGGAACACTTGACCAGTCGTTTTGGATACGTTTGGGTGTTTCACTGGCGATTTTTTCTGCCATAATGTTCATACTGATCCCACGGATTGCAAAATGGTTTTTTAAGAAATTGGAAAGTGAAAAGCATGCCCATTATATATTTGTGTTATCGGTAGTTTTCTTTGCCGCTTTCCTTGCTGAAGTTGCCGGTGTGGAACCCATTATTGGAGCATTCATTGCAGGATTGGCGCTCAATCCGCTTATACCTCATTCGTCTGCATTAATGAACCGGATTGAATTTATCGGTAACTCATTGTTTATTCCTTTTTTCCTGATTTCTGTCGGGATGCTGGTAGATGTGAGTGTAATTCTAAGCGGCCCAATGGCGATAATAGTTGCCCTTGCCCTGAGTGTGGTAGCGATTTGTGGAAAATGGATCGCTGCTTTGTTTACACAATTGATTTTCAGGTATTCACAATCTCAAAGACAGCTGATATTTGGACTTAGCAGTGCACATGCGGCAGCGACACTTGCGGTAATTCTGGTTGGTTACCAGGCAAAAATCCTGGATGAAAATATATTGAACGGAACTGTAATCCTTATTCTGATTACCTGCGTGATTGCTTCGTTTGCAGCAGAAAAGGCAGCCAAAAGAATAGCACTGAGTGAAGAAAACATAATTTCGGTAGATGAAATGAAAAATCAGTCTGGGCATAATGAACAGATTCTTATTCCTGTTGCCAACTTGTCTTTGGTAGAAAATCTCCTGGATTTTGCATTAATCATCAAAGATAAGAATTCCACAAACCCGATCACTCTTCTTTCCGTTGTTCCGAACAATAATGAGGCCGAATCCAATATATTGAAATACAGGAAGGAGCTGGAAAAATTCATTCTTCAGGGTTCAGCATCTGAAACCAAAGTCAATACGATTGCCACTATTGATCACAATCCCGCGAGCGGAATTGTCCGGACATCCAAAGAAATTATGGCAGATACGGTGATTATAGGGTGGCCGCAAAAGACAGGATTCATTGATAAGATATTTGGTGAAAAAACAGATTCGATCATCAATAATGTAGACAGAAATTTATTTTTATGCCGTTTTGTAAGGCCTTTGATTGAGAAAAAAAGATTGATTTTTATTTGTCCCCCGTTTTCGGAAAAAGAAAGCGGTTTTGCCGCAGTTGTTCAGAAAGTGTTCAGAATTTCGCAGGAATACAGCATTCCTATAGTTCTGTATACAGAAGAAAAGACTCATGAAGCAATTCAGCATATTGTGAAATCACTGAAATTGACCGGGAAAATTACATTTAAAACATTCTCTTACTGGGAAGATTTTTTGGTCATTACCAAAGATTTGACACCCAATGACTTAATTGTATTTAACTCCTCAAGACGAGGCTCTGTTTCCTATTCGGCTTATTTGGAAAAGATTCCCTCGAAATTTGAACGCTACCTGAACCAAAACAGTCTGATAGTTGTTTATCCGCAGGAAAATGTCAGTGGAATTTCCATAGATGATTATGAAAACTTTACACCGGCACCAATCAGTAAAGGAATTGAGGCGATTGAACAGATAGGAAAAGGGCTTGGCAGTATATTTAAGAAAGAAAAAGAATAGATGTATTTATGAACCTTACAAATTTACATAACAAAGTCGCTTACATTACCGGTGGAACCAAAGGAATCGGGCTTGGAGTGGCAAAAATCCTGCTGGAGGCTGGAATGCGTGTTGCGATTAGCGGTAGGAATCTGACGGATGCTCAAACTGCTGCAAAATCTTTGGGAGATGAATCTCAGGTGATCGGAATTAAATCGGATGTTAAAAATTTTGAAGATGAGCAAAAGGCCGTTCAGCAAATTGTAAAACATTTCGGACAATTGGATGTGGTTTTAGCCAATGCCGGATTGGGGATTTTTTCTTCGGTAGATGAATTGTCACCTGAAGATTGGAATCAAATGATAGATACGAACCTGACGGGTGTTTTTCATACTTTGAAAGCATCGGTAGATGAATTGAAAAAATCGGAAGGATATTACATCACGCTGGCGAGCCTCGCCGGAACAAATTTCTTTGAAAACGGTGCCGGGTATAATGCTACGAAATTCGGTGTAGTCGGATTTACACAGGCAGCCATGCTGGATCTTAGAAAATATAATATCAAGGTTTCGACCATTATGCCGGGTTCGGTAGCTACGAATTTCAACAACCATATTCCAAGCGAAGCGGACAAATGGAAAATTCAGCCTGAAGATATAGGCGAACTGGTTTTGGATTTACTAAAAATGAATCCGCGTACTTTACCGAGCAAAATTGAAGTCCGTCCCACACGCCCGGATTTAAAATAATCAAATCCTGTCATAATTTCTCACGGCCAGCGTACCTACATATTTTCGTCCGTCGGTCAGTTCAATGATATACCAGTAAGAACCCGTGTTGACCGTTCTTCCTAAATATGTGCCGTCCCAGATTTCGGAATTAAGATTGCTCATCTTGTCAACAATTGCTTTTCCGTAACGGTCAAAAACCTGTATATGGACATTTTCGTAATGAAGAATCCCCCGGACAATCCAAGTATCATTATAACCATCATTATTGGGTGAAATAAAATTGGGGATTTCCAGGATACCGAATCCTTTTTTATCTGAAATACAATAGGTCGCATCTCTTATATATGCAATGTAATCCCCGGTCTGTAAATTGTAAAATTCATTTGAAGACTGCCAGAGCACACCATCCAGACTATATTCAAAAGGAGAATCACCAACAGCAATTACCGTAACAATTCCGCTGTCAGAAACAATGATTTCTGAAATATATGGCGGTTCTTTTACGGAAACTGTAAAGAATTCCTCATACTCACACCCGTTTTCATTTTCGACAGTGAGTGAATAAGAGCCAGGCGTTGTAATAACTACATCTGGTTGATCTAAAGGCTGGTCGAGGTCATTCCCCTGCAACCCGTTCCATTGATAAGAAGTGAAGCCGGCGCCGGCACTGCCTTCCCAAACTCCGTCAGGGCAGATTTCAATATCCCCTAAATCCACAAACGGGAGTGCCATTAAAATCAACTGGAAAGAAACCACTTCTGTGCAGCCGGAAGTTTCCACTCTTGCATAAACTGTTTGAGGCGATGAAGTATTTTCATAAAAAGGGCCAATTGGATTAAGCCCGAATTCGGCATCATAAATTGACTCATGAAAGCTAAGAATATTTATATTTTCATCATAAAGTCCTTCGATCCCGTTCAGGCTTTCACTCAGGTTAAAAGTCTCAACATTATCGCTGTTTAAATCACATAACCTAAGATCCTGAGCGGCTTTGACCTCCTGCAAATTGGTCGATAGTTCCAATTCTGAAACGGAAATACAACCCATCGCATTTTTTACGCGGATGTATAGTATCTGCGGATTAGAGGTATTAGCATAAATATTGGGCAAAGGGTTTTCTCCGGACAAAGCCTCATTTTCGCTTTCATGGTAAGTAATAGTATTCCCAATCTCTGTAGTAGCCTGGTTGTCTGCTTCGGAGAGTGTGAATAAGGCTAATCCATCGCCGTCAAAATCGCATTCAATCAAACTGGAATTTAAAGCTTCCGGCAGAGGATGAATTTGTATATCGCGGGTTACGGTTATATTTTCGTTCTCTGTTGTCACTTCAGCAGAGACCGTATATGTTCCTGCATTGGCGTAGGTATGGGTGGGATTTAAATCGGCTGAAGTAAGTCCATCTCCAAAATCCCAAAGCACAGCAAGGATTTCCGCATTTGAATTAATTGAAAATGAAACTTCATTTCCCAAACATGTTCCTGAATTAAGGATCTCTCCTTCAAATTCAATGGTAGCCCTGAAGAAAGAGGTGATGAACGGGGGTAACCCGAATGAAAGATGATGATATGGATTTTCAGTGTTGTTTACCTGGATTGCATGGTACTGGAAATTACTCGCCAGCCCCGGGCTGTCAGGTGAATGAATGACGGAAAGGAATGCTCCGAAATAAGTCTGGCCGGAATATTGGGTGGCGGAGTAATATATTTTTTTATCTAAGGCCAGCTGCAAAGCGCCTCTTGCCTGAAAAGTCTGTCCATAGTTTGTAAACTGGTCAAATATGACAGTTGCGGAGCCTAAAATATCCGCAGCATTCAAATCGTACTGCACCACTTCACCTCTTATCCATTCAAAAGCATTACTTGTAGGATATGGATAGTGATAGTCATATTCAAAATAAAGATACTTTGATTCATAGGAAAACTCCACACCATAGGGACTTCCGGTGGTAGACAAAACCACTTCGTTAGAAATCATTCCCGTTGTGTCATCAAAATCATACAATGCGGCATAACCGTTATAAGTGTTTGCGAAATTTCCATTTGTATAGTAAAATTCGTTTTGTTTAATTTCATCAGGGATATCTTCCAACGGAAGATTGCTTAAATGCGCGACAGCAATTTTCTTTCCGTTTGGAGATAATTTTATATAACCTCTTGAATTAACAGGATAAACCTGCGGGTCAAGGTATGGCCCGATCTGGCTGATGACAGGAACAGGATTTATCCCCGTTTCAGTTACAAGGTATGCATAGAACTTATCTTCAAAATGAGTAATTACCCAAAAATCTTCATTATTGGCATGGGCAACGGCCGTAACTTTTTCAGAAGTAAGCGGCATCAATTCATTTTCAACATTATTGTAAGGCAGCACCTCTCCCAAGCCACCATCGAGCGTCATATCTACAATATAATAATGAAATCCCGTATTGGTAGTTCCAAATTCAGGGTTAGCAAGATCATCGGCTCCTACAGTAAAAATATAATAGAGATTTTCATTCTCCGGCGCAGGAACTATAATAGCAGACTGAGTGCTGGAAGGATTTCCAAGCAGACCATCTCCGTTTGGCATTACATTATGAGCTCTGTTATAGACCAAAGTTCCGTCGGTGTAAAACAATAAGTTTCCGTCCGGGTCAGAAATGGAAGCACAGCCTTCACCGGTGCTAAGCGCTCCGTCAAAGACAACTTCAGGTGAGCCAGAAGTGAAGTCGAGACCTGCATATACGCCAAAATACCAGTGTGCCGACTCTAACTGTGCCCAGCTCATTTGAAAAATCATCAGAAAAACTATAGAATAGATATTTTTCACAGGCTTGTTTTAGCGAAAAGAAAATTTCTTATTGCTAAGTTAGAATAAATTACATTAAAATTTATAAATAATTCAACATACATTACCTTTGCCGAAAATAATCTAAAATGTTAATTGTATCTGCTATTCAGGAAAATAAGGGCAAAGTCATAGAAGGACTCAGGAAAAGGAATTTTAAACATCTGGAATTGATTGATGAAGTAATCCATGTCGATGAGCTTCGACGTAAAACCCAATTTGAACTGGATAATCTTTTAGCAGAATCAAATAAGCTGTCGAAAGAGATCGGGCAGTTATTTCAACAGGGAAGAGCCGAGGAAGCCAATCTCTTGAAAGAAAAGACAGCTGAGCAAAAAACGCAGGTCAAAGAATTACAGGATCTGCTTTCTGAATATGAAGAATCGTTAAAACATATTTTGTATCAGATTCCCAATATTCCGCACGAAAGCGTTGTGCCCGGAGTAAGTGCGGAAGACAATGAAATTGTATTTACAAATGGAGAAGCTGCCCCGAAATCTACTGCTCTTCCTCACTGGGAATTAGCAAAAAAACTTAATCTGATTGATTTTGAGCTGGGCGTAAAAATCACGGGTGCGGGATTTCCGGTTTATATTGGAAAAGGCGCAAGACTGCAGCGAGCTTTGATCCAATATTTTTTAGATAAAAATACTGAAGCAGGTTACACGGAAATCATTCCGCCTTTTGTAGTAAATGAAGCATCGGGTTATGGGACAGGCCAGCTGCCTGATAAAGAAGGCCAAATGTATTTTGTAAATGAAGACAAATTGTACCTGATCCCAACTTCTGAAGTTCCGGTGACCAATATTTACCGTGATGAGCTACTGAATGAATCCCAGCTGCCAGTTAAAATGACGGCCTATTCACCGTGTTTTCGTCGTGAAGCCGGAAGCTATGGAAAGGACGTGCGTGGGCTGAATCGTTTACACCAGTTCGAAAAAGTGGAGATCGTGCGTATTGAAAAGCCGGAAAACTCTTATGCCGCTTTGGACGAGATGGTCAATCATGTAAAAGGATTACTGGAAGATTTGGAGCTGCCTTACCGTATTTTGCGCTTGTGTGGTGGCGATACCGGATTTGCGTCTGCTCTGACTTATGATTTCGAAGTGTTCTCTGCCGCACAGGAAAAATGGCTCGAAGTAAGTTCCGTTTCCAATTTTGAAACTTTTCAGTCCAACCGATTAAAGCTTCGCTATAAAGCCGATGGTAAAAATGAATTCTGCCATACGCTAAACGGAAGCGCCCTGGCGTTGCCGAGGATTATGGCGTGCATTTTGGAGAATCATCAGCAGATAGACGGAACTATAAAAATTCCTGAAAAAATCAGAAGCTACACAGGATTTGACACAATTTAAAAAAGGAAAGCCGGGATCTTATTAAATGCTCCCGGCTTCTCTCTGTTATTCTGATTAATAATACTATCTTAAAGCTTGATTATTTTCAATAATAGGCTTGGCTAATTCCATCATTTGATCACGTGTCATTAGGGAATTGATTTGTTCCATGTGCCGCATATGGTGTACATCAGAGCCGATGAAATCGATCATATTATTTCTGATTAGCCACACTGCAGATTCATGAATATCTTTCCCGTAATAATTTGTCAGGGAGATCATATTGACTTGAAATAGGCAGCCTGCATTTTTAAGCTGTTCATAAACCGACAATTCTTTATGAAATGATTTATAGCGTTCCGGGTGAGCGAGAATCGGTATAAAACCTTTCACCTGAATTTCAGCGATGGTCTCAAAAAGATTGGACGGGGGTGCCAGATAAGACATCTCAACTAAAATATTATTTTTATGGATCGGCAACAAATCACTTTTCTGCAAAAGCAGCTGGAAATTTTCATCCATCATATATTCAGCTGCTACCCGTATTTCAATATCACTTAAAGAAGACGTTTGCTTGACGATAGCTTTCAATTCATTATAAGTTGAAAGAATTTTTTCGGTAGAATTCATCCAGACACCTTCAATCACGTGCGGTGTGCATACGAAGTTTTTAACGCCCAACTTACGCATATTGGTCAATAACTGGATTGAATCTTCTACCGTCTTGGCGCCATCATCTATACCAGGAAGAATGTGAGAGTGAATGTCTACATAATCAGCTGAGAATAAGCTTTGAGCAAGAGATGAAACTTTCTTTTTTGGTTTAAATAAGTCAATTATCATTATTCTATAGTTAGGATTGAAGCTAAAATACAAATAACGAACCAAACTCACATAAGGTTCTGTATAATATGACAAGAATCTGGGAAAAAGTCACAGGATAGTAAAAATTTTAACAAAACAAATCGGAATGAAACCAAATGATTCCCTCTGCCCTTAACAGTGAAAGAATGCATTTATAAATTAATTTTAATTGACAGGAGAAAACAGGAAGAATCAAGTAAGAATTAAAAAAGGAGACCTTTTTCAAAAGTCTCCTACTCTGTAGCGGGAACAGGACTCGAACCTGTGACCTTCGGGTTATGAGCCCGACGAGCTACCTACTGCTCCATCCCGCGATTTGGACTGCAAAGGTACAATGAATATTTCAATTCACAAAATAAAATCAAACTTTAACAGGCGGATGAGCTTCTATGAATTCTACGGCCAGTTCATGGTCGTCCGTCAGGTAAAGAAGTTCCTTATAAGGCATCCCAACTGCTAACTGATGTAAAACCGAATACAAGGCGGTATCTTCAACATATCTTTTTTTACCGAGAAAAACCATGGGACTGTAATAACCGAAAGTCCCGTAATGATTCTGTGCTGCTTCCTGGAAGATCTCCTGTGTAGTTCCTGCACTGCCTGGTGCATAAATGACTCCGTAGAGGCAGATTGCAAGCAAAGTATCTTCTCTTATGCTGTTAGAAAAATATTTGGCAATTTGCGAAGCAAATAAATTACTCGGCTCATGCCCGTAAAACCAGGTAGGGATAGCGAGGTTTTCCATTCCATGCGGATATCTTTCCAAAACCTTTTGTGCCTGCTCAAAATAATTCACTGCAAAATAATCCCTTAAATGATCATCTTCAAACTTCAGGTCCGACATGATTCCAATGGCTTCAACCAATTCCTCGTCTTTACGGGCTCCGAAATAAGCCCCCAGATTGGCCGCCTCCATCACACCAGGGCCGCCTCCGGTTGCTATAAAATATCCTTTCTCGGTCAGCCGCTTGGCTGCCAGTGCAACTTTTACATAATATTCTGAACCACGCGGGGTTGCATGACCGCCCATAAAACCAATAATTTTCTTTTTGGTCATGCCGAACTCATCATATTCAATAATATTTCGCAATGCAACATCTATGGCATAATCATGGATTCGCTGTGCCATTGCCTCATCCATAGGTGGATTGTATTTGCTTCTGATGAAATGATTGTAAATCCTAAGGTCAGAAGTGTTTCGGATATTATTATCTTCCGTTTCCATTAACTCCTGCCAGGTATACAGGGCTGTCCTGTGCGGATTATAGGGTAGTTTGGCAAATTTTGGATATACTATGGCCCCATTGCTGATGAGATGGATGGCATCGTCCTTTTTGAATTCGCACCCCAGGAAAGTAGCACCACTGGTATTCAGCTTTTCCCAGTTGATATTTTCATTGACGAAATTCAGATTCTGAATTACTCTTCCCTTTAAATCAGGTGTGTGGGAAATAATTTCATTCCATTCATATTTTGTACGGATTAAATTGGTAAATTTCTTCAATGACATAGGTCAATTCTTTTGGGCAAGTTACTAAAGTTTCATTTGAAAATTAAAAATGGAATTATTTAGAAAGATTCATCACTTCGCAATATCATGCCAGGCTTCGGCTCCTGTGCAAAATCGAGGCAATCGACGCATTCGGTACCTCATAAAAATTTTTTCCGTTTAAACCATGAATAAATGATAATTATGATTGTCAGCATCACTCCCAAAACAATAAAATATCCCCATTTGTAATTGAGTTCGGGCATATAGTGAAAGTTCATCCCATAAATCCCGGCGATAAAGGTCAATGGTAAGAAGAATGCCGAAAAAACTGTAAGGATCTTCATAATTTCATTGGCCCGCATATCGGACATGGAAAGTGTCAGCGTAAAAAGGTTGTGCAGGTCATCCGTATTTTGGTTGTGTAAATGAAGCAGTTTGGCATTGTGGTCCTGCAGGTCTTTGAAAGATGAAACGCTTTTTACATAAGATTTGTATTCGTTCAATACATCACGCATCAAAACCAGTATTTTGGAACAGGTAGATGACTCCCGCTTGAGTTTATATAATTTTTTCAAATCGATTTTTGAGTTCTGGCGTGTAAAAAGCGCATTTTCATATACATCAATTTCCTGCGAAATTTCTATGGCGGGTTGCGAATAAGTATTTAAAGTTTTCTTAAAAATCTTATAGAACAGTTGTTTGGGGATCAGCTTATCTTTATTTTTATCTTTTTCCAGTTCATTTTTAATTTCATCCCAAAAAGGAACAGCTTTCTGGTGGATAGTAATGACAAAACTGTCTCCCAAAAATATCCCGATTTTATGGCTGAACTCCCTTATGATGTTTGCATAGCTTCTTGTTTCCTTCCCGTAAAACCGTATTAATACAAAATCAAAATCATCCTGATGTTCGAATTTGGGCAAGTGTCCTGGTTCCATCGCATCCTGAACGGTAAATGAACTCAGTGAAAATCTGTTCAGATATTCAGAAACAACAGCTTCATTGGGATTTTCCAGATTGTACCACGTGAAATGTTCGTTTTGAAAGAAAATATTTTCCATTTTTTGTGAATTCAATTCGAAGTTACTGATTTTTCAAATCTTTCTACTTTTTACTTTTTACTTTCTACTCTGTTAAAGTTATCTTTGCAGTCCAATTTTAAAATAATGAACGGACTTATTCAGGAATTACAGTGGCGCGGATTGATCCACACCATCATGCCCGGAACAGAAGAGCAGCTGGAAAAAGAAATGACGACAGGTTATTGTGGTTTCGACCCGACTGCAGATTCGCTTCACGTTGGAAGCCTTGTACCCATTATTTTATTGATGCACATGCAAAGACATGGACATAAACCGATTGCGCTTGTTGGCGGTGCGACCGGAATGATTGGCGACCCGACCGGGAAGTCGACGGAACGTAATTTGCTGGATGAAGCTACTTTAGATAAATTTATCAAAGGAATTCACGCACAGCTGGAAAGATTTCTGGATTTTGATGAAGGCAAGCCAAATGCAGCGGTAATGGTTAATAATTACGACTGGATGAAAAACTTTTCATTCATTGATTTTGCCCGGAACATTGGGAAACATATTACCGTAAATTATATGATGGCAAAAGATTCCGTTAAAACAAGGCTGAGCTCCGAGTCGTCTGTAGGAATGTCTTTTACTGAGTTTACCTATCAGCTGATTCAGGGTTATGACTTTCTGCATTTGTACAAAACAATGGGTGCGAAATTACAATTTGGCGGTTCCGACCAATGGGGAAATATCACAACCGGAACAGAACTAATCAGAAGAATAGAACAAGGAGAAGGGTTTGCATTTACCTGTCCGTTGACCACAAAATCAGACGGAACGAAGTTCGGGAAAAGTGAAGGAGGTGAGAATATATGGTTGGACTCAAACCGGACTTCTCCTTATAAATTTTATCAGTTTTGGTTGAATCAGTCCGATGAAGATTCAGAAAAATACATCAAAATTTATACGTTCCTGGGGCAGGATGAAATCAATGAATTGATTAAGAAACATAAAACCGAACCGCATTTGCGCCAGCTTCAAAAGAAACTGGCCGAAGAGATTACAATCCTGGTTCACGGAAAAGAAGAGCTGGAAAATGCCGTCAAAGCGTCAGAAGTCTTGTTCGGAAAATCCACGACAGAAGATTTGAAATCATTGAATTCAAGCACATTTCTGTCCGTTTTTGAAGGTGTTCCGCAGGCGATTATTTCTAGAGATGAATTAAAATCAGGATTAAATATAGTGGACGCATTGTCTGAAAAGTCAGGATTTTTAAGTTCCAAAAGCGAGGCGCGCCGTGAGCTTAAAGCCAATGCGATTTCAGTCAATAAAGAAAAAGCAGCAGAAGATTTTTTATTGACCGCAAACAACCTGATTTCAGATAAGTATATTTTACTTCAAAAAGGAAAAAAGAATTATTTCATTCTGATTGCCGAGTAATTATAAATTTCAATAAGATTTTCAAAACCTCTTAAATCCCTTGATTCTTAAGAGGTTTTTTTGATGCAAAAGGATATAAATTGTCTGTGAATGATTAATTTTATAAAAAATTAACACATGAAAAAAATTCTATTTTTAGGAGTGATGTCTGTTTTTGTCAATTCGAGCCATGCACAGACTTCCTATACGATTTATGATGATGTCATCTTTTACGATGGTTATGCCGCAACCGTAGATGAGCCGGTTCCTGCCGGCGTTGTGAGAATAAATAACGCGCGTTATACGACCAAGCTGTCGGATGAAATGGTGACAAACCTCTCGGAGGGTTCTTTGTCGATGGATATTACCATCGGTGCTTTGTGTGATAACTACGATCGGTTGGGCGAAGTTTTTTTAGCATTTGTTCCACAAGGCGCGACGGAATACAATTCAGATGATGTACAAAGAATTGAAATCGCGAGGATCATCACACCGTTTATGAACAAAAATATTAATCCTACGGACGTCCCATATCATTTTACACTGGATAATATTTCCGAAATTTTTAAAGATCCCGTGCTGAATGCGCAATATGATTTCTGGCTGGAATTTGAAGTATTCGGTGTTCCGTATGCCGCCCAAACTCAGGTTGCAGGGTGTGCCGGAAGAATTGATGTTTTTACGGGCACAATCGCTTTTAATGTTGACGAAGGAACGGAAACTTATACAGATGATAATTTCGTTTTGCCTTTGGCAGATTATGAAACTTTAAATAATTATAACGCGACAGATGTCCCCGGCGAAACAACAAAGATCATCAATTTCACTTTGGATGCACCTGTTGATGATGCTGTTTTGTATCTGATCTCATCTAACCACGGAGCCAATTCGGGGGGTGAAGAATATAACAGAAGATGGCATTATGTCTATCTGGATAATGAATTGATTTATGAATACATGCCCGGCGGGAAATCTTGTGAACCCTATCGGCAGTTTAATACACAGGGAAACGGAATTTATGGTGCGACAGCACAACCTGTGCGTTCGTGGTTATCTTTCAATAACTGGTGCCCCGGGGACAAAATTCCTAATAGGGAAGTTATTTTAGGAAACCTGACGGTCGGAAATCATACATTAAAGTTTGATGTTCCTGATGCGGTTTTTGCCAATAACGAAGGTTATTTCCCGATTTCTATGTATATACAGAATCGTAAAAGCGGACAGGTATTTTGTCCTGAACCGACCGGGTTGACTATTACCGAACAAATATCCAATACACTTACGCTTGACTGGAATGAGAACGGAAATGCTTCCGAATGGGAAGTAATGTACGGAAGGACTGGCTATTATAATCAGGAAGAGCATATTGAAGATATGGACGGAGAACCTGGTTTAGAACTTACAGATTTAACCTTCTATTATTTTTATGATGTCTATGTGCGCTCCATTTGCGACGATGATTTTTCAAGTGTGTGGATAGGTCCCGTGAAAAGCGCGAGGATTCTTTCTACTGAAGAGAATGAACTGTCAGATGTTAAAATTTATCCAAATCCTGTAAAAGATGTCTTGCAGATTAGATCTGAAAGACCATTTGAAAGCGTCGAATTGTTCAGCATGGATGGCAAAAGATTGTTATCGGGAAAATCTTCCCAGCTGAATGTTTCTAAACTTCCGGTAGGGAGTTATGTGGTTTTTGTGAAATTAAAAGATGGAAAAATTATAATCCAAAAGATTTTGAAGCAATAATTAAATAAAAGCAGACGAAAAAATGCCTGCAGAAATTTATTCTGCAGGCATTTTTTATAAACAAATTTGATTTTATTTAAACCCTTTATCCTCCAAAATAGCATTTACGCTCGGATCTTTTCCTCTGAAGGCCTTGTAAGCTTTTTTGTATTCAAGCGTATTTCCCCTTGAAAGAATCATATCGCGGTAACGCTGCCCGTTTTCACGCTTCAGCCCACCGTTCTCGTCGAACCATTTTCCTGTGTCGAGTGCAAGCATTTCTGTCCATAGATAAGCATAATATCCGGCGGCATACCCACCTCCGAAAATATGATTGAAATAAGATGAACGGTATCTCGGCGGAACGATGTCCATCCAAAGCTTATCTGCAGTCAAAGACTCTTTTTCGAATTTATTTACATCAAAATTGGCATCTGTTTTATCAAGTGTATGGAAGTTGAAATCCAGATCGGCGGCGGCAATGGTTTCACCGTAAGCAAATCCCTGGTTGAAGGTGGAAGCGCGTTTGATTTTGTCAATCAATGCTTGAGGGATCTGTTCACCAGTTTTATAATGAAGTGCGTAATTTTTCAGAACTTCCGGATACAAAGCCCAGTGTTCATTGGCTTGTGACGGGTATTCCACAAAGTCTCTTGCAACAGAAGTTCCTGAAATGGACGGATATTTCTGGTCGGCAAAGAAACCGTGCAGGGCATGCCCGAATTCGTGGAACATCGTGGTTACATCATCATAGCTGATCAGAGCCGCTTCACCTTCGGCAGGTTTTGTGAAATTGCATACGTTGAAAATGACAGGTTTTTTGTTTAGCAAATGGGATTGGGTAACAAAATTGCTCATCCATGCTCCCCCTTGTTTACTCGGTCTTGCGAAATAATCTCCGTAAAATAATCCGAGCGGAGTTCCGTCTTCTTCAAAAAGCTCGTAAACCAAAACATCAGGATGATAGGTCGGAATATCCGTTCTTTGTTTGAAAGTGATGCCGTATAATTTGTTTGCGGCAAAGAAAACGCCTTTTTCCAAAACGGTTTTCAATTCGAAGTAAGGTTTGATCTGGCTTTCGTCCAAGTCATATTTTGCTTTGCGGACCTTTTCCGAGTAATAAGTCCAGTCCCAGGGCTTCAACTCAAAATCACCGCCTTCGGATTTTATCATTTTCTGTAATTCTTCCGCTTCTTTATTGGCAGCTTCAACAGTTGCAGGTACCAGCTGTGCAAAGAAATTGTCAACAGTTTCGGTCGTTTTTACCATAGTGTCCTGTAAATTCCACGCAGCATAATTAGGATAACCCAACAGTTTCGCCTTTTCGATGCGTAAATTCACGATATCTTTGATGACGGACAGGGTGGAATAAGCTCCTTCTTCCGTCCGGTTCCAGCTTTTATTAAATAATTCTTCACGTACGTCACGATTATTCAAAGATTGCATTAAAGGTTGCTGTGTGGTATTCTGAATGGCAATCTTCCATTCTTTTTTGCCGTCCACCTGCATAGATTTGACTTCGCTTTCACTAAGTCCTGAAAGTTTGGCGGAATCATTTAAGATCAGTGCTGAAGCATTATTGGCATCCAAAAGTGTCTGGCTGAACTTATTGGTCAGTGACGCCAGCTTGGAATTGATTTCTTTCAGCTTATTTTTATCGGCTTCCGATAAGTTTGCCCCGGCCTTGATGAAATTCTGATAAGTTACTTCCAAAAGCTTCAGATCTTCACCTTGCAGCCCGGACTTTTCACGGGCATCGTAAAGTGTTTTGATTCGCTGAAACAATTTGTCATTCAATAGAATATTGTCGCTATGCTCTGAATATTTTGGCGACATTTCAGCTTCAAGCTCTTTTAATCTGTCATTAGTATTAGCGCCGGTAAGTGCGAAAAAAACATTTCCGACACGGTCAAGCAGTTCGTGTGCTTTTTCCATTTCGACCAATGTGTTTTCAAAAGTCGGAGCTTCGGGATTACTGGCAATTTTGTCAATGGCTTCGTCTTCTACCTGGAAAGCGTATTCCAAAGCAGGTTTAAAGTGTTCATCTTTAATTTTGGTAAAATCAGGAGCCGAATAAGGTAACGTGCTTTCCTGTACAAGGGGATTGTCTTTCATTTCTTCTGCAGTGTAATGTTTTGCTGATGAGCTCTCTTCTTTTTTACAATTGAAGAACATAAACACCACCAACGACATGATTGTAATGTATTTAAGTTTCATTTTTGATTTTTTATATAGGTCGAATTTAAAAAGATTTTGTTACGAACTAAAACTCTTAATAAAAAACCTCGAAATTTCAGTAAATTTCGAGGGCCGATAATATTATTCTGGCTGATTGAACTAACCAATATTTACTCCGTTCGCTGTCTTTTCTTCCGGCACTAAGAACGTAAGTTTTCCGTCTTCTTTATCGGTTAGCAGCAGCATTCCCTGGCTTTCGATGCCTCGGATTTTTCTCGGAGCCAGGTTTACCAGAACCGTAACCTGTTTTCCTACAATCTCTTCCGGCATGAAGCTTTCCGCGATTCCTGAAACGATGGTTCGTATGTCAATTCCGGTATCGACCTTCAGTTTCAGGAGTTTATCTGCTTTTTCCACTTTTTCCGCTTCCAGAATGGTTCCTACACGCATATCGATTTTAGTGAAATCGTCAAATTCTATGGTTTCCCTTTGTGGCTCAGCATTTGGATTGGTCATTTTGTTTTGGGTTTTACTATTTTGTAATTTTTGGATTTGCGTATTGATAGTTTCGTCTTCGATCTTAGCAAAAATCAATTCGGACGGACTCAACTGATGCCCGCTTGGAATAATTTCACTTGCAGCTTCCAGTTCATTCCAGCCCAAAGGAGAAATATTGAGCATTTTGAACAGTTTTTCCGAAGTAAACGGCATAAACGGTTCACATAATTGAGCAAGCATTCCGGCGATCTGCACCGCTGCATACATAATTCCTTTTACTTCTTCCGGATTATCCTGTTTTTTCCACGGTTCCTGGCTTTGAAGGAATTGGTTTCCCAGTCGTGCCAGATTCATATACTCCATCAATGCATTCCGATATTCGAATTTGTTTAAATGCGCACCGATTTTTTTGGCGGATTCTTTTAATTGCCCTAATTCTTCAAATTCAATGGTTTTTTCAGGAATAATCCCATCATAGTATTTGTGCGTCAGCACCATTACACGGTTGATGAAATTTCCTAAAATTCCCACCAGTTCTGAATTGTTTTTGGTTTGGAAATCTTTCCAGGTAAAATTATTGTCTTTGTTTTCCGGCAAATTTGCCGTCAGGACATAACGCAGGACATCTTCCTGCCCGGGGAATTCATTCAGGTATTCATTTCCCCAAACCGCCCAGTTGCGTGAAGTTGAAATTTTATCGTCCTCCAGGTTCATAAATTCGTTGGCAGGAACATTTTCAGGCAAAATGTAATCGCCGTGCGCTTTCAGCATTGCCGGGAAAATGACGCAGTGAAAAACAATATTATCCTTCCCGATAAAATGAATAAGTTTCGTATCAGGATTTTGCCAGTAATCTTTCCAGTTTTTGCCATTGGCTTCCGCCCATTCAATAGTGGATGTGATATAACCGATCGGCGCATCAAACCAAACGTACAGGACTTTCCCTTCGGCATCGGCAAGCGGGACTTTCACACCCCAGTTCAGGTCACGCGTCATTGCGCGCGGTTTTAATCCGTCGTCAATCCACGATTTTACCTGTCCGTAAACATTGGTTTTCCAGTCATTTTTATGGCCTTTAAGGATCCATTCTTTCAGGAAATTCTCGTATTCGTTCAATGGCAGATACCAGTTTTTGGTTTCTTTCAGCACAGGTGTATTCCCACTCAAAGCTGACTTCGGGTTAATTAATTCCGCCGGACTTAAAGTAGAGCCGCAGCTTTCGCATTGATCGCCATATGCATTTGGGTTGTGGCAGCGTGGGCATTCCCCTACAATGTAACGGTCAGCAAGGAATTCTTTTGCCTCTTCATCGTAAAATTGTTCTGAAATTTCTTCGATAAATTTTCCGTTATTGTACAAATTCAGAAAGAAATCGGAGGAAACTTCGTGGTGTTTCGGATTGGAAGTTCTTGAATAATGGTCAAATGAAACGCCGAAACGATACAAAGTATCTTTGATCAGCTCGTGGTATTTGTCCACGATCGCTTGCGGCGTCGTGTTTTCTTTTTTTGCACGGATAGTAATCGGGATTCCGTGCTCGTCCGAACCACCGATGAACGCTACGTCCATTCCTTTCCGGCGAAGATATCTCGCGTAAATATCGGCCGGAATGTAAACGCCCGCCAAATGCCCGATGTGGATGGGCCCATTGGCATAAGGAAGCGCCGCTGTTAAAGTATAACGATTCGGATTGTTCATTTTGAATTCAATTTTGGATTGCAAAGATAATTCAGTAGAAAGGAAAAAGTATAAAGTAACGAGGTAAAAAGTAAAATTGAGATATGACGTTAGTATATTTTATTTTTTTCCATAAAGCAGCAGGCGCTTGAAAGCATAGATGGCAGGGAATTTTTTGAACGTTTTCTCAATCCGGTTCTTGTATTCCGAAATGAAAATTTTTTGTCTGCTTTCAGACAATCTTTCTAAATAAGGAATCAGCGCAGAGCCGGAAATGAAATCAAATAATTTTTCCGGATCATCAGCGATAATCGGATAGACCTTTTGGACAATTTGGATTTGTTTTAGTCCACCATCGAACATAATTTGTGCATATTCATCGATGCTTAACGTTGAGGGCTCCCTTCTCCAGCCTTGTAAAAAATCAACAAAGGGCTTTTCCTGTACAAGGTCAATTAATATCTTGTTGAGCAGGTTTTCTTTTTGCATCGGCATTTGCACAGCAAATTGCCCGTTGTCATTTACAAGCGAGATCAATCGGGGGAATAATTGTTTATGATGATCGGACCATTGCAAAGCAGCATTGCTGAAGATCAAGTCCCATTTTTGTTTGGTACGGACAAATTCTTCTACAGTTCCATTCTGAAAATGTAAGTTCTTTCTTGTGAATTCTTTGCTTTTGGCAAGCATTTCAGGTGATGGGTCAATTCCTGAAAATTCAGCATTTTCGAATCTTTTCGCCAAAATCCCGGTTTGTTCTCCGGTCCCACACCCGATATCAATTCCGTTTTTAATCCCTTCTTCCGAAATCATTTCCATCAAATCAAAAAAAGGCTGGTAACGAATGTTTTTAAACTGATTGTATTTTTCCGGATCCCAAGGCATAATTTGTTTTTTAATTTATTTCGAGACTTTAAACAACAGCATACGTTTTCTGTCCACATGGTTTTTTGTTCCGGGTTTTTCTTCGTTATCGTCAAACTTTTCAATGAATTCAGCCGTAAATCCCAATTTTTCCAATTGACCAATAATAGATTCCTTCGAGTCGTTGTCCGAAGAAATCATATAAAAGTTCTTTTCTTTCGGAAAGGTCTCTGGTTTTCCAGGATAAATTTCAGGAATGACTTCTCCATATTTGAACCATAATTCAGGAGAATAAGCATCAAAACCGTATAGTTTCAACCCCGAATTTCTAATCATTTCTTTTTGGGTTAAAAGCGAATGAAAATTTGGATTGCCGTTAAACATTTTGTCGATCACCGGAATGCCCAACAACATAGCTGATGCTACAAAAGCAATTGTTCCCAGAAAAGCATTTTTTATATTGAAACCTTTGAAAATTTCTTTGAACAGATAAGCCCCGATTAAAATTCCGGCAAGGGAAAATAAAATCGGATAGATATCAATTTCGACCTTTAGAATCAGAAATAAAATGACCGGAACGAGCATTCCGACCAATCCCACCAATCCGAATGAGAATCTGACCAAATATTTTTCCCAATTTTTCCAGTTTTTATTTTGCATCAAATAATGAATATAAAATCCGGTGGTCGCTGCCAACGGAATCATCAGCGGAAATAAATACCGTTCTTTTTTGGACGGAATCAGGGAAAGTAACACAAAACAAATCACCGTCCACCAGAAGAAAAATTTATAGGATTTGGGAAATTCCACTTTCTTTTTAATGTATGGTAATGCCAGTGAAACCAAGGCGAAAATTGCCCAAACACCCATTTGAATAGGAAAACTGAAATAACGGCTAAACGGCTTTACCTCACGGTTGGTTCTGGCCGCGGATTCTGTTTCCAAAGTTTGAATTAATGTCTGTTTGTCAAAAATATAAATATACCCGTACCATGAAAAACCGATTAAAACAGTGACAATTCCCATCCATATCCAGCCTGTCCATTTTATTTTTGGGAATCCGTACGCGATCCAATACCCAAAAAAGAACGGCGCGCCAATGACGTAAAATCCGGTCGGCCCTTTGCTCAAAATGGAGAATCCGAGAAACAATCCCGCCAAAGTGAAATTCAGGAAATTATTTTTTTCCGCCCTGAAAGTCTGGTAGAGGAAATATACACCCATTAGGGTAAAACTATAACAGAAAATGTCCCATGTAGCACGTTTTCCGACGAAGAGAACCAAAAATGAAGTTGTCAGAATTAATCCTGAGATGAGTGAAAGTTGTTTGTCTTTTGTTTCTTTTTCGAGGAATTTGTAGAAAAATAAAATGAGAATCACACAAGACAATGCCGCTGGAAACCGCAGAGCCCAAACCGATTGTATTCCAAAAATTTCAGCCATTCCGGCACTCAGCCATGTAGGAAGCGGCGGTTTCTGGTAGCGGGGTTCACCGTTCAGAGTAGTGAAAATCCAGTTGCCATCGTCCACCATTTCGCGTGCCGTAACAAAGTTCCGGGCTTCCATGATATCGACAAAAAGATGATTCAGATGAAGCAGAAATAAGGCTAAACAGAGAAACAGTAGCAGATTGTAGTTAATTTTCATAAGTGAATTAAACCTCAAATATAATCATTCGCCATTTTGAATTTATTGTAATTTTAGAAAATGAATGAAGAAGTAGAAAAAACGATTTCAGATTTGCTGAATGGCTTTTATGGGACTTTGGGTGGAATTGTAATTGTATTGATTTTATATTTAATTTTTAAGACTTTTATTGGAAGGAGGAAAGATTATTGATAATTGCTTACTATCAAATTACTTACAGTAAAATAGACTACCTTTGCCAGAAAAATTGGGCTCATAAGAGTTACCCATTAATAATTTAATTATTAAACATTTTTTATGGCAAACATAGTAGCAATCGTAGGCCGGCCAAACGTCGGGAAATCCACTTTATTTAACCGCCTGGTTCAGAAACGCCAGGCCATTGTAGATGATGTTTCGGGCGTAACGCGTGACCGTCACTACGGAAAAAGTGACTGGAGCGGACAGGAGTTTACCGTTATTGATACCGGCGGATACATCGTTGGGTCGGACGATACATTTGAAACCGAAATCCGCAAACAAGTTGAATTAGCCATTGATGAAGCCAACGTAATTCTGTTTATGGTGGACAACCAGGTTGGTTTGACCGATATGGACAAAGAAGTTGCACAATTACTTCGAAAAAGTAAAAAACCAGTTTTGCTGGTGGTCAATAAAGTGGATACCAACAAGAACCTGGATGATTCCTACGAATTCTACAATTTAGGCATGGAAAAGTTTTTCACGATTTCTTCCCAAAGCGGTAGTGGAACGGGTGAATTGCTCGATGAAGTGGTTACCCATTTTGATGAAACCGACCACAAAGATCCGTTTGAAGGTTTGCCAAGGGTGGCAATTGTGGGGCGTCCAAATGCCGGAAAGTCAACACTCACCAATGCTTTACTGGGTGAAGAACGAAATATCGTGACCGATATTGCCGGAACCACGCGGGATTCCATCGAAACGCTTTATAATAAATTCGGGCACGAATTTGTGCTGATCGACACCGCCGGAATGCGAAAAAAAGGAAAAGTAAGCGAAGACCTGGAGTTCTATTCTGTCATGCGTGCTGTTCGGGCAGTGGAAGAATGTGATGTCTGTGTGTTGATGATTGACGCCACGCGTGGAATTGAAGCACAGGATCTGAATATTTTATTTTTGGCTGAACGAAACCGAAAAGGTGTAGTGATTCTGGTGAACAAATGGGATTTGGTTGAAAAGGAAACAAATACAATAAAAGAGTACGAAGCGGAAATCCGCAAGAAAATTGCTCCGTTCAATGACGTCCCGATCCTATTTATTTCGGCATTGACCAAACAGCGTGTTCATAAAACGATTGAAACTGTTATGCAGGTAAACGAAAACCGAAACCAACGCATCAAAACCAGCAAGCTCAATGAGCTGATGCTGCCGATCATCGAAATTACGCCGCCGCCGGCCATTAAAGGAAAATACATCAAAATCAAATACGTGACACAATTGCCAACGCGCACACCTCAGTTTGCTTTTTTTGCCAATCTGCCGCAATATGTAAAAGAACCCTACAAACGTTTTATTGAAAATCAGCTGCGGAAGAATTTTGATTTTACGGGTGTTCCGATTGAAATTTATTTCCGGCAGAAGTAATCCGATCTGAAGATGAGGTAATATAAAATTTGAAGTGTGAAATATTCCAATCTTCCGGGTTCGGACTTGGTTATCGAACGTTTAGCTATAAATATTGGATTTCTCCGAAATCATTTTTGAAACATCATTATTTTCATTCCGGAGGAATCATATAAATAAAAGCTAACGTTGAACTTCGAGTTTCGACAAACGGTTAATAGCCCTTCACATTCTGTAAAATAACTTTGTCTTTTTCTTGCGGAGATAATTTTGAATTATACCCGGGCAGGGCCGATTCCCAGTCACCATAATCGGAATTGGGTAAAACAATGAATTTCGAGCCGAATTCTTTTGACAATTCATACGTTATTTGATTTCTTTCGAATTGGGATTTATGGTAAAATACTTCCGAAAAATCAGATAAATTATCACCCAGATACATAAAAACCTGGTATTTTTTCATCACTTCTCTTCGTCTTTCTTCCTTATTGGAAGTGTCTTTCATGACAAGCAGGTGTTCTTCATCAGCAAAGGGAAATCCAAGTTGTTTCAGGTTTTTAAGCGTGCCGGCTTTGTCATCTTCATTCCGGTTGGAAATATAGAAAACGGTGATATTTTTAGAAGCTGCAAAATTGAAAAATTCCACAGCGCCGGGGTAAGCCGTGGCTTCACCTTTGGAAGTCCATTCCAGCCAGGACTCAAGGTTAAATTCATTTCCTTTCTGCGCCTGGGTAACTGCATAAGGGGAATTATCCAGGATCGTTTCGTCAATGTCGGTTACAATTGCGACGGGACGAAAAGTCTGCAGTTTGGAGGTTTGTTCCACAATCTGGGTAGCAATGTTGTATGCCTGGTAACAAAGTGCCTTAAATTCTCCCGCATTCTGCTGCCATAGTGCCGAATAAACTTTTCCATTTAGTGCAATGTCGTTCAGTTTTCGTTGCGTTTGCTTTTGTGTAATTTCCGTCTGTGTGGCACACGAAACACTTAAAACCGTTATCAGGCAAAAAACAGAGATATGGACTTTTTTCATTTGAGTGAATTTAATACAACAAATGTAGATTTAATTTAAAAACTTAATAGACGATTTATTTTAATTTGTTTAAAAGTATATAAATATATACCTTTGTAATGCTGACGAACTTAACCATGAAGTGCAATGAATTTATAAGGGAAATTAAAAGTAAAGGCTGGATTTTTCTCCGACAAGCTAAAGGAAGCCACGAAATTTATGAAAAGGATGGAAGGCAGATAGTTGTTCCCAATCACGGCTCCAAAGAATTGGGAAAAGGAATTGAAAGTAAATTGAGAAAAGAAATGAATCTTTAGTTAAAGCGAAATAATGAAGACAATCAAAATAATAATTGAGAAAAACGACGACGGGTTTTGGGCTTATTCAGAAAATGAAAAACGAATTGTCGGCGGCGGCGAAACCATTCAGGAATGTAAACAAGATGTCTTGGACTGTATCGAAACCCTTAAAGAGTTGGATGGTGAAAACAAATTCAAATATAAAGATAGTGAATATGAACTGGTGTATAAATTTGATACCGAATCTTTATTGAATTATTACAAAGGAATTCTTTCAAATCCAGCCATAGAAAAGCTGACAGGGATTAATCAGAAACTGATTCACCAGTATTCGACCGGATTAAAAAAACCGAGAGAAGCTCAAAGAAAAAAAATTGAGAAGGGATTACATGAATTGGGAAAAGAACTATTGGCAATAGAACTTTAATTTGAAACGGGTTTATTCGAAAATGATACATTTATCATTTAAAATTTAACATTCTTAATTCTTTAAATTTTGGAATATAAGGTTCTGACCGATGATGATTTGACTTTCTTCCGTACAACAATTGGAGAAAACAATGTTCTGACTGCAGATCTGGATGTTTACGCTTCCGATTCGACTGAAAAACTGCAATTCTTTCCCGATGTGGTTTTGAAGCCAAATTCAGCCGAAGAAATTTCCAAAATCGTAAAATACTGCAACCGGAACTTATTGCCCGTCACCCCACGCGGAGCAGGAACCGGACTAGCCGGAGGCGCTTTACCTGTGAAAGGTGGTGTTTTACTTTCCATTGAAAAATTAAACCGGCTGATTGAAATTGATGAGGAAAATTTTCAGGTAAAAGTAGATGCGGGTATTATCAATTATCAGTTACAACAAGCTTTGGCGGAAAAGAAATTGTTTTATCCGCCCGACCCAAGCAGCTGGCAGAGCTCATTCATCGGCGGGAACATTTCAACCAATGCCGGTGGCATAAAAGCCGTTAAATATGGTGTAACCGCTCATTATGTCCTGAACCTTGAAGTAGTTTTGCCAAACGGAGAAATCATTTGGACAGGTGCCAATACGCTAAAGAACAGTACCGGCCTGAACCTTACTCAGCTTTTCGTTGGGAGTGAAGGAACACTTGGGATTATCACGAAAGCAGTGTTGAAGGTTCTGCCCAAACCTTCCCGCGATGTTTCCCTGCTGATCCCCTTTAGGCATGCTTATGAAGCCTGCGAAGCCGTTTCGGCGATTTTTCACGCAGGCGTACATCCGGTCGCGATGGAATTTATGGAAAAAAGAGCCATAGATGCAACTGTGGATTTTCTGGGCGAAGCCTATGTGGTAATTGAAGAAGATACAGAAGCCCACTTGCTGGTTGCCCTGGATGAAAATATTGAAATCGAGCTGCAAAAATGCATGGAAGCTGTTTCAAAATTTGACATTCGTGAAATTCTTTTTGCCGAAAATCAAACTGAAAAAGACCGGATTTGGCATATCAGAAGGCGTGTGGCGGAGATCGTAAAAATGAACGGATATACGATTGAAGAAGATACGGTGGTACCTCGCGGAAACCTGGCAAAATTAGTGGAAGCGATGCATAAGCTTGCCGATGAAAATGATTTCAAAGTGGTTTGTTACGGCCATGCCGGCGACGGAAATCTGCATATAAGAATCAACCATCCGAAGTTTAAAAACTCTTACAATGTGCCTGAAATTCAGGAAATTTTGAAAGAATTGTTTCAAATAGTAAAAAACCTGGGAGGAACCATTTCGGGTGAGCACGGAATTGGCTTATTACAGAAAGCCTATTTGCCGATCGTGTTCAGCGAAACCAATCTGGAATTGCAAAAAGCCATTAAAAGAACAATCGACCCGAGAAATATCATGAATCCGGGGAAGATATTTTAAATTTGAACAAATTATAGCAGTTGGTTTTTCAAAAGTCATTCCTGGTCATTTTATTCATGTACTTTTTTGCCTTCGCCGGTGCGCAGAAAGGTAATCGGAATGAATTGGATAGTCTGGAACAGAAACTCTCGGTAATTTATAAGAATCAACCCGATAAAGCTATCGAAATTGGAACGTTAATTCTCAAAAATTCCAAGTTGGAAACGCAAAAAAGCAGGGTATTGGGCTTGATTGCTGTTTCCTATTTCGTTAAAAATGACATCAATAAGTCTACTGAATTATTGTTTTTGTCAAAAGATGAAGCGGAAAAAACAGGAGATCATGAACTCATTGCCAAGACCTATGGGTCTATCGCGCACCAATATGTACAACTGAACTTATATGACAAGGCAAAATTTTACCTGGACAAAGCAATTGAAGAAACCAACAAACTAGAGGACGGAAACAGCAAGTATTTCTTGAGAGCCTTATCCTTTCTGGAATTGGGAAACATTATGTTTGATGAAAAAAATTATCGTTCTGCCAACGAAAATTATAAAAGATCATTGAACCAGTTTCAAAAAATGATTGAGCCGGGAAAACAGGTAACTTATCATTACAGAAGATCCTTGTATAATATCGGAAATTCTTATGTTTCTCTTAATCAGCTTGATTCAGCAGAAATCTATTTGAACAAATCGCTTGAAATCAGCGATGTGCAAACTTCGGATCTGGATGATTTTATTTACACGACACTGTCGCAGGTTTATGCCCAAAAAGGATTTTACCAACGGGCTGTTGACTCACTTTTGATAGTGCTGGGCAATGAGAATTTTGATAATGATAAGCTCCGGTCGGAAATCTACCTTGACCTTTCCCGAAATTATAAAAATCTGAATGAAAACGAAAAGTATATTTTCTATAATGAAAAATACCTGAAATTGAATGATTCGCTTCGCCAAAATAATCTGCAGGCAATAAGCACAGCAATGGAGCAGGAGCAAAGAGAGGCAGAGTTTGCACTAACAGAAGCTGGTTATAAAAATCAGATTTTAATCATCGGGGGAGTTATTTCTTTTCCGATCTTATTAATTCTGATCGGTTATTTGGTTTACAAAAGAAGAAAAGAGCGTGTGATTTTTGAAAAAATTATAGAGGAATTAAAAGAAAAGAAGGAAAATCAGGCAATTTCATCTGACAAAGAAAAAACTGAAGAAAAGAATAAAGGCTCTGAACCCAATCCGGTTGAAGAAGAAATTCTTTCAAAACTGGAAAAATTTGAAAAATCGCAAAAATTCACCAACCCGAAACTAACGATTTCTACCCTGGCGGTTCAGTTGAAGACCAACACTACCTATCTTTCTGAAGTCATCAATCATTACAAAGGAAAAAATTTCAATACATATATAAACGAACTTCGGATTAATTATATATGTGAGAAAATTTATGCACATCCCGAATACCTGAATTACAAAATCAGCTACCTGGCACAGGAAAGCGGTTTTGCTTCGCATAGTGCTTTTACTACCATTTTTAAATCGGTTACGGGCATCTCACCGTCTGTTTTTTTAAGAGAGACGGCCAAGTTGGAATCATACAAGCCAAAAAAGGCCCGTTAGCTTTTTGTATATCTGTTAATCAACTAATTAAAATTAATTTCATGTTTCAAAATCCCTGATTTTGAAAGACTTTCACTAGAAATTCTTACCGACTAAAATTAGATTTACCAAAAATTAGACAACACAATGAAGAAAATTTTATTTACAGCAGCATTAATGGCGGGAATGATTTCATTTGGTCAGGAATGTTCGTTCGGAACCGTTTCTGAAAATACCGGGAACGGGGCGAATATGTCAACCGGCGGAACTTATGAATATAGCTCTGCCACGGATTTTGACATTGATTCTGGAACCGTATTTACAGTGGAGCAGGTAAAGTTCAATTTACTAAAAGGGATAGCAGATTTGGAATACGTGAATGTTAAAATACTGAGCGAGGTCGAGGGAATGCCGGGAGAGGTAATTCATTCTTTTGATGAGATTATTCCCGCATCACAGGACTTTGTGAATGAAGTAGACATAGAAGGATTGGACCTTTATCAGGTTACGGTAGATTTACCTTCTGCTTTTGATTTAGAAGCCGGAAAATATTTTTTACAGATAAATGCTTTTGCGGGTGATGAAAACGGTGCCTGGTGGGAGATCACTTCACAGGAAATCACATCTTTGGGAAGATTTGACTATGCGAAATTTGATACCGAGCCCTGGTCAGGCGGATTTTCTTATTACGACCAGGTTTTTGAGATTTCCGGAACCTGTGCCGACACAGGAGAGGAACAACCCGATTATGGTGATGCCTGCGGCCAAGGCAATGCAGCCAACGAACATGAAACAGGATTAAATCTTGCAGCAGGAATTTTAGCAGATGATTTTATTGTGGAAGAAAACACGACTTTTTATTTAAATAGATTTAAGATGTCAACCTTGCAGCTCGGGAACATTAAAAATGCAAACATCAAAATTAGAAAAGAAGAAGAAGGAGTTCCCGGTGAAATCATTTTTTCGGTAGAAAACAAAGGGCCGAAGACCGAGAATTTCTTTGGGTACTGGCCTTTCGAAGGCTTTCCGCTGGACGTAGTCGCAGTCGACCTGGAATTTGAATTTGACCAGCCTGTTGAGCTTGCGGCGGGAAGATATTTTATCGAAGTTCACGCAACGGCTTTTCCTTTCACAGACTTTTTGGCGTGGGAAGCGACTTCACTCCCCGGTATTGGCGGAAACGCTTTTTATTCTGCAGACGAAGGCCAGACCTGGGAAGAATCTGACGGATTGAATCTGGTATTTGATGTTTCCGGATTTTGTGAAGAAAATCTTGGCACAAATGATTTAGAGAATCTGGATTTTAATTTTTATCCGAATCCGGTAAAAGATGAACTAAATATTAGCTCAAAATCAGCCGTGAAAGATATTTCGGTTTACAACGTTTCAGGAGAACTGGTAATAAATTCCAAATCTGATTCGAAAAGAATAAATACGTCTTCTTTGATCCCAGGTGTTTATATGGTTAAAGTCGAATTGGAAAACGGACAAATTGAAACTTTCAAAATAATTAAAAAGTAACTTTGAACTAAAGTGTTAATTGCAGGAACCTGTGGAAGAATTCACAGGTTTCTTTTTATTTGCGGAATTGTCTCACTCAAAATGTCTAATTTTACATTTAAAATCATTTAAAGTGCATTTCTTTTTTAACTTCAATGAAGATATTCCGGAACAGTTCTATTCAAACGAAAATCATCAGCCACATACAGAATGTTCGGTTTGTGGAAGCGGATTTGGAAACGGACATTATTTTATAGAAAAAGCATTTCAGAAAACCTATGACAAATCTTCTTATGAATTGACTTTTGAATACGCAATTTGTGAACGCTGCAAAACCGATATGATGCAAAGCATTTCGAAAGAGTCAATGAAAAACATTCAGGAATTTGCTATGAAAATGGGAGGAATGCCAAAGCTGGAGAATTCCGATGAAATGCAGATTGACATAAACTATATGCTCAACCATTGTATTGCGACAGGCAAGCCTTTGGAGGAACTGGATGAATACCATCTGGTCGGAATTTTCAAAGGTGATAAAATGGTACAGCTTCCCATGCTATATGGAGAAAGCTTTATAGAAGAATATTCTGAATTATTATCTGAGGAAACCAAAGGTTTTTTTGATGATTTTTTTAATAATATAACATTGCTGCCTCCAACTTTAGCTAAAATTTTAGAAGAAGACAGGCCAAAACGGCCGGTTTTGATTTAAAATTCAGAAATCTGATATCTAATGTTTATTTTAGCCAAATGGTTTTTGTAACGGGTGCGACGGGACTTATCGGGGGTTATCTTCTACTGGAATTATCCAAAAGAGGAAAAAGAATTAGGGCAATGAAACGCTCAAATTCTTCATTGGAACCTATTCAAGAGTTGTTCAGGGAATTTTCCACACTTCAGAAATTTAATGAGATCGAATGGGTTGAAATTGATTTGCTCGATATTCCGTCTTTATCGGTTTCGCTTCAGGGAATAAAAACTATTTTTCACACGGCAGGCTGCGTGGGGTTTGATGATCGTGAAAAAGAATTGATCCGTCAAATCAATGTAGAAGGGACTGAAAACCTGGTCAATCTGGCTATATCAGAAAAAATTCCGGAATTTGTTTATATAAGCTCCATTGCGGTTTTGGATGAGGTGCCGGGAGAAAGAAGCATTGATGAAAACTCGAAATTTGATACTGAAAAAATGCATTCAGAATATGCGATTTCCAAAAAGAAAGGCGAAATGGCCGTTTGGCGTGGCTCGCAGGAAGGATTGAAAGTGTTAGTTGTTTATCCGTCTGTTGTTATCGGTAGCTTAGACGGTAAGCGCGCGAGTGAAAAGATTTTTCAACTGGCTTCCAGAAAGAAAATGTTTGCCACAGAGGGAATTACCGGGTATGTGGATGTGCGGGATGTTGCTTTCTGTATGGCGGAACTAGCCGGAAAAGAAATATGGAATCAGGGTTTCATCATTACTTCGGAAGATAAATCTTATACGGAAATATTTAATTTTTTGAGAGATAAATGGGAGCTTGATCTGGTTAAATCATTGTCGGAATCCAAATTAAAATTTATTCAAAAAATTTCTCAAATCAGCCGGTTATTTGGCGGGCCGTATATGAGCCGGGCCAGTTATCACGCTTTGTCGGGAAAAGCCAAATATTCAAATCGAAAAATTAAAGAAACGATCAGCAGAAATTTTATCCCTGTGGAGGAAGCACTGACTTTTCATGCGGAAAAATGGAGGAGATTGCAATCATAAAAATTTAATAAAATATATGGAAGAATTTAAGTCGAAATTGTCTCACAACGACTATGCTAATGAAGGAAGTGTAACTGCTAAATGCTCATCTAATATTGCCCTGATTAAATATTGGGGGAAAAAGAATATCCAGATTCCTATGAATCCTTCTTTGAGTTTTACTTTGACAGAGAGTTTTACGGAATCAAATGTGAAATTTACACCAAAAGATACGGGCGAGTTTATGGTAAATGTTTATCTGGATGGACAATTGAATGAACTTTTTGTGCCCCGGATCTATACTTTTTTTGAAAGAATCGAATCCTATATTCCCTTTTTGAGGAATATTGAATTTGAAATTCATACGCACAATACTTTTCCGCACAGCAGCGGTATTGCTTCTTCAGCATCTGGAATGGGTGCCTTGGCGCTTTGCCTTGTAGAAATGGAAGAGAAGTTCGGCGCAGATTTCACAGGGGAAGAAAAGTTAAAAAAAGCATCTTTTTTGGCAAGATTGGGTTCTGGCAGCGCTTGCCGTTCACTTTACCCGGGACTTGCCGTGTGGGGGAAGTCGGAATTTGTGGAAGGAAGCTCGGATTTGTATGCGATTCCTTATCCGTATGAAGTAGATGAAGTTTTTAGGGATTTTCAAGATACGATTCTTTTAATTGACGAAGGGCAAAAAAAAGTATCAAGTTCTGTCGGACATAAGCTGATGGAAAATCATCCTTATGCCAGGCAGCGCTTTGTGTCGGCCAATGAAAATTTAGATAAGATAATTCCTGCGTTAAAAGAAGGGAACTTGAAGATATTCGGGGAGATTGTAGAGCACGAAGCACTGAGCTTACATGCTATGATGCTGACTTCATTTCCTTCTTTTATGCTTATGAAACCCAATACCATTGCAGTAATTGAAAAGATCAGGGATTTCAGGAAGCAGACTTCGGCGAATCTGTATTTCACTCTGGATGCCGGAGCAAATGTTCACTTATTGTATCCCGAAAATGAGAAGAAATTCTGTATGAATTTTATAGAAAGTGACCTGAAAACCTTTTGTGCAAATGAGAAATTTATAAATGATTTTTCATTTTAACTATTTTATTTGGGGTAAATAGTTACATTTGGGAAATTTTTAAAAATTAAATAGCAATAACATGAAAAAACTTTTTACTTTTTTAGCTACAGCTTTAGTAGTAAGCGTAAATGCACAAACAATAACATTATCACACAACACAGATGATGTGATTACAGATGCTAATAGTGTTGCTTGTCAAGGTGGAGATAATCAATGGGCAAAAGTGTTCAATCTGGCAGATTTTGGAGTAACGGGAGATCTTACTTTGGAAAGTGGGAGAATTGGTGTTCAGTCACTAGACTTAACTGAATTAGTGACTGTAACTGTTTATGCAGTTGATGCAAGCTTTCCAAATGGGACATTCACTTTTTTAGGTACCCAAGATGTAATTATTGATACAGGTACGGACCTTACTTATATTGAATATACATTTGACGAGCCTGTTGTAATCCCTTCTTCAGTGTCCATGATTGCAGTTGAAGTAGCTCAACCAATGACGGGGACTTCTTTTTTCCTAGGTGGGACAGCAGGAGATAATGATACATCATGGTTATGGTCAAGTCAGTGTGGTGTAGCGGAATATACAACAGTTGATGCCATTGGTTTCCCAGATGCTCATTTTTACATCACTGCTACAGGTACACTGGAAGGTATGGGAACTGTAGAATTAGGCGGAAAAACGTTATCTGTCTACCCTAATCCTGCAACAGATATTGTGAATGTATCTTTGGCTGATGGTTTACAAGTACAGAGCATTGAGGTTGTAAATATGGCGGGTCAAAGCGTTTATTCAGCTAAGGCTGCCAACAGCATCAATGTTTCTTTCTTACCTGCTGGTGTTTATGTAGTGAGAGTGAAAGATAACAAAGGTGTTACTCACATGAATAAAGTTGTTGTAAAATAATTATTACAATCAATAACATTTAAAACCACTCCAAAAAGGGGTGGTTTTTTTTATGTAAAATATGTAGTAGCTTTTAGTCCCGGATCTTTCTGGTTTTTGCATAATGGATCGCTGCATTTAATTCAAATCCAATCATGATAAGCAGAACATTGATGTAAATAAAGATCATCATGATCATTACCAAGCCAACGGAACCATAGAGCAGGTCATAACGGTTAAATGCTTTGATGTAAAACTGGAATCCCAATAAGGTGATAAAGAATAAAACAGTAGCCATCAGGGCACCGGGAGCTACGAACCGCAGCCGTTGTTTTATATTTGTTCCGTAATAATAAAGCATGAGCAGCGAGGTAAAATAAAATAACGTTGCTGAACCGAAATTGAGTACGTGCAGCATGGTAGGAACTTCTATAAACGCACCGTATTCCTCAATATAAGTCCAGATGAAATTGGTGTAATAAGTCAATATCAACTGGATAATAATAAAAAATACAAAGAAAAGCGTCAGAATGATTGAAATTACCCTGTTGTTGATTCCTTTTCTCCTTTTTGCATATCCGTAATGCGAAATATTGAATCCATTTATCATCACCGTAATTCCGTTGGAAGACAAGAGGATAGTGAGCAAAATAAAAAGCCAGCCGCCCGGTATCTTATCTTTTGTGTGGGCGGTTTCAGAAACATAATTAATCACCTCGTCTGTAATTCTTTCCGGCAAAAGCCGTGGGATGAATTCAGAAAATAACAATTTTTCGATTTCCGAATAAAGCGGTGCATACGGCAAAATGCTGAACAGGAATAACAAAAAAGGAAAAAGGCTAAAAAAGAATGCCCAGGAAACCGCTCCTACCCGCATTCCGAAAATACCTTTGGAAATTCCCCGTATGAGAATAGAGATGAGCTCGTAAAGCGAAATACCGTTCAGGCTTTTGATTTTTAAATTTCGTGTTGCATTCACAACGGGATTGTCGTCAAGGAAATGTTTCAATTTTGTTTTAATACCCATAATTTTGTATTCTCATATTTAGAAAATGAACCTGACGACCATTTGCATAGGCAAGACAGACGAAAAACCGCTGGAAGAACTAATTCTGAAATACGAAAAAAGACTTCCGCAGCATTGGAATTATCAACGAATTGAAATTCCCGATATCAAAAATCGGAAAAACCTTTCGGAATCACAACAAAAAGATAAAGAAGCAGAATTAATCCTTTTCAAAATACAACCTGCTGATTATGTAATTTTACTTGATGAGAAAGGAAAGCAAATGAATTCAAATATTTTTGCGCAGGAACTCCAGAACTTAATGAATCAATCCTTTAAGCAAATCATTTTTTTAATCGGTGGCCCATATGGGTTTTCAGATGAAGTTTACAAAAGAGCCGATAAAAAAATGTCGCTTTCCGAGATGACCTTTACCCACCAGATGGTAAGGTTGTTTTTGACCGAACAAATATACCGCGCATTTACTATCTTGCATGGCAAACCTTATCATCATGAATAATCACTTTTCGGAAAATGAATTTTTGATGGAGAAAAATACTTCTCAGTTTAATTTTTCTATTGGAAAATCATTGATAGTGGCTCTGATTATAATTGTATGCCTTCAATTTATAGCTTCTTTAATCAATCTTCCGGCTTTTTTTGAACCTGTGCTTTACCATATAACATTGCCACTTTCTTATCTTGTCGGTGGACTATTATCTGTCTTTGTTCTGATCCCGTTTGTAAAAATGAGCTGGAAAGACATAGTTGCTCATTTGAAAATGCCTGTTAATTTGGTTGTAACCGGATTGAGTGTTCTTTGTTATTTTTTGATTTTGCCTTTTGCCGAATTTTCTGCTTCACTGGTTCCGACGACAGGAAGTGAACTGTTGGAGTTATTTTACAAGGAAATCATCAAAGGCTTTGAAATGATGCTTAATTATAAAATAGCGGGTTTTATTACGGTTTGCATCATTGCACCGGTTTTTGAAGAAACTTTATTCAGGGGGATTTTACTTCGCGGATTATTGCAGCACAATACCGGTCCTGTTATTGCGATTATTTTGAGCGCTTTTTTATTTGGCATAGCCCACCTGAACCCATGGCAGTTTATGGGAGCAGGAATGCTGGGCATCGTTTTCGGGTTTGTTTATTACCGAACAAAATCACTTTGGCTCTGCATTTTTCTTCACGCGCTTAACAATACAATTTCTTTTCTGATGATGGTCAGATATGGTACAATGGAAGAAAGTGTAACGAATTCTAATGAATGGTACATAGTTTTCGGCGGTCTTTTACTGGCAATTCTAGTAGGGTGGATAGTTTTCAGGTTAACAAAAAATAAAGCGATATGGAATTAATTTTTGCTTCGCACAATGAAAATAAGGTGAATGAAATCAGGCAGATGCTTCCCAATTTCGTACAACTTTTGTCGCTCAACGATATTGATTTTCACGATGAAATAGAAGAAACGGGTTCGACACTGGAAGAAAATGCCCGGATCAAAGCTGAAACAATTTTTAAGATGACCGGAAAACCGGTGTTCGCGGACGATTCGGGATTGTTTGTAGAAGCATTGGGCGGAGCACCAGGTGTTTATTCCGCACGGTATGCCGGTACGGGGAATTCACTTGATAACATTATGAGATTATTGGCTGAGCTTGGCGAAAGTGAAAACCGTACGGCTTATTTTATGACGGTTTTCTGTATAATTAATCAGAATGGAATTTTTTACCTGGACGGAAAAGCGGAAGGAAGTATTACAAAGCAACCCAAAGGCTCCGGAGGTTTTGGCTATGACCCGGTTTTTATTCCCGATGGATTTGCAAAAACTTTTGCAGAAATGATGCCGGAAGAAAAAAATCAGATCAGCCACAGATATAAAGCTGTACAAAAATTGATTAATTTTGTCAGAAACCTCAGATAGACTTGTCACTTAAACTTACCATATTAGGATTCAATTCCGCTATACCCAAAAAGAAATCAAGCCCTACTGCACAATTACTTGAAATTTGCAGCCGTCATTTCCTCATTGATTGCGGGGAAGGAACTCAGGTTCAGCTCAGGAAAGCGAAAGCGAAATTTTCCAAAATCAATCATATTTTTATTTCACATCTGCATGGCGACCACGTTTTCGGGTTGATCGGGCTCATCAGTACTTTGCAGCTGCTTGGTAAAGAAACGCCGCTTTATATTTTCGGGCCGGAAGGAATTAAAGATTTCATCACGAATCAATTGATGCATACCCGTTCCAATTGTTCATTTGAATTGGTTTTTAATGAATTGCATTCAAAAGAAAGCGAACTGATTTTTGAAGACGACAAGGTAGAGGTTCATACCATTCCGCTTGATCACAGGATTTATACAAACGGATACCTGTTCCGGGAAAAAGAGAAATTGAGAAAGCTCAATATTGAAGCTGTCAGAAAGTATGCTGAAATTGAAATATGTGACTACGAAAATTTAAAAAGAGGAAAAGATTTTCAATTGCAAAATGGAAAGATCATTCCGAATTCTGAACTGACCTTTGCACCGGACAGATCCTGCAGTTATGCTTTCTGTTCAGATACGAGGTACAGTCCGCGGATTATTCCCATAATCAAAGACGTGAATTTGCTTTACCATGAGTCCACTTTTCTGCATGATTTAAAAGAAATGGCAGATTATACAGGACATTCGACTGCTTTGGAAGCTGCGACCATAGCAAAAGAGGCTAATGCCGGCCGGCTCATCCTGGGGCATTTTTCCAATCGTTACAAAGATTTGAGTGTAATGCTTGAAGAAGCGAAACCCGTTTTTGAAAATACGGTTTTACCTGTTCAGCTAGGTATTTACGAAATCAATGAGAAAATTAACGCTTAATTAAATCGACCAGCTCATTTCTTTTAATTTTTCCGCTTTCGGTCCTGGGAAATTTTTTGATGTAATATATCTCTTTGGGGATTTCGAATTTTCCGAGTTGCGAAGTTTGAAGCTTGAAGCTCGAAATTCGATTGTCAGACTTGGTCGGAGTACTTTCGACGATAAGAACTAACTTTTGCCCTAAAGTTTCATCAGGTAAAGAGGTAATAACAAATTCTTCTATTATATAAGGTTTTAATTTTCGCTCGATCTGTTCGGGAAATAATTTAATTCCGCCTGAATTGACCACATTATCAATCCGTCCGAGCCATTTGAACTGGTTTTCATTTTTGATTTCCACGATATCGTTGGTGATGATTTCCTCCTCAAAATAAGGTGTTTGAATAACCAGGCAATCTCTTTCGTCTTTCCGGATTTTTACATTGTCCAGCACAGTGAAGGACTCTTCTGAAATTTCTTTTAGCGCTATATGCGTAATGGTTTCGGTCATCCCATAGGATTCAAAACTTTTAGAAGGGATCTGAAATAATTTCTCCCGTAACGAATCTGCAATCGGAGCCCCGCCAATGAGTAAGGTTTTGATTTTTGACAATTCATCAAAAGAATTTTCAACCTGCATAGGTGTAAGGGGTGCAAAATCAATTTTGTCCGTAAAGCTTAAATTGATTTTGGACTTCGGTTCGACACAATAAAGTTTCAACTTCAGTTCCGCAGCGCGGACGATCATCATTTTCCCTGCAATAAAACTTACCGGAAGACAAAGCAAAGCTAAATTTCCTTCTGTTAATCCGAAGAATTTTCCCGTCATCTGTGCGCTTAGCTTCATCGCCCATTTGGGAAGCTCAATTTCCTTGGGAATTCCAGTTGACCCTGAAGTTTTTGATATGATGAATTCATTCCCGGAATTCCATTCTTCCAGAAAACCGGAAATCTCTTTTTCCCATGGAATTTCGGGATTTAGTTTGTCAAACCGCTGGGTGGAAAAATCTAACACTTTCATCGTCTGTAACTTACTCCTGCAAGGATTTCTATGTCGAGATAATTATTGGCAGGCGGAATCGGACAATTGTAATATTTGCTGTACGCACAATATGGATTATAGGCTTTATTAAAATCAATGGTCAACCGGCCGTTTTGGATGTCATTGATTTTGAAATCAATATATCGGCCTCCGCCATAGCTGGAATCGCCGTTTGTATTATCAGTAAAAGGTAAGAAGAGATAATCTTCGTAACCATTCAATGGTGGATCTGATTGATAAACAGTTAGCTCAAAAGGCTTGTTGTCTAATTCGAAATTTAGTTTTCCGTATTCCGTATAATATTTTATTTTTTTTGCAGAAGTCGGAAACGGTAACGTTTTTCCGTTCTCAACTTTGGTGAAGCCGGCTTCCACGATATATTTTTTGTTAATGGGGAAGAACGAAATTCCTTTGAAATTTTGTTTTTCGTCTTCTTTTAACGGTGTGGTCTTGGGATTTGCCCATTCTTCAACCAATGTATCTTGAAATTCTCTGATGCTCAAAACCTGGGGTGAAGTACAGCTATTGATAAATAAGCAAAAAGTGATTAAATGAATGAAATTTTTCACAATATAAATTTAGACAAAATAAAGTTTTTCCCCTTTTAATTTGAGGCGTGAATAAAAATTATTTTCAAATAATCCACCGGTTCCCAAGCCCTGCGGCATCTTGTTATTTAAGGTATAGGTCCATTGAGCAATTGCGTTTAACCCGATGTTGCTTTCCAACGCCGAGGTAATCCACCAGCCGGTATTTTGCTGTTCTGCGAAATTGATCCATTCTTCACTGCCTTTCCAGCCTCCGACTAAGCTGGGTTTTAAAATGATATACTGGGGCCGGATGGATTGCAGAAGTTTTTGTTTGTGCTCCGGGTAAAAAATGCCGATCAATTCTTCATCCAGCGCAATGGGTGTGGGCGTAGTTCCGCAAAGTTCCGCCATTTGTTCAGCATTTCCGGCTTTGATGGGTTGCTCTATGGAATGAATCCTTAATCCGGCCAATTCTTCCAAAACCATTTTTGCTTTGTCAAAGGTAAAAGCACCATTGGCGTCCACACGTAATGCCAGCTCATCTTCAGAAAATTCCTTGCGCAGATTTTTAAGTATGTTTTTCTCTTCTTCCCAGTCAGTACCGATTTTTATTTTTATACAATGAAAATTTTGATTTAATTTTTCTATGATCTGCCTGCGCATGAATTCGGAGCTTCCCATCCAGATTAATCCGTTGGTTGTAATCCCTTCCTTGCCTGCAGTAAAATCCGAAGGAAAAAGAATGGGGTTAAAGTCATCGTGGGAGTTTTTGTCATAATTCTTTTGCGCCTGAAAGATCTGCTCCACTCCGAACTGTATAGATGGAAATTCGCGGAGCTCCTCCCAAAGCTGGTCCTGTTCCATTTCAAAAAAATACTGGCAAACCCAGTTTAATTTTTCTTCATATTCAGGATTGTCATCAGCACTCAAGCCTCTGAATAATCCGCATTCTCCAAAAAATTCAGGATCGTTGTCATCACCGGTCTTCAGTTTTATCAGAAAAGTTTCCTTTTCTGTAAGTATTCCCCTTGAGGTTCCGCCGGGAGTTTTGAATTTTAATTGATAGGATTGAAAAGAAATCTTCATAATGTCATGGAAGTTAGCAAAGCTAAATAAAAAATATACCCTCTTATAGGTATATTTAAAATTTATTGGCACAAAATGTTAAACAATTCAAAAACAATTTATAATTTAGTCGGTAAATTTTTAACAATAACATTAATTAACATTTTAACTATGAGGAAAGATTTATTTTCTTGGCAAAATCGATTTTGCCAAATGCGTAGTTGGCATTTATTTCTAACTACGCTCTTCATGTTGCTGTTTGGCAATATGTATGCCCAGACGGTGGGGACTCAGACCTTTACCGCAAATGGGGTGGACTCAGATAATTTTCAGATAGTCGTTTTGCCTGCTGATATTACTGTAAATGGAGGGGCCACCATCCAAAGCGTTAAGGTTTCTACCTTTGTATCACACTATGACTCACCAACAGGCGGTACGACTTGGTGTGATAACTGGTATGCGTTTGATATGGCGGTAACCGGTGGTGTTGCTGACGGATTTTCAGTTAGCGAAGGTTGCGGAGCAGATATTGATGGGACGGATATTACCGGCTTTTCTAACATTACAATTACTTCTCAAGACATAGATGACTGGTCTGATGATGTATATATTGAATTAACGTTAGAAGTAACATATGAAAACGGCGGAGGAGATCCGGAGCCTGTTTACTGTACAATTCCTGCAGGCACCAACAATGATGCTACAGGATTGACCAATGTTACATTTGCAGACATAGACAATGATTCTTCAACCAGCAATACGGTT
>Ga0182738_1000148_pt1 | contig 109777 bp, 98 predicted proteins | sample eDN5th30CBELigMG_FD_128876 | JGI IMG/M metagenome (GOLD analysis project Ga0182738, IMG submission 128876) | Enriched Miracle-Growth compost microbial communities from Emeryville, California, USA - eDNA 5th pass 30_C BE-Lig MG (version 2)... ... | reverse complement strand
GAAGCCATCGGAACCGAGGCTCAGGCCGGTCCACGTCGAAACTGTCAGTGCCTCACCGTCGCTCGCATGACGCGATCCGCGTGCGGTATCCACCGTCGTGTCGGTGGCGCCGTAAGTGATGCTCGCCTGCCCGCCGCTGCTCGCTTCGCGCAGGCGCAGGTTGAGAACGCCGGCGATGGCATCCGAACCGTACTGAGCAGACGCGCCGTCGCGCAGCACTTCAATGCGCTCGATCGCAGACAGCGGAATTGCATTGAGATCGACCGCGGCGGAACCACGCCCCACCGAACCGTTCACGTTCACCAGCGACGTGGCGTGCCGGCGCTTGGAGTTGACCAGCACCAGCGCCTGATCGGGCGACAGGCCACGCAGTGTTGCGGGCCGCACCGAGTCCGTGCCGTCCGTGACCGCCGGGCGCGGGAAGTTCAATGACGGAGCCGCCTTGGACAAGGCCTGCGCCAGCTCGGTCGTGCCCTGGGTGGTGAGCTTGTCTTCGCTGAACACATCCACCGCCGAGAGCGTCTCCAGACGCGAGCGGTCGGCAACGCGGGTGCCCGTCACCACCACTTCGGAAATGATGTCGCCGTCCTGGGCCAGCGCCGTCAGCGACACCAGCGGGGTTGCGGCCAGTCCGGCCAGTGCCAGCACCGAAAGCCGCGAGTTGGAACCTGTAGTCACGATCTGCCTCCACTGATCCATTCGAGATTGTTGCGAGAGGGAATCTCGCACGTAGATCGCGGTGCGCTAAATAAGCGCAGGACATGAGCGCCAAACCGGGCTTTATTGAATGTACCGAAAATACTTGTCCGCTCAGCACCTTGAGTGCTCTCTGCCGAGCACGCGTGGCGCGAGCGCTCACGACACTGTTTCCAAAAGCGCGGTAATAAGCAGGTCATTGCGCTCGCGCGACTGCAGTTTCTGGCTTCCGGGCGAAGAATCCGGAGTTCCACGACTGGCTTCGATGCCGCGCTCAGGTACGCTGCGGGCCTTGGGGAGACCATGGGGAAAGCCTGAATGTCGACGCAGCCCGAAGCCGGGAACGATCTCGACCGCACGGACGAGCTGCCGGTGCTGGACGTGGCCGCTTACGAAGCCACCCAGCTCGAGGACGATGCCGATCCGCTGGCGCGGACCGACACCTGGGCTGTCGAGGCTTCGCAGTCGCAGACGGCACCCAATGACGAGGCCATCGCGCGCAACACCCCAGCTCCCTCGCTGCGTTCGCTGAAAACGACATCGAGAGGCCCGGACGTTTCCCTCGACGTCGATCGCGTGCTGAATCGGATCGCTGAGCTCGAAGCCGGGATCATCGCTGCACGCGCGGCCCAAGCTGAAGCGGAGAGCCGCTGCCAGTCACTGGTGTCGGAACGCGACACGTTCGAGCAACGGCTCGCCGCGGTGGAAGCCAGCAATGCACGTTTGAGCGAACACAGCGCCATTTCTCAGGAACTGGCCCAGCGGCTGGAGCAGCAGCTGCGCGAGCAATCCGAGCACCATCGCGAGCGGTTGGCCGAAATCGAAGCGGCGCGCGAGGCGGACCAGCTCGCAGCCAGTCAGGATCGGGCGACGCTGGAACGCCAGATCGAGCAGGCCGCAGCAAATCTCTCCGGCACCGCGGACAAACACGCCCAGCTCAAAGCTGCCCTGGATGAAGCGCTCGCATTGGCAGCAACGCGTGCGGAGCGGATCGACGAGCTGCAGCAGGCGCTCGCGGAAGAAGAGAGCGCCGCTTACGGGCTCGGCCGCAATCTGGCAGCAAAACTGGCGGAGCACGACATCCTGACTTCGATGGTGGCGCAGCGCAACGCAACCATCGCCGCATTGGAGCACGAGCGTGACGATCTTGGCCTGCAGCTGCAGCAGTCCACAGTGAAAGCGAATGCAGAGATGGAGCGGCTGATGCAAGAGTTGCAGGCGACCGATGCCCAACGCGACGAGCTTGCAGCAGCCGGCGAGCGACTGGCAGCGAAAGATGCCGAGCTGGAAGGTATTTCCACGCAGCTCGCCGCCGCACAAGACGACCACGCCGCGCTTCGGTCGGAACTGGAGACGCAATGGAACCTGGTCCAGGCGCGACAGGGAGAGTTGGCTGTCGCTCAGCAGTTGGCAGCAGCACTGCAAGGCACTCGCGACGAACTGCAGCAGGCACTGGAGGAATCAAGGCAGCAGGCATTGCAGCTCGAAGCGGCCCTGCAGGACAACGCCGAACTCCTGAACGCACGCAACGCCGAGCTCGACACCGTGCGCGCCGAGTTGAACCAGCAGGTCGCTGCGACACAAGCTCTGGAACAATCGCTGCAGGAGCGCGATACGCTCCTCGAAACGCTGCGTGGTGAGATGCACGTGGCGCAGGACGAACGCACGCTCCTGGCGAACGAACTAGGCAAGGCGCGCAGTCGAATGAAATCGATGGCGCAGCAGGTCCTCGACGCCGACAACCGTATCGCCGCGCTGAAAGCCGATCTGGCCGTACACACCGAGGCGCTGGCCGCGATCCGCCGCGACGTCGAGCTGCATAGCGAGCGCCCGGATGCACTCCCGGCCGATCGTGACGAGCACCTGCTGGAGCCGCTCAATCACGAGGGCGAACCGATCTTGCTCAACCGCAAAGTCATGACGCTCGGCCGCACCGACGACAACGACATCTGCGTCGCGTCCAAGCTGATCAGCCGCCATCACGCGCGCCTGCTGGTCGGACCGAACGCCGTCATCGTCGAGGACGCCGGCAGCACCAACGGCTGTTACGTGAACGGTCGGGAAGTGAGGCGGCAAGTACTGCGCGAGAACGATGTACTGATGCTCGGCGACATGAAATTCCGACTCAAGGTACGTCCACCCGACGGCGTCACCCGCGTCCGCAGCAACGTGATCGATTTCAACAAGCCGGCGTGAATTTCTGGGCGAACTGCCCTGATATTCACGCATCGAGCGCAGCCGTTGTCCGCTGTAATCGCCGCATCGAGGTCGGTGCGGGAACGAGGCGATGGCAACGGTCAGGGAAGCGATTGCAGTCGGGCTGAGCCTGTTGCCGCAAGCGGCCACGCTGGCCGCCGAGCCGCCGCCGCTCATGCTGGCGAACGTCTGCGACTGCGACACCCTGGATCCATCGGACTACTGGATCAGCGAGAAGTACGACGGCATCCGCGCGTACTGGAACGGCCGCGATCTACTCACTCGTAATGGCCATCGCATTCGCGCGCCAGCGTGGTTCACGCACGGCTGGCCGCACGAGCCGCTCGATGGCGAGCTTTGGATCGGCCGTGGCCGATTCGAAGCGCTTTCATCCATCGTGCGCGATGCGGTCCCGGACGATGCAGGCTGGCGACAGGTTCGCTTCATGGCGTTCGACTTGCCGGCGCACCCGGGGCCTTTCACGCAGCGGCTGAACCGGCTGCAAAAGCTGCTGTCGAGTGAGGCAACTGCATCGTTGCGGCAGGGAAGTGCCTTACGGCAGGACAACGCGGCTTCGTCGCCGCACGACGCAACGCCGCAACACGAGCGGCCGCCAGCATGGCTGCGTTTAGCGCCGCAGTTCAGGCTCGCGGACCATGACGCGCTGGCTGCAAAGCTCCAGGAAGTCATCGCCGCCGGCGGCGAAGGTCTGATGCTGCGCCGGACCGACGCCTCTTATCGATTCGACCGCAGCGACGATCTGCTGAAACTCAAGCCACATCAGGACGCCGAAGCGCAGGTGACTGCGCATCTGCCCGGCAACGGCAAGTACCAGGGCATGCTCGGTGCGCTGGAAGTGCAGCGGCCGGACGGCCTGCGGTTCCGGCTCGGCACCGGCTTCACCGATGAGCAGCGCCGACATCCGCCACCGTTAGGCGCATGGATTACGTACAGCTACTACGGCCTTACCGCCAGGGGCGTACCGCGCTTCGCCCGCTTTCTGCGGATACGCAAGGATGAAACACCGGATGCCGCAACGACCGCTCAGGCGCGTTAATAGCGATTCGCCGACACGGTCCGAGGAGGATGAATCTCGATGGCCAAGCATCGCAATCCGCAAGCCGAGCAGATGGCGGACGAATCCATGATCCGCAACCTGGCTGCACAGGCAACCGCGATCTGGCCACAGGAATCGGCGTTCTTCGATCGCTATACGCTGCCGACGCAGGCGCACATTGCCGACATCGGCTGCGGCAGCGGCGAGATCACTGCACGTCTCGCCGCCCGATATCCGGACGCCAGCATCGTCGGTGTCGATATCCTCGAAGGCTCAGTGGCCTATGCGCGGCGGAAATACGCGTCGCTGGCGCCGCGCGTGCAGTTTCAACAGGGCGACGCTTTCGAGTTGGCGCTGCCGGCCGCGCACTTCGATCTGGTCGTTTGTCGCCACATGACGCAGGCCATTCCCGAGCCCGAGCGTGTGCTTGCCGAGCTGCAACGCATCTGCAAACCCGGCGGCTGGGTGCATGTGCTGAGCGAGGACTACGGCATGCTCTACATGCCGCCCGGCACGCTCGACCCCGACCGCCTGTGGCACGAAGCCATCATCCCTTACATGCGCAGCACCGGCACCGACGGACGCATCGGCCGGCGCACCTGGGCGCTCATGCATGCCCTGGGTTTCGTCGATCTGCAGGTCGACGACGTAATCGTCGATACGGTCCGCGTGCCGCGCGAAATCTTTGCCGCCATCATCCAGGCCTGGCGCGACGGCTACTCCGACGTTCTGGCCCGGCACAGCAAACTGTCCCTCGAAGAAATCCGTGCGCTGTTCGATTTCTCCATCGGCACGATTCTCGACCCCCGGCAGTACGCGGCCTGGCACATTCCCATCATCAGTGGCCGCAAGCGTGGCTGATCGCCTTTCGCACCGGCCGGACAGTGGATACAGGCAACCAATCTGTACGAATTGCAACACCCATCAGGGATTGTCACTCGCGGGATGGCTGCAAATTTGCGGCCGCAGTCGCACATCTTGAAAAGCGTTGCGACCTTCGCAAGTACCCCAGCGGATGAGGTCGGCGGTCTTCAACAAACCCTATCAACGGAGGTCCGTCATTCGCCGGGCTGCGACATACATCCATGCTGCGCTGTTAGCAGGAAGCGACAGAGCGAAGTGAGTCAACAGCGTCTGCCGCGCCGGACACGTGAATGGGCATCGATGCACGTACTCGTCGATGGCGTGTGATGTAGCGTTCGCCGCTGCGCGCCGTGTCGTCGAAGACGATCACGCTGTGGGCGAACTCACCTCGGCACGAACATCGCTCGAGCACGATTGCGTGAAATAACAACTTTGCAGGCGGCGTGACTGATCTATGCTCGCCAACCAATTTTGACCCGACACCGACACGGATCTGTAAAGAAATCCGTCAAGCCATGCGCGATTCAGCTCATTACGTGCAGTTCTTCAACAACGATCTGTCTTTCGTTCAGGCAATCAGTGCCTTCCTGCGCGAAGGGATCCAGTCCGGCAGCACATGCATGGCCGTACTGACTCGCGAACATCGCGAGCAAGTGGACGCGCGCTTGCGTGAGCTGGGGCTCGATCCGACGGCACTGGCAGCCGAATATCGCTACATCCCGCTGGACGCGCCGACCGTGCTCGCCAGCTTCCTGAACGATGGCGTACTCGACCAGCATCGTTTCCACCATGACATGGGCCGGCTGATGCGGCAGGCCGGTTCCGGCGGGCGAGATGGCCTCGTTGCTGGCGCGGCAGGCGGGTGTGGCGCTGGCCATTCAGCTCGAGGAGCTGTGGAACGAGCTGAGCCGGCATTTCAGCTTCAGCCTGTTCTGCGGGTATGACACTGCGGCATTGCCCGAGGACATCGACGGCAAGGCGTACAGGCAGATCTGTGCCGTTCACAGCCACGTGATCCACGCCGACTGACGGGCGCACGCTCACGTTGTCAGCAAGGACGCAGCCGAACCATACTGTCGGTTCGTTCCCGCAACCGTATGGATCGTCGTGACCTTTCAGAAAGTCGTTCTGGGCACTCCCCTGGCCGCCTCGGCCACTCGCGTGCTGCTGCTGGGCTCGGGTGAGCTGGGCAAGGAAGTCGCCATCGAGCTGCAGCGCTTCGGCTGTGAAGTGATCGCGGTGGATCGGTATCCGAATGCGCCGGCCATGCAGGTGGCGCATCGCTCCCATGTCATCAACATGCTTGACGGCGACGCGCTGCGTGCGGTGATCGAGAAAGAACGGCCCCGGCTGATCGTGCCGGAGATCGAGGCGATCGCCACGCAGGCACTGGTCGAGCTGGAAGCGGAAGGCTTCACTGTCGTTCCTACCGCACGTGCGGCGCGTCTGACCATGGATCGCGAAGGCATCCGCCGGCTGGCCTCGGAAAAACTGCAGATCAAGGTTTCACCGTATCGATTCGCAGACACCGAAGCGGAATACCGCGAAGCGGTGCGGCAGCTCGGCATGCCCTGCGTGGTCAAGCCCGTCATGAGCTCCTCGGGCAAGGGCCAGAGCGTGGTGCACAGCGCCGCCGATATCGAGCCGGCCTGGCATTACTCGCAACAGGGCGGGCGCACCGGCAGCGGCCGCATCATCGTCGAAGGTTTCGTGCAGTTCGACTACGAGATCACCCTGCTGACCGTGCGCCACAACGGGCAGACCACGTTCTGCGATCCCATCGGCCACCTGCAGGCCGCGGGCGACTACCGCGAGTCGTGGCAGCCACAGGCTATGAGCGCCATGGCGCTCGCCGAGTCGAAGCGCATTGCACAGGCCATCACCGCGGAGCTTGGCGGCAACGGGGTTTTCGGCGTCGAGTTCTTCATCGCCGGCGACGAGGTCTACTTCAGCGAAGTCTCGCCGCGGCCGCACGATACCGGTCTGGTGACGCTGATTTCGCAGGATCTGTCGGAGTTTGCGCTGCACGCGCGCGCCATTCTCGGCCTGCCCATTCCAGTCATCCGTCAGCGCGGACCGGCGGCGTCCTGCGCACTGCTGGTCGAAGGCGATTCGACCAACATCCGCTTCGAGAACGTCGAGCTGGCGCTCACCGAGCCGGACACCGCGCTACGCCTGTTCGGCAAGCCCGAAGTACGCGGCCATCGACGCATGGGAGTCTCGCTCGCGCTCGGCAACTCCATCGACGAAGCGCGTGCCAAGGCAAGGGCGATGACGCAGACACTGCTCGAAGGTGTGCGGCTCGAGTAAGCGACCACCTACTCCACGATCAGCTTGTACCCGGCTCCCGGTGTGGTTTGCAGCACTTGTGGCGACGCCGGATCGGCTTCGAGCTTCTGGCGCAGCCGATAGATGAGCTGTTTGAGCGTGCGCCGTTCGCGCGCTGAGTTTCTTCCCCAGACCTGAAGCAACAGGCGCTCGGCGGTGACAGTGCGACCGGGGCTGATCATCAGCAGGTGCAGCGCTTTGAGTTCCAGGGGCGTCAGTCGCAACGGCGCAGTGTCACCGATCTGGAGCGTGTGCTGTTCCAGATCCAGACGTACCCGGCCGGCGGCGATCGCGTCGGCATTGGTCGGCTCGGCTCGACGCACGAGTGCGCGCACGCGCGCGATGAGGGCGCGAGGGCTGAAAGGTTTTCGAACGTAGTCGTCGGCACCGGCCTCGAAGGCTTCGAGCAGATCCTCCTCCTGATCGCGTACCGTCAGCATCATGATGGGCACCGAGGAGCGTCCACGAATCGTACGGCAGACTTGCAAGCCATCCGGCGCCGGCATGTTCACATCGAGCAGCACGAAGTCGGGCGTCTCGCGCTCGAAGGCTTCCAGCGCGCCAGGACCGTCGTGCGCGGCATGAACTTCGAAGCCGGCCTGGTGCAGCGTGAATCCGATCAAGGCGAGCAGATCCGCGTCATCGTCGGCGACCAGGATCTTGAGCGGACGATGATGCTCGGTCACAGTGTTCAAGTGCATCGCAACTCCATTGCCGAAAGGCCGCTGGAATCGGGCGCCCGAACTCCGAGGCTCGGCGACGCAGTAACGTTCATCCACGCTCCGTTGCCAACAGGCCTGCAAGCTGTTCCGCATGAACGCGAAGCTCGCTCGCTGCCGTAGCTTCCCAATGATCCGCTCGCAGCATTGGCCCGACGTAGAACAGATGCGGTCCGGGCCAGCCGTCCGCATCGATCACCGCGCCCTTCGGGCCGGTTCGCAGGCCGAGGCCGAGCGGGTCAGCGACGCACAGGCCGCATTGCAGGAGATTGCGCCACAGAGGCTCCGGCGAACGGGCGATGGCGTAGTCCGGCCCGGTGCAGTTGACGATCTTGTCGACGGTCAGTGTCTGGGTCGCGCGCTCATGGCGCGGACGCCACTGGACCTCGATCCTGCCGGCGCGCGGCTCGAAGCGAAGAATGCGACCCGCATGGATCTGCAGCTGCCCGTTGCCGCGCAACAGGTCGATACGCTGCAGGATCTCCGGCGGCAGGCGGTGACGATGGATGTCCCACGACGCTCGCAGATGACGGATGAATCGCTCGCGATCGCGCTGCGGCATGCGCTGCCAGATCGTCGGCGCCATGTGGCGCACGAACGTCACCGCCTCACGCCAATCGCCGCCGCACTTCTCGGCTTCCGTCGCCAACAGGCGTACCGCGGCCGTCAAGCTGCGAAGCGAGCGTGAGGCAGCAAGCAGCAGCGCATTACCGTCGCCTCGAAAGGCTTCGGGCCGAAACGGCGTCTGACGCGGCGGCACGAAGCCGTGACGCGAGAGCGCGTGAATTCTCGGTGCAGTGTGTCGGTCCGCTGTCGCGGCGTTGACCACATCCGCCATCGTCAGTCCGGTCCCGATCAGGAGAACGGTTTGATGGCGCGAGAACTGCAGATCCTGCGCCCACGGATCAGCGATATAAGCCGAGTGATCGGCAATCGCAGCAGCAGCTGGCAAGTTCGCCGGGCGCGGATTTCCAAGTGCCAGCACAACATCGTCCGCCGTTACCTTGCGGCCATCGGTGAGTTCGAGCTGCAATGGCAGATGACGTTCGATGCGACGAATCGAACTGACTTCACCGCGCCATATATCGAGATGAATGTTTCTGGGTGCGCTCAACTGCGCGGCGAGCAGCACTTCCTGCAGGTACTCGCCATATAGCGAGCGCGGCACGAAGTCCTCACCCGTCGCGCCAGAAATCCGTTTGCGGACGAACTGCAGGAATTCGTCTGGAGCGGCCGAGTTGGCAGACATTCGGCCCGCGGGCACGTTCAGTAGATACGGAAAAGCATGATCCGCGTAGGCAACACCGCGCCCCGCCGCTTCCGCTCGTTCGATGAGGATCAGTCGCGTCGGTCCGCCCGGCGGGCGCCGCAGCAGATTGGTCGCCACCATCGTACCGCTGAAACCGGCGCCGACGATGACGATCGTGCGCAGAAGGCTCGACAAATGAAGCTCCACCCAGGCGAATCTGTTGGCGGACAGACTAGGCGAACGGCGGTATCAAGTAAGTAACGCCGGGGTGAGATGCGGGTTGCGCCGCGGTGCTCAAACTGGTGCTGGTGATCTGCAGCAGTGATTTCAGTACCAAGTCATTCCCGCGTAAGCGGGAATCCATGCTTGTGGATGCCCGCCTACGCGGGCATGACGAGATGGAGGGTAGTGCCGATTACTTACCCGGCCCGCGGGTCATCAATCCACCGACGCCCAGAAGGCGTCGACGCGCTGATGTTGATCACTCCACTACGAGCTTGTAGCCGGCACCCGGCGCGGTCTGCAACATCTCGGGCGCCGCGGGATCGATCTCGATCTTCTGCCGCAAGCGGTGTACCAGCTGCTTCAGCAACTGACGGTCGCCCGACCCCTTGTGGCCCCACACCTGCATCAGCAGGCGGTCGGAGCTCACTGTGTGGCCGGCGTTGGCAATGAGCATTTGCAGCAGGCGCAATTCCAGCTTGGTCAGCCGGACCGGCGAGGCACTGCCGACCTGCACCGTATGTTCTTCCACATCGAGCTTGATGCGGCCGGCCGCCAGCGGCGCCGAATTCTCCATGCCAGCACGGCGCAGCAACGCTTTGACGCGAGCGAGCAAGGTACGAGGGCTGAAGGGTTTGGTCAGATAGTCGTCGGCGCCGAGTTCCAACGCACGAACCAAGTCCTCTTCCTCGCCACGCACCGTGAGCATCATGACCGGCACACGCGACTTGGCGCGCACGGCTTCACACACCTGGAAGCCGCTGGCGCCGGGCATGTTGATGTCCAGGATGACCAGGTCCGGCGCTTCGGCCTCGAACGCCTTGATCGCGCTCGGCCCATCGCCGGCCTTCACCACCAGATAGCCCGCCTGCGACAGCGTGAACGCGATCAGCGCCAGCAGGTCCTTGTCGTCGTCGGCGGAGAGAATTTTCATGACGGATGGCTTGGCTCAAGTAACGGCACGGGCACGATCAGGATAGAGGACCGGATCCGCACCGCCATATTCAGAGTGGATATATCGCGGTAACTGCTGCCGACTACTCCTTGGCGGCCGGCAGCTCCACCACGAAACGCGTGCGACCTTCGACGCGCTCGGCACGAATCGCACCTTCGTGGCGATTGACGATCGACTTCACGATCCACAGCCCCAGGCCCAGTCCGCCCGGCTCGGGCTCCTGATCGGGGCCGCGATAAAAGCGCTCGAACACCGAGCCGCTCTCGATCTCGGGCACGCCGGGACCTTCGTCCTCCACCCAAACGGTGACGACGTGGTCCGCGGCAGAGGCGCCGATGCTGACGGTGCTTTCTTCCGGTGCGTACTTGCTGGCGTTCGCCAACAGGTTGACGAGCACCTGCGTCAGGCGCGGGCCGTCGCCGTCGACGCGCGGCAAGTCGTCCGGGACATTCACTTGCAACGTCTGTCGCCGCTGCTTCAGCAGTGCGCCGATCAGCGCATCGGCGTCTTCGACCATTTCGGCGACCGAGACGTTCTGATGGCGGATGCCGAGCTGTCCGGACTCGATGCGTACGCTTTCCAGCAGATTGTCGATCAGCCGCGTCAGCCGCAGCGAGCCGCGCTCCAGCGACAACACCAGTTCCTTCTGCTGTTCCTTGGGCATGGTTTCCATGCCTTCGCGCAACAGTTCGATCGATGCCAGCTGCGCGGCAAGCGGCGTGCGGAATTCGTGCGAGATATTCGCAAGCACCGAATCGCGTGCGCGCCGCACGCCTTCCAGTTCGGTCTCGTCGCGAATGACCTGTACCTGCAACTCATCTACCGGTGCGGCGCTGGTGATGATCGTCGTGCGCGGCGAGCCTTCGCGGACATTGAGCTTCTCAGTCGCCTGCGCGCTGCCTTCAATGCGCGCCTGCAGGATCGGACAGTTCGTCTCGCACGGCCGCTGACCGTTCTCGGCGCACGGCTTGAGCACATCGCCGCAGAATCGCCCGATCGCCTCGTGCGCCTGCACGCCAAGCAAGCGAGCTGCCTGCGGATTCAAGTAACGAATCACACGCGACTTGTCGACGGCATACACACCTTCGACGATGCCGCTCAGCACTGCCTGCGCCTCGGCCTCGCGCCGCCGCAACGTGTCGGTGAGCTCGACCAGGTTGTTGCGCATGTCCTCCATCGTTCGCGCGAGCTTGCCGACTTCGCGCGTGCCGCCGACGGGAATGGAAGTGGAGAAGTCGCCGCGACCCAGCCGCTCTGCAGCTTCGGTCAGTGAGCTGACCGGCCCGGTGACCTGCTGGCCGAGAATGACGCCGGCCAGCACCGCCAGCGCGGCGAGCACGATCGCCGTGACCAGCAATCGCTTAACCAGGCCACCCACCGATTTGTCGATGTCACTGGTCGGCAGGCGCGCCTCCAGCAGCGCGATCGCCTCACCGGTCGAAGCGAACACCGGAAAGCTGGCCGCGTACAGATCGGGTTTGGCGATACGCGTCACCGCCGAACGGCCATCCGACAACCCGGCCGAATGCAGCCGCGTGAAATCGTCCACGGCCTTGCCTTCGGCAAAGGTCCGGTAGTTGATCAGGCGGATCTCCATCCCGACACGTTCGGACAGGATGTGGGCGAGCTTGTCGTCGAACAATCGCGCCACGTACAGGCGCCGCCCAACGGCTCCGCCGATCTGCGTGGACGCACCGAGCACGGCGTAAGCCGACGATGCAGGCACTGCGAGGAAGCGCTCGCCCTGCTCACTCGCAGCGTTGGCGATATCTGCCCACGGCAGCGCGACACCCGCCTGCGCAACCAGCACACCGCCTTCGAACACGGCGCAGGAGGTAATCGTGTCGGTGTTGCACGAACGGCGCAGGTACGGCCCGACCGCCGCGATCTGGCGATCCGCCAACAGGCGCTGCAGCGTCTGGCGATCGCCCACGCTCTTGGCCTGCGTCAGCGCATCCTCGCCGAAGCGTCGCAGATCCTCCCGCGCCATCGCGCCCGCCAGCTGCACCCGCGACTTGCCCTGCTGATTGGCCAGGTCGCGCAGCGAACCGATGGCGGAAATCGAGATGCCGCCGACCACCAGCAGCACGATCAGCACATTGATCGCGGCGATCCACGGGCCGAGACTGGCCCGGGAAGTGTCGAGCTGCAGCCGGTCGATGAATTCCTGGAGGCGATCGATCATGGATCAGTGCTTGGAGTACCCGGTGCGCCATTCCACCAGCGTTTTGATGATCAGGGTCACCACCGCCAGCAGGGTCAGGAGCGAGGCCACGGCAAAGGCGCCGACGAAGTTGTACTCGTTATATAGGATTTCCACGTGCAGCGGCATGGTGGTCGTCAGCCCGCGGATGTGACCCGACACCACCGAGACGGCGCCGAACTCGCCCATGGCGCGCGCGTTGCAGAGGATCACGCCGTACAGCAGACCCCAGCGGATCTTCGGCAGGGTCACGTGGAAGAAGGTCATGAGGCCGCCAGCGCCCAGCGTGATCGCCGCTTCCTCTTCGTCGTTGCCGAGCTGCTGCATCAGCGGAATCAGCTCGCGCGCCACGTACGGGAAGGTGACGAACATGGTCGCCAGCACGATGCCGGGCAGCGCGAAGATGATGCTGATGTCATGGTCCTGCAGCCACAGGCCGAACCAGCCCTGCATGCCGAACAGCAGTACATAGATCAGGCCCGAGATCACCGGCGACACTGCGATCGGCAGGTCGATCAGCGTGATCAGGATGCTCTTGCCCTTGAACTCGAACTTGGCGATGGCCCAGGCAGCGGCGACGCCGAACACCGTATTGATGGGCACCACCACGGCCGCCGTGAACAGCGTCAGCCGGATGGCCGCCAGCGTGTCCGCATCCAGAAAGCTCTCGAAGTAGAGCTTGTACCCCTTGGCCAGCGCCGAGGCGAACACGGTGATGAGCGGTGCGAACAGCAGTGCCGCAAGGAACAGCAGCGAGACGCCGATGAACGCACCCTTGATGAGCGAACTCGTCACCGAGTCGCGTCCCGGTCGGCTGGCTAGCTCCGCCAGCAGCGCTTTGGAAGGTCCGCCGGCCATCTAACGCCCCGCCGCCACCAGCCGGCGGCGCCCCCAGGTCTGCAACAGGTTGATCGACAGCAGCATCACGAATGAGATCACCAACATCAGAAAGCCGATCGCAGCGGCGCCCGCGTAGTCGAACTGCTCCAGCTTGATGACGATGAGCAGCGGTGCGATCTCGGTCTTCATCGGCAGGTTGCCGGCGATGAAGATCACGGACCCGTACTCGCCCACGCCGCGCGCGAACGCCATCGTGAATCCCGTCAGCAGCGCCGGCAGCACTGTCGGCAGGATGATTCGACGGAAGATCGTGAAACGACCGGCGCCCAGCGTTTCCGCGGCGTCTTCCAGATCACGCTGCACTTCGATCAGCGCCGGCTGGATTGAGCGCACCACGAACGGCAGGCCAATCAGCGTCAGCGCCACCACCACGCCGATCCAGGTATAGGCGACCTTGATGCCGAACGGCGCGAGATGCTGGCCGATCCAGCCGTTCTGGGCGAACACTGCCGTCAGCGCGATGCCCGACACTGCGGTGGGCAGCGCGAACGGCATGTCGATCAGGGCGTCGATCAGCTTGCGGCCGGGAAACTCGTAGCGCACCAGCGTCCACGCGATCACGAAGCCGAACACGCTGTTGATGAGTGCGGCCAGAAACGATGCCCCGAAGCTGAGCCGGAACGAAGCCAGCACGCGCGGATCGAACAGCACGCCGAGAAAATCGCGCCAGCCCATGCTGCCGGCCTTCATCACCAGCGCGGTCAGCGGAATCAATACCAACGCGCACAGGAAGAACGTCGAGAAACCGAGCGTCAGTCCGAAGCCGGGCAGGATGGAAGGTTGGCGAAAGCGGGAGTTCATGCTTACTTCGATTGGTCCGCGCTGTAGATGCGATCGAACATGGCGCCGTCGGCAAAGTGCTCGTTATGCGCCTGGTTCCAGCTGCCAAAGACTTCGTTTATGGTGAACAGGGTTACCGGCGGAAACTGTTGCGAGTAGCGCGCCAGAACCTCGGGATTGCGCGGACGAAAATAATGTTTCGCGGCAATCTCCTGCCCTGCAGGGGAATACAGGTGCTGCAGGTAGGCTTCGGCGACTTTGCGCGTGCCGCGGCGATCGACCACCGTATCGACCACGGCGACCGGCGGTTCCGCGAGGATGGTCACGGAGGGCACGACGATCTCGACGGTACCGGGCCCCAACGCCTTCTGCGCGAGCAGCGCTTCGTTCTCCCACGAGATCAGTACGTCACCGATCTGACGCTGCACGAAAGTATTCGTCGCGGCGCGCGCGCCGCTGTCGAGTACCGGCGTGTGCTTGAACAGCGCGGTGACGAACTTCTCCGCTGATGCCTGCGCCTGCTCGACTTGCGTCGCTGCCGCGGGATCGTCGAGCTTCGACCAGTCGCCGCCCAAGCTGCGATGCAACTCATAGCCCCAGGCAGCCAGGTAATTCCAGCGCGCGCCACCGGAAGTCTTGGGATTCGGCGTCACGACGGTGACACCTTCCTTGATCAGATCGGGCCAGTCGCGGATCTGCTTCGGATTGCCGGCACGCACCAGGAACACGATGGTCGAGGTGTACGGCGCGCTGTTGTCGGGAAAGCGCGTCTGCCAGTTCGCGCCCAGACGCTTGCCCTTGCTCTGAATCGAATCGACGTCGTAGGCAAGCGCGAGCGTCACCACATCGGCGGCAAGTCCATCGATGACCGCACGCGCCTGGCTGCCTGAGCCGCCATGCGACTGCTTGACCGTCACCTTCTGACCGGTGCTTGCCTGCCATTCGCGCGCGAAATCCTCGTTGAAATCCCGATACAGCTCACGGGTCGGGTCGTAGCTGACGTTGAGCAGCGTGACCTTGCCGTCGTCGTCCTTGCCGCCGCCGCAGGCGGACAGCAGCGCCACCAGGCCCGCCACGGCCAGCAGCCGCAGCCAGCGATTCGTCGTTGGTTTCATCGTTCGCACCTTCGCCCTTTACGCGGCCGCCGGGCGGTACACGATCATCATCGGATAGGTGGTCGGCGCGGCGAACAGGGCGGCGAAACGGCCGCGCAGATCGTCCAGATCCGAGATGCCGAGAATCAGCATCTGCTCGGAAGCTTCGCTCAGCTGACGCTGCAGCTCATCCGCTGCCGCACCGAAGCGCAGCTCGGTGCGCATTTCCAGCCCGTGCACCGCTTGCGCTTCGGATCTGGCATCGAGCAGCGTGCGCATGCCGAGCGGTCGCTGCGAATCGGCGCTGCCTTCAGGCAGGATGCCGACGTACACAGCTTCCGCCGCGACGTGACGCAACAGACTGGCCGCAACGGCCAGCGTCGGGCGACGCGCGATATCGTCGGCCCAGTGAATCAGCACCCGCTGCGGCGGACCCACCTGCGCCGGCAACACCAGCACCTCGGCGGCGTCATTGCGCAACAGCCACTCGATCTGCGCGGCGAGGTTGGGCTGCGGTGCAATCACTGCAACACCGGAGATCGGGGCACTCGCCGCCTGGTCGAAGTCATTCGCCAACGCTTTCTCGACGCGGGTCGCAATGCGCGTCTTCATGCGGGTCGCCAGTTCGCTGAGCAGCGGATGGCCCGAAAGCCGCTCGGCAGCCGCCGGCTCGGCGGCGCAAGCGGTGTAGCTCGACAGCGGCGTCGGCAGCACGTGAATGCGTCGCACGCCGAGCGCGACGGTTTGTCCCATCGTCACCGGGAATCCGCGCTGTTCATGCTGGGTGCGCGTCACGTCCAGAAGCGCCGAAACGGCAGGCGAATCGGACGACGCTGCCAACTGCGCATCAGCCGCACCATTGGTCAGTCGCACGCGCAACCGCTCCAGGGCGCCGGTGAATACCATCTCTTCGACCACACCGTGCGCCATGTAATTGACCCGCAGATTGTCGCGGGTGGGCGCCACCTCGATTTCTTCCGGCCGCAGGACTGCCACTACTTCGTGCTCGCGTCCATTCTCGAATCGCTCGATAGAACGTACGTTCACCGGCGTTGCGCCGAAGCGGATTCCCTGCGCCGTCTGGCGCGCCAACAACAGATTCGCCGCGCCCAGGAAGGTGGCAACGAAGCGGGTCGCGGGACGCGCGTACAGCTCATCCGGTTTGCCGCATTCGAGCAGGCGACCAAGATTCATGACACCGATGCGATCGGCCATCGCAAAGGCTTCCTCCTGATCGTGCGTCACCAGCACGGTGGTGATGTTGAGCTCGCGCTGCACCTGCCGGATCGTCCGGCGCAGCTCTTCACGGATCTTGGCGTCCAACGCGCCGAAGGGTTCGTCGAGCAGCAGCACCTGCGGCTTGTGAGCCAGCGCCCGCGCTACCGCGACGCGCTGCTGCTGACCGCCGGATAACTGCGTGGGCAACCGTTCGTCCATGCCTTCCAGCGCCACCAACCGCAGCAACTCCTTGCTGCGCGCCCGGCGATCGGCGGCTTTCATGCGCCGCACCTTCAGCGCGAACTCGATGTTCTCGCCCACGGTCATGTGGCGGAACAGGGCGTAGTTCTGAAAGACCAGGCCGACGCCGCGGTTGCGGGCCGATACGTGCGTGACATCATTGCCATGCAACGCGATCCGGCCGTGGTCGACACCGGTCAGGCCGGCGATGGCGCGCAGCAGAGTGCTCTTGCCGCTGCCGCTGGGGCCGAGCAGCACGAAGAACTCGCCCTCGCCGACCTCGACGGAGACATCGTTGACGACCGGAGAGCCCTGATACCGTTTGGTGACTTGATCGAGCGTAATGGACATAGGGGCGCGAGCTTACCGACCGGGTGGTTGTAAGGTCAGTCTCGATCGGGTAACAAAACGGTTATAAACCCAAGCGCGGAATGTCTCCCATGCCACTGCCTGCCTACGAAAAGCTCGGTTCCTTCTATCTCGGCCGCGAGGTCGATCCCGGTACCCTGAAGGACCAGCCCGAGCTGCTCTTATATGACTCGCGCGACCTGACCACGCACGCCGTGTGCGTGGGCATGACCGGCAGCGGCAAGACCGGCCTGTGCCTGTCTCTGCTGGAAGAAGCCGCCATCGACGGCGTGCCGGCCATCGCCATCGATCCCAAGGGCGACATCGGCAACCTGCTGCTGTCCTTTCCCGAGCTGCAGCCGGCGGACTTCGCGCCTTGGGTGGACGCGGGCGAAGCGGCGCGCAAGGGCATGACGACCGACGCCTTCGCGGCGGCTACGGCCGAAACCTGGCGCAAAGGACTGGCCGAATGGGATCAGGACGGCGAGCGCATCAAGCGCTTCCGGGATGCGGCTGACATCGCGATCTACACGCCGGGCAGTGCGGCGGGTCGGCCGTTGTCGGTGCTGCGTTCCTTCGGCGCCCCTTCGCCGGAACTGCGTGCAGACGCCACGGCGCTGCGCGAGCGCATTGCCGCCACCGTCTCCGGCCTGCTCAGCCGGATCGGCGTCGACGCCGATCCGATCAAGAGCCGCGAACACATCCTGCTGTCGACCCTGCTCGACCGGGCCTGGAGCGCCGGCCGCGATCTGGATCTCACCGCGCTCATCCAGGGCATCCAGAAGCCCGGCTTCGACAAGGTGGGCGTGCTCGACCTGGAAACCTTCTATCCCGCCAAGGACCGGCTGCAACTGGCGATGGGGCTCAACAACCTGGTGGCTGCACCCGGCTTCGCCGCCTGGCTGCAAGGCGAGCCGCTGGACGTGCAGCGGTTACTGTTCACCGCTGAGGGCAAGCCGCGCATTGCCGTCATCTCGATCGCGCACCTGAACGATGCGGAGCGCATGTTCGTCGTGACGCTGCTGCTCGGCGAAGTGGTTGCCTGGATGCGCCGCCAGTCCGGAACTTCGAGCCTGCGCGCGCTGCTGTACATGGACGAGATCTACGGCTATTTCCCGCCGTCGGCGATGCCGCCGTCCAAGCAGCCGCTGCTGACGCTGATGAAGCAAGCGCGCGCGTTCGGCCTCGGCGTGGTGCTTGCGACGCAGAACCCGGTGGATCTCGATTACAAGGGATTGTCCAACGCCGGCACCTGGTTCATCGGACGGTTGCAGACCGAGCGGGACAAGGCGCGGGTCATCGAAGGCCTACTGAGCGCGGGCGACGGTCTCGATAAATCCCAGCTCGATTCATTGCTGGCCAATCTCACCGGCCGAGTCTTCCTGATGCGCAATGCGCACGACGACGCTCCGGTGCTGTTCCGGACACGCTGGGCCCTGTCGTACCTGCGCGGACCTCTGACGTTGCCCGAGATTGCGCGGCTGTCGCCAGCACCGGCTGCAGCGAGTGAGAAAACGAGTTCCCGTGCAGCAACACCGGCACCAGCTGAGTCCAAGGAGCAGGCAGCGAAGCCCGTCATTCCAACCGGGATCCGCGAGTACTACCTGCATCAGGGACAAAGTAGCGCAGCCAGCTCAGGCTACGTTCCGCACGTGCTGGGCACGGCGCGCATGCACTTCGTCAATGCGCCGGCGGGTATCGATGTTTGGGAAACGCGCTCTTACCTGGCACCGGTCGAAGACGATCGTCCCGACTGGTCGCAGGCAGCTGCCAGCGCCGACCTGAAAGACCAGCTCGACCAGGAAGCGACGGCGAACGCCGGGTATGCAACCACGCCCGCAGCACTGCTGCGCGCGGAAAACTACACCAAGTGGCGGAAGCAGCTCGAAAGCTATATCTACGAATCGGCAGGCCTGGATGTCTTTCGTTGTCCACTGGTCGGCGCGACCGCCGTACCCGGTGGAAGCGAAGCGGATTTCCGTGCACGCCTCGCCCTGACATTGCGCGAGAAGCGGGATGCTGCCGTCGAAGCGCTGCGTCGCAAGTACGCGCAGCGACTGGCAACACTCGAAGATCAGCAGCGCCGCGCGCAGGATCGGATCGAGCGCGAACGCTCGCAGCTGTCACAGCAGAAAATGCAGACCGCGATCTCCGTCGGCACTTCCATTCTCGGTGCGCTGTTCGGTCGCAAGAAGCTCAGCGTCGGCAACGTGGGCCGCATCGGCACGGCAGCGCGCAGCGCCGGCCGCATCGGCCGCGAAAGCGACGATGTGTCGCGCGCCGAAGAAAGTCTGGACGTACTGCAGCAGCGTCACACGGATCTGGAGAACGAACTGGCGCAGGAGGTCAGCCGCCTGCAGGGCGACTACGATCCGGCCGCCGCGACTATCGATCGGGTGCAGATCAAGCCGCGCAAATCCGATATCGAGATCAAGGAGTTGGCGCTGGTCTGGGTACGAAGCTAGCGTCGACGCTCGCTAGCGCGTGGTACCGGACGGCGGCGTTGCGATCTGATTCTCGGCGAAGATCAGCTCGACCCGGCGGTTCTGCTGACGCCCGGCTGCGTTGTCGTTGCTGGCGATCGGAAATCCCTCGCCCTTGCCCACGGCCGTGATCTGGCTGCCCGACACGCCCCGCTGCATCAATGCCGCCTGCACCGACTGGGCGCGATTCTCCGACAAAGTCTGGTTGAAGTCGGCTGAGCCGGTGCTGTCGGTATGGCCTTCGATCTGCACCTGACGCGACGGATTCTCGTTCAGCGCCTTGGCCACCCGGTCGATGGTGGAGTAGGCACCCGGCTTCAATGACGACTTGCCGGTATCGAACAGCACATCGCCCAACGTCAGCACCAGGCCGCGCTCGGTCTTCTGCGCCTGCAGATCCTTGAGCTCCTGCTCCAGGCTTTGCGCTCGCAGTCTCGCGGCCTCGGCTTCGCGATCGCGGGCCTGCACCAGTACCTTCTGGCGTTCCGCTTCGGCCTGGGTGAACTCGTCCTTGGCCTGCGCCAGCAGAATCTTCTCGTTCGCGATCTGTGCGTTGCGAGTCGCCACCAAAGCTTGATAGCGAATGTCCTCGAGCTTGCCGCCGCTGTCCATCAACTGATTGGCGGTACCCAGCGACTTGCGTGCATTGGAGATGTTCTCCGCCGCAACGCCGGCGCGCGGCGAGGACTCGACCTGCGGGACGATGGCCCGGGCCGTTTCCAGCTCCTCGATGGGCCGCTCAGGTGTAGAGCTGCAGGCTGCGAGCAGCGCTGCGCCTGCCAGTATCAATGAAATCTGTAGCCGTCTCATGAGTCTTCCTCCTGAAACGCAGCTCGAAACTTCGGGTTAGCGCGAATTGCGCTCGGCCTCTTCCCGCAGCGTACGAATGCTGGCCAGCAGCTCGTCGGCTGCCTTGCGGGCGCTGGCACTCTGCGATTTCGCGACTGCAAGCTGCGCATCGAGCTCAGCCATTACTGCCAGGCGTTGCGCCCGTTGATCGTCTTTTTTCCCTACGGCTTGCTGGGCCTGTGAAAACAGGTCCCTGGCTTGTTGCAGCTCCAGCGCACCGGCCTCGGAATTGCCGATGGCGGCCTGCGCCTGCTTGACGGCGGTCTCGCTACGAGCCACCTGCTGGCGCGTCATTTCGCTCACGCCGCCGCACCCGCCCAACGCCACGAGCAACGTCGCGGCAATCATCAGTGACTTGCCCATGACGGTTCTCCCATCGAGCGGCGGGCGTCCCGCCGGTCTTGAGTTCTTCGATGGGGTAACGCCTGCTGCTCCGAGCCAGTTCCTGTCTGGCGCGGGCAAAGCAACCCTCCTTCGAGCTCGAAGGAGGGTTTTCAGGAGGGGGATTCGACACACCCGGCCCGGTCGCAGTGCCGGCCGCAGGCCAGGGTTGATCTTCGCCGCAGGAGTCCGTAACACTTGTGCAACTCCCGCGGCTAAGATGGAAGCGCTCAAGTGCGTCGACAGACTTTCCCAATCCTGGCGGTTTTCCTATCAGTACTCGTGGCAGCCGGTTGCGGTTCGCGCACTGACGAGCCGACCGTCGGCACCTATCGCGCCACGCTCAGCCTGCCCGGCGGCGAAGCGCCGTTCGGACTGGAAGTCGCCAGCGAAAACGGGAATTACGTTCTCTACCTATCCAACGGCACCGAACGCACGCGCGTGCCGAATGTGAAAGTGGCCGATGGCGAGCTGCGCGCCAGCTTCCCCGGCTATGAGAATTCGCTGCGCGCACAGACGCACCGTGAAAGCCTGGAAGGCAGCGTCACGCTGATCAAGGACGGCGGTGTCGAGCAGGTGATCCCGTTCAAGGCAACGCTCGGCGAGCGGTACCGCTTCTTCGCCGAGCCCAGAACAGACAACGCGGACGTCGCGGGCCGCTGGGAAGTCGCGTTCACGAACGACAAGGGCAAGGCCTCCACCGGTGTCGCGGTGTTCGAGCAGCAGCACGACCACGTCACCGGCACGGTGATGACGCCGACCGGCGACCACCGCTTCCTCGAAGGCCAGGTGCGTGGCGATGAGGTACTGTTGTCCACCTTCGCCGGCGGCCTCGCCTATCTGTACAAGCTGAAAATCGGCAGCGACGGCGCTCTGCACGGTGAATACTGGCAGGGACTGAAGAGCCACGAGACGGTCGCCGCGAAGCGCAATGACAACGCCGAGCTGCAGCAGATCGCAACCACGCTGAAGCCCGAAGCAGGACACTTCGATTTCACCTTCGACGATCTCGACGGCAAGCCGGTCTCGCTCAGCGACGAGCGCTTTCGCGGCAAGGTGGTCCTGGTGACGCTCGGCGGCACCTGGTGCCCGAACTGCCACGACGAAGCGGTGTTCCTCGAACCCTTCTACAAGGAATACCAGGCCAAGGGCTTCGAGGTGGTCGCGCTCATGTTCGAGCGTCACGGCGAGTTCGCCAAAGCCGCGGCGGCGGTGCGGAATTATCGCGACGATTTCGGCATCACCTTCCCGCTGCTGATCGCCGGCGTCTCCGACAACGACGACGCCAGCCAGAAGCTGCCCACGCTGAGCGGCGTGTACGGCTATCCCACCGCAATCTTCGTCGACAAGCAGGGTCAGGTCCGCAAGATCCACACCGGCTTCACCGGCCCGGCCACCGGCGAGCACTACCAGGAATACGTGAAGGAATTCCGCGGGCTGGTGGATGAGTTGCTGGCGGAGCCCGGCGCCACCACCTAATTCTGCGCCAGTGCCGTTTCGCGGCTGAGCGATTCGATCATCCACGACGGCACGCCGGCGCGTTGCAGTTGTGCCGTCGCCGTTGCGAACAATGCGCGGCCTTCTTCGACGCGGCCCTGGCGCATCATGAGTTTTGCGCGCAGCGCATCGAGTCTCACGTCCCAGGCATTGCCGCCCAGCGACATGCGCAACACCTCGGGTTGCAGCTGCGCGCTCAGATCGACTGCTTCATCGATGCTGCCCGCCTCGGTGAGAGCGGCAGCCAACCAGTAGCTCGCCGCCTGCACGTCAGGGCTGTCGCCTCCGAACACCGCCATGAAACCGGTACGTGCTGCGGAAAGTTTGTCGATCGCCGCCGGTAGCCGGCCCTCGTAATAGTCGATCACTCCCAGTGCTCGCAGCGCGTCGAGACCTTTCTCCTGTTGTTCGCCGATGCTGAGCAGCAGCTCCCGCCCCTTGTTCAAGTGACCGCTGGCGGCGTCGAAACGGCCGATGTCCAGATAGAAATTGCCGACCTGGACCAGTGCCTGGCCGCTGGTCAGTGCATCCACATCGCCGATGCCGGATTCGATCTGATGAAGCGCCCGCAGGAACTCGCGCTCGGCGTCGGCAATCCGCCCGGTATGTCGTAGCGCTTCGGCATATCCCAGGCGCGCGTACGCCATGAGTGCCGGGCCGATGGCCGCTTCGTCGTGCTGCGGGCCGAGCAGGTCGGCGTAGATGGCCTGCGCTTCGGCGTGGCGACCCAGACAGTTCAGGCTCTGGCCGATCCAGGAACGGATGTTGTAGCGGTTGTAGTCGGCTTCAGCGCTGTTGCCCAAGTCGAACTGCTCCGCCGCCTCGAAATCGTTCAAGGCTTGTTCGCAGTCCTTGCGCGTTGCGCGCAGCATGCCGCGCAGTGCATGTCCTTTCATGGCGATGACGCTGTTACGCAGCAGGCGCGGCCCCAGCAGATCCAGCCGGCTCAGCACGGTCTCGGCTTCCAGGAACTTCGATTGTTCCAGCAGCAGCCCGGCAAACGTGTACAGGCCGTCGAGAGTCTTGTCGTGGGTTGGCCCGTAGGCGCGCTCGAGCAGCTCCACGGCCAGGCGCTGCTGTTCTTCGGCCGCCGCATAATCGCCCAGTCCGCCCAGTCCCTGACCGATGGCCAGCCGGATCCGGCCTTCGCTGGCCGGATCGTCGGCGAAGCGCTCGCCGACACTGGCCGTGGCGTTCTTCAGAACGCGCAGCATGGTCGGGTCCGGATCGGTGTCGGTCTTCAAGGCGCCGGTGTTCGCCAACACGTCCCAATTCAGAAAATCGTTGATGGCGTCGGTACGCGCGCCGGCAATCTCGGCATCGCGATACAACCACAAGCTCACGGCACAACCGACGGTGAGGATGAACAGGGCCGCAGCAATCCACGGCCGTCGAGCACGGCTGCGTTGCAGAGCTTCGCTCGCTTGCTTGGCGGCAGCTTCAGCAACCGACGCGCGCTGCCGTTCCAGGCGACGTGCATCGATGTTCCGCAGCCGTTCGACCAATTCCGCAACGTTGGCGAGCCGCTGCGCTCGCTCGCCGTCGGTGGCTGCAGCGATGTCTTCGCGCAATAGCTCGTCGGGTACGTCGCGCTCCCAGCCCGGCAGCATGGGCTTGCGCAGATCCGCCACGGCCAGCTGATACAGGATCATTCCCAGGGCGAACAGATCGCTCTGCACCGTCGGCGCCTGGCCGGCGAGCAATTCCGGCGCGAGGTACAGCGGCGTGCCGCTGGTGGAATCGCCGAGTACGGCCTGTGTATGCGTCAGGCCCAGGCGCGTAATACCCATCTGCGCCAGACGTCCCGGTTCCAGCAGCCGGCCGCTGCCGAAATCGGTGAGCTGTATTTGCCAGCCGCCGTCGGCCCGCGCGGCGACCAGCACGTTGGCGGGTTTGAGATCCTTGTGCAGCACGCCCACGCTGTGAGCCGCTGCCACTGCGTCGGCAATCTGCAGAAACAGTTCGAGCCGCCCGGGCAACGGCATGTCGGCCAGACGCCGTTCGGTCTCGGCCCACTCCAGCAGGTTCTGCCCGCCGTACTCGCATTCGAGAAAGAACGGCGGCACTTCGAAGTTCCAATCGACGATGCGCGCGAAGCCGGGATGCTCGCCCAGGCTGTCGCGCAGCACCCGAAAGAGCGTGGCCTCACGCTTCAGGGCAGCAAGCCGCTCCCCGTCCAGACTGAACTTATAGACGCGCAGCTCCCGGGTCTTCGCATGTCGGGCGGTCCACACCTCGTTGCCGCCGGAATGCCCGAGCGGTGCTTCGAGCACGAAGTGTGCCCGCCCCGGTACCGTCTCGCCGCTCTTCAGATCTAGGTTGCTGGCAAATGCGCGCCCCACGGCAATGCGCTCCAGCGTTCCGACGAAACGATAGCCCACGCGCGGTTGGGTATGGATGCGTTCGGCATGCTCCGGGCCGAGCGCACTGCGCAATTTGGCGACGGCATTCGCCAGAACGTTCTCGACCGTGGGACGTCCCTCCCACACCGTGGCCAGCAACTCGTCCTTGGTCACCACTTCGCCGGCATGCGCCAGCAGGTACGACAGGATCTCCAACGGCTTGCGCTGCACCTCGACCGGCTCACCGGCCACGCGCAGCTCGAACCGGGCCTGGTCGAACTCGCAGTCACCGAAGCGATAGCGGTACAGCGACGGCTTCGGCGCTTGCGGCGGCGTGCTCATCGGACCCTCTGCGTGCCGGCATCGACCATCTCAAGTCCTTGGTTATCCAGTCTTATTTTTCAAGTTAGAGATTGGTTAGGAAGTCGTGACGACTCCCTGCGCGGTATTCCGGCCAACTCGCCACGACCGGGGCGTGGGGAATTCTAGCCCAGCTTTTTCCGCCCGCCACATCGCAATCATCGATGGGAGACCCGGGGAGACCGCCGTGGTGCACGACCCTCATATGCAGTGCCTGGCATTGACGGCTTGTGCGCTGCTGCTGAGCGCCTGCGCCCGCGAGCCTTCCGAAGCCGAGATCCGACAAGCCACGCAAACCATGCTGACGAGCCGCCACGCCAATCCGTTCACGCAGCCCGTCGCGGAATTCGCTGGTCCCGCCACGGCCATCGAGATTCGCCGGCTGCACAAGCTCGGCTGCCGCAAGTCCGCCGCGATGGACGGCTATCGCTGCGACATCGAGCTCGAAGTCAGCACTTTCGGCATGCCGCAGCAGGATCGCAGCAGCGTACGCATGGTGCGCGGCAAGGACGGTTGGGTGGCCTTGCGGCGCTAAGGCCGCGAAGCCGGGAATTTTGTGGCCGCGTCGCCGGCCACGGTACGAGGAGCCTGCAAGACATGATCGCAAGAATCGCAAGCCACGCCCTCCTGACCGCACTGCTGGCAGCGCTCGCTGCCTGCGGCAAAGCGCCGCCGAGCAGCGCAGGTTCGCCAAGCGCATCGGGCAAGACAGCAGCGCCGGCCGCTGGATCGACCAGCGCCGAAGAGGTCGCCGAGGAGGCGCGCAGCAAGCTGCGCTGTCCGGCCAAGATCAAGATGCCAGCACGGGCCAACGGGGCACCGGTGGACGACGTGGTGGGTGTGCGTCCCGGCATGAGCTACGACGAAGCGACCAATGTCGTGCTGTGCACGCACGATCTGCTGGTTGCGCAGCCCGATACGTCACGGCGCTTCAACATCAACACTTACGGCCAGACGCTGCGCCAGGGATTCAGCGCCCGCTTCGCCGAGCCGCGCGTGCAGAGAACGTCCAAGCAGATCATGGAGGACATGCAGCGGGATTTCATGGCGCGCTCCAACAACGCAGTGCGCCAGGACATGAAGCCCGGGCAGTCCAAGTGGTACGTCAGCACCATGGGAACGCCGGGCGAGGAGCGCGTCATCGCCGTGGCCCGCGAGGAATGGTTCGAGGAAGGCAGCAACCCGACGCTCGACAGCGTCGAGCAGGCATTGATACAGAAGTACGGCACTCCGACACGCACGGTGCCTGCGGGACAGGGCAGGCAATTGACCTGGGCCTACGACCCGTTCGGACGGCCGGTCACGGAAACCTCGCCGCTTTACGACAAGTGTTACGGCACCGCCGACCCGGACGGCGGCACCAATTTCTCGCCGGATTGCGGCATCGTCGTCGCCGCCCAGGTGCAGGCGCTGCGTGAAAACCCGGGCCTGAGCCAGTTCCTGCAGGTCGGTGTGGTCGACCAGGCCAACGGCTACGAAGCGATCACCGGCACCGAGCAGGCGCTGCAACAGCTCGACGAGCAGCGCAAGGCGCAGGAGCTCGAAGCCGCCAGCAAGAACGCCAAGAAGCCCAAGCTGTGAGCGAGCCCATGCACCGCTTGATTCTCATTGCTGCAGTCCTGGCCAGCGGTTGCTCGGATCCGCCTGCAGGCGCGGTATCCAGCGCAACCGCATCGGGTTCTGCGCAAACGACTCGACCTGATTCCACTACTGGCATGACGCAGGCGGACACTTCGGACAACGGCACCGTTGCCGCTGCAACCGCGCGACCGGCCATCAACGGACGCATCGGCGAACTCCTCAATCCGGACAACAACACGGTGATCTTCCTCTACTACGATCTCGCCGGCCTGACCCCGCCGTTCGATCGCTGGGTCGAGGACGACAGCCGGGTGAAATTTGCGCAACCGATCGACAAGGCAGGACTGCGTACGTCCATCCACGCCGAGCTCGAGTCGGCTGCCGCGGCCGTGCGCGACATCGGTTTCATCCGTCTTTCCATGAACGCCAACCTGAGCGACTACGACCCGTCCTACGGCGAGTTCACGGTGGGCGCGCTGGCGCCCAGTTCGGTAGTTTCGTTCGACGCCTTCAAGCAGAAGGTGTCGCTGCGTTTCGGCAACGGCAGAACCGCCCAGATCTGGCGCGTGCCACCGGACCAGGCACAGGCGGTACGCGACAAGGTCGGCTACTTCGGCAACGTTTCGCTCGATGCGCTGCTGCGAATCACAGGCGTACAGCCCGGTCCGTCGGGCGGCATCCTGACCACGGAAGTGGTCGAGTACGAATTGCGCGAGAACCAGCGTGGCATCGCCGTGGGCCGCGTTCGGGTCGAGTCGCGCTGAACTGCAATCCGGAGACTGACATGAAATCCAACCTTCGATTCCACTCGAGCCTCGCCCTGTCGCTGTTCGCAGCGCTGGGACTGTATGGTGCCTGCACACGAACCGTGACGGCACAAAGCTGTTCACCCCAGCAGTTCTGCAGCGAGGTCGCCACGTTCGCCGCTTCCGTTACCGATTTCCGCACCAGCGCTTCCGGCTACTCGCGCCTGGCAACCGCGACGGTGCGCATCAGGAACAAGACGGACCGGCCGCTGGTGCTTGGATACGTGCAAGGCTCCGGCGTGGTGATCGACGAGTTGGGCAATCGCTACGCAATCGACACCCGGGATGCGAACAACGTGCGCGCCATCGGCGTCATCACGCGCACCACGTTCGATCCGAAGTTCACCCTGCAGCCAGGCGAGAGCAGCGACGCGCGCTTCCAGTTCAGCTGGTATGCAGGCAAGAAGGCAATCGGTACGGTTTTCCAGCTGGAAGCCACGCTTCGTGAGATCGACCCCGCGGCCGGCACGCAGATGAAACTGGGTCGTGAGCACGTAGTGCAGTTCCATACCCTGACCGATGGCGCGCTGGCAGCAAAGGTCGAAACGCCGGCGCCTGCTGCAGATGCTGCCGCCCTGGCAGCGTCGGCCCCCGTGTCGAGTACCGCGGCGCCAGCACCCGCTGTCGATGCGTGCGCATCGCAACCGCGCTGCTACGACGCCGGTCCGTTCACTGCGCAGGTAACGCAAGTCACCACCAGCCAGTCCGGCAGCAACCACCTGGTACGACTCAACATACGCTTCCGCAACGTCGGCACGCAGCCACTCATCCTGGCTTACACCCAGCGCTCGGGCACCATGATCGACAACCACGGCAACCGCTACACCATCGACTGGCGCTATGCCGATCGCATCAAGGGCATCGGCCTGGTCTCCCCGGGCAAGGCCGATCCGCAGTTCGTACTCAACCCCGGCGAGTCCCGCAATGCCGCCTTCGAGTACAGCCGCTACGTCGGCAAGACCGCCATCGGCAACGTGTTCACTCCGGACCTCGCGGTGGAGGAACTGCAGGTGCTGTCGAGCCAGCAGGTGCGCTCGATCCGCGAGTACAGCATCAACTATCCGAATCTCACCGCCGGCGCGCTGATGGGCGATGGCAGCGACGCACTGGAGAGCATCAACAACGTGAGCGAAGCCGGGCGGCAGCTGACCGAGGGCCTGAAGTCGCTGTTCAAGAGAAAGAACTGAAGAAACGCAGCACCGGCCAAACGTCAGTTCCAAGTCAGCCTCCTGGAGGAACGTATCCATCGCAGTCAACGCGCGTGACGGGACTGCCTGCGATGGTTCACGCTCATCGAGGAGACAGTCATGAAAACGCGGATATCCAGACAGATCAGGCTGATATCGCTGACAGCGGTTGCCATTGGCGCGGGCGCCCTGGTCTCGACTTCCTCTCAGGCTGCCAACCCGGCCAATCAGGAAACGAGCAGCGTCATGGTGCACTACGGAGATCTGAATCTTTCGAAGTCGCGGGACGTGGATACGCTGTACATCCGCCTGCGCGACTCCGCCAAGGACGTGTGCGGCGATGACGAGGCCATCACCGAGCTCTGGAAACTCGACGGCATCTCGCGCTGCGAGCAGCAGGCCATCGAGAGCGCCGTAGCGAAGATCGATCACCCGAGACTCACGGCGCTGTATGACGAGCGCTATCCACACGAAACGCTGGGGCCCGTTGCCACGGTAGTCCCGGTGCAGGTCTCCATCGTGACACTCGGCCTGTTGCCAGTCAGCGGGAAGACGGAGACACATTCGTGAGCGCAGCACGATCCCGGCCGGGCTGATGCCTTGCCGGGATCAGCCGCGAGTCCGGCATCAGAGAGGTGGCATATGAACGCTCTTCACACTGCACGCAGTTGCGTAGCGTTGGCGGTGCTTGCGTTGGTCCCGCTGAGCGCCTCTTTCGCTGCGAACCTACCGTTGACCTCCACGGCACAGATCCCGTTCGTCAACTTCGGCGGCATCTACAACTGGAAGGCCGATCGCGAAAAGGGCATCTGGATCGAGGATGCCCACCACAAGTGGTACTACGCGACGCTGCTGGGTCCGTGCCTGGGCCTGGATTTCGCGACCCATATCGGCTTCGACACGCGTCCCGTCGACACTTTCGATCGCTTCAGCAAGATCGTCGTGCCCGGCTACGGCCGATGCACGGTGCAGAACTTCACGGCGAGCGATCCACCGCCGGCGAAGCAGGCCGCGACGAAGTGATCGCAGATTCTCATCCAGGGGGGCCGCTCGGCTCGACACATGAACCACAAGCGTTTCGACAGGCTGGTGACGCGCGTGATCGTGATCATGGCGGCGACGTTGATCGGCATCGCAGTGATACTGGCCGTCAGGTCCATCGATCAGCCTGGCGCGCTGCAATGGGCCCACACCTCACCGGGTGGGCTCCTTTGAAAGGGCATTGCCGCTATGCAGGGAAGACGGAGCCTTCAAGTTCCACGCATGTCGTGGATCGAAGGCTGCTTCTCCGCGGCGACATCTGCTTCACGCGTTCGTCGCGCTCGCGCCTGGCGCGACACTCACAGACGTAGGGAACAGGATCTCTATCGAAACGCCTTTACCGCCCGGGCCTTCGTCGATCGACATTCTGGCGCGGTGCAGCTGAGCGACTTCGTGCACGATCGCAAGACCCAGGCCGCTGCCGGTGCCCAGCGTATTGCTGGCGCGAAAGAATCGTTCCATGACCCGTGCGCGCTCCGCCGGCGGGATTCCGACTCCCGTATCGGTAACGCGCAGGTAGGGCATGCCATCCTTCTGCCCGCAGTCCACGGTCACGATTCCCCCTCGCGGCGTATAGGCGATGGCGTTGTTGACGAGATTGCCGAGTGCCTCGGCGAGTAGCCACTCCACGCCCTGCACGGTTGCAGGCTCTATCTGCGCTCCCAGGTCGATCCCGGCGATATCCGCCGATGCGAGCCGTTCCGTAACCACCTCTTCGACCAGCCGCGGAAGATCGACCGCAACCCGTTCCCAATGAAGATGAGCTGCTTCTTCGGAGCGCGCCAAGGTCAGCAGCTGCTGAGTCGTACGCGTGAGATGCCGGGCACCGTCGAGCACTGCGAGCAACCGTTGCCGCAGCGCAGAGTCTCGCTCCTCGTTGCTCATCAGCTCCAGTTGCGCGCAGATGCCGGTAAGCGGTGTGCGCAACTGATGGGCGGCGCTCTCGATGAATCGGCGTTGCGCTTCGCTCGTCGCACGCACCGTGGCGAAGAGTCGATTCAGCGTCTGAACGACGCTGCGTATTTCCACTGGAACCGTCGTAACGGACAGCGCAGAAAGATCTTTCGGCGAACGCTTCTCGATCTGCGCTTCGACCTCATGCAGAGGATTCATCGCGATGCGCACGCCGAGCAGAATCATTGCGAGGATGACGCCGAACTCTCCGAGATCCACTGCCAGGGACGTGGAAAGAATGGTCGCGCGGACCCGATCACGCTTGCGTAGTGTCTCGCCGACGGTGATTGTCACCGAGCCGCTGCCATTTTTAGGCGTGTAGCTCACGAGCCGAATCGGCTCATCACGATAGTGCGCATTGCCTCGACTGGTGGTCGCGGAATGTCGTGCCAGATCCGGCAAGTCCCGGTCGCCCGCAACATAGCGGCCATCACGCGTGGTGACCTTGAAATAGATCGAATCGTATTTGTCCTTGCGCAGCAGCGACAAAGCCTCGGGCGGCAGAACGAGCAGCGGGTTGCCGTCCGCGTCGCGACGGACGTGATCGGCGATCGCCAGTGCCGAATCGAGCAGAGCCTGATCGTAGGCGTCCCGAAAGGGCGCGCCCGATGTCAGATAGTCGGTCAGCGTACCGAGCGTGAGAATGGCGATCGCCGGCAGCAACAGCAGGACCAGCAGGCGCCCGCGAATGGAGGGCGCCGTCTCCTCGTCAACCGCCTCGGTCCGTGGGTTCATCGATGCGATACCCCATGCCGCGCACCGCGCGTACCTGCGCGGCGTCGCCGAGTTTGTTGCGCAACCGGGATACGTAGACCTCGATCGCGTTGGGTGTGATTTCCTCGTCCCAACCGGAAATGGCGCTCATGAGCCGGTCCTTCGAAACGATGCGTCCTGCGCTCAGCATCAGGCATTCCAGGATCGACCACTCGCGATGAGTGAGATCGAGCGCCTGATCGGCCACAGTGGCTCGCTTGTGGGCAAGCTCAAGCCGAAGTGATCCGAGCGTGAGATCGGAGCTCGTGACCGCGTTCGAGCGGCGGATCAATGCACGAGCCCGGGCCAGCAGCTCGGGGATCTGAAAAGGCTTGGTGAGATAGTCGTCGGCACCGATGTCGAGAGCGTCGACGCGATCGGCCAGCCCGTCGCGGGCAGTCAAGATGAGAACGGGAATCGATGTTCCCTGCTTGCGCAGGCTGCGCACGAGCTGCAGGCCATCTTCCTTCGGCAACCCGATATCGCAGATCACCAGATCGAAGGTTTCCGCGTGCAGAGCGGACCGCGCCGCGTCCGTCGTACCCACGAGATCGGCTGCGAATCCACCGCCGGTGAGACCACGTCGGACAGCGTCGCCGATGAGCGGATCATCTTCGACGATCAGCACTCTCATGGCCCAAGCCTAGCTCACGACATGCCAGCGGTGAATAGCGCTGCGCGACTCAGGGCGGTCGCGATTAGATCATCGAATTGAAGTTGTCCGCGCGCCGCTGGACAACCTTCGGTGCCGAGACATGCGCGCGATCAATGCACGCGCCGTCAATCTCCCGTCCTCGACATCGACAGCACCCGCGGGCACTCCGTCTGCGGACACCAGGTCGAGACGATGATGTGCCAGCCCTCGCACTTGACGTCGATGAACTCCTGCGCCGCGCCGCGGTTCACGTAGCACGGCGGCACGAGCGTTTTGCGCAACGGATAACCCTGAAACCTGCCGCCATTGGCGACCGTCTGCACCACCTGGTAGGACAGCGCCAGCGAGGTTTTCCCTTCGACCCGAACCGGAATCCGATCCTCGCCGGCCTCGACGACAATTTCGTTCCATTCCCCATGGCAGCTCCACTCGCTTTGTTCGCGGGCGCACTGGACCATGTAGTGGACGGGGTTGCCCTTGAACATGCCGTGAGGCGCGCAATGCACCTCCGCGACTGCCGGCACGCTGTCACCACGGCCATAGGTATGACCATCGAGCGTCTGCATTGCCAGGCCGTGCGGATCCTGGCAAGCCAGGCGCTCGACGGTTGCGCGTTCCGACGTCTTGAGTTGCAGAGGATGAGTCTCGGCGGCAACGGCGCCTGCCGAGAACAGCATCAGGGAAACTGCGATGAGCAGAGACAAGGGATGGCGGCGCATGCCCCCGGAGAATACCAATACCGGCGCCGGCTTTTGACTACTGTCGCCCGACTGCGCAGGTCCCCGCCGGGGCGGGACAGGGCGAGGTTGACTTGGGACCGCCGCGAAGCCAACCTGCCGCCTTCCCTCAAGGAGACTCCCGTGAATCAGTTTCTGTACAACGCCGAAGAGCGCGACGACCGGCCGGAAAAGAGCGAGCGCCCCGAGCCGCTGACCGAGCAGCTTTCGTTCAAGTCGCGCTTCGTGCTGGTGTTCGGCGAGATCAACCACAACGTCGCCCGCACCACCTGCGAGCGGCTGATTGCGCTGGCGCAGCAATCCGACGCGCCGATCCGGATGCTGATCTCCTCGCCGGGCGGCCATGTCGAGTCGGGCGATGCGATTCACGACGTGATCCGTTTCATCAATGCGCCCGTGACCACCATCGGCACCGGCTGGGTGGCCAGCGCCGGCACGCACATTTTCCTGGCGGCCGACAAAGAGCGCCGGGTCTGTTTGCCCAACACGCGCTTCATGATTCACCAGCCCAGCGGCGGCGCCGGCGGTCCGGCCACGGACATCGCGATTCAGGCCAAGGAAATCCTGCGTGCGCGCGAGCGCATCGCCCAGGTCATCGCCAAGCAGACGGGCATGTCGCTCGACAAGGTACGGGTCGACGTGGATCGCGATTTCTGGATGAGCCCCCAGGAAGCCATCGAGTACGGCATCGTCTCGCGCGTGGTCGAGTCGTACAAGGACGTGAAGTAAGCGGCCATGCCTTCCTTCGACATCGTCTCCGAGCTGAACGCCCATGAGGTTGCCAACGCGGTCGATCAGGCCAATCGCGAAGTCGGCACCCGTTTCGATTTCAAGGGCACCAACGCCAAGTACGAATTGAACGAGTACGTGGTCACGCTGGTGGCGCAGGCGGATTTCCAGCTCAAGCAGATGCTGGACATCCTCAAGCTCAAGCTGAGCAAGCGCGGCATCGACATTGCCTGCATGAAGGTCGACGAGCCGGTGTTCAGCGGCCAGACCGCCAAGCAGGTCGCCACCTTGCGCGAAGGCATCGAAACCGAGCTGGGCAAGAAGATCCAGCGGCTGCTGAAGGATTCCAAGCTCAAGGTGCAGGCGGCGATCCAGGACAAGCAGGTCAGAGTCAGCGGCAAGAGCCGCGACGAATTGCAGGAAGCCATTGCCCTGGTGCGTGGCGGCAAGCTGGAATTGCCGCTGCAGTTCACGAACTTCCGCGACTGACCCAGGCACGTCACGGCGTCGGTTCTCTCGACGCCGTGCGCTTTCGCTATCTCCAGAGCGTTGGCGCCTGCAAACCGAAAGGGCGTGCGGCGAATCAGCGGTTTTCCGTACCGTACGCCTGCCATTCCTTGCCGACGATCAGCCGCGCGCCGCGGCTGAAGGTCATGTACGACCAGGCCCACTGGATCAGCACGATGATGCGGTTGCGGAAGCCGCTCAGCCGATAGATGTGGACGATCAGCCAGACCCACCAGGCGAACCAGCCGGACAGCTTCAGGCCGAAAATCTCGCAGATGGCTCGGCTGCGGCCGATCGTGGCGAGCTGACCGAGATCGTGATAGCGAAACGGCGTGCGCGGCCGGCCTTTCACGTCATTGACGATGGTCTTCGCCGCGTAGATTCCCTGCTGCATGGCGACCAGCGCTACACCCGGTAGCGGCTTGCCATCCGCGCCGGTGGATCGGGCGAGATCGCCGGCAATGAAAACTTCGGGATGCCCGGCGATGGTCAGGTCCTCGCCGACGATCACCCGGCCGACCTGATCGACCGGTACGCCGAGCGTCTTGCCGACATCAGCAGCGCGCACGCCAGCGGCCCAAAGCACGGTGGATGAAGCGACCTGCTCGTTGCCGATCACGACGCCTTCGGCAGTGATATTCGTTACCCGCGCCGCGGTCCACACCTGCACGCCAAGTGACTCGAGATCGCGCATGGCTCGCGCCGCCAGCTTGGCATCGAAGCTCGGAAGGATTCGCGGGCCCGCCTCGACCAGGATGACGCGCGTCTGCCGCGGATCGATGCTGCGGAAGTCTTTCGCAAGTGTGTAGCGGCTCATTTCGCCGATGGCGCCTGCGAGCTCGACACCGGTCGGTCCGCCACCGACGACAACGAAAGTAAGATGGCGCCGGCGTATCTCGGGATTTGTCTCGCGCTCGGCGGCTTCGAAGGCCTCCAGCACGCGTCGTCGAATCTCGGTGGCTTGCGGCAATGTCTTTAGACCGGGCGCGTTCGGCTCCCACTCCTCATGACCGAAGTACGCATGCTGTGCGCCGCAGGCGAGCAGCAGGTAGTCGTAATCGAACTCGCCACTGTCCGTAACCACTTTGCGCGCCTCGATGTCGACGCGGGTCACTGTCGCCTTGATCACGCGCACATTGTTGCCGGAAAGCAGGCTGCGAATGGGAGCGGCAATTTCAGCGGGACTCAGCGCCGCCATCGCGACCTGGTACAGCAGCGGCTGAAACAGATGATGATTTTCGCGATCGATCACCGTGACATCGAAGTCGCGCTTGTTGCGCAAGCGCCGGGCCGCATTCAGACCAGCGAAGCCGGCGCCGACGATGACGACCTTCTTCAAGCGTCCTCCGGGCCATCCCCGATGCGCTGCCGGGCCCATTCCAGCACCGGCTCGATGCGCGGCGAAATCAGCTTCTGCGCCAACTCGCCGTCCACCCAGCGATACTCGTTGTGCTCGGGCCGGCCGAGCTCGGCGATGACCGGCAGCGTCACTTCGATGGTGCGAGTGCGAGCCAGATAGTAGCGGGCGACCTTGCCACGACTGTACGGGCCGGTTTCGATGTGCTCCTGGCCCCAGGCGAATTCGAGATCCTCGATCAGCGACTCTTCGCGAACTTCGCGGATGGCGGCGGCCAGCGGCTCTTCGCCGGCTTCCACCATACCCTTGGGGAAATCCCAGTGATTGAAAGCGCGCAACAACAGGAAACGCCAGCCTTCGGCGCTCTCGCGCACAACGACCACACCGGCTGACAATCTCGTGGGACGAGGGGGCATGCCGGCAGTATAGCCAAGCTGCTTGCGTGGCTGGCGGATTGAAGAAATGCGGCCGCCGGTACCGCCTGAATCCACAAAGCACGAGCCTCGACGCCGGTCTGCCGGTGCCGAGGCTCCAGTTACGCCTGCTTGCTGAGTCGAGCGCTTACGCCGCTGCCTGATATTCCAGCACCCCGGCGACGGCGTGGATCACGGAGGCGATGCGCACTGCGCTCTGGATCGCCTCGCGGCTGACTCCGCCTTCACGCAACTTGCGTTCGTGCGAGGTGATGCACATGCCGCAACCGTTGACCGCCGAAACCGCGAGCGACAGCAGCTCGAAATCCAGCTTGTCGATGCCCGGATTGCCGATGATGTTCATGCGCAGCCGCGCCGGCATGGTCTGGTACTCGCCGTCCTCGACCAGGTGCAGGAAGCGGTAGTACACGTTGTTCATGCCCATGATCGCCGCGGCGGCGCGGGCGGCGCCCACGTGCGCGTCGTCCAGGTGCGGCTTCGCCCAGGCCTCGATGCCCTGCGTCAGCTGCGGATTGCGGGCAGCGATCGCAGTCGACAGCGCCACGGCCGCAATCTGCTTCTCGGTCAGGCCCGGTGCGCCCTGCGGGGTGAGCACGCTGCCCAGGTTGAGCTTCAGATCCCGCGCATAGTCGGGTAGCTGGTCGCGAATGGTGTCGATAGACATGGAATCCTCCTCAAATGAAGCCGCATCGATCCGGTGGGCCAGTGCGGGCCGGATGGCCGGCCCGCACCGCCCGCACGCTGCGTGCTGAATCAAGCAGCCTTCAGCGTGTCCTCGCCCTTCTTCCAGTTGCAGGGGCACAGCTCGTCCGTCTGCAGTGCATCCAGCACACGCAGCACTTCTTCAGGGCTGCGGCCGACGTTCAGGTCGGTGACGTAGACGAAGCGGATCACACCCTCGGGGTCGACCACGAAAGTCGCACGCTGCGCCACGCCGGCTTCCGGATCCAGAACGCCCAGCGCGCTGGAAAGCTCGCGCTTGATGTCCGAGAGCATCGGGAACGGCAGGTCGCGCAGCTCTTCCTTGTCCTTGCGCCAGGCGAGGTGCACGAACTCGGAATCGATGCTCACGCCGTACACCACGGCGTCGCGGTCCGCGAACTCGCGGTTGAGCTTGCCGAACGCGGCAATCTCGGTCGGGCACACGAAGGTGAAGTCCTTCGGCCAGAAGAAGACGATCTTCCACTTGCCCGAATTGCTGTCCTGAGTGAACGGCTGAAAAGCGTTCGCCAGATCGTTCGAGACGACGCCGGTCAGCGAGAACTGCGGAAATTTCTGTCCAAGACCCAACATGTAGAGACCTCCTCAAGAAGACGCGCTGCACTCAACGGCTTGACGGCGCGGATAACGAAAACTGGCTGCTGAACCGTTCCGGTCGGCCCGGTCCGCTGGCTACGGGAAGCATTCTGGGGGCGGGCATCGATCAATACCAATCGATTATTTGCCCGGTCTCGATAGGTTATGACTATGGCCGATTCTGTGGCAGTATCGGCCACGGACCAGCGTGTCTGGCCGCCTCATTTCAGTGACCCATGAACCTGCGCGATCTCCGCTATTTCGTAGCGCTGGCCGATACCCGCCATTTCGGCAAGGCGGCCGAGCGCTGCTTCGTCAGCCAGCCGACGCTGTCGGCACAGATCAAGAAGCTGGAAAATTATCTGGGAGTGCAGCTGCTGGAACGCCAGCCCCGCAAGGTGACGCTGACCGAGACCGGGCAGAAAATCCTGCCGCTGGCGCGGCACATCCTGCAGGAGAGCGACGAGATCGTCTCGCTGGCGCGCAACGAGCACGATCCGCTGTCGGGCAAACTCAAGATCGCGTTCATTCCCACCATCGGCCCGTATCTGCTGCCGCTGGTCGCCCGCAAGCTGCGCAAGCAGCTGCCGCGCCTGAAACTCATGCTCTACGAATACCAGACGCAACCGCTGCTGGAAAAACTGCGCGCCGGCGAAATCGAACTGGGCGTGCTGGCGCTGCCGGTACCCACGGACGGACTGGAAGTGCGCGAGCTGTACGAGGAATCGTTCACGGTCGCGGTTCCGAACCAGCACACGTTGGCCAAGAAGCCGCACGTGAAGATCGACGATCTGACCGGCGAGACACTGCTGCTGCTGGAAGACGGCCACTGCCTGCGCGACCAGGCGCTCGACGTGTGCAGCCTGATCGACGTGAAAGAGAATGAAGATTATCGTGCGACCAGCCTGGAAACGCTGCGGCAGATGGTGGCGGCCGGATTGGGCATCACCCTGCTGCCGGAGCTGGCGACCCGCGGCCCATTCGGCTCCGGACACGGCCTGGCCGTGAAATCCTTCGCCAAGCCCATTCCCTCGCGCACGGTGGGCGCCGTCTGGCGCAAGAGCAGCGCCAGAAGTGAAGCCATCGGCGCCGTCTGCGATGTGATTCGAACGACGATGAGTGAGAAGTCATGACTGCGATCCGCGTCTGCCTGTTCAGCGCCGCCCTGCTGCTCGCCGCTTGCAGCAAAACCGTCCAGGCGCCGATAGAAGTTCGCAATGCCTGGTCGCCGCTGACGCCGCCCGGCGCCACGGTGGCTGCGGTCTACGCTGAAGTCTCCGCGCGCCAGGCCGATACTCTATTAAGTGTTTCCAGCACGGTCGCCGAGACGACGGAAATGCACTCGACCCTCGAAGAGAACGGCATGATGCAGATGCGGCCGGTAGCGGAGCTGGCGCTGCAGGCGGACGAAACGGTCCGCTTCGAGCCCGGCGGCCTGCACCTGATGCTGACCGGCCTGCGCCAGCCATTGCCGGCGGATTCGCAGTTCCCGCTGGTCCTGCACTTTGCCAAGGCCGGGGACGTCACCGTCACGGTCCAGGTCCGGGCGGCAGCGAACTGATGGATCGCGTTCCGAATCCCAACGACCTGCACGACGAGCAGATCGTTGCGCTGTTGCGCTCGGGCGCGCACGCCGCTTTGCTGAGCGCGTACTTCGGCGATCTCGCTTACCGGGAGCTCAGTCACCTGGCCAAGCTCGCCGCAATCCGTTACGACCATCGCGGACCGCTGGTCTACATCCTTCCCGGCATCATGGGCTCGCGCCTGGGATCGAGGCAGCACGACTCGGCCGGACTGGTCTGGCTGCAGCCGGCGGCGATTGCCGAAGGCGCGCTGACGCAACTGACGCTGCCAACGACCCGGCCGCTGCAAGCGGTCGGCATCATGCTGCCCGGTTATCTCAAACTGAAGCTGCAGCTGGAGATCGCCGGCTTCCAGCCCGTGTTCTATCCCTTCGACTGGCGCGGCGATCTGGATCAGCTGGGCCGCGCCTTCATGCAGACCATCGAGCGCTCGGGGGCGAGAAGCGTATCGGTGGTCGCACACAGCATGGGCGGATTGGTCGCGTGCATGGCGCTTGCGTACGACAAGCATCGCCAGATCGAAAAACTGATTCAGCTGGGCGCGCCGAACTCAGGTTCGTTCGCGCCAGTGCAAGCCATGCGCGCGGTCTATCCGACCGTACGCAAGATCGCAGCGCTGGATTCGCATCACAGCGCGGAAGAACTTGCGCAGTCGGTGTTCCGCACACTGCCGGGCTTGTATCAGATGCTGCCCGCGCCGTTCTTCGACGCCGGCGCGTGGCCGAACGATGGCTTCGCACCTGATCCAAAACTGCTCGCTCAGGCACGCAAACTGCGTGAGCGTCAGCCAAAAGCTGACGAGCGCTGCTTCCTGATCGCCGGCGCCAACCAGGAGACCATCGTCGCCGCCACCAGAAGCGATTCGCAGTTCGAATACACGCTGCGTCGCGAAGGCGACGGCACCGTGCCGCTCGCGCTGGCCCAATGGCCTGGCGCTCGCACCTGGTATATCGACGAGAATCACGGCGCTCTGACCAACAACAATGCCGTCCTGGCCGCCATCGACGATCTGCTGAAAGTCGGTCACACGCGCCGGCTTGCGGACCAGCCGCCGCCGGCCAACCCACAGACCGTCCGGCAGATCGACGACACCACGTTGCGAGCCGAAGCCGCGCAGAAAGTCCGTTGGGAATCCCTGTCGCTCGACACCCGGCGGCGCATTCTGGAGCCGGTCATCTCGCCGGAATTTCTATCCGCGACGCCAGCCGCATGACCGGTCAACGTCACGGACGACGCCCATTCCATTCCCTACTCCAGTCATGAGAGTAATTTGACCACCGGCCTCTTCTTATGCCCTGGCATTAGGTATACGCTTGTTTGCCGACTAAAATTGTCGGCGGCGACGTCATGAACATGACCGCCAGGCTTGATTAGGGGGCTCGAGTAACGGTGGAACCGACCGATACCAGGAATCCTGACTACTATCATCGTGTCGTCGATTGCCAATGGGCCTGTCCGGCCCACACCGACGTTCCCGAATATATCCGTCTCATCGCGCAGGGCGAGTTCACGCAGGCCTACATGGTCAATCGTGAATCCAACGTATTCCCGGGCATTCTCGGCCGGGTCTGCGATCGTCCCTGCGAGCCGGCCTGCCGTCGCGGCCGCGTCGAGGAGAAGCCCGTTGCCATCTGCCGCCTGAAGCGGGTCGCCGCAGATCATCGCGACGACGTCACGGCATTGCTGCCGCAGGCACCGAAGCAGAAAAACGGCAAGCGCATTGTCTGCATCGGCGCGGGCCCGGCTTCGCTCACCGTCGCCAACGATCTGATGCCGCTCGGCTACGACGTCACCATCTTCGAGAAGTGGGACACGCCCGGCGGCCTGATGCGCACCAACATCCCCTCCTTCCGTCTGCCCGCGGGCGTGCTGGAAGAGGAAATCGGCTACATCGTGAATATGGGGGTGGACCTGCGCCTGGGCTCCCCGGTAACGAGCCTCAAGGAGCTGCTCGGGTCCGGCGAGTTCGACGCGGTGTTCGTCGGTAGCGGTGCGCCCAAGGGCAAGGATCTGGATCTGCCGGGGCGCAGCGCCACCAAGGAAGTGCGCGACCACATCCACATCGGCATCGACTGGCTGGAATCGGTGGCCTTCGAACACGTGAAGAGCATCGGCCGGCGCGTGCTCATCATCGGCGTGGGCAATACCGCCATGGACTGCTGCCGCACTTCGCTGCGGCTGGGCGCCGCCGAAGTCAAAGTCATGGCGCGCAAGCCGCGCAACTTCTTCAAGGCCTCGGACTGGGAGCTCGAGGACGCAGAGGAAGAGAACGTCGAGATCGTCATCAACCACTCGCCCAAGGCGTTCGTGGTCGAGAACGGCCGGCTGACCGGCATGCTGTTCGAGAAGATGGAATACGAGCTCGACGGCAACCGCATCGTCTCCGAGCGTGTCGCCGGCGAAGTGGTCTTTCCCTGCGACGACGTGATCCTGGCGATCGGCCAGGAGAACGCCTTCCCCTGGATCGAAAACGACTTAGGCATCGAATTCGACCGCTGGCACGTGCCGAAAGTGGACAAGGTGACCTTCCAGTCCACGCGTCCGGAAGTGTTCTTCGGCGGCGATTCCGCCTTCGGCCCCAAGAACATCATCTGGGCGGTCGAACACGGCCACCAGGCAGCCATTTCCATCCATCGGTACGCACAGGGACTGCCGGTCGAGCAGCGCCTGCCGCCGATGCTGAACCTGTCCAGCCGCAAGATGGGCCTGCACGAGTGGTCGTACAAGAACGACTACAACCCGGTCGAGCGCAAGCTCATGCCGCACGTGTCGCTCAAGGAGCGCTTCAAGAAGGTGAACATCGAGGTCGAGCTCGGCTTCACCGCGGAACAGGCCGCGGCGGAGGTGCAACGCTGCCTCAACTGCGACGTGCAGACGGTATTCGAGACCAAGCTGTGCATCGAATGCGACGCCTGCATCGACATCTGCCCGGTGGACTGCCTGACCATCACCGCCAACGGGCCTGAAGAAGACCTGCGCAAGCGCCTGAAGGCGCCGGCGCGCAACCTGACCCAGCCGCTGTTCGTTTCCAGTCCTTTGCGGCAAACCTCACGCGTGATGGTCAAGGACGAAGACCTGTGTGTGCATTGCGGGCTGTGCGCCGAGCGCTGCCCGACCGCCGCATGGGACATGCAGAAGTCGACGATCACGAACCCGCACGCGAGCGACGAGACCCAATGCTTCACCCCGCAGATGCAGCAGACCGCGTAAACGACTTCGTCATCAAGCTCGCGAACGTCAACGGCACCGGCTCGGCCAGCGCCAACGCGCTGCTGATGAAGGCCATCTTCCGGATGGGCATTCCGGTGATGGGCAAGAACTACTTCCCCTCGAACATCCAGGGCCTGCCCACCTGGTACGAGATCCGGGTCACGCGCGAAGGTCATGTCGCGCGTTCCGGTCGCGTCGACATCATGGTGGCGATGAACGCCGAGACCTACGCCAAGGATCTCAAGGAAGTGAGCCCCGGCGGCTATCTGGTCTACGACTCGACCTGGCCGCGGCCGGCTCTGCTCAAGCGCGAGGACATCACGCTCTTCGGCGTGCCGCTGGCGCGCATGTGCAATGAAACCTTCAAGGGCGTGCGGGCGCGCATCCTGCTCAAGAACATCATGGCCGCCGGCGTGCTGGGCGCGCTGCTGGACGTCGATCTGGACATCATGCGGGCGCTGCTCGGCGAGAGCTACGGAGCGAAGAAGGCACTGCTCGACTCGAACGTGCAGGCGCTGGAGATCGGCTACAACTACGCCAAGGAACACTTCCAGTGTCCGCTGCCGATCCACGTCGCGCCCATGGACAAGACCTCGAACCACATCCTGATCGATGGCAACACCGCGGCGGGCCTGGGCTGCATGTACGCTGGTGCGACCGTCGGCGCGTGGTATCCGATCACGCCGTCGACCTCGGTCATGGACGCTTTCAAGAGCTTCTGCCAGAAATGGCGCGTAGATCCCGAGACCGGCAAGCGCGATTTCATCATCGTGCAGGCGGAAGACGAGCTGGCCGCCATCGGCGCGGTGCTCGGCGCCTCGTGGAATGGTGCCCGTTCCTTCACTCCGACCAGCGGCCCGGGCATTTCGCTGATGAACGAGTTCATCGGCCTGGCGTACTACGCCGAGGTGCCGGCCGTGCTGTTCGACATCCAGCGCGTCGGGCCGTCCACCGGCATGCCGACCCGCACGCAGCAATGCGACCTGCTGCTCGCCGCGTATGCCTCGCACGGCGACACGAAGCATGTGCTGCTGTTCCCGAACAATCCGGAAGAATGTTTCCACATGGCGATCCAGGCGTTCGACCTGGCCGAGCGGCTGCAGACGCCGATCTTCGTCATGTCGGACCTGGACATCGGCATGAACGACTGGATGTGCCCGGTGCTGCAATGGGACGAGAGCTACCAGCCGGATCGCGGCAAGGTGCTGACCCGGGAGCAGATCGAAGCCCTGGAAACGAAGTTCTATCGCTATTTCGACAAGGATGGCGACGGCATTCCGTATCGCACGCTGCCAGGCGTCCATCCGAAGGGCGCTTACTTCACGCGCGGCTCCGGCCACACGCAGTACGGTGTCTACACGGAAGATTCCGCCGACTACCAGGTCGTTCTGGAGCGGCTGAAGGTCAAGTTCGAAACGGCGAAGACGCTGGTGCCCAAGGCGGTGATCCGCAACCGTGGGACGAAGCCAGCCGATATCGGCATCGTCTCGATCGGCAGCTGCGACGGCGCGGTCGACGAAGCGCTCGACATCCTGGAGCGCCGCGGCATCAAGCTCGATTACATGCGCATCCGCGGCTTCCCTTTCGGACAGGAAGTGGAAGAGTTCCTCGCCGCACACTCGCTGCTGTTCGTCGTCGAGCAGAACCGCGACGCGCAGCTGCGTAGCCTGCTGACGCTGGAGACCGCGGTGGAGAAAGCGAAGCTGCGCTCGATCCTGTATTACGCCGGCCTGCCGATCTCTTCGAGCTGCATCGTCGATGGCGTGGTCGAGGAGCTGGGCGCGACCGCCAAGGTCAGATCGGCGATGTGATCGCCGCACAGTTCAGCGTATGAGCAAAGACAGTCTGAAGAGAACCGCAGCGCCAGCGGGCCGTTACTTCCTCGCCGCCGGTCGCGGCCGCCTTTTCCGCGGAAAAGCATCATGAGCTTCATCGCCAAACCGAAAGTTTCCCATCCCGGTCTGCCCAGGAACGAGCTCGGCCTGACACGCCGCGACTACGAGGGCAGCATGTCCACGCTGTGCGCCGGTTGCGGCCACGACTCGGTCACTGCCGCGGTGGTCGAGGCTGTGTGGGGCCTGTCGATGCGGCCGGAACAGCTCGCGAAGTTGTCCGGCATCGGGTGCTCGTCGAAAACCACCGCCTATTTCGTCAGCGGCGGGCATGGTTTCAATGCGGTGCACGGCCGCATGCCTTCGATTGCCACCGGCGCGATCGCCGCCAACCGGGATCTCTACTACATCGGCGTTTCCGGCGACGGCGACACGCTGTCGATCGGCTTCGGCCAGTTCGCGCACGCCATTCGGCGCAACATCAACTTGCTGTACATGATCGAGAACAACGGCGTGTACGGCCTGACCAAGGGCCAGTTCTCGGCCTCGGCCGACATCGGCTCAAAGGCCAAGCGCGGCGAGGAGAACCTGCAGCCGCCGATCGATCCGGTGCTGACCGCGCTGACCCTGGGCTGCACCTTCGTCGCACGCAGTTTTTCCGGCGACAAGGAGCAGCTGGTACCGCTGATCCAGGCCGGGCTGAAGCATCGCGGCTTCGCGCTGATCGACGTGCTGTCGCCCTGCGTGACCTTCAACGATCACCAGGGCTCGACCAAGAGCTATGAATTCGTGCGCGATCACTACGATGCCGTGGTGCACACCGATTTCGTCGCGCCGGCGAAGGAAATCACGGCGCAGTATGCAGCGGGCGAAGCCATGCCGGTCACGATGCACGACGGCAGCCGCATCCTGTTGCGCAAGCTCGATCCTTCCTACGATCCGACGGATCGCACCAAGGCGTTCACCTACCTGCGCGACAAGCAGGCCCAGGGCGAATACGTCACCGGCCTGATCTACATCGACGAGCACAGCCCGGAGTTCCACGAAGTGAACGGCACGGGCACCACACCCATGAATCAGCTGCCGTACGCGAAGCTCCATCCGGGTGCGAAGGGCATGGACAAGATCATGGCGCGCTATCGGTAAAGCGCATGGAAGAAGCGCTCGCCGTGCGAGCGCTTCAATGCATGTGCAGGCCGCCGTTGACCGAGAAGTCCGCGCCGGTCGCAAACCCCGCCTCGTCCGACACCAGCCACGCCACCATCGAGGCGATCTCCTCGGGCTGGCCCAGGCGTTTCACCGGGATCTTGTCCACGATCCGCTCCAGCACCTCGGGCCGGATCGAGCGCACCATCGACGTGCTGATGTAGCCGGGCGAGACGGTATTGACCGTGACGCCCTTGCCCGCCACTTCCTGCGCCAGCGCCATGGTGAAGCCGTGGATGCCCGCCTTGGCGGTGGAATAGTTGGTCTGGCCGAACTGGCCCTTCTGGCCGTTCACCGAGGAGATGTTGACGATGCGGCCCCAGCGCTGCGCCATCATATGATCGATCACCTGCTTGGTGACGTTGAACATGCTGTTGAGATTGGTGTTGATGACGCTGTCCCACTCGGCCTTGCTCATGCGGTGGAACACCACGTCGCGGGTGATGCCGGCGTTGTTGACCAGCATGTCGATGTTGCCGACCTCCGCCTTGACCTTGTCGAAGGCGGCGCGGGTCGATTCCCAGTCGGCGACGTTGCCCTCGGAAGCGATGATCTCGTGCCCGAGCGCCGCCATTTCGGCGAGCCACTGCTCGCGCCGCGCCGAATTCGGGCCGCAGCCGGCGACCACCCGATAGCCTTCGCGGCTCAGGCGTTTGCAGATGGCGGTGCCGATGCCGCCCATGCCACCGGTGACGTATGCGATGCGCTGAACCATGGCTCGATCACTCCGTTCGTCTCGACTCGCTGTCGAAGAAATTCGTCCTGGACTCTTTCAACCCCGGACCCTCGTGGTCCGTCAACAGGCGGCGTCCAGCCGCCCGCCCAACGATGCCGCGTGCTGCCGCAAGCCAGCATTCGACCGGCCGCGCAGCCCGTACGGAGCAAGCGTCCTTCCTCTTGGCCTTCTCGTTCGGGAGGGGTCGCCGGAAACGGCGACGCGCTCATCATACGTGGGCGCGCGACGCTTTTCGTGAGGAAGTTTTATTGCATCGCAATGAAACATCCCGGAGATCACCCGAGCGCGGACTGTACGCGCGCGAGCACCCATTGCGGCCGAACCAGCACGTCACGATAGGAGAACGTCAGGATCTCGTAGCCCAGCGATTCGAGAAAATGCTTCTTTGTCTGCACAACGATGCCGTCGCGCGATAACTCCACCGCCAGCGCCCGCTCGACGCACAGGTGCGCGACGATGAACGGACCGATCTCGCAGTGCTGGACGAATCGATGGGACGCAAGCAGCGGGGAGCGCAGCAGCGTGGCCAGAGCATCTTCCGGCGGCGGCACGAGGCTGCGTCGCGAGCGTGTTCGTTCCTTGAAGACTCCGGTAAGCATGGAGCGGACGGTAAGACGAATCCGTCGGCTCGAGAGGGCGCATTTCTGAGGAAGATGCGCAGAAAACGGCAAGCCAGGCCGCGGTCTTGGCTTCGACAACTCAATCCATCAATCCCACTCGCGCTTCGTGTCGCTCGACCACAGCGGACAGACCGGCGCGCTCAAGCTGGCCACTGCGCCGACGCGGCGATGATTCGCACCATCCTGGAGGCAACGCGGATCGCGCGCCCACTGCATCGCATAGACCACCGGATCCAGACCCGCATTCATCAGATCGCTCAAGTGCTGCCGCCAGCGCTCTTTGGTTTTCATGATCGACTCCAATGTGATGCCAACCACACAACTCATCAGGCAACGGGAACGTTCCTGGGGTCCGCCTCTACCGTAGAGATCGGCGGAAAAGTGGCGGCGTTTAGCGACAGCACGAAATGTTTTACGCGGTTCTGTCGAGTCGGTCTCATTGCTGCGTCAGCACCAGCAGACATGGCTGTTCTTCCAGTACGTTCGAGACACAGCACACTGTCGCAAACCTCGCCGCGCGCCGAACAGAAACGTAGCTGGTTCACCTCGAACGGTTCACGCGATCTGCTCGCGCTATGATCGCCGCCTCTCCCGGAGGGCGCGAACATGGCTGTCTCATCGCTGTTCGATCTGCAGGGCAAGGTCGCGGTCGTCACCGGTTCGAGCCGCGGCATCGGCCGCGCAATTGCCGAGAGACTGGCGGAGCACGGCGCCAGAGTCGTGGTCACCAGTCGCAAGCTCGACGCCTGCGAACAGGTCGTCGCTGCCATCGAGGCCAGGGGCGGCGAGGCGTTCCCTCATGCCGCCAACATCGGCCGCAAGGAAGATCTGCAGGGCCTGGTGAACGCGACCATTCAGAAGTGGGGCGGCATCGATGTGCTGGTGTGCAACGCGGCCGTGAATCCGTACTTCGGCCCGTCGCTCGACATTCCCGACGAAGCCTTCGACAAGATCATGAGCGCCAACGTGCGCAGCAACTTCTGGCTGTGCAACATGGTGTTGCCGCAGATGGCGGATCGCGGCGGCGGCGCCGTGATCGTCATCTCCTCGGTCGCCGGTTTGATCGGCTCGTCCTCGCTCGGGGTGTACGGCATTTCCAAGGCCGCCGACATGGCCTTGGTGCGCAACGTCTGCGTGGAATGGGGCCCGAAGAACATCCGCGCCAACTGCATCGCGCCGGGCCTGGTCCGCACCGACTTCGCGCGGGCACTCTGGGAAAATCCGGAAACTTATGCGCAGACGGTGAAAGCCTATCCGCTGCGTCGCATCGGCGAGCCGGACGAGATTGCCGGCGCCGCGGTGTTCCTGGCCGGCCCGAGCGGCTCGTTCGTGACGGGCCAGACCCTGGTCATCGACGGCGGCGGTCTGGCCGGCCGGATCTGAAGGCTCAGTCGCCGCCCGTCATAGCGGTTGAGATTTACCCGTCACTCCCGCACAAGCGGGAGTCCATCTTGCTGAGCCGGATGGATTCCCGCTTGCGCGGGAGTGACCAGTCAGACCTTTCGCAACCGGCGGTGCCGGGTCTGATGGATCGACGAGAGCTGATATTGCGCCGCTTCGCAGGCGGCGCCGATGGAGGCATAGCCGCTCATGCGCTCGAACAGGTCGGCGGTCGGACGCGGCAGGTAGGTGGACAACTCGTAGCCGAACCCATCGCGCTCGGAATAAATCCGCACGTAGCCGCGATCGCCGTTCAGCAGATCCACCAGAGTCCGCATAGCAAGGCTGCCCCTTTGAGCGGACAGAATCTAAGCGAACCCGGTCGCGTTCAATGCGACGTGCGTCGCATTCGCAATGCCGACGCGAATCGTTCTTCTTCCCCGCCATGGGGCCGGCGCTGCGCCGATCATCCCTTCGCCCGCGGCACGAAAAAGAAATCGCCCACCTCGTGCCCGGCGCCCTTGATCGATTTGAACTGCGGCGTCTGCACGAATTTGTTCTTCTCCGCTGCAATCTCGACACGCTTGCGCACGCGGCTGAACAGCTCCGGGCTCGACAGGATGCCACTGTTCGCTTCCAGTTCGTCGAGGAACGCGCGCGCGAACACGGAGTTGCCGCCGCCACCCTGGTCGAGCACGGGCGCATCACCGCCAGACGTGAGCAGCAGGCGCGAGCGCTTCGGCAACTTGTAGGCGAGGTATTCCTTGGAGTAGCCCACCTTGTCGTTCAAGAACAGAAAGCTTGGATCGGTCGACAGCAAGCCGGCATAGCAGGAGTCGGCGACGACCAGCACGCGCTTCGCCGGCAGCCGGCTCAGATGGCCGGTGATCTGCTCGTTGGGCACCCAGAACGTATCTTTCGGCGGCGCGTCGGCATTGACCGGCAACCAGTAGCCGCTCTGCGTGCGGCCATTGCTCAGCCGCTCGCCGTGGCCGGCGTAGTAGATCAGCAGATTGTCCTCGGGCTTGAGCACCGCGTTCAGGTCGTTCAGGGCCTTGAGCATGGCGACGTCATCGGCGTCTTCCAGGATCTGCACGTTGAAGCCGTACTTGTCGGCCAGGACGCGGGCGGCGCGGCGCGCGTCGTAGTGCGGCGTTTGCAGATTTTCGATGGTCTGGTAGTTCTGATTGCCGATGACGAGGGCGTAGTAGCGCCCGAACTTCATGCCGTCGAGCGTGCGCTCGTCAGCCTGCGCCGGCAACGGCGTCAGCGATGCCTGGCTTTGCGGCGAACGCGTCGTGGGAATACCCGCCAGGCGTTCGACGCTCTGGCGCTTTTCGGCTTCGAGCTGCGCGATCCAGCGCTTCAGTGCGTCCACTTCCTTGCTGCTGTCCGCACTCTGCTGCGGCGGACGCTTGGCGATCTGCTCCTGCAGCTGCTTCAGCTGTTTTTGCAGCAGATCGAGCTGCCCGTCGCGCTCGGCAATCACGGCTTCCAGCTGCTTGCGCATTTCCTGCTGTTCGCGCTGCGCAGCCGAGGTGTAGATCAGGCTGTCTTCGGCGATGCCGGAAGCCTGGCGATACAGATTGAGTGCCTTCAAGTTGTCTTGCGGCACGCCCAGACCCTGCTCGTACAACGTGCCGAGATTGAAGGTCGCGCGCGAGTAACCCTGGTCCGAGGCTTTCTGATACCAGGACGCAGCGGACGCATAGTCGGGCGCCACGCCCAGACCTCGTTCGTAAATCTCACCCACGTGAGTCTGCGCTTCGGGATCGCCGCTGCGCGCCGCATCCATCCAGATGCGCAGTGCGGACTGAAGATCGGCGCGATCATAAGCGACGTACTCGCCGCCACGGATGGAGCACTCCGCAACGGTGGTCCGCACGGGACGGCGCTGCGTGAGAAAGCTGGCATTCCCCAGCTGCCGCACCTGGCCGGGCAGCAGGCAGTCGACGATTTCCAGATCCGAGCGCTTCACCATGCCCCGCACGGCCGCGGACTGATCGGACGAAGCCGGCGTGCCTGCGGCGACCGCCAACAGCGCTGGCGCCAACATCGCGGCCAATCGCCACGAGCGATGCGAAGTGAGCTTGGTTTCCAATACTGATCCCTGCGTTGTCCTGGATGCCGGCCCGTTGGCGGCAGACTGGGGGTCCATCATGCAGATGAAGCCCCGTCCGTGCCACTGACCGGTCGTTCGAGCTCGCGGCAACCCGGCGTCGATGGATTCGATACTGACCGATGCGTCGCTTCAACGCACGATCCGCCTGGCGGGCGCGCGCCGGCCGCAAGGCAAGGCGATTGTGTCGAGCTTTCGCTTTAGCGTGGCTGAACGACGCTTCCCGACCTGTCAGGGCGTTGACATTCGGTGCGGCGCACGTCGCAATTCGTGCATGCGTTGGTCGCTCATTCTGATTCCCGCACTGCTGACCGCAACCGCCTGCAGCTCGAACGCCGGGCTGATCGACCGGCAGGCGCATGCCGCCGGGTTATCCCGCAGCGTGGTGCAGGGACAACCCTATCGTCACGTGGTTTATGCGAACCGCATTGCTGCCGGAGCCCCCGGCGATTGGGGCGACCGGCTGGTGGTGTTCCTGGATGGCGACGGTCGGCCCTGGAGCGACGACGGCCAGCGGCCTTCAGCCGATCCGACCACGGGCAATCCGATCGCGCTCAAGCTGCTGGAGCAGACGCCGGTTCCCGCGATCTACGTCAGCCGGCCCTGCTATCAGGAGCTGGCGGACGCCGGCTGCTCCCCGGAAATCTGGACCAGCCGCCGATACTCGTCCCGCGTGGTCAGAAGCATCGCGGCCGCGATTCGTGCCACGGCGCAGTCAGCAGGCCTGCACAAGCTGGTGCTGGTCGGCTACAGCGGTGGCGGTGCGCTCGCCGTGCTGGTGGCGGAGCGGATCGACAACGTCGCAGCCGTGGTCACGCTCTCCGCCAATCTCGATATCGACGCCTGGACCGCGCATCACGGCTACCTGCCGCTGACGGGATCACTGAATCCCGCGGCCAGCGATCGCAGGCATCCCTGGCCGGAAATCCATCTGCAAGGAACGCTCGACACGGTGGTGCCGCCATCTACGACCAGCGTGTACTTCAAGCATCATCCCGCGGCCCAGGCCTGGCCCTTCAAGGATTACGACCATGTGTGCTGCTGGGTCGATGCCTGGCCCGGCGCGTTCGGCAGGATTCGGGACACGCTGGAGAACCCGAGCTTGTCCGCCACGGCGCAGGGACCGCAGCCGTCGTCTAAATAGACATACCCGGCCTGCTCGACATCACCACTGCATACTCGTGATCCGATGCACGGCGGCACACGTCGAAGCAGTCGGCACATCGACGTCCTGGATGGGCAGGATCCCGACCGGCCATCAGGTCTCCGCAGCGATCCGGAAAGAATCCCGCGCGCGCAGCGCCGTATCTGAAAAATCCGAAAAGACGCCGTCGATGCCGAGTTCAAAGAACTGCTGGTATTCGCGCAGCGGATCGCCGTCGTACTGCGGGGCCAGCGTTGCCGGCTCGTTGCGGAACGTGTACGTGTGAACCTTGAGGCCGGCGGCATGCGCCTGCGCGATCAAGGACGTCTGCAACAGCGCCGGCCGTCCGAGATCACGAAGGATCTGGCGCTTCCATGGCCCGATCGCGTCAGCGTACGCCGCGATATCCGTCAGTTCGCGCGGTGGCCGGTCGCCTCGCGGATCGTCGTACTGCGGGATGTTCACTCCCACGACTCGCGTTTCTGAGGCGTCGTACTGTAGCGAGCCGTCGTCGAGCAGCTGCACCAACGGCAGCTTCGATCTGTGCCGCAGGTACTGCAGGTTCGCGCTTTCGAAGGACTGAATGAATATCGGTGCGTCCTCGCCAGCCAGCTCGTACTTGCGCAGAACATCGAGCAGTCGATCCTCGAGCGGCAGGCGCAGCGAGCGGTGGAACGAAGGATGCTTGGTTTCGGGATAGACGCCGATCGTGCGTTGGCGCGCGGCACGCTCGGTCACCGCCAGCTCGAGAATTTCCTCGAAGGTCGGGATCTCGAATTGCCCATCGTATTGTTTGGAGCGCGCCGGATTCGACTGCACGGCGCGCAGCCGTTTGATCTCTGCCAGCGCGAAGTCACAGGCAAAGAAAGCGGTCACCGACTTGCCGTCCAGCACGCGCGTGGTCCGGCGGTCGGCGAATTCCGGGTGCGACGCTACGTCGGTGGTCTCATCCAGCACCGGTTCGTGGCGCGCCACCAGGTGACCATCACGTGTTGCGACCAGGTCCGGCTCGATGAAATCCGCACCCAGCTCGATCGCGAGGCGGTAGGACGCCAGCGTGTGCTCCGGCCGATAGCCGCTGGCGCCGCGGTGCGCGATGACCAACGGCGGCGAGCCATCGAGCGTGTTCCATCGATTCGCCGAGTCGGCCATGAGGACGCCTGTCATACGGTTGCGATACGCCGCGATGTTCGCGCTTTGTTCAATCCAGAAAGAAATCCGGCAGCAGATCCTTGTTGCCCGGCGTCACGGCGTAGCCATCCAGATCCTTCACGCCCGCCTGCGCCAGCACTTCATCGTCGATGAAGAAGTTGCCGGTGCATTCTCGCGCGGGACGCGTGAGGATGGCGTGCGCGGCATCGGCCATGATCTGCGGCTTGCGGCCCCGCTTGGGATCGGCGAGCGGGATCAAGTTGAGCGCGGACGTGGCAATCACGGTGCGCGGCCACAATGCATTGACGCCGATGCCGGCCGGGCGCAATTCCTCGGCCATGCCGAGCACGCACATGCTCATGCCGTATTTTGCCATGGTGTAAGCGACGTGCGGCGCGAACCAACGCGCTTTCATGTTCAGCGGCGGCGAGAGATTGAGGATGTGCGGGTTGCGCCCCGCCTGCGCCGAGGCCATCAGATGAGGGATGCAGGCCTGCGAGCACACGAAGGCGCCGCGCACGTTCACGCCGAACATGAGATCGAAACGCTTCATCGGCGTTGCCAGCGTACTGGTGAGCGAAATGGCGCTGGCGTTGTTGACCAGGATGTCGATGCCGCCGAAATGGTCGACACATTGCTTCACGGCCGCCGCGACCCGTTCCTCGTCGCGGATATCGACTTGCAACGGCAGCGCTTTGCCGCCAGCGGCTTCGATCTCGCGGGCAGCGGTGTGAATAGTGCCGGGCAGCTTGGGATTGGGCCGATCGCTCTTGGCCGCAATCGCAACGTTCGCGCCGTCGCGTGCCGCGCGTAACGCAATGGCCAATCCGATGCCACGCGACGCACCGGTGACGAAGAGAGTCTTGCCTTGCAGGGTCATGGAATGGCGCTCCGCGATCTGTGCTTTCGTCGGCGAGCACCGCAATCCATCTGAATGGACTTGTCGTCACCCTTGGGCGAAGGCACGTTGCAACGTGCGCCAGACGCTACGCCGTTTGTCGTTCGAACGGCAAGTTGCGTCAATAACGGCTTGCGGTCGACCTCGACACCGCAAGGCACGGTCCCCTTCCGGCACAGGCCTGGAAGGGGACCGGCATCCTACTGAACCGTCTTGCTGGCGAGATTCGACAGCTTGCTCTCGGCGTCGGAGGTGTTGAACGCCTTCACGCCGAAGTAGTACGTACCCGCAGACAGGTTCTCGATCATGTACGTCGACAGGCTCGGGTTCTTCAGCTCCACCATCCGGCTCAGCGAGCTTGAGCTGGTGCCGTAGTAGATGCGGTAGCCGGCCAAGTTGGTCAGCGTGGTGCCGTCAGTGTTGCTGGTTGGCGGTGTCCACGAGATGGTGGCCGCACCGGTGGTCGTGGTGCTGGTGGCCGAGACCACCTTGATGCCGAAGGCCGGCAGCGAGGCGCTGGTCTTGCCGTCGCTGACCTTGATGATGATGTTCGAGTACGAACCCACCTGCGCCTTGCTGGGCGTGCCGTACAGCCTGCCGGTGGAGGTGCTGAACGAGGCCCAGAACGGCTTGTTCGAGATGCTGAACGTCAGCGGGTCGCCGTTGGCATCGCTCGCCGTCGGCGTGAACGAATAGGGGCTGCCGGACTTCGCCGAGGTCGGCGGCGTGCCGCTGATCTTCGGCGCGTAGTTGCTGGTGCTGCTGGCAGTCGCGGACTTCACCGTGATCGAGAACGCCGGCAGCGAGGTGGTCACCTTGCCGTCCGTCACCTTGATCAGGATGTTGGAGTACGTGCCGACGTGAGAGCTGCCGGGCTTGCCGTAGAGCTGGCCGGTGCTGGTGCTGAAGGTGGCCCAGGAGGGCTTGTTCCACACCAGGAAGGCCAGCGTATTGCCGTCTGCATCGGAAGCGGTCGGACGGAAGCTGTAGGTATTGCCGACCGTGACCGAGGACGGCGGCGTGCCCGAGATGGTCGGCGCGCGATTGGTGGTGCCGGAGGTCGCCTTGATCGAGAACGGCGCGCGCGCCACGGTCGTCTTGCCGTCCCAGACGCTGACGATGATGTTGGACCAGGTGCCGGCGTACTTGGGCGTGCCGTAGAGCTCGCCGGTACCGGTCTTGAAGGTCGCCCAGGAGGGCTTGTTCTGAATGCCGAAAACGACCGTCGCACCCTCGGGATCGCTGCCGGAAAACTTGTAGTAGTAGGCCTTGCCGACCGTCGCCGTGGTGGGCGGCGAGCCCCAGATCTTCGGCGGCTCATTGGCCTGCGCGACGCCGGCGATGCCGGGGCTCATGACAATCAGCCCCAGGATGATTTTCTGCACGCTCGTTACGAATGCGCGCGGCACGATAAACATGAAGCAACCCCTCAAGTTGAGTTCCTCAAGGGCGCCTCGCACGTGACCAGCAGCCGGGGAGCGCAAATCGAAGACGGCAGCGGCGCGAATGCGCCTGCCGCGTGTTTCGGTAACCCCGCCATCCCGCGCACCGCGCGGGACCGGAAGCTTTGCGTCCCCGTCTCACGACGGGTTTGCCCTTGTCAAAACACGAAAAGACTTCGTAATCCAACGAAGCGCGTACGTGCCTGATCGCAGTGCGCCGCTATTGGATCGGGTCGTTGCCCGATGCCGCGGTTCGCGGCGGCAGTTCCTCTGCCGCAACCTTCATGTGCCTGGCTCGTTCCTGTGCCGGCCGACGCGCGCGTGAGGCTTCGCGAAGTGAAGAAGGGTTCCTGCGTGGCGAGCGCGAGTTAATACACAAAAATGATTATGTGCAATTGTCGGAACATCACGACAGCGGTCTCTGCATTTTTTTCCAACGCCGCGAGAGGCGCGACGCCGAACGGCGACAGAGCGAGCGAATGCCGGAAAAAATAGATCGAAATGCGATCGTCAAAAAAACGCTCGCAACACGCACGCGACAACATGCGGCGAAGCTAGGGGACGGTCTGAGAACGATTCCGGTCGAAGGCTCAAACGCCGGACCCGGATGTCCTCAGCCCAAGATGGCTTCGCGCCGATACAGACGAATCGCTGCCCACACGAACAGCGCACCCGCCGCGAGCGTCGTCAGGATGGAGATGATCACGTGCAGCGGCTCGACGGCATCGCCGCGCATCAGGCTGGTGGCGAGCAGGTGCTGGCTGAGACTCGGAATCGCCATCAGCGACGCCGTCGGCCGCGTGCCGTTGACGACGGCGAGCATGATGGGTGCCAGCGGAATCAGCAGCACCACTGACAGCCACGTCTGCGCTTCCCGGTTGCTGCGCGTGAAGGAGGCCACGAGCGTCATCAGTCCGGCGCCGAGCGGCACGAATACGACCATGACGCCGAAAATCGCCAGCACCACGCGCGCCCCGAAGTTGGCCGACATACCCAACGCTTCCAGCGGGATGAATTTGAGCGCAATGCTGAACGCGACCAGCGTCAGCAACAGCGAGGCAGCCATGAAGGTGGCTGTCGCCAGCATTTTGCCGATGAGCAGCTGGCTGCGGCTCACCGGCAGCGAAAGCAGCGGCTCCAGCGAGCCGCGCTCACGCTCGCCGGCAGTGGTGTCGATGGCCAGATAGAAGCCGCCCACCAGCATCGACATCAGGCAGAAGTAGGTCATCATCCCCAGGATCAACAGCGAGCGGCCGCTGGGCGTCGCGACATCGACGGTACGCACTTTGAGCGGATCGACGACTTCCGGACTGACCCCACGCACCAGCAGACGCAGCGCGGCCAGCTGCGAGCCGTATGCCCCCAACAGTCTCTGCGCGCGGCCGGTCGATCCTGCGGCGCGGCTGTTGGCAGTATCGACGATGAGTTCGAGCGGTGCCGGCTCGCCGGATTGCAGCTTCTGCGCATACTGATCGGGGATGATCAGCACGAAATCGTGCTCGCCGGAGCGGACCGCGGCGACCGCCTGCTCGGCGGCAATGGCGACCGGCTGGATCTGCGCTCCGTTCTCGGTCAGGAAGCGCATCAGGCTCGGCGCCTGTAAAGCCCCGATCACCGGCAGTGTCAGCGGCTGCTCCTGGTCGCGCACGATGCGATTGGAAGCCAGCGTGGTCGTCAGGGCGAACACTGCCGGCGCCAGCAGCACGCCGAAGAAGAATGCCGACAGGATGACGCGCCGGTCGCGCAGATTCTCCAGCACTTCCTTGCGGAATACGGTACGGATCGCCTGCATCATTCCATTTCACCGGCCTGCGCGGCGCGCACGAAGGCTTCTTCGAGATCGTCGGTGCCCAGTGCGCTGAGTATTTCGTCGGGCGTGCCACGCACCACGACCCGGCCGTGAGCGACGATCACGATATCGTCACAGAGCGCGGCGACTTCCTGCATGACGTGGCTGGAGAACAGCACGCAGCAGCCGGACGCTCTGAGCTCGCGAATCAGCTCGCGCAGCATGCGTACCGCGCTTACATCCAGGCCATTGGTCGGCTCGTCGAGAATGACGGTGCGTGGGCGATGGATCAGCGCGCGCGCCAACGCAACTTTCAGCCGCTCGCCCTGCGAATATCCCTTGGCGCGGCGGTTCGCGACTTCACCCAGCCCGAGCCGCTCGATCAATGCGTCACAAGCCGCCGTCAGCGGCGAGCCCGACAATCCATGCAAACGGCCGTAGTACAGGATGTTCTCGCGCCCGGTGAGATGGACGTACAGCCCGCTGGCGTGCGGCAGGACTCCGAGCGAGCGCCGCACCTGCAACGATTCGCTCGTGCAGTCATGACCATCCACCATGGCGCGGCCGGCATCGGCGCGCATGACGGTGCTGAGAATACGCAGCGTCGTCGACTTGCCTGCGCCGTTGTGTCCGAGCAATCCCGTGATGCGCCCGTCCGCTGCCGTAAAGGAGACATCGCGCAGCGCCTGCACCGCTCCAAAACGCTTCTGCAGATTCTCCACCAAGATCATGCTAGGGCCCCGTGCCGCTCGCCGACAGCATGAACGGCGTCGGCGCCACGCCTTTGAGGCAGGCCGTGTCGAGACTGTCGGCGTTGGCTGAGCGTATGAACTGAGCGACGAGGCGTGGCATGCAACCGGTGGCGATCTGCCCATGACCCTGGCCGGGTAACACCAGATGGCGTCCGTTGCTGAATGAGGCCAACGCGCGCTCGCCATATTGCTGCGGTGTCACCGGATCGTTGCCGCCGGACAGAATGAGCACCGGCACGTCGCTGTGCAGCGGCGCGCTGAATCCTTCGTCGACGACGCCTCGCGGCCAGACATCGCACACCGCTTTCAAGCCGCTCATGAAGGTGCCGCCCAGATAAGTCGCAGCCAGCGCCGCATCGGGAATCCGTTCGGGCCAGCGCGGCGCATCTTCGCTGCAGACCACGGCAAAGTGCATTCCATAGGCCAGTTGCAGGCCGGTGTTGCGCTCGATCATGAGGTACTGCGCCAGCAACGGCTGCGGACGCTGTCCGGATTGCGCCTGATGGATCAGCAGTGGCAGCAGCGATGCAGTCTCGTCGCTGTAGGTCAGCAGGCGCACCGCGGCACTCAGCTGCGCCGACCCCAAGGTCTCGCTGATCGGCTTTGCGTCCAGCGGATCGAGCAACTCGGTCTTGATGGGCTCGCGTTCGAGCCGCTCGCGCAGCGCATTGAACTGGCTGCGTATATCTGGAAAAGCTTTGCTGCACGCGACATCGGCAGTGCAACGATCGAATATGGCATCGAGTGCCTGCTGCGCACGCGGAGCAATGTCGGGCCCGAGCGCAAGATCGATCGGCACGACGCCGTCGAGAACGGCAGTGCGCACTCGCGATGGATAGCGCCGCAAATAGTGCTGGGCCACGCGCGTGCCGTATGACACCGCATAGAAATTCAGCTTCTCGTAACCCAAAGCAACCCGCAGCGCTTCGAGATCGCGAACCGCGACGCTGGTCGTATAGAAGCGAGGATCGCCATGCAGCGCAGACAGGCAATGTCGCGCCTGTGCCTGCAGTTGCTGCGGATCGTTGCTCTCCAGCTCGACATCGTCGGTGAACTCGCAATCCAGCCGGTTCGACTGGCCGGTGCCACGCTGATCGAGCAGCACAATATCCCGATCGCGGCGCACAGCGGCGAATGCTGGGCCGGCGATGGCATACGCATCGTGCGCGCTCTGGCCGGGGCCGCCCGCGAGAATGACCAGCGGATCGTGCTCGGCGTTCGTGCGCAATGCCGGGATCAGGGTGACGCGCAGGCGAATCTCTCTGCCCGTAGGGGCGTCGCGATTCTCAGGAACGCTCAACCAGCCACACCGAGAGGACGCGCTGCCGGTCATGTTTTCGAGCTGGCATGGAGCGAGCTGCAGCGCAGGCGTGGCCGTCCACGCGTTCGCTTGGGCCAGGAGCGCGATCGCGCCTGCGAGGAAACAGAACAGGTATTTTGCGTTGAAGTGCAGGCGCATCGGTCTGGGTCGGTGTCGCACAGCGACAATAGCAGAGCCGCTGGCACAGTAGCGCGCGCGGCGCATCGAGAGAGGAACCCGGCGACGCTCGCGACGTTGTGAGTGCACCTCGCGCAGAGACTGCAGCGGCGCTGCAGTTGTGATCGCTCGCCGGGGCGGAACCATCCCGGCATGCGGCTGTCACGACACAGTACGCAAGCGCCGTGATTTTTGACCGCGCATCACTCTGTTACAGTCCGTCCGTGTCGAATCAGGATAAAGGGGGAATCTCATGCGTTTTACGAAACTGGTGGTCGGTGTCGCCCTGCTGGCCACGCCGCTGTGCGGCGTCTGGGCCAAGGACGCGGAGCTGGCCAAGGCCATCGCCGCGCCGCATCGCACGCCGGCGCTGGTCGAGCGCGATCAATACCGCCACCCGCAGGCCGAGCTGGAATTCTTCGGCATCAAGCCGGATATGACGGTGGTGGAGATCTCGCCGGGCGGCGGCTACTGGACCGAGATCCTGGCGCCGTATCTGCACGACAAGGGCACGTATTACACGGCGATCACGCCGCGTTCGGCCGGTGAGCGCGCGGCACAGGCCTACGACAACTGGCAGAAGAAGCTGGACGCCAACAAGGCTGTCTACGGCAAGGTGAAGATCAGCGACCTGGGTGGCGGCGTCTACAACCCGGCCCCCGAGGGCTCGGCCGACCTGGTGCTGACCTTCCGCAACGTGCACAACTGGATGAGTGCGGGCACCGTCGACCAGATGTTCGCCTCCTTCTTCAAGGCGCTGAAGCCAGGCGGCATCCTCGGCGTCGAGGAGCATCGCGGCAGGACCGACAAGCCGCAGGATCCGAAGGCGGGCACCGGCTACGTGCGCGAGGACTACGCCATTGCGCTGGCGGAGAAGGCCGGCTTCAAATACGTGGGCAAATCGGAGATTCTCGCCAATCCGAAGGACACCAAGGACTACGCGGAAGGCGTGTGGACGCTGCCGCCGACGCTGGCGCTGGGCGACAAGGATCGCGCGAAGTATGTGGCGATCGGCGAGGCCGACAATTTCGTACTCAAGTTCGAGAAGCCGAAACAGTAAGCAAGCAGGAGGGACGCCGTGGAAGAGGACGCGAAGAAATGGCTCTGGTGGGGCATCCCCATCGTCGTTGCCGCGGGTCTTCTGGCGGCGCTCTACTACGGCCGTAAACATCAGGAAGAGCCGCCGGCGCAGCAGCAGGTCAGCACCCAGCCTGCTGCGCCGGCGCCAACGCCGCCACCGGATAATTATCCGATCGAGCCCGGGGCCGCGGACGCCAAGCCGTTGCCCGCGCTCGCCGACAGCGATGCCGAGCTGCACGAATCGCTGAACGGCGTGGTCGGCCGGGCGCTGGACGAATTCCTGGTACCGAAGGAGATCGTTCGCCACATCGTCGTCACCGTCGACAACCTGACGCGTAAAAAGACTTCGGTGCAGATGCGGCCGCTCAAGCCCACCGGCGGCCAACTGATGGTGAGCGGCGCCGACCAGCAGTTGACGCTCAGCCCGGACAACTTCGCGCGCTACGAGCCGCTCATGAAAGTGCTGCGCAACACCGATACGCGGCAGGTGGCTGCGGTCTACAAGCGCTTCTATCCGCTGTTCCAGCAGGCCTACGCCGAGCTCGGCTATCCGGACGGCTACTTCAACAACCGCCTGGTGGCCGTGATCGATCATCTGCTGGAAACGCCCGAGGTGCAGGGGCCGATCAAGCTGGTGCAGCCCAGCGTGTTCTACCAGTTCGCCGATCCGGCGCTGGAGGAGCGCTCGGCGGGCCAGAAGCTGCTGATCCGCATGGGCCCGGAGAATGCGGCAACCATCAAGATCAAGCTGCGCGAGCTGCGGCGTGAGGTGGCGAAACAAGCGGAGCGCTGAAGGAATCAGCCTCGTGTCGGCGGTGCTGCGAGGGAATCGTCATGAGCAGGCTGGTCACGATTCTGGCGATGGCGGCTGTCAGCTGTGCTGGGGCGTCGGCTTACTTCTGGAAGCAGGCACGCCACGAGCACAGCCGCGCCGAGCAGCTGCAGGCGCGAGTCGCTGAGCTCGAACGCTACCGGTCCCAACCCCCCAATCCCTTCACTCCGGTCGTCGGCGATTCCTCTGCCACGGCCGAACAGCCCGTCGCGAACACACCGCCGCAAGCGGCGGTGGCCGCAGCTCAGCCAGCAGCAGCTGCAAAGACGCAGATCGCGAGCAACATCAACGTAAAGGATGCCCGTGAACGCTTGCGGCGCCAGCAGCGCCTGCTGATGGACGATCCGGAATATCGCGAGGCGCTGCGAGTCCAGCACCGCATGATGCTGGGTCAGGCCTATCCGGACCTGGCCGAGGCGCTGGGCGTTGCGCCCGACCAGGTGGATCGCTTCCTGGACCTGCTGACCGAGCAGCAGCTGAAATCCCAGATGGTTGGCTCCTACGATGGCAACGACCGCGCAGAGGTCGAGCAATGGCAGCGCAGGTTCCAGGAACGGGAGCGCAACAATCAGGCTGCGATTGCCGACCTGATCGGCGCGGACGGGTTGCAGCGCTGGAAGGATTATCAGACTTCGCTCGGCGCGCGCTATCGCGCCAAGCAGCTGAGCAACGCGATGGAATCGAGCGGCACGCCACTGCGCCAGGACCAGGTCCAGCCGCTGCAGCAGGCGCTGGCGGAAGGCGACGAACGGACTCGCAAGCAATGGCAGGCGGCCGCCGCGCGCTTCCAGGCGAATGGCCGGCCGCCCTCCCCGAAGGATCAGATCAAGATGCAGGAAGAGCAGCTGCAACACATGACGGAGAACAACGAGCAGCTGCGCACCACCCTGTCCGCAATCCTGTCGAACGAGCAGATGGAAGCGTTCCGGCAGATCCAGGAACGCGAGCTACAGGTGCAGCAGGCCCAGCTGCGGATTCAGCGGGCGCAGCTGGAGGCGCAGGAACGCAGTGGCCTTGCGACAGAAGGCACTGATGGCTTCTATCTCACTGCCCCGGCGGTCAATCTGGCGATCCCGGACTGAACCCAAGGGCCACGGCATTTCGATGCGGGTCCCCCCGACGTCCGTCCCCGGAAGAACGTCGGGTAGCGCGTCCTAGCGCTGCGGTCCCGAACCCCACGAGCGGCGGCCGCCGCGTTGTGGATTTCGCTGCCCCGAACCCTGCGGGCGTCCCTGTGCCCCGCCGTCCGGACGTCCTTGCTGATTGCCGCGACCGGCGTGGGCACGGGCGTTGCCCGAGCCCTGCGAGGCAAAGCGGCCATGGCCGGAGCCCTGCGGTGAGCGGCCGTCGCGCGAGCCGGGCCTGGAATGGCCTCGATGCTGTCGGGGCTGCGACGAGGAATCGCGATCCTGACCGTTCTGTTGAACCGGCGGCGTGCGGCGCGGCGGCGGAGCCGAGATCTGCGGCAACGGCGCTTGCGAAATCCGCTTGCCGACCAGGCGCTCGATGTCTCTCAACAAGCCCGTCTCGTCGGACGCAACCAGCGAAATGGCGATGCCGCTGGCGCCGGCACGACCGGTGCGGCCGATGCGATGTACGTAATCTTCCGGCACGTTCGGCAGCTCGTAGTTGACGACGTGCGGCAACTCCTTGATGTCCAGGCCGCGCGCCGCGACTTCGGTCGCGACCAGCGCACGAATGTTGAACGATTTGAAATCGGCCAGCGCCCGGGTGCGAGCCGACTGGCTCTTGTTGCCGTGAATCGCCGCTGCGGCGATGCCATCGTCCTCGAGCTGCTTCGTCAGTCGGTTCGCGCCGTGCTTGGTGCGCGTAAACACCAGCACCTGCGACCAGTCGCCCTCGCGAATCAGATGCGACAGCAATGCACGCTTGGTGTCTTTCGGCACCATGTAAGCCTGCTGCTCCACCGTGTCGACCGCAGCGTTGCGCCGTGCAACTTCGATTTCCACCGGCTGACGCAGCAGACCCTGCGCGAGACGGCGGATATCGTCGGAATATGTGGCCGAGAACATCAGATTCTGGCGCTGCTGCGGCAGCAGCTTGATGACGCGACGGATGTCGTTGATGAAACCCATGTCGAGCATGCGATCGGCTTCGTCGAGCACCAGGATCTGGATCTGCTTCAGATCGACGTTGCCCTGCTGGGCGTGATCGAGAAGCCGGCCCGGCGTCGCCACCAGGATATCGACACCGCGGCGCAGGGCATCGATCTGCGGATTGATGCTGACGCCGCCGAAAATCACCAGCGTGCGCAGCTGCAGATACTTGCCGTAGCTCTTGATGCTGTCGGCTACCTGCGCAGCAAGCTCACGCGTTGGCACCAGCACCACCGCTCGCGGCGAGCGCGGCGGATTCTGCAGAGCCTGCAACCGCTGCAACAGCGGCAGCGTAAAACCGGCCGTCTTGCCGGTGCCGGTCTGCGAACCGGCCAGGATGTCGCGGCCGGCCAGAATTTCAGGGATGACGCGCGCCTGCACCGGAGTCGGTTGCGAGTAGTTGCGATCCGTGAGCGCACGAGTGAGTTCGGGCATGAGCCCGAGAGCAGCAAATGGCATAAGCAAAAGATTCCTCTGCCAGCCTGCACGCGATGCCGGGCATCGCGGGTCCAGTAGAGGCGGGAGACCAATTCGTAGACAGGCGTTGGACGCCTTCAGACCCACGAGCAGTGAACGAGCTGACCGGACGGCAGCTTTGGGAGGCGGCACTGTACAGAAGTCGGCCACCGATTGCACGACAGCCGCTTTTCCGCCCGCCGGTAAGGTCTTCCCTTAACTCACCACCCAACTACAACGACGCGGCTATTTGCGTCTGTACTGAACGAACGGCGCCAGCGTCGCAACCTGGTTGTATAGCGCCTGCGCACGCAGGTTGTCGTTTTCGGTGTGCCAATAGACCCGCGTGACGCCGCGTTCGTCGGCGGCACGGTAGACAGCTTCGATCAGCGCCCGACCGGCGCCCTGGCCACGAGCGGCCGGATCGACGAACAGGTCTTCGAGATAGCAGTAGCCGGCGACCGACCAGGTCGAGAGATGGAAGTGATAGTGAACGATGCCGACGATGCGCTGATCGGCATCGAGCGCCACCAGGCCGTAAGGCTGATCCTGCGGATCCATAAGCCGCCGCCAGGTCGCCTCGGTGATGGCTGGTGGCAGGTCGGTGCGATAGAACTCGAGATAGCCGGCCCACAGTTCGTCCCAGCGAGCCCGATCTTCAGCGCGCAGCGCCCGGATTTGGGTATTCATGCCTGCCTGTCTCGATTCCTACTCTGCCGCATCGACGGGCGGGGCGTACTTGCGGAAGTAATCGCTGCTCTCCTGCAACATCTGCGCGACCGCATGTCGCTTTTGCGGATCGTTGCCCGCCAGGACCAGTAGTTCGTCCGCCGATCGCCGCAGCGCGGTTACAGCATCCCGGTTGCGGGGATGCAGTGCATATGCACGGGAGTATTGAACGATCGATGCCTGCAGGGCGCCGACGTTGCCATCGCTCTTGTAGAAGCCCCACTCCCGATCGCCGTCGCTCATCCTTGCGGTGAATTGCTGCTGCACGTCCGCCGACAACTGTGCGAACGGAATCGCCGGACCGGCTTCACGATAGCTCTGATACCAGAAATATCCCGACGCCAGCGCGAGCACCGCCGCAGCCGCCACGCTGACTTTCTGCAGCGTACCGACACCGCGAAACGCCTTGAGAAACTCGCCGGCATCCTTCGGGCGATTGCTGCGGTCGAACGACAGACAGCGCTCGAGCGCCCTGGCTTCGTGCAGCTTCAGGCCTTTGAGCGCCGGCGGCCTGAGTCCCATCTTGCGTGCGGTGGGCGCCGCATGACGCTGATAGGGATGAAAACCGGTGAGCAGTTCGTAACCGACGATGCCGAGCGCGTACAGGTCATCGGCCGGATGCGGATCGAGGCCATCGACCATTTCGTCGGTGGCATAGGCCTCGGTGTAGGCGCCGAGCGTGCCGGCGTCGAAGACGTCCCGATTCTCCGCTGCTCCCGGGCCGGGCACGGCGCGCGCAATGCCGAAGTCCAGAATCTTCGGCGTGCCGTCTTCGGTGATGAAAATGTTGCCGGGTTTCAGATCGGAGTGAACGATGCCCTTGCGGTGCGCGTACGCCAGCCCTTCGGCAATGCCGCGAATGATGGGCAGCGCCATTTCACGGCCGACGCCCTTGCCGCGGGCTTCGCGCACGACGGCTTCCAGCGCGCGGCCCTTGAGCAGCTCCATCGTCATGTACACCGCATCGCCGTCGCGGTCGAAGTCGAACACGGTGACGACATTGGGATGCGCCAGCGTCTGTGCTTTGCGCGCTTCTCGCTGCAAGGCCATGAACGACTGCGGATGGCGCTGGAACTCCGTGTTCAGCACCTTCAGTGCCACGCGCGGATTCGGGTCTTTCGCTTCCCGCTTGCGCCAGTCGACCGCGCTGAACACCAGCCCCATGCCGCCCTTGCCGATCAACGCATCGAGCACGAAGCGCTGCTTGATCACCGAGCCGGGTTGCAACGGGCCGTGATGCGGCTCATCGGCCTGCGTGAGCGACTGCACCAGCCGATCGCTCATGACCTGGGTTTTGTCCGCGGATTTCAGGGTCGCCGCATAGGCGTCGGCGGTTTGATCGACAGGCGGCGTCTGCGGCGTCCGCACCGCTGTCGGCGGCACCTGCCGCTGCGTTGCATCCTGCATCGCGATCGTGGCGTCGGGCTCGCCCGAAGACTGGGTTACGCCGCTCTCCGGCGCAGGATCCTGCCGCATCGACTTCAGCTCGCCTCGATCACCACGATGGTGACATTGTCGCGCGCACCGGCGGCCAATGTCGCGTCGAGCAATGCTCGTGCGGCCTGATGGACATCGCCGGTGCCGAGCAAGGTTGCGATCTGCGTTGGGGACACTTCGCGCGTCAAACCATCCGAGCACAGCAGATAGCGATCGCCGAGCCGCACACGATCGCGCCGGATATCGAGCTGCAAGGTCTCTTCGCCGCCGACGGCGCGCATGATGGAGTGATCGTCCTCCGCATCCTCGTCTTCGGTGAGCATCTGCGCCGCCCAGGTGTGATCGACGGTGAGCTGCGCGAGCTGCTGATGCCGCAGGCGATAGAGCCGGCTGTCGCCCGCCCACAGGACCGCGCAGGCCGTTCGCTTCACTGCGAACACTACGACGGTGCTGCCGCTCTGCACCGGATTGACCGGCCGCACGGCGGCAGCGTACAGCCGGTTGTTGACCTGGCTCATGCGCCGCTGGACCTCGATCAGGGTTTCCTCCAGCTTGGCATCGGGAGCCAGCTCGGCCAGCGCCTGGCACACCATGCGGCTGGCCACGTCGCCGTCGCGATGCCCGCCCATGCCGTCAGCGACCGCCCACAGCCGGACGTCGCTGCGATCCACGAAGGCATCCTGATTCGTGGTGCGCACCAGTCCGGTGTGCGTCAGCGCCGCCGAGACGTACTCGGGGTGGATGTCTTCTTCGACGACTGTGTCTTCGAGCAATGCCGTCCCCTCGCGAGGGTCAAGGATGCGCGGCTACCGTTCGTGGCCGCGCGCTTTCAGACGTTCGAGCTGCTGTTCGTAAGCCTTGGCAAATTCGCTGCCGAACAGGGTGCGATAGGTCGCATCCGCATCCTTCAGCCACTCGCCGTACTTCTCGCAATACAGGTCCCAGTAACGCGGCCGGGCCGCGACACCCAGGATCGAGCCTTTCTTCTGCCGGTCGAATTCTTCCTGCAGGTGCTGCGGATCGATCTGCGCCAGCAGGGTTTCGAAGGTCAGCCGCAGCGCGCCGAGCACGGCTGCCTGGTGGTCGCGCATGTCGTGCATGGCTTCCTCGAAGGCCTCGGGCGGCGACAGGTAGGCCGGATTGCGTTTGACCAGCAGGTTGTGGAACGCATCGTCGGCGTTGGCGGAAAATTTCAGCGGATTGTTGTCCGCCGGCTTGAACGCGGTACTGCGAACTCGCAGCTCCTGCCTCATGCGCTCGCGGACTCGCAGCGTTTCCATCGTGCCATCGACGACAACCCGCAGGATTTCACCAAGGGTACGCGCCAGGTCGCTCGATGGTTCAACGCCTTCGATGCCCGCCGCAGCCAGCAGCTCACGCATGTATGCGGCTTCGCCGCGGGGTGTCGAGGTGGACTTCGCCGCGCCGCGAACGGGCGGCACAGGTTCTGCCGGACGCGACGGATTCGCGGACCGAGCCTGGACTTTGGGTGCGAGCTGAGCTGCAGCGACCGGACGTGGCGCCTCGGGCTGGGTACGCCGCGGCTGCGATGCTTTCGGCGACGTCAGCATCTCGCTCAGGCCAAACCACTCCGTGGCGTGCTCATCGGCGGCCGCGGCCGGACGCCGGCCGAGATTGGCCGTGTGCTCTTCCACCTCCTGCTCGATGGAGACCGCGATCCGGTAGGCATCGATGTAGAGCACGTCACCATGCTCGAGCGGCTGCGCCCGGGTCTTGGGCAGCCGTGCCTGCGGGGAGTTGAGGAAGACACCGTTGGTGCTGGTGTCCTCGACGAAGAACTGTCCGTCGAGATAACGGATCAGCGCATGCCGGCCCGAAACATACGGGTCCGAGAATACCCAGTCGTTGTCCGGCAGGCGGCCGATGGTGCCGCCGACCGAATCGAATACCTTGCGGCAGCCAGCCCCCAGCTCCGCGGCCTGTTCCCCCATCACTTCCAATGTCAGGATCATGCGAACTTCTTAATGGAATCGCCCCAGACTTTGCAACAACTCCTCGCCGGCAACGATAAAGCGGCAGCAACGATGGCGGTATCGGCCAAGAGTCGGTGAGAATACCCAGGCCACCGCACGAGGTCCCAAGTCATGAAACCCATCCTGCTACGCGCTGCCGCCCCGTTCCTGACCCGGGCATTGGCCTGCCTCCTGGTCGTCTGGAGCCTGCCCCCGGCCCAGGCCGCCGAACCGGCGTCCGCGAGCGCGCCGCAGGTCACCGAAGGGTTCGTCAATGCGCCGATCGCCGAAGTGTGGCGGCTGTTCACCACCTCCGACGGTTTCAAGACCACGGGCGCTGCGCAGGCCGAAGTGGACCTGCGCGTCGGCGGGCTGATCCGCGCCCATTACGATCCCAAGGGTTCGCTCGGCGACCCGGAAACCGTGGTCAACGAGATCCTGGCCTACGAGCCGCAGCGCATGCTGGCGCTGCGCATCAAGCAGCCGCCCGCCAGCTTTCCGTACCGGGATGCGGTCGCGGGCACCTGGACCGTCATCTACTTCACCCCTTCCGGGCAGGACATGACGCACGTGCGCATCGTCGGCCTGGGTTACCGCGACGAGGCGCAATCGCAGGCGATGCGCCAGTTCTTCGAGAACGGCAACCGCGCCACGCTCGACCACATTGCGCAGCGCTACTGGCCCAAGTGCAAACTGTGCCTGCAGGAGGAAGCGGCCGCGCAATCCGAGAAGTAAACTTCTCAACCGCACAACAAGAACCAGCCTCGAGGCGGCACATCGATGGAGCGCGATTACATCCAGAACGAGCACATCGTCGATCGCTACCTGTCCGGCGATCTGACGGTGCGCGAGGCCCGTGAGTTCGAGAAGTATTGCCTGGAGCATCCGGACTTCCTGAACGAGATGCCGATCCCGGTCCGCCTGAAAGCGCGGCTGGCGCGCCGGCCGCTGACCGATAGCGAGACCGGCATGTTCCAGGCGATCCCTTCCTCCACCACGCGGACGGCACTGGACGTCAACGACGAGGGCTTCGACGCCGAGGAAGAGAAGGAAGCGTGGAAGCGCAGCTACGCCGGCGGCGGCGCGAGCCGCTGGGTGATCATGGGCCTGGGACTGGCATTGATTGCCGCCATCGGCGGGCTGGTGGCTTCCGCCATGCACTCCCGTTCGTTGAACGAGCAGATCAAACAGGCGCGGCGCGACATCAGGATCACGCAGATGCAGCCCTACGCGGGCGTGCAGAATTACCGGTTGCAGCTCTCGCGCACCCAGCCCGCGCAGGCAACGTTATCCCTGGGCTGGCTGCAACCGCCGCAGCGGCTGGACCTGACCTTCGATACCACCCAGAGCACCTACAACACCTTCCAGATCACCATCGACAAGGTCGACGGCGGGCGCGTCATGCAGATCCACCGCATCGCCCGAGATTCCAACAAGGAGCTGCGCCTGACCCTGAATTCCTCGGCGTTCGGTCCGGGCGACTACCTGCTGAAGCTCGACGGCTACACCTGGCGCGGGCAGCTGCAAGACGTGGGCTGGGTGCGCCTGGGGCTGGAATAGAAATCAGCCGCCTCGCAGCGTCGCCACGGGTGGGTGATTCACCACGGAGCGCGTCGCCAAGGTGCCGCTCAATCCGACCAGCAGCGCGCCTGACACCAGGCCGACGATCCACACGACCGGGTCGATGCTGTACTTGAGATTGAACACACGTGTCGCAAGAAAGTAGCCAGCCGCCGATGCGCTGAACGCCGCCAGCGTGCCAGCCAGCAGGCCCAGCGTTGTGAACTCGGCAGCGACTCCCTGCAATACCGTGCGACGGCTCGCGCCAAGCGTTCGCAGCATGGCGCTTTCATACCGGCGCTCATCGCGCGTCGCCTGAATAGCGGCCAGCAGCACCGTGATCCCGGCCAGCAACGTAAAGCCGAAGACGTACTGGACCGCGAGCGACGCCTTGTCCATGACGCTGCGCACCTGCGTCAGGATGGCGTCGAGATCGATGGCGACCACCTCGGGAAAGCGCCGCACGAAATCCGTCATGATCGAACGCTGCTGCGCCGGCAGGTGCACGCTGGTGATGAAGGTTCCGGCGGCGGCATCCAGCACGCCGGGCGAGAACACCATGAAGAAGTTCGGCCGGAACGAATCCCACTTCACCTCGCGGAAACTCGTCACGCGCGCCCGGACCGTCTCGCCGGCCACATCGTAGGTCAGCTCGTCGCCCAGCTTGAGCTGCAACGCGTTCGCCACCTCGATTTCCACCGAGACCTGCGGCTGGCCGATATCCGCCGGCGTCCACCAGCGTCCGGCGACGATCTTGTTGTCGCTCTGCAGGTGCTCGGCCCAGGTCAGGTTGGCCTCGCGCTCCAGAAACTCCTTGGCGCGATCGTTGGTCATTTGCAGCGACGAGGTGGCGATGCCATTGATCGCCGTCAACCGCGCGCGAACCATCGGCACCAGCTCCGGCGCCGGTACGTTGCGTTCCACCATGAACTCACGGATGGCTTCGCCCTGGTCGGGGCGGATATTGATCATGAAATGGTTCGGCGCATCGGCCGGCAGGCTGGCGCGCCATTCTTCCATCAGGTCGTTGCGCACCACGGCGAGCAGCAGCAGCACCATCAATCCAAGGCCGAACGCCACGATCTGAATGATGCTGTCGCGACCGCGGCGCGCGATGTTCGCCATCCCATAGCGCCATGCCACGCCGACGCTACCTCGCAGGCGGCTCAGCAGTCGGACCAATAGCCAACCCGCCGCGATCAGCGCAGCAAACGTCGCGAACGTGGCCGCCAAAACATAGCTGAGCAGCTTCACATCCCGCAGCAGCCAGCCGAGCAGCGCGATCAGGGCCGCCAGCGCCGTGCCATACACCGTGACATAGCGCAGCGGCGGCGGTTCGAGATTGCGCCGCAGCACCCGAGCCGGCGGAGTGCGCCGCAACTGCAGCAGCGGCGGCAAAGCGAAGCCGACCAGCATCAGCACCGCGGTCATCAGGCCCAGCCACATGGCATCGAGCGAAGGCGGCGGCAGCGTGCCGCGCACCAGATCCTTGAGCAGCACGCCTATACCTGCTTGTGCCGCGTAGCCGACGATGGTGCCGGCGATTCCCGCTGCCAGCCCGATCAGCAGCAGCTCCAGTACGCTGATCTGCAATACCAGGCGCTGCGGCGCACCCATGCTTTTCATCAGCGCCACGGTATCCAGGTGGCGAGCGACGTAGCGTCGCGCTGCAATCGCCACCGCGATCGCAGCCAGCAATATCGTGACCAACGCAGCGAGATTCAGGAAACGTCCGGAGCGATCGATGGCCGAGCGGATCTGCGGGCTGGCCTCCTGCAGATCCACCAACCGCTCGCTCGGCGTTTTGCGCGCTGCCAGTTCCTGCTTGAGCGCGGCAATCGCCGTCATGTCGCCTGCGAACAAAGCCGCGTACGACACACGGCTGCCCGGCTGGATGAGGCCCGTCGCCGGCAGATCTTCCAGCCGCATCAACATGGACGGCGCCAGGTCCACGAAGGTGGAGCCCTGATCCGGGCGGTAGTCGAGCACCTTGGTGATGGTCAGCTCGATGTTGCCGATGCTGAGACGATCGCCGACTTTCGCTCCCAGCTGCGCCAGCAGTCGTGCCTCCGGCCATGCTTCGCGGGGACCGGGAATGGAATTGATCTCATAGCCTGCCTGGAACGGCGCATCGGCAACTTTCACGCGACCGCGCAGGGGATATCCTTCCGAAACCGCGCGAATGGCGGTCAGAGCGCTTTCCTCTCCGATCAATACCACGCTGGGAAACGTCGCCAGCTCCGCGGTCTTCAACCCCGCAGCGGCAGCTCTTTCGAAGTATTCGCGATTGATGGGATTGGGTGATCGCAGGCGCAGATCGGCGGCCAGCACTTCGCCGGCCTGCTGGTCGACCGCACGACTGACGCGGCTGGTGAAGAAGCCGACCGCCGTGAGCGCGGACACGGCCACCAGCAGCGCCAGCAACAGCACGCCAAGCTCGCCGGATTTGGCATCGCGGACGAGCGCCAGAACGGCCAGTCTCAGTGCTTTCATGGGCGCAGGCTCAAGTGACGATCCGGCCGGCTTCGATGCGGATGATGCGGCCGCAACGCTGGGCGATGGCCTGATCGTGGGTCACCACCACCAGAGTCGTGCGCGCTGCGCGGTTCAGCTCGAACAGCAGATCGATGATGCGCTCGCCCGTGGCGGCATCGAGATTGCCGGTAGGCTCGTCCGCGAACAGGACGGCCGGACTCGTCACAAAGGCTCTGGCGATCGCCACACGCTGCTGCTCGCCGCCCGACAGCTGTCGCGGATAGTGCTCGCGTCGCGGCGAAAGATTGACCTTGGCCAGAACTTCCGCCGCAGCTTCGCGCGCATTCGGCAATCCGGCCAGCTCCAGCGGCAGCATGACGTTCTCGATCGCCGTCAGCGACGGCACCAGGTGGAAGCTCTGGAAGACGAAACCGACATGGCGGGCACGCACCGCTGCACGCCCATCCTCGTCCAGTGCGGTCAGCTCCGCGCCATTGAGCCACACCTGGCCGCTGGTCGGCTCATCCAATCCCGCAAGCAGGGCCAGCAGCGTCGACTTGCCCGCGCCGGACGCCCCGACGATGGCGACGGTTTCCCCGGCTGCAATGGCCAGATCCACCTGCGCCAGAATGGTCAGCGTCCCTTCGGGGCTGCTAACCTGCCTGCTGATCTTCTCTGCTTTCAGTACCGTGTCGGCCATGCTCATGGGTGTTCTTGGAGGGCGCGCTTACAAAATGACGGTGTATCGAGCTTACCTAAGACCTGTCTGGGCGATTTGGTTCGCCGCGTTGCTGGTCTGGTCCATTCCAGCGGCCGCCGCGGCCGCGGGCAAGCCCGTCATTCTGGTCGTCGGTGACAGCCTGAGCGCCGGTTACGGCGTCGCCGTGGACGCCACCTGGGTCGCGTTGCTGCAGAAAAGACTGGCGGCCCAAGGTTACGAATACGAAGTGGTGAACGCCAGCGTCAGCGGCGAAACCACCGGCGGCGCACGCACCCGCCTGCCGCGTGCGTTGCAACTGCATCAGCCGGCCATCGTGATTCTCGAACTGGGCGGCAATGACGGCCTGCGCGGCCTGCCGCTCAAGCAGGTGCGGGGCAACCTCGAGACCATGCTGGAGCAGGCGCACGCGGCGGGCGCGAAATCGCTGCTGGTGGGAATGCGTATCCCGGTCAACTACGGTCCGGCCTACACCCAGGGCTTCCACGCGCTTTACGGCGAGCTGGCGAAAAAATTCCAGACGCCGCTGGTCGGATTCTTCATGGAGCGCGTGGCGCTGGACTCGAAGCTGATGCAGGCCGACGGCATCCATCCCAACACCCAGGCACAGCCCATCCTGCTCGACACACTGTGGCCGGCGCTGACGCCGCTGCTGAAAAAGTAATCTCAAGGCTCCGGGGGGATCCGACATGAACAAGATCTGGCTCAAGAACTATCCGGAAGGCGTGCCGGCGCAGATCAATCCCGGTGAGTACCGCTCGTTACAGCAGCTCATCGACGACAGCTGCACGCAGTTCGCGGATCAGCCGGCGTACACCAGCATGGGTCGCACCATCACGTACGCCCAATACCAAAAGCTGGCGCGCGACTTTGCCGCCTGGCTGCAACGGTCGGCAAAGCTGCAAAAAGGCGATCGCATCGCGTTGATGATGCCGAACGTGCTGCAGTATCCGATCGCCCTGTACGGCGCGATGCTGGCCGGCCTCACCGTCGTCAACACCAATCCGCTCTACACCGCGCGCGAGCTGGAGCACCAGCTGGCCGATTCGGGCGCCAAGGCGATCGTGATTCTGGAGAACTTCGCGCACACGCTGCAGGAAGTGATCGGGCAAACGCAGCTGGAGACGATCATCACCACCAGCGTCGGCGACCAGCTGGGCTGGCCGAAATCCAGCCTGGTCAACCTGGTGGTGAAACGGGTGCGCCGGCAGGTGCCGCACTGGGAACTGCCAGGCTCGATCTCCTTCAACCGCGCGCTCAACCAGGGCCGCTTCCTGGAACTGACGCCGGTCGAGCTGGATCACGACGACATCGCTTTCCTGCAATACACCGGAGGCACCACTGGCGTCGCCAAGGGCGCGATGCTCACCCATCGCAACATGGTAGCCAACATGCTGCAGTCGGCGTCGTGGATCGGCTCCGAATCGCGCGTGGGCAAAGATGTGGTCATCACGGCGCTGCCGCTGTATCACATCTTCGCATTGACGGCGAACTGGCTGGTGTTCCTCAAGCTCGGCGCGCACAACATCCTGATCGTAAATCCACGCGATTTCCCGGCCTTCGTGAAAGAACTGAAGAAATATCAGTTCACCTACATCAGCGGCGTCAACACGCTGTTCAATGCGCTGCTGCATACTCCTGGCTTCTCTGAGGTGGACTTCAGCCGCCTGCGCATCACGCTCGGCGGCGGCATGGCCGTGCAACGCTCGGTGGCGGAGCACTGGAAGAAGGTGACGGGCAACGTGCTCACGCAGGCGTGGGGACTGACGGAGACTTCGCCGGCGGCCTGCATCAATCCTTTCTCAGCGCCGTACAACGGTTCCATCGGCCTGCCCATCTCCTCCACCGAAATCAGCATTCGCGACGATGCCGGCAAAGACTTAGGTATAGATGAGATTGGCGAGATCTGCGTACGCGGACCGCAAGTGATGGCCGGCTACTGGAACCGGCCGGACGAGACCGCCAAAGTCATGCTGGAGGGCGACTGGCTGCGCACCGGCGATATCGGCCGGCTCGACCCGGAAGGCTTCGTGTTCATCGAAGACCGCAAGAAGGACATGATCCTGGTATCGGGCTTCAACGTGTACCCCAACGAGATCGAAAGCGTGGTGGCAACGCACCCGGGCGTGCTGGAAGTCGCGGCGGTGGCGCAGCCAGACGAACACTCGGGCGAGGTGGTCGCGGTCTTCGTGGTGCGCAAGGACCCGAACCTGACCGAGCAACAGATCATCGAACACGCCCGCACCGAGCTCACCGGCTACAAGGTGCCCAAGCACGTGTACTTCAGGAACGAACTGCCCAAGACCAACGTCGGCAAGATTTTGCGGCGGGCGCTGCGGGATGAGCTGCCGAAGGTGACGGCTTAGGGGAAACGTTTCTGCGTTCGCGCTTGGGGACTCGAAGTGAGTGCGCGCGTAGTGCGGTATCAGTACGAGAGCGTGGTGCCGAATATCGTTCCGGCCAGAGTCACTCATGCCCTAAACCAGCGTATGCGTTGTGGGTATGAGCAGCATCGTGCCAGGCATCGTTCTGGGCGGGGCCACCCATTTCCAGGACCGCCCGTAAATACATCCCTGTAGGCTTGCTCACTCGGAACATCCTGTTCCTCCTCTCATCCTGGAAATGGGTGACCCCGCCCAGAACGATGCCAGAAAGAGCGTGCCGATCTTCTCTTTCCGATTCCGGAAGCGCGCTTTCCGAGCGCCACAGGCCTAGAAATCTCTGCGTTTGCGGTGGGGGTGTCTCGTTTCGGGAGCCTCGAAAACAGGATGTTTTCGTGGCAGCCCCCATGGATGGGTTCACGGCGGTCCCGAAACGAGACACCCCCGCCGGAAACGCACACTGCCCATCGAGAGCCACCTCTGACGCAGCCGCACCGCAGCTGCACGCCGCCAATCGAAGCTACCCTTCCGCAGGCCAACCCCGAACAGCACGCCCTCCAACGAGCACCACCTCTTGGTTGAGCGAGCCGGTAACGGAGCAATCGCATCGCTCTTCATCTCGTCACGCCCGCATAGGCCGCGGCATCCAGAGGCATGGATTCCCGCTTTCGCGGGAATGACGTCGTAGAGCTTCAGGGGTTACTTGCCGCTCGCTCGAGTGCCCAAACAGCGCACCAGTCGCTACCGGTGATACGCCGGGCTCAACTCATGGACCGCGGCGATCATGGCACCTGCGTGTTCCGGCGGGATCTGCGGGTGAATGCCGTGGCCGAGGTTGAAGACGTGGCCGTGACCCTGGCCGTAGCTGGCCAGCACGCGTGCGACTTCTTCGCGAATCTTCTCGGGTGACGCATACAGGACATTCGGGTCGAGATTGCCCTGCAGCGCCTTGCGATCGCCGACGGCACGTCGGGCGTCGGCGAGGTCGGTGGTCCAGTCGACACCGAGCGCGTCGCAGCCGGTGTTCGCCATTTCGCCCAGCCACGCACCGCCGCCCTTGGTGAACAGGATGCTCGGCACGCGGCGCTGCTCTCGCTCGCGCGTCAAAGTGTCGACGATGCGTGCCATGTATTGCAGCGAGAACTCTCGATATCGAGCCGGCGCGAGCACCCCGCCCCAGGTATCGAAAATCATGACAGCCTGTGCGCCCGCTTCGATCTGCGCGTTCAGATACAGCACGGTCGCGTTCGTCAGCAACTCCAGCAGGCGATGCAGTGTCTGCGGATCTTCGAACATCATCGCCTTGATGCGTGAGAACTCGCGCGTGCTGCCGCCTTCAACGATATAAGTCGCCACGGTCCAAGGGCTGCCAGCGAATCCGATGAGCGGCACACGACCGGCCAGTTCCTTGCGGATCAAGCTGACTGCATCGAGCACGTACCGCAGATCCGTCGCTGGATCAGGGACACCGAGCCGCGCGACATCCGCGGCCGAACGCACTGGGCGCTCGATTCGCGGGCCTTCGCCGGTTTCGAACTGCAGGCCCAATCCGAGCGCGTGTGGGATGGTGAGAATGTCGGAGAACAGGATCGCCGCATCCAGCGGAAAACGCTCAAGCGGCTGCAGCGTGACCTCGCAGGCCAGTTCCGGCGTCATGCAGAGCTTCAGAAAACTGCCGGCACGCGCCCGCGTGGCGCGATATTCCGGCAGATAGCGCCCGGCCTGACGCATCATCCAGACAGGTGTACGGTCGACGCGCTCCTTGAGGAGCGCACGTAGCAACAGATCGTTCTTCAACACTTCAGCTTCGCTTCGAGGGATCGAACAGGCGTTCGTATTCCATGATCGCATATCGATCCGTCATTCCGGCAATGTAATCGGCCACCGCCCGGGCGCGGCCCGCCTCGCCGTCCTGCGATTCCAGGTCGCGCGCCGCCTCGAAATGCTCGGTCGGCAGCAGCTCGGTGCGGGAAAAGAAGGTGTCGAACATGCCGCGGATCACGGTATTCGCCTTGTTCGTCATGCGCAGCACGCGATAGTGACGGTACACGTGATCGCGCAGGTGACGTTTCAGCTCCAGGTGCTCGGCGCCCACCATCTCACTGAAACGCACCAGGCTCGCCGAATGCTTGCGCACCGCATCGACATCCGCGGGCGCTGCGGCGGCCACGGCGGCCGAGGTCGTCTCGATCAGGTCGGTGACCACGTAGTTGATCATCCGGCGCACGACTTCGTGAACCAGGCGGCGGCCGCTGACTTCCGGGTACTCTTCCAGCACCACATCGTACTGGCGGCGGAACAGCGGTACGTCGCGCAGGTCTTCGATCGTCAGCAGTCCAGCGCGCAGGCCGTCGTCGAGGTCGTGATTGTTGTAGGCAATCTCATCGGCGAGGTTGGCGATCTGGGCTTCCAGGGTAGGCTGTTCGCGACGCAGGAAGCGCTCACCGATCTCGCCAAGCTTGCGCGCATTGTTGAGCGAGCAGTGCTTGAGAATGCCTTCGCGGGTTTCGAACGTGAGATTCAGGCCGGGGAACGCGGCGTAGCGCTCTTCCAGCTCATCGACCACACGCAGCGACTGTAAATTGTGCTCGAAACCGCCGTACGGCTTCATGCAGTCGTTCAGCGCATCCTGTCCGGCGTGGCCGAAGGGTGTGTGCCCGAGGTCGTGCGCCAGGCAGATGGCCTCGGCCAGCGTCTCGTTGAGCCGCAGCGACCGCGCGATGGTGCGTGCGATCTGCGCGACTTCGATCGAATGCGTCAGACGAGTGCGATACAGATCGCCTTCGTGATTGACGAAAACCTGGGTCTTGTAGACCAGGCGCCGGAACGCCGTGGAATGGATGATGCGGTCGCGGTCGCGCTGGAATTCGCCGCGAAAGCGCGGCGTCGACTCTTCGTAGCGACGGCCCCGCGATCGGTCGTCGGTGGCGGCATAGGCGGCAAGGCTGGTCGGTTGAGGGTTCATGCGGACCGGATTCAGCCGAAATGTTCCCTGAGCGTAGCTTCGAGCGCCTCGTTTGGATAGTCGCCGACCACATCCGCCTGCCCCAGCCGGCGCAACAGGACCAGCCGCAGCTTGCGATCCAGCACTTTCTTGTCCATGCCCATCAGCTCGCGCCCTCGCGCCGCGCCGATGCGTGCAGCCTGGACCGGCAGGCCGAAGCGCTCGAGCAAGCGCACGGCGCGATCCCGATCTTCCTCGGGCAGCCACCCCAGGCGGGCGGACATGTCGGCGGCCATCACCATGCCGGCGGCCACTGCTTCGCCGTGCAGCCAGGTGCCGTAGCCAGTGGCTGTCTCGATGGCATGACCAAATGTGTGGCCGAGATTCAGAATGGCACGCAGCCCGTGCTCGCGCTCGTCGACACCGACGACTTCGGCCTTGATCTCGCAGGAACGCCTGATAGCGTGCATGACAGCATCGTCATTACGCGCCAGCAGTGCTTCCGCATTTGCTTCCAGCCATTGAAAGAATGCCGCGTCGTAGATGAGCCCATATTTGACGACTTCGGCGATGCCGGCGCGGTACTCGCGGTCGGGCAGCGTTGCCAGCGTGCTGGTGTCGGCAATGACGCAACGCGGCTGGTAGAACGCGCCGATCATGTTCTTGGCCTTGGGGTGATTGACCGCCGTCTTGCCGCCGACCGAAGAATCGACCTGCGCCAGTAGCGTCGTCGGGATCTGCACGTAATCGATGCCGCGCTGGTAACACGACGCAGCGAAGCCGGCCATGTCGCCGATGACGCCGCCGCCGAGCGCGATCACTGCGGCGTCGCGATTCATGCGGGATTCGACCAACGCATCGAGAATGCGCGCGAAGCTGTCCAGCGTCTTGTAGCTCTCGCCATCGGGCAGAATGACCGACTCGATGCGGCGATCGCCCAGCGCGCCCGTCAGCGATGAGAGATACAGCGGCGCAATGGTCTCGTTGGTCACGATCAGCAGATCGCGCGCCTTGATGTTCGCACGCAAAGTGGCTGCGTCCCTCAGCAACCCCGGACCGATCAGGATCGGATAGCTGCGCTCGCCGAGCGCAATGTCGACACGTTGGTACGAAATGGCGGCAGTCACGGGGTCGGAGGCTCTTTCAGGAATAGCAGGATGTCGTCGGCCACCGCGCGGACATGGCGCCCGTCGGTGTCCACGGTGATGGCCGCAATCGACTCGTACAGCGGCGCACGCTGCATCATAAGCTCGCGCAGCCTCGCTTCAGGGTCCTGGGTATAGAGCAGGGGGCGCTGCCGTCCATGCCGCGTGCGCTCCAGCTGCTGCTCGACACTGGTTTTCAGATAGATCACCCGACCCCGGGACGCCAGGTTCTGGCGGTTCTCGGACGAAAGCACCGCCCCGCCGCCGGTGGCGATCACCACATCCTGCAGCCGGGTCAGCGCGTCGATCACTTCGCGCTCGCGCTCACGAAAGCCGGCTTCGCCTTCCTTCTCGAAAATATAGGGAATATCGACGCCGGTGCGGCGCTCGATCTCCACGTCGCTGTCGTAGAACTCCACGCGCAGCAGCCGCGCCAGCTGACGGCCGACGGCGGTTTTTCCCGAGCCCATCGGCCCGATCAGATAGACATTGTGGGTTTCGGCCATACAAAAACGAACGCGGCCGCATTACTGCGGCCGCGTATTGTCAACCCAACTCGCCCGGCAGGGCAATTTGCTTCGGCTGCTCAGTAGAGGTTGGCCCCTTCGCGCAGGATCCTCGGGGTCACGAAAATCAGCAGCTCGTCCTTGTTGTCCGTCTTCGAGTTCGACTTGAACAGGTGGCCCATGACCGGGATGTCGCCCAGCAGCGGCACCTTCTTCTGCGTGTCGCGGCGCTCGGTCTCGAGGATGCCGCCGAGCACCACCGTCTGACCGTCGTTCACGATCACGGTCGAAACGATCTCGCGCGTGTCGATGCTGGGAACGAAACCGCCCGTGGCACTCGCCACCAGCTGGCCGACGCTGTCCTTGGAGACGGTCAGATCGAGAATGATGCGGTTGTCCGGCGTGATCTGCGGGGTGACCTTGAGGCTCAGCACCGCCTTCTTGAACGAAGTGGTGGTGGCGCCGCTGGAGGAAGCTTCCTGGTACGGAATTTCCACGCCCTGCTCGATGGTCGCCTCGCGCTGGTTCGCGGTGATCAGCGACGGCTGCGAAACGATCTCGCCGCGGCCTTCGGCCTGCGCGGCCGACAGCTCCAGGTCCACGATGAAATCCGAGTCCAGGAAGGTCAGCGCCAGCGCGCCGGCCGGGTTGGCGACCGGCAGGTTCACCATGTAGCGATCCTTGGCCTCGCCGATCTCCAGTCCGCCGCGCGGATCGTTGGTGCCCGGGAACAGCACGGCGCCGTCCGGAGCGTCCAGCCCGCGATTGCTGATGAACCCCTGGCCGTCGCTGCCGCCGACACGGGTAGTCGTGCCGTTGACGCCGAAGCGCACGCCCAGCTCACGGCTGAAGTCGTCGTTGACGATGACGATGCGGGCTTCGATGCGAACCTGGCGCACCGGAATGTCCAGCGTGGCAACCAGCCGGCGGATGTCGGCGAGGCGCTCCGCCGTGTCCTGCAACAGCAGGGTGTTGGTGCGCTCGTCGATCGCAACGCTGCCGCGCGTGGACAGCAGCGAGTTGTTGTTGCCGGCCTTGATCAGCTTCGCCAGGTCGGCCGCCTTGGCGTAATTGATCTGCAGATACTCGCTGCGCAACGGCGCCAGCTCCTGCACTTCCTTGCGGGCCGCGAGAATCTCCTTCTCACGCGCGGCGATTTCCGCCGCCGGCGCGATCAGCATCACGTTGCCTTCCTTGCGCATATCCAGACCCTTGGTGCGCATGACGATGTCCAGCGCCTGGTCCCAGGGAACGTTCTGCAGGCGCAGCGTGACGTTGCCGCCCACCGTTTCCGTGATCACCATGTTCTGGCCGCTGGTGTCCGCCAGCAGCTGCAGCACGGCGCGGGTCTCGATATCCTGGAAATTCAGCGTCAGCCGCTCGCCGGTGTATTCCTTCTTGTCCTGCAACTCCGGCGGCAGCTTGACCACCGGCTTGATCTCGATGGTGTAGATGTTGTCCGACTGGTACGCGAGCTGCTCATAGTCGCCGGAGGCGGCAATCACCAGGCGCGTGCCGTCACCGACCCGCAGCGCATCCACCGAGTTCACCGGCGTTGCGAAATCGACCACGTCCAGGCGCTGCATCAGCGACGCCGGCAGCGCGGTCTTGGCGAAATTGACGACGATGCGGCCGCCTTCCTGGCGCAGGTCCGCCGGCACCTTCGAATCGGTCAGCTCGACGATGACGCGGCCGGAACCGTCGCTGCCACGACGGAAATCGATGTTGCTCACCGAACGGGTCCCGGTCACCGCGGCTGCAGCCGGCGTCGGCGTAGACGCAGCGGCCAAGGCCGAAGCCGGTGCAGCGGTCCCCGAGCGGCTGGCATTGGCATCCAGCGTCACCACGATGGAGTTGCCCTGAACGCGGGTCTCGTAAGGCACGAGAGTGTCGACGTTCAGCACGACGCGCGTGCGGCCGCTGGCTTCGGCGATGTTCACGGTGTCGAGCGCACCCTGCTTGACGTCGATACGCCGCGAGGCCAGTGCCACCGACGTGTCCGGCAGGTCGAGCGCGATGCGCGCCGGATTGTCCACGGTGAAAGTCAGCGGTTGCGGCGCGGTGTCGCTGAGCCGCAGCGTCAACTCGACTTTGTTGCCGGCGAGCACAGTGGCGTGCACGTCCTCGAGGCGATTGGAGCCCTGCGCAGCCAGCGCGACCTGCGCGCCCAGGGCGGTCAGGCCCAGTGCTACGCACATCACTCGCCGCATGAGCGTCGGGATTCCGAGCCTCGCGGACACGCCAGCACCGAAACGATGTACGGGCCGGACGGAAGTTGACGACAGCATTCTTATCTCTCCCTCAAGACTCATTCGGTCAATGCCAGCGCGGCGGGACGCTCGATATACCCACCCAGACCATCGGGAACGATTTCGATGATGGAGATCCGGGTGCTGGCGATACCCACCACGCGGCCGTCGTTCTGGCCGATGTAGTTACCGGGCAGCACGCGATGCACCAGACCGTCCTTGCCCTGTACCAGTCCGTAGTTCTTGCCCCCGAGCGACAGCGTCCCCACCATCTTCATGCTGTCGATCGGAAACTGTTCGAGGAATTCGCGCGGCCGCTTCACGTCGGGCCGAATTGCGTTGGCAACATCGCTGCGCGCCGGCGCGCTGGGCACGAACGGCGAACGCAGGTTGCCGTCGTTGTACGCGTAGGTCTCCGACGGCTTGATCTCCGGCAGCGGCTCGATGCGCTCGCCCGGCCGGCTCTTGATCTCGGCAACCTTCTGCTGCAACTGGTCCATGTCGTCGGAGCATCCGCCCAGCGACAACAGGACGATTACGGCGAGAGGTGTCAGCTTGCTCTGAATCATGGATATGCGCTGCCTGTGCTGCGTGCCGATCACTTTCCGGCCGGACGCGGCCGCTTGTTCTTCGGACCCTGCGGCTGGGCGGCGGCCTGTTCCTCGTCATCCAGGTAACGATAGGTCTTCGCGGTCACGTCGAGCTGCAACTGGTCGACCCCCTTGTCCTTGGACACCGGCGTGATCTCCACGTCGTGCAGCGTCACGATGCGCGGCAGCGCGGCGATGCCGCTGACGAAGGCGCCGATCGAATGGAAGCTGCCGGTGAGCCGCATCTTGATCGGCAACTCGGCATAGAAGTCCTTGTTGATCTGCTGGCTGGGCTGGAACAGCTTCTGGTCCAGGCCGGCCGCCGAGCCCTGCTGCGAGATGTCGGTGAGCAGGTTGGGCACTTCGGTCTTGTTGGGCAGCTTGCGCAGCATTGCGCCGAAGGACTGCTCCATTTCCTGCAGCTGGGCCTTGTAGGCATCCAGGTTGGCCGCCTTGCGGGCCTTGGCGGTCAGGCTCTCCATCAAGGTCTGTTCTTCCGCACGGGCCGTGTCCAGGTCGGGCTTTTTCGGCTTCCACGCCAGGAAGTACGACAGCAGGCTCACCGCCAGCAGAAAGATGAGGCCGATCGCGCCCAGCCGGAATATCGCCGGCCAGCGGCCGACGTCGTTGGGATCGAGATTGCGGATGTCTTCCAGAAGCTTGCTCATCGGCCGGCCTCCCGCGCGCCGCCCTTGGCCTTGCCGTCATCCTGTGCGGCAACCAGGTTTGGATTCTCCTGCACCGCGTTGAGCGTGAAGTCCGAACCGGCATCGCCCGAACCCTTGGTCTCGAGGATGTCCAGCGCCGGCTCGGCCAGCCATTCCGAAGCGTCGATGTTGCGCATGTAGTTGGAAACGCGCGTGCTCGATTGCGCCACGCCCTTGAGCTGGATGCGCCGGTCGTTCTGCTTCACCGACGTCAGGTAGATACCGTCGGGCAGCGTGCGCACCAGCTGGTCGAACAGATGCACGATCTCGGCACGGCTGCGCTCCAGCTGCTCGATGACCTGCATGCGCGCCACCAGCCGCTGCTTCTGTGCTTCCAGCTCCTGGATCTCAGCGATCTGCTTGTCGAGCTTGCTGATCTCGTCCTTCAGGTACTGGTTGCGCTCGTTCTGGTAGTCGACGGCCGACTGCATCTGCCAGTTCACGCCGAGCGCGATCAGGCCGGCCAGCATCAGCGCCGCCACCGCACCCACGGCGAATTCCTGGCGCCGTTGCTTGCGCTCGGCTTCACGCCAGGGGATCAGGTTGATTCTTGGCATCAGTCGAAGCTCCGTAAAGCCAGCCCGCAAGCCGTCAGCAGCGCCGTCGCATCCTTCTTCACCGCCTGCGACTTGGCTTTCTGGCTGATCTTCATCTGGCCGAGCGGATCGCCGCGTTGCGATTCGATGCCGACGCGGCTCTGGATCATCTCGGCCGCGCCGGGAATGTTGGCGCAGCCGCCGCAGATCACGATCTGCTCGGGCTGCTCGCGGCCGGCACCGGAGGCGAGGAAGAACTGCAGCGAGCGGCTGACCTGCTGACACATGTCGTCGATGAAGGGGCCGAGCACTTCGGTTTCGTAGTTGCCGGGCAGTCCGCCTTCCTTCTTGGCGCGGCCGGCTTCTTCCATGCTCAGTCCGTAGGTGCGCATGACTTCTTCGGTCAGCTGCTGGCCGCCGAAGGCGAAGTCGCGCGTGTAGATGACTTTCAGGTCGCGCAGCACGCTGAAGGTGGTGCTGCTGGCGCCGAAGTCGACTACCGCGATGACGCGGCCCAGGCCGCCGTCGGGCATCTGATGAGTCAGCAACCGGCAGGCGTTCTCCAGCGCAAACGCTTCGACGTCGACGATGCGCGCCGTCAATCCCGCGGCCGCACAGGCCGCAACACGCTGCTCCACATTTTCGCTGCGGGTGGCCACCAGCAGCACGTCGAGCATGTCCGGGTCCTTCTCCGACGGGCCGATCACCTCGTAATCGAAGCTCACTTCCTCCATGGGGAAGGGGATGTACTGGTCGGCCTGCATCTCGACCTGGCCCTCGAGCTCGTTTTCGCTCAGGGTGCGCGGCATCTGGATGACTTTGGTGATGGCTGCGTCGCCGCTGATGGCGACCGCTGCTTCCTTGGCACGGGCGCCGGAGCGCTTGACGGCCCGCTTGATGGCATCGCCGACAGCATTGGCGTCCACGATGGCTTTTTCGTTGATCGAATTCGGCGGTGTGGCTTCGGCGGCGTACGACTCGACGCGGTATTGGCCGCCGCTCATGGACAGCTCGATCAGCTTGACCGAGGAAGTCGTGATGTCGAGTCCGATCAGCGGTCGGGCCTTGGCTGTGAGTAGCACGCTATTTCCCTTTACCTATCAGACACTTAAGGGTCGATCTGAGATCGGACACGAAACACGGGCCGCAAATATATACAGGCGTGCGTTAAGTTGAATGTGAGGGCCCTCACGAAATACCATCGAGACGAACTGCGCCGATACAGCGAGTTTTTGCCTTAATGCAGCTCGAATCCGGGCTTTCTCATCAGGGCGCCGGAACTGTATGCGCCAGCGATCAAGGACTTGAGAGGCTTTGAGGAGTGCGGCCGACGCACTGGTGTTTCAGGCAGTGCGGAACGATAGTTGCGCCCGTTGGCCGAATTCCCCTGTCCTTTCCCCCCGGCGACCTAAGCTGCCTTAAGTTCAACTCGTGAAGCCGAAATCCATACCGGTGCGCTGTGCGCCCTTTGAGTTTTTCGCGAGTTCGTTTGGGTTTTCGCGGCTACTATTGCACACGCGCGTTTTTTAAAGCAAGGACTTAGGTTCACTTCTTGTGATGCGACGTTATCTTCCGACCCCGCTTTGCATCCTGCTCGCCGGACTGGTGGTCCTGGTCGGCGGGACCACGCTGGCGCTCTGCGGCGCCTATCAATACTTGCGACCCTCCTTGCCCGATGTCGCCGCCATCAAGGACATCCGCCTGCAAGTCCCGCTGCGCGTTTTCAGCCGTGACGGCAAGCTGATCGCGCAGTTCGGCGAGCAGCGGCGTATCCCCCTGGGTTTCGAAGCCATCCCCAAGCAGCTGATCAACGCGGTACTGGCGGCCGAGGACGACCGCTTCTTCCAGCACAGCGGCGTGGACTATCCGGGATTGCTGCGCGCGGTCGTGCGGCATCTGTTGTCGGGCGAGAAGAGCGAGGGCGGCAGCACCATCACCATGCAGCTCACCCGCGGCATCTTCCTGAGCCCGGAGAAGAGCTACCGGCGCAAGCTCCTGGAGATCTTCCTCACGCTGCGCATCGAGCAGCAGTTCAGCAAACAGGAAATCCTGACGCTGTACATGAACAAGATGTTCCTGGGACAGCGTGCTTACGGCGTGGGCGCCGCCTCCGAAGTTTACTTCGGCAAGCCGGTGGATCAGTTGACGCTGCCGGAGATCGCGCTGATCGCCGGCACTTTCCGCTTGCCCTCGCGCGACAACCCGGTGGCGAATCCCGATCTCGCCAAGCATCGCCGCAGCTACGTGTTGCGGCGAATGCGTGAAAAGAACTTCATCACCGCGGCAGAGCACGACGCAGCGGTCGCCGCGCCGGTGGAATCGCGCCTGCATGGACCGGCGGTCGAAGTCGAAGCGCCGTACATCGCAGAAATGGTTCGCTCGGATCTGTACAGCCGGTTCGGGACCGACGCGTACACGGCGGGCTATGAAGTCATCACCAGCATCGACAGCCGCCTGCAAGCCGCCGCGGTGCGGGCAGTGCGTGCTGGCCTCATCGAATACGATCAGCGCCACGGTTATCGTGGTCCAGCGGGTCGCGAAACGGTGCCCGCGCAGGCTCGCGAAACCGAATGGTCGCAACTGCTCGAGGAATATCCCAAACGCGGCTGGCTCGAACCGGCACTCGTGCTGTCAGTCGAAGATCGCGGCGCGGTTGCGTGGTCGCGTGCGCATGGCCGCATCAATCTTCCTTGGACAGGGCTGAGCTGGGCACGCACTCCGCTAGCCGATGGCAGCGTGGGGCCGGCATTGCAACGCGCTGCTGACGTTCTCGCGGTAGGCGACGTGGTGTACGTAGCGCAGGAACGCAGCGGCAACTGGCGCATGGTGCAGATACCGGAAGCGCAGGGCGCGTTCGTCGCAATGGATCCGCAGGATGGCGGCGTTGCCGCGCTGGTCGGCGGGTTCGATTACTTCGCCAGCAACTTCAACCGCGCCGTGCAGGCGAAGCGCCAGCCGGGCTCGGCCTTCAAACCCTTCCTGTATTCGGCGGCACTCGAACAGGGCTTCACCCCGGCGAGCATCATCAACGATGCGCCGCTGGTGATCGACGATCCTTCGCTGGAATCGGTATGGCGGCCGCAGAACAACTCGCGCGAATTCGGCGGACCGATGCGATTGCGCGAAGCGCTGGTGCGCTCACGCAACCTGGTTTCGATCCGCATCATGCACACGCTCGGCGCGGACTTCGCCACCAAGTACATCGAGCGCTTCGGCTTCCCCGAAAGCAGCCTGCCGCACAACCTCACGCTGGCGCTGGGCACGGCGCAGGTTTCGCCGCTGGAAATGGCCGGCGCGTATTCCATCTTCGCGAACGGCGGCTATAAGGTCGAGCCTTACTACATCGATCGCATCCAGGGTCCGGACAACAACGTCGTGTACGAAGCACAGCCGCGCTTCGTTTGCCGCGAATGCGTCGAGCAGGCGGCCGAACAGCCGCTCGTGGCGGAAAATACCGAAGGCGCCCCGATACCGGTGTCCACGCCGGTTGCAGCTTCTGCACCTGCGCCAACCACCGACGAGAGCAACTGGGGCAGTCTGAGTTACGTGCCCGAGAAACTGCTCGCGCCGACTTCGATCTCGCCGCAGAACGATTACCTGATGGCGGACATGATGAGCGATGTCGTGCGACGCGGAACGGCGGTACGTGCACGGCAACTGAAGCGCGACGACATCGCCGGCAAGACCGGCACCACCAATGACCGTCGCGACGCCTGGTTCTGCGGCTTCAACAGTTCGCTGGTGGGCGCCGCCTGGGTCGGTTTCGATCAGGAGAAGTCGCTGGGACCGGGCGAGGAAGGCAGCCGTACGGCGTTGCCGGTGTGGATCTATTTCATGGCCGAGGCGTTGAAGGGGGTGCCCGAGCAACGTCGCGTACCGCCGCCTGGCCTGGTGACCATGCGTGTCTCGGCAGATTCCGGATTCGCAGCCCGCCCTGGCGATCCCAATGCCATCTTCGAGACCTTCATCGCCGGCCATCTGCCGCCGGAAGCCGAGGACGGCGCTCTCGACGAACAGGCCGAGCAGACCCGCTCGATCTTCTAGGAGGCACACAACAGCCGATTCTCGAACCGACGCCGAACGAACAACGACTGGAGCTGCAGCCTTTCGGGAGACGGCATGAGCAAACGAGTGAACCAGCGCGCCGAGCAACTGCGACGGGCGCTTGCCATGGAAGCGGCGCGCATCATGTCCGAGCAGGGCATCGACGACTACCGGCTCGCCAAGCGCAAGGCGGCCGAGCGCCTCGGCGCCACGGATATTTCAGTGCTACCGAAGAACACCGAGATCGAAGCGGCGCTGGTCGAACGTCAGCGGCTGTTCGAAGCCGACACGCATTCCTCGGTGCTGGAATCGGCGCGTCGCACAGCACTGCAAGCAATGCGGCTGCTGCAGCAGTTCGAACCGCGCCTGGTCGGCCCGGTGTTGAGCGGCACCGCTTCGGCACATTCGGAAATCAACCTGCATCTGTTCGCCGAAGGACCCGAGCCGGTGGTGCTGCATTTGATGGAGCACGGCATCCCGTACCAGATGGCCGAACGTCGCCTGCGCTATGAGCCGGACCGGGTGGTGGCCTATCCCGTGGTGCGCTTCGTCGCAGGTAATAGCGAGATCGACGCAGTGGTGTTTCCACTGAACGGCATCCGGCAGTCGCCGGCCAGTCCGGTAGACGGTCGCCCGATGCGACGCGCTGACAGCGCGGAGTTGGAATCGCTCCTCGCAGATGCACCAGCACCCATGCGCGTAGGCTGGAACTGAGCAGCTGAGCGGCGAGGCTTCGAGTCCTCGCCATCACAGCTTGTTCTGAGATCGGTGCGGAAGATTTCCGTCACGCGACGCAGGACGCGTCGCGGGTTACCCGCAGCGGCATCCTTCCGGACGCCGCATTCAAGCAATGATTACGGGCTCGATGAGGTGAAGGCCAGCGCAGCCTCAGCCGCGCTTGCTCATCTCGACGTAGTCGCGCTTGGTCGGGCCAGTGTAGAGCTGGCGCGGGCGGCTGATCTTCATCGCCGGGTCCGCGATCATCTCTTGCCAGTGCGCCACCCAGCCCACGGTACGCGCGATGGCGAACATCACCGTGAACATGGACTGCGGAATGCCGATCGCGCTGTAGATGATGCCCGAGTAGAAATCCACGTTCGGGTACAGCTTGCGCTCGACGAAGTATTCGTCCTTGAGCGCGATCTCTTCCAGGCGCAGCGCCAGCTCGAACAACGGATTGTCCGACTTGCCCAGCTTCGCCAGCACCTTGTGGCACATGGCGCGGATGATGGTGGCGCGCGGATCGAAGTTCTTGTAGACGCGATGGCCGAAGCCCATCAGCCGGAAGTTGTCGTTCTTGTCCTTGGCCTTCGCCAGGTACTTCGGCACGTTCTCGACGGTGCCGATCTGCTCGAGCATGCCCAGCACGGCTTCGTTCGCACCGCCGTGCGCCGGGCCCCACAGCGCCGAAATGCCGGAGGAAATGGCTGCATACGGGTTGGTGCCGGTGCTGCCTGCAAGCCGCACCGTCGACGTGCTCGCGTTCTGTTCGTGATCGGCGTGCAGGATGAACAGCAGGTCCAGCGCCTGCGCAGTGACCGGATCGACGTTGTACTGCTCGCACGGCACCGCGAAGAACATGTGCAGCAGATTCGAGCAGTAGTCGAGATCGTTGCGCGGATAAACGAAAGGCTGACCGAGCGCGTGCTTGTAAGCCGCCGCGGCGATGGTCGGAATCTTGGCGATGATGCGATGCGCGAAGATCTCGCGATGGCGCGGATTATGGATGTCCATCGAGTCGTGATAGAACGCCGCCATCGACGCCACCACGCCCGACAGCATCGCCATCGGATGCGCGTTGTACTGGAAGCCATTGAAGAATCGCAGCAGCGATTCATTGATCATGGTGTGGTACTGGATCGCGTGCGTGAACTCCGACAGCTGCTCGCCGGTCGGCAGTTCGCTGTTGATCAGCAGGTACGCCACTTCCAGGAAATTGCTCTTCTCCGCCAGCTGCTCGATCGGGATACCACGGTACAGCAGCACGCCTTCGTCGCCGTCGATGAAGGTGATCTTGCTCTCGCAGGAGGCGGTGGCCATGAAGCCGGGATCGAAGGTGTACAGGCCGTGATCGCGATGCAGAGTCGCAATGTTCAGCACATCCGAACCGAGCGTCCCGCTCTTGATCTCGGCCACAGACTTCTTGCCGGTGGACAGGTCGGTCAGTTCAAGTTTCTTCTCGGGCATGGGGCTCGTTCCGGAAAACGCGCGGCCGCCAATCGGCCGCTGGCTTTTGCGTAGGGGCAAATTTGGGAGGCGCAGCCTTACACGTCACCGCCACCGAATCAAGCGTCTGGATTCGCTGCGCAAAGCCGCCGCCGGCAGCGATATCTGAAAGCTCGGGCTTACCGCACCGAAAAGCTATTGGACGATCTTGAGCAGCTGGCCGGGCTGCGGCTGCTTGTCCGGATACAGGTCGTTCATCAGGCGCAGCAACTGCGCCGGATACTTCTTGATCGGCGAGTTCTTGGCCAGATCCTCGATGCGGGTATTGGCGCCGACACGCACGATCCGTACCTTGTAGGGCTCCGCCAGCGCGAATTCGTTGTCTTTGAGGCGACGGAAAGTTTTGATCGACGACATGAACAGGGCGTCGGCGGAGGGCGCGCCGCTGGAAGCCTTGCTGGCGCCAGCGAAGATGTACGCGAGATTGTTGTGGTAGATCACCGCATAGCGTGCCGGCACCACGCCGAAATCGGTGTTCGCCGAACGCACGACCGCGGTGTAACCCTGCAAGCCGTTCACTTCGATGGCTTCGCCCGGGCCCGCGTTCGAGCGCGCCAGGAGTCTGGACAGCAACTCCTTCGGCCCCATGTTGGGCGGCGGCGCCTGCGTCTGCATTTGCAGCACGCTGTCCTTCTTCGGAGCGATCGCCTGCAGCCGGTCGGCTTTGTTCTCCACCGTCCAGCCTGACGGGAAGGCGAGCGTGAAGCCCAGGTTGGCGTGATAGAAGCGATTGCCCTTCAGCACGCCCTGCGCCCGGCTGCTGCCTACCGGCAGGCCGTTGATGGCCTGGAGGTAGCGCTCGCGGCCCGGATCCACCTTGTCGCCGTGGTTCTGCAGCTTTTCGGCAGCCTTCACTACCTCCTGCAGACGCTGGTCGTTGTCGGGGTGGGTGGCGAAGACGCCGTGATAGATGTGCGGCTCGCGGTTTTCCTCACGCGCGCGAGCCACCTCGAACATTTCCTGGTTCTTCAGCAGCCGCACCACGTCGATCATGTGCTCCGGCGCCAGCCCCGAGTTCTGCAGGTATTCGGCGCCGAGCCGGTCCGCTTCCAGCTCGTTGTCGCGACCGTAACCACGCACCAGCGCCGCACCCGCGTAATTGGCGAGCCCGGCCAGATCGGCGCTGCCCGTGAAAATCCCGACCGCGGCGGCACCGATCCCGGAGAGGGTCGACTGGGTCTGCTGCTTCACCGGGTGGCGGGCATTGATATGCCCGACCTCATGGCCCAGTACTGCCATCAGCTCGGCTTCGGAATTCAGGTAGTTGAGGATGCCGCGGGTGATGTAGACGTAGCCGCCGCCGGTGGTGAAGGCATTGATGTCTTCGCTGTCCAGCACGGTGAAGTAGTACTGCAGCTCCGGCCGCTGCCCGGCCTTGGCCACGCGCTGACCGACCTCGTTCACGTATTGCTGCAACCGCAGGTCGTCGTACGCACCGCCGAACTGTTGCAGCAGCAGCGGATGCACCTGCTTGGCGCGGTCGATCTCCGCCTTCTCGGAGGAAAACACCAGGTCGGGCCGGCCGGTGACCGGATTGGACGCGCACCCCGCAAGCGCAGCGGCCGAAACCAGGGCGAACGAAGCGGCACGTGCCAGGGAACTCAATGACATGACGGCGGCCCGCAGGTGAGGCAATCGCTGATCTTATAAACCCGGTGCTTGCCGGCGCTCAACCGGAAAGCCCGGCGTCATCGCCACAGCTTCGGCGACCGCGAGGTCGTTCAGCTCGATGCCAGCTGAAGACCGGGGCGGCCGTCCTGCCCGCGGATTCCCGCGTTTGGGTGAATCGCAACCGTAAGTGTCAGAGCGGGGGCTGAGGTTCGGGGTTCCACAGCGGACACGACGTACAAATGAAAAGGGGCGCCAAAGGCGCCCCTTTCGTAAGGAAACGGCGAGCGGCCCGCAGGCGGGACCGGCGCTCGGATCAGCGGGCGTACTTCTTGCGGAACTTGTCGACGCGGCCGCCGGTGTCCACGATCTTCTGCTTGCCCGTGTAGAAGGGGTGGCAGTTCGAACAGACTTCGATCTGCAGATCGTGCCCGAGCGTCGAGCGCGTCACGAAGGTGTTCCCGCAGCTGCAGGTCACCGTGGTCTCTTTGTACTCTGGGTGGATTCCGGCTTTCATGTCTGTTGAGCGCTGCAAGCGCCCCCTCGAAAAAAGGCGCGCAGTGTAGCGGCGCGCATGGCAGGTCGCAAGGTAAATGGCGACGGGATCGCAACTCTCAAGTCCCACGGCCGTCGGCTCGAGGTCTTTTGCTGCGCCGACCTGACCGCAGCACGCCGACTGCGCACGGCCACAGCAAGGGGGCGCCCTGGGGCCGACGGAAATCGTCTCTGCGGTAACCGGCAACCGGCTCTCGGTTATCCACAAAACCTGTGGATAAGTTTGTGGATGATTTGCCGTCCTGCGAATGGCCGATGCGACAAAATCGCAGTGCGGCTACATTGGTTAAATTTTAGCCACGTAGTTTCTGTTTTATACGTCAATGACTTACAAGCGGCTCCTTACCTATCGCTTGTAATTTCGTCATCAAGACACGGTTCTCATTTGGCCCGGCCCAGCGTGTGCATAACCTCGTCGTGGCGGCACCGGGGCCGGCCTTGCCCAAAGGTAAATTTGTGCGACCGTTCACGCACTTGCGTTGACCTTGGTGGAGGGAGGTCCGGCCAGGAACAACGCCTGCAGATCGTTCAGGAATCTCCATCCCAGCTCGCTCGGCTGCCAGTGCCGACCCTGACGGACCAGTAGTCCCTTGGCCTGGGCGGCCGCGAGCCCGGCATCGAGCGCGGACCGAGGCAGGCCGGTGCGAGCCTCGAACTGCGCCAGCTCGAATCCCTCCTTCAAGCGCAGGACATTCAGCATGTACTCGAACGGCAATTCATCGACCGGCACTGGGCGCTGTTCGATGAGCCGGTCGGGGACGGCACGGGATAAGTAGTCGCGTGGCTGGCGGCATCGCGCCGTCCTGATCACGCCACCGCCTTCATCAGTTCGGGTCAGCTTGCCGTGCGCGCCCGCCCCGAGGCCGAAATAGTCGCCGAACTCCCAGTAGTTCAGATTGTGACGGCAGCGTCGTCCCGCCTGCGCGTACGCGGACACTTCGTACTGCCCATAGCCATGCCGATCCAGCAGTTCCTGACATTCCAGCTGCATATCCCAGGCCTGGTCCGGATCCGGCAGCGGCGGCGGCCGGTGATAGAACACCGTGCCGGGCTCGAGCGTCAGCTGGTAATGCGACAGATGGGTCGGAGCCAGAGCGATGGCGGTGCGGACATCGACCAGGGCCTGCTCGCGGGTCTGTTCCGGCAGGGCGTACATCAGATCGAGATTGAAGTTCTCGATGCCGGCCCGGCCGAGTTCCTCGACCGCGCGTTGGATGTCGTTGGCGCCGTGAATACGTCCGAGCGCCTTCAGGTGTCGATCGTTGAAAGTCTGGGCGCCGAGCGAAACTCGCGTTACACCCGCATCGCGATAGCCGCTGAACCGTCCGTGTTCGATCGTGCCCGGATTGGCTTCGAGGGTGACCTCGATGTCGGGCACGCAGGCGATGCGTGAACGCACGCCTTGCAGAAATCGTCCGATCTCCTCGGGACTGAACAGGCTCGGTGTGCCGCCGCCGAAAAATATCGATGTCAGCGCGCGCCCGCCGGTCAGCGACAGGTCGTGTTCGAGGTCTTCGAGCAGCGCGTCGACATAGTTTTTTTGCGGTAGAGCCTCCGGCGCCACATGCGAGTTGAAATCGCAGTACGGGCACTTGCGCACACACCAAGGCATGTGGGCATAGAGAGCAAGAGGCGGAGCTTCGAGCAGCATGAGCGCGCGGGCTTACAGCCCGGTCGGCGAAATTCCGGTGACATCGTGCGAGCGAGATGCGAGAGGAAGCTGCTCGACCAGCAGTCGCAACGCCTGGCCGCGATGACTGAGCCGATTCTTCTCCAGGGCCGGCAGCTCGGCCACCGTCCTTCCGTCCGCGAGCTCGAAGACCGGGTCGTAACCGAAACCGCCGTCGCCGCGCGGCGTATCGATGATGTGGCCCTCCCAACTGGCCTGACAGACCAGCGGTGAGGGATCGAGATCCCAACGCATGAAAGCCAGCGCGCAGCGATAGCGCGCCGTGCGTTTCGCCGCCGGCACGTCGCGCAGTTCACGCACGAGCTTTTCCAGGTTGGCTTGATCGTTGGCACCCGGGTCGGCGTAACGCGCCGAGTAGATACCTGGCGCGCCGTGCAACGCATCGACTTCGATACCGGAATCGTCGGCAATGGCCGGCAATCCGGCGGCGCGCGCCGCATGCCGGGCTTTCAGGATGGCGTTCTCGACGAACGACAAGCCGGTCTCTTCGGCGGCAACATCGGTGAACTGCGACTGCGCCAACACCTCGATGGCCAGCGGCGTCAGCAGGGCCTGCAGCTCCTTGAGCTTGCCGGGATTTTGAGTGGCGAGGACCAGGCGCATGGGTCAGTCCTGCAACGCTTCCAGCTGCTTGGCCAACAGCTGCCCGATGCCGCCGGCGGCGAGATTCAGCATTTCGTCCAGCTCGTTGCGACGGAAAGCATGGCCTTCCGCGGTGCCCTGCACTTCGATGAAACCGCCGCCATTGTTCATGACCACGTTCATATCGGTTTCGGCATCGGAGTCTTCGCGGTAGTCCAGGTCGAGCACCGGAATGCCGCCCCAGATGCCCACCGACACGGCCGCTACCTGGCCGTGAATCGGGCTTTCGCGCAGCACGCGCTTGCGAATCAGCGTATCCACGGCATCCACCATCGCGACGTAGCTGCCGGTAATAGAAGCCGTGCGCGTTCCGCCGTCGGCTTGCAGCACGTCGCAATCGAGCGTAATCGTCCGTTCGCCCAACGCTTTCAGATCGACGACGGCGCGCAGTGCACGGCCGATGAGCCGCTGGATTTCCAGGGTGCGGCCGCCTTGCTTGCCCGTCGACGCTTCACGACGCGAGCGAGTATGAGTGGCGCGCGGCAGCATTCCGTATTCCGCAGTCACCCAGCCTCCGCCGGAATTGCGCAGGAAGGGCGGCACGGTTTCCTCGACGCTGGCGGTGCACAACACACGCGTGTCGCCGAACTCCACCAGCACCGAGCCTTCGGCGTGGCGGGTGAACTTGCGAGTGATGCGTACCGGTCGCAGCTCGTCGGGAGCGCGGCCGCTGGGTCGACCTTTCATGAAAACCTCGATGACCGGCAGAGAGCTTCTGCGCCGGTGTCAGCACCTGCCGTCAGCACGCTCGATACCTTGAGTCTTTGCAGTCAAATGGCTGAATGAAGCCCGGGCCGCCATGCGCTTGCCCGGTCCGTGAAGGAGGGATTGTCGAACCGAAGTCCGACCGCAGCAAGTTGCCGCGGTGTAAAGAACGTCAGTTACCCAGCCAGCGCACGACGGCCGCCGTCGAGTTGTCGCTGAACGGCGTGGAAGCCTGAACCGCGCGGCGGCCCAATGCCTCCAGCCAGGCACGCAGGTTCTCCGGATCGTCGCGGAAGAAGCCGGCAATGTCGGCATCGCGCAGATTGGCCCAGATGCCATCGGAGCACAGCAGCAACACATCGTTCGGCTGCAGCACGTGACGGCCGCTCAGGGTCATCTCCGGAATCGCCGGGTCGCCGCCCAGGCAGCATTCGACGAAATTGCGCATCGGGTGGGTCGCCACCTCGTCCTCGGTGATCTTGCCTTCGCGCAACAGCAGCTCGACGTGGCTATGGTCGCGCGTGCGCGTCACCACGTTGCCCTTGCGTATCCAGTACACACGGCTGTCACCCACGTGCGCCCAGTAAGCCGCGCCGTCCTGTATCAAACAGACGGCGATGGTGGCGCGCGGTCGCGCATCGATGCTCTGGCCGCTGCCCAGCCGGGCCACGTCGTCGTGCGCCTTGCTCAGGGACAGGTGCAGAAAGCCGAACGGATCGAACAGCGGATGGGTCGAGCGCTGAAATGAGTCCAGCAGGCTTTTCAGTGCGGTATCGGCAGCGCGGCTGCCGTCGGAATGTCCACCCATGCCATCGATGACGATGGCCAGCGCCGCCTTGTCGTTGACGGCCACGGTGACGCGGTCCTGATTGTCCTCGCGGTCACCGATCAGACTCAGATCTGCATGCTCAATCCGCAAGCGCGGGCTCCGGGCCGGGAGGGCTCAGTTGTTGAAGCTGTTACACTGGGCGCCGCTTTATACACCGGCTGGCTGCCGGGACGTAAGACAGCTTTTTCCTTAATCCCGAACTCTTCAGCACGTCCAAGTTTCACTCATGATCCGCAGCATGACAGGTTTCGCCCGGCGCGAGCGCCAGGGCCCATGGGGCGCACTCATATGCGAGCTGCGCACGGTGAATCACCGCTATCTGGAAGTCTCGCTGCGTCTGCCCGACGAGCTCAAGACGCTGGACAACGAGATCCGGCAGACCATCGGCGCGGCGCTGCGCCGGGGCAAGGTGGACGCCAGCCTGTATCTGAAATCGAGCAGCGGCACGACCCGCTCGATCGAGATCGATACCTCGCTGCTGGATGAGCTGCTGGCGCGCGTCGCCGAAGTTCGCGGACGCGGCGTGAGCACCGCCGAAGTCAATCCGCTCGATCTGCTGCGCTGGCCCGGCGTGATCCGCGACACGGAAATCGATTCCAAGCCGGTGCTGGCAGCCGCATTGGAACTGCTGCGCGAAGCGCTGACGGAACTGAACGACACACGTCATCGCGAGGGCCAGCGCATTCGCGAGCTGCTGCTCAGCCGATGCACTGCGATGCGCTCGCAGGTAGAACTCGTCAAGACGCGACTGCCGGATATCTCGCAACGGATTCGGGATCGCATCGTCGAGCGCATCTCGCAGCTCGGCGTCACGCCGGACCAGGAGCGGCTGGAACAGGAACTGGTGCTGTACGCTCACAAGATGGACGTGGACGAGGAGCTGGACCGCCTCGCCGGCCACATCGACGAAGTGACCGGTGTGCTGGATTCCTCCGAGCCAGCCGGCCGGCGCCTGGACTTCCTGATGCAGGAGCTCAATCGCGAAGCGAACACGCTGTCGTCGAAATCACAGGATGCCGAAACCACGCGCGCGGCGGTCGATATGAAGGTCATCATCGAGCAGATGCGCGAGCAGGTGCAGAATGTCGAGTGAGCGCCCGACCCGGGGCAGCCTGTTCGTGATCGCCGCGCCATCCGGTGCGGGCAAGACTTCATTGGTGCGCGCGCTGATGGAGCGCAAGCCGGAGCTGCGCTTCTCCATTTCCTATACCACCCGCAAGCAGCGTCCGACCGAGCAGCACGGCCGCGATTATTTCTTCATCGACAAGCCCGAGTTCGAGCGCATGATCGATGGCGGCGAGTTCCTGGAGCACGCGCAGGTCTTCGACAATTTCTACGGCACCTCGCGCGCACAGGTCGAGGCGCTGCTGGCAGCTGGCAGCAACGTGCTGCTGGAAATCGATTGGCAGGGAGCGCAGCAGATCCGCAGCGCCATGCCGGAATGCCAGTCGATCTTCATTCTGCCACCGTCGCGCGCCGAGCTGGAACGGCGCCTGCGCAACCGCGGCACCGATAGCGACGAAGTGATCGCACGCCGGCTGCGCGATTCCCTGGCCGACATGTCGCACTGGAACGAGTTCGACTACGTGGTCGTCAACGACGATTTCGCGCGCGCCACGACCGACCTGGAAACCATCGTCAGCGGCCAGGGCGCGGGCCTGCGCGGTGGCCGATCCGAAATTCAAACGCTGACGCAGCAGCTGCTGGGTTAACCACGACAGATTTTTTTGCGCGGCGCCGTAATACTGCGCCGCGCGTTGAACTCGGAGCGCCGCTCGCAGCCAAAAGCTGCGTCGGCATCTGCCGTCGTTGCTTGAGGATCATCATGAGCCACAAACTGTTTCCCGGCCTGTTTCCGTTGCTCGGCGCGCTGATGTGCGCATGGATCGTCCCGGCCGGAGCCTCCGCCGCGGAAACCGAGCGCCCGCGTACGGTGTCCGTCTCCGGACAAGGCGAAGTCCAGGCCGAACCCGATCAGGCGACCGTCACGCTCGGCGTCGAATCGCGTAAGCCCAGACTCGAAGATGCGCGCGCCGAAGTGACCAAGACGATCGAGGCCGTGCTCAAGCTCACGCGCGATCTCAAGATCGATCAGAAATACGTGCGCTCGACCCGAGTGAACGTGCAGCCCGAGTACAACTGGGACAACAACGCGCGCGAGCGCAACCTCATCGGGTACTTCGTGTCGCGCCAGGCCGAAGTGGAGCTGCGCGACCTGGAGAAGCTCGGCACGTTGCTGGAGAAGGCAACGGACCTCGGCGTGAACCAGCTCGGCGATCCGCGCCTGGAGTCCAGCAAGCGTCGCGACCTGGAACGCGAAGCACTGGCGAAGGCGGTGCAGGATGCGCGCCTCAATGCGGAAGCGGTGGCCAAGGCCGCTGGCGCCCGGATCGGCGCAGCCCGCACGATCTCCGCCAGCTCGGGCTTCGTTCCCGCACCGATGATGCAGCGCATGAAGACCGTGGCGATGGCGGCCGAGGCGAGCGATGCCTCGCAGTCCTATCAGAGCGGCCAGATGACGTTCACCGGCAACGTCCAGGTCGAGTACGACCTGATCGTCACGCCGTAACCTTGCCCGGTCGAATGCGTCCGCCATCATGCGGCGCGTTCGACCGGCACTGCACCAGGTCTGGCCTCAGCGCCGCGAAGATGCCAATGTCGCTGCCGACAAAGCTCATCTAAGCCGAAGGTGTGAGCCCATGGCCATCCGCCGCAGATCCGCCCGAGCAGCACGCACCGGCAGCGTGCTGCTCGGCTTCTATGCACTAGCCGCTGGCGCAATCGATGCGCCCAAGCCCGACGCGGTGACCGCGCCTGCGGCATCCACGCCCGCACCACAAGCAGAAGTGAAGCCGACCGACGAATCGGCTTTCTATGAGCGGCTGCAGTTCGTCCAGCACAAGCGCAACCTGACCGGACTGAACGTCAGCACCGATGCGATCAAGGCCCTGTCGAGCGGCGCAGCCGATGTCGCCGTGGCTACGCTCAGCTCGCAAACCGCCGCCGGTAATCCGAACTCAAATATTGCGCTGGTGCGCATTCAGCACTGGTGCAATCGCATCACGTCGTCCCGCCCCACCGATTCCAAGGCGCAGCTCGCGCGACTGGCGCAGGTGCTGCCGCCAGAACGCCTCGCGCGCGCTGCCGGTGTGTATGCAGCCGAACGCTCGTATCAGGAACGCGCCAGGCAAGGTTGTGCGAAGGCCAGATTCGACTATGCCGGCATCGAAGCGCGGCTGCGGGAAGCTGCGGAAGCCGGCGATCCGGCCAGTGCCACCGAGCTCGCGCAGTTCGTGCGCGATCCGAAGCAGCGTGAGGAATTGCTGCAACACGCAGCGGACAAGAACTTCGCACCGGCCATGTATGCGCTGGCCACGAACCGGCTGATCGCGGTACAGCGAGGCCAGACCACCGAGAACGTCGGGACCATCCGGCTGCTGCTCAAGCAGGCCGGTCTCACGCTGTCACGCGCCAAGGTGGACCTGGCGAATTGCGTGGCGCTGGGATGCGACGGCCACCCCGCCAACACGGCAACCGCCGCGGCATTCGGTACGGATGCGGCTCGCGATGGCGAACCGCTCGCCTTTCTTTCCATGATGCGAATGCCCTGGGGCGGCCGCCTGAACCGCGTGGAACTGCTCGCCTGGCAATCCTACGGCGATCGATTGAACGAGATGGGCTGCACCGGCGAAGCGTACGTGCAGACCTCGGCGACGTTCACGCAGTCCTTGAAGGCGCTGGAAAGAGGCCAGGACGCCAGCGTGCTGGAGCAAGCGAAGGCACAGCTGGAAACGTTGTGGCAACAGAACGGCGAGCGGGCGAGGAAAGAGCAGGGCTGCGACTAGGCCGCGAGTCTGCAGCGCTGCTGCGAGTGCAAGCGATTCAGATCTGCGCGGCGATGTCCTGCAACAGTCCGTTGTCTTCCGGCTTGGTGCCGGAAGGGTATCGCCCCACCACCGTGCCATCGCGAGCGATCAGGAATTTTTCGAAGTTCCACTCGATGTCGCCGGCAAAGCCATTCGCCGCTGCCGTCAGCCAGGCATAGATCGGATGACGGCCCGGGCCGTTCACTTCGATCTTGGCGCTCATGGGAAAGGTCACGTTATAAGTGGTGGTGCAGAACTGGATGATGTCGCTTTCGGGCGCCGGCTCCTGCGCGCCGAACTGATTGCACGGAAAGCCGATGACGGTGAAGCCTTGTCCCTTCATCTCGCGGTACAGCCGTTCGAGCCCGGCGTACTGCGGGGTGTAACCGCATTTGCTGGCGACATTCACCACCAGCGCGACATTGCCGCGCAGCGGCGCCAGCAGATCGGGAATTCCGTCGATGCTCCGAACCGGGAAGTCGTAGAAGGACGGCATGATTACCTCAACAGGCGTGGGTTACGCCGCGACGCGATCCACCAGCAGCACGGTTCCGTCCACGCCGGTCACGCGCGCCTTGGCGCCCGCCGGCAGGTTCGGACCGCGGATGACCCATTCCCGATTGCCCAGGCGGATCCGGCCGCTGCCGTTCTGCAAGCCCTGCTCCAGCACCACTACCTGACCGATATGACTGTGGCCGGAACGATGGCTGGCCAGCGGACTGTTCAGCTCACGCTGCTTCGCCCGGTACTGACGCCAGAAGTACACCGCGAAAACAGTGGCTGCGAAGATCAGGAACCAGACCATGGGTTGCGTTCACTCGAGAAGCTGGGATGCGTCGGCGCGCGCAGCGTAGCAGGAGCGGATCCGGGGAAACGATGAAGGCAATCACACCTCGCGCCGGTCATGTTGCGCGTTTCGACTTTACGAAATGACGAGCTGCGAATTCAACTCACCGCCGGCAGGTTCGCTGTGAGTATTTTCCGCCAACCGGCGCTACGCGCTAACCCGAGCGCCGCTTGAGATGCACCAGCAGCAGTGAGATTGCGGCGGGTGTCACGCCCGGCACGCGCGATGCCTGGCCGAGCGTTGCCGGCCGGACTTCCTTCAGGCGCTGACGCACTTCGGTCGACAGACCCCGGACCTGCGCGAAATCGATGTCGTCGGGCAGCCGCGTCTGTTCGTGCCGGCGCTGCCGCTCGATCTCGTCCTGTTGGCGGTCGATGTAGCCGGTGTACTTCGCCTGCACTTCGAGCTGCTGCTGCAGCTGCTCGACCAGGCGCTCATCGGCTGCAGCACCGCTCATCCAATCCGGGCGACCAACCGGCGGCAACTGCGTCAACGCTTCATATGAGACCTCGGGCCGGCGCAGCAGCGCGTAGGCATGCGCCTCACGCAGCAGTGGCGTACCCAGTGTCCGCACGGCCTGCTCCTCAGTCATTTGATGCGGATGAACGACGGTGGTCGTCAGGCGCTGCGTCTCGTCGGCAATCGCGGCTCGCTTGCGCTCGAAGAATTCCCAGCGCTCATCGTCCACCAACCCGAGCTCGCGACCCTTCGGTGTCAGACGCAGGTCGGCATTGTCCTCACGCAGCAGCAGGCGGTACTCGGCACGACTGGTGAACATGCGATAGGGCTCACTGGTGCCCCGCGTAATCAGATCGTCGACCAGCACGCCAATGTAGGCCTCATCGCGGCGCGGCGACCACGGTTCCTGTCCGCTCACCTGGAGCGAAGCGTTGATGCCGGCGAGAAGGCCCTGCGCCGCGGCTTCCTCGTAACCGGTGGTGCCATTGATCTGGCCGGCGAAGAACAGGCCGGCGATGAATCGGGTTTCCAGGCTCGGCTTCAGGTCGCGCGGATCGAAGTAGTCGTATTCGATCGCGTAGCCGGGGCGGGTGATGTGCGCATTCTCGAACCCCTTCATCGAGCGCACCAGCGCGTACTGCACGTCGAACGGCAGGCTGGTGGAGATGCCATTGGGATAGATCTCGTGCGTGGTCAGGCCTTCGGGCTCGATGAAGATCTGGTGCGAGGTCTTGTCGGCGAAGCGGTGCACCTTGTCTTCCACCGAGGGGCAGTAGCGCGGCCCCACGCCCTCGATGACGCCAGTGAACATGGGCGAACGATCGCAGCCGGCGCGAATGATCTCGTGCGTGCGCTCGTTGGTGGCCGTGAGATGGCAAGCAATCTGGCGCGGATGCTCGCTGCGCCGGCCGAGGTAGGAAAACACCGGCACTGGCTCGTCGCCCGGCTGGGCTACCAGGCCTTCGTAATTGATGCTGCGGCCGTCGATGCGCGGCGGCGTGCCAGTCTTGAGGCGGCCGACGCGGAAGGGCAGAGCGCGCAGCCGTTCGGCCAGGCGATTGGACGGCGGATCGCCGGCGCGACCGCCCTGGTAGTTCGTCAGGCCCACGTGGATCTTGCCGCCCAAGAAGGTGCCGACCGTCAGCACCACTGCCCGGGCGCGGAATTCGATGCCTGTCTGCGTCACCACGCCGTGGATGGTTTCGTGCTCGACGATCAGGTCGGCGACTTCCTGCTGGAACAGCGTCAGGTTCGGCTGATTCTCCAGCATGGAGCGGATCGCCTGCTTGTACAGCACGCGATCGGCTTGAGCCCGCGTAGCACGTACAGCCGGACCCTTGCTGGCGTTCAGAGTGCGGAATTGAATGCCGGCACGATCGGTCGCCCGCGCCATGGCACCGCCGAGCGCATCGATCTCCTTCACCAGGTGACCCTTGCCGATGCCGCCGATGGCCGGGTTGCAGCTCATTTGGCCCAGCGTCTCGATGCTTTGAGTCAGCAACAGGGTGCGCGAGCCGCGGCGGGCAGCCGCGAGCGCAGCTTCGGTGCCGGCATGGCCGCCGCCGACGACAATCACATCGAACTGATCGGGAAAACGCATGGCAGGCAGGCCGCCGCAGTCAGGGGGCGGCTATTGTAGGGCAAGCCCCAACCCGCTCAATAAGGCGTCCTCGCAAGTCGGCCGGTTTCAGCGGGTTTTCACGCAAACAGGCTGATGGTCTCGGTCTCCGGCGCCAGCCGGACCGGCCCCGCATACCGCAGTCCCAGTTTCTCCAGTACCCGGATCGACGCCGTATTGCCGGGCGAGACCACGGCGACGATGCGCTTGAGGCCCAGCGGACCGCGGCCGTACTCCATGACGGCGGATGCCGCTTCGAACGCATACCCCTTCGACCACCAGGCCGGCAGCAACGCGTAGCCGACGTCCACCTCGCCGATGGCCTCGCGGTGAATCAGTCCGCAGGTGCCGATGGGAATGCGACCGTCCTTCAGCTCGATCAGGTAATGGCCGTAGCCATGGCGCTCGTAGCTGGCGATATGGCCCTGGATCAGGAGCTGGCGCGCCTGCTCGACCGTGCGCACGCCGCGATCGCCGATGTTGGCAATGAACGAGGGCTGGTTGAGCAGGCCGAGCATGAACTCGGCATCCTCGGGGGTGAGCCGACGCAGGATCAGCCGCGCGGTCTCCAGCACTTTCAGCGCAGTGTCGGCCATGTGCCGGCAGATTACGTCCCTGAATGCGCAGCGGACAAGATGCGCTCAGGGAGCCTGCGTTACCGGTGCAGGAAGCTGCAACTGCGCTTTCACACCGCCGAGCGGCGATGAGCCCAGGGCGAATGCGCCATCGTAGAGCGCGGCCAGATCGCTCACGATCGCGAGCCCCAACCCCGTGCCGGGCGTCGATTCATCGAAACGCTGGCCGCGCTCGATGCCGAGCGCCTGCTGCTCGCGGGACATGCCGGGACCGTCATCTTCGATCTCGATCTCCAGTCTGTGCTGCCGAAGTCGCGCCGTGACGGCAACTCGCGAGCGCGCCCATTTGCAGGCGTTGTCGAGCAGGTTGCCGAGCATTTCTTCCAGATCCTCGGCATCGCCGGCGAATCTCGCTCCATCATCGACGTGGGTTTCGAAGGCGAGCGCCCGCTCGGAGTGAATCTTGGTCATTCCGTGCACCAGCGCCGCAATCACCGGCTGGACCGGTGTCATGACACCACGCCTTGGACCGGCGCTGGCTGCGCGCGCCAGATGCCGATCGATGATTCTCTGCATCGCTGCCACTTGAACCAGATCGTCGCTTTTGTCCTGCGACATCGCCGAGCGGATCACCGACAGTGGCGTCTTCAGTGCATGCGCAAGGTCCGCCGCATTGGCGCGTGCGCGATCCAACGTGCGACGGTTCTGGTCGAGCAGCGTATTGATCTCTTCGACCAGCGTGTCGAGCTCCCGCGTGCCAGTCGTCTGCAACGTCTGAGCCGTACCGATGCGCACCTGTTCGATGTTCGCCGTCACCTTGCGCAGCGGACGCAGACCGAAGCTGACCTGCGCCAGGATGGCCAGCACCAGGCCACCGCCAAGCGCAATCAACGACAGCCACAGCAGGCGATTGAAATCGCGGGCATCCGCTTCCAGCGTGGCCAGATCGCCGGCGATAGCGAACGTCACCGGCACCGCAATGCCGGGCAGATCCACCGTTTGCTCGGCGACGCGCAAACGCTTGCCAAGTGCATCCCGCACGGTACGCAATCGCGGCGTTGCACTAACAGGCCCTGTTTGCGCGACGAGTTCCTGATCCCACAACGACCGCGAGCGCAGCGCGTTGCGCTGGTCGTGGCTGATCGACCAGTACCAACCGGAATAAACCTGCTCGAAACGCGGATCGCCCAAGGCACGCGCCAGAACGATATCGCCCGACGGCGCGATTTCGGCCGAGCCCATCAGGATCCCGAGCAATGAGGTCAAACGCTCGTCGAAGGAGTCCGCCAGCGTATCGCGAAAGCTCAGTGCCAATCCGCCACCACCGATGGGAATGGCCACCACCACCCAGGCCAGCGCGGCCAGCACCAGGCGCGCCTTGAGCGAGTTATTAATAGGAGTCGCTCGACGCAGATCCGTCCGAAAGCATGAAGCCGCGGCCGCGGACAGTGGCGATCAGGCTCGCGCCGACTTTGCGACGGATGCGGCTGATGAGCACATCGATGACATTCGAGTCACGCTCCGAGTCCCGGTCATATACATGCTCGGCCAGCTCGGTGCGACTCACCACCTTGCCCTGGTGGTGCATGAGATAGGACAGGATGCGATGCTCCTGTGCGGTCAGCTCCAATGGTTCCTGGTTGAACTCGAACAGCGCAGCGTTGACGTCGAGCCGCAGCGGGCCGCACTGCAGCGTCGAGGTGGCGTGACCGGTGCTGCGCCGGATCAGCGCACGCAGCCGCACCACGACTTCCTCCATCTCGAATGGTTTGACCAGGTAGTCATCGGCACCGGCATTGAATCCCGCCAGCTTCTCGTGCCAGCGGCTGCGTGCCGTCAGTACCAGCACCGGCACCTTGTGACCCGAAGCGCGCCACTGCTCGAGCACCGACAAACCGTCCTGCTGGGGCAAACCGAGATCGAGCACCACGGCGTCGTAGGTTTCGGTATCGCCGAGAAAATGCGCCTGCCGGCCGTCATGCGTCACATCCACGGCGAAGCCGGCTGTCGTGAGCCGGGCCGCGATGCGTGCAGCCAGATTGGGCTCGTCCTCGGCAACCAGGACGCGCATCAGTCATCCTCTTCGATGCGGATGCGCTGGCCGGTGCGCCCGTCGTACTCGAGCTCTAGCACCCGGCCGTCACGCGACAGAATTTTGATTTCGTACACCAGGGCACCTGTCTTCTTTCTGCGCTCGAGTTCGACCTCCAGCACGCGAGCCGCGAATTCCTTTTCGACCGCGACGAGAATCTCCGACAGGGGACGCAGCTCACCGCTTTCGACCGCACGTCGCGCGCTCTCATGGTCCTCGGAATCGGCCTGACTCGGCGGTATACCGGGGACGCAGAGCAGGATCAACAGCAGACAACAGAGCCTGGGCCACATACGTCGAAGGGTAAGCAGTCAGCATTGAATGAATCGTTAACGGCGCGCTCACGAGTCGTTAACCGCCGTCATGCCAGTCTGTGTCGCGTACCAACACATACACCTCGTCCACGACACAGGAGCTGCTCATGAAGTCCTTTTTTCGCACATCCGCACTCGCATTCATACTCGGCCTGACGGCCGCCGGCAGCGCGTCCGCCCAACAAGCCGCAGCGCCGGCGGCGGAGCTGACCGTGGCCCAGATCGTCCAGAAGCTGGAAAGCCTCGGCTATACGGCCATCGAAGACATCGAGAAGGACGACGGAGTCTGGGAAGTCGAGGCCACCTCCGCTAACGGCACGCGCGTCGAGCTCGACGTCGATCCGACCGATGGCCGCGTGCTGCGCGAACAGCCGGACCACCCCAAGCATCGCTGACCGCCCACGAACCGCCGCGGGGCGGATGGAAGTGCGTAACACCAGCCGGCCTGCCATCACTGCCGACTGACTCGCCGCCCCGCGGACACTTTTCGCCTGTTTGACTTCGGGTATTTCGCTGCGCCACTCTCAGGGCACGGCTCGGGCCTGCCGGCCCGAACGAACAACGACCGTGCCGCCGCGGCACGAATCGCCGACCGTCACTCGAGCAGGCCCCTCATGCGCCATTTCTTCGCCGCTACTCTGCTGGTCATCGCAACCGCGTTCGCCACGGCCAGCCTGGCTGCCGACACGAATCGCCGCCTGCTCACTGCCGACGACATCAATGCCCTGCACGAGGTCAGCGATCCGCAGCTCTCACCGGATGGAGAATGGGTCGCGTATTCGGTGCGCACCACCGACGTCGAGAAAGACAAGCGCGTGACGCATCTGTGGATGACGAGCTGGGACGGCAAACGCAATGTGCAGCTCACCGCCTCGAAGGAAGGCGAGCACACGCCGCGCTGGAGCCCCGATGGCCGGTACCTTTCCTTTCTATCGTCGCGCGGCGGCGAAGATGAGCCCGACCAGCTCTGGCTGATGGACCGCACCGGCGGTGAGGCGCAGGCCGTCACCACCTTCAAGGGTGACGTGCTCGATTACCAATGGTCGCCGGACGGCAAGCGCCTGGCGCTGATCGTGATGGACCCGGATCCGGCCAAGCCCGCGGCGGACGACCCGGACAAGACCCCGCCACCGATCGTGATCGACCGCTTCTATTTCAAGGAAGACGAGACCGGCTATCTCGGGGCACTGCGCCGGCATCTCTATCTGTTCAACGTCGCCACGCGCCAAGCGGAAATCCTGACGCCCGGAAAATTCGACGAAGCCTGGCCTTCGTGGTCGCCCGACGGCGAGCAGATCGCCTTCGTCAGCAAGCGCGGCGCCGATCCCGACCGCAGCAATGAGAACGGCCTGTACGTCATCGCGCCGCGTGCCGGCAGCGAAGCGCGATTACTGGCAACCTTCCACGGCGACGCCGGCGATTCCGGCTGGATGACCACTCCTTCGTGGCGACCGGACGGCCGCGAGATTGCCCTGACCGCCGCCAGTGATCCCAAACTCATCTATTACGCCCGGCAAAGTTTGCTGGTCATACCGGTGAACGGCGGCGCGCCGCGCGTCGTCACCAAAGACATCGATCGCAATGTGATCGCGCCGAACTGGTCGGCCGACGGCAAGTCGATCTACGCGCTACTCGAAGACGATCGCAATCAACAGCTGGTACGCGTGAATGCCGCAACCGGCAAGCTCGATCGGCTGATGCCAGGCCGTCGTGAGTCCACCGATTTCGATGTGGGCCCGAAGAATCGCATCGCGATCCTGGACAGCACCGTGGATCGGCCGGATGAAGTGTTTGCGTTCGAATCCGGCAAGGCGCGGCAGCTGACGCATCACAATGACGCCTTCCTGGCGAGCGTGAAGCTGGCAGCCGTCGAAGAAATCTCCTTCGCTTCGAAAGACGGCACGCAGATCAGCGGCTTTTTGGTCACACCGCCGGACTATGTGCAGGGGAAAAAATATCCGACCCTGCTGCAGATCCATGGTGGCCCGGTGTCGCAGTTCGCGAATGCCTTCATGCCCCAATGGCAGATCCTCGCCGCGCAAGGTTACGTGGTGGTCGCTGCGAATCCGCGCGGCAGCTCAGGACGCGGCCAGGATTTCTCGATGGGCATCTGGGCCGAATGGGGCGGCAAGGATACGCAGGACGTGCTGGCCGCGGTCGACTACGCCGTCAGTCGCGGCATCGCCGATCCCGAGCGTCTCGGCGTCGGCGGCTGGAGCTACGGCGGCATCCTGACGAACGCGGTCATCTCCAGGGACTCGCGCTTCAAGGCTGCCACCAGCGGTGCTTCCATCGGCAACGCGCTCGCCGGCTACGGCACCGACATGTACGTGCGTGAGTACGAGCTCGAGCTCGGCACGCCCTGGAAGAACACTGACGCGTATCTACGCAACGCCTACCCGCTGCTGCACGCAGACCGGATCCGCACGCCCACGCTGTTCCTGTGCGGCGAGAAGGATTTCAACGTGCCGCTGCTGAACTCGGAGCAGATGTACCAGGCGCTGAAGAGCACCGGTGTGGATACCCAGCTCATTATCTATCCGGGCCAGTTCCACGGCCTGAGCAAGCCAAGTTATCTGCGCGACCGGATGCAACGCTACATCGATTGGTTCGGCAAGTATCTGCAGGCCGAGCCAAGGCGATCCGGCGCGGAATAATGCGGTCGGCGTTCAGCTTCGGCTCTTGGGCGCCGGCTGTTTAACAGAATCATTTGTCGCGCGGCACGCGCCGGAGATTCTGTCGCAACGACCCGACTCTCACGACGACCATGGACCCGAAACAGGGATTCCCGCAATCGATGCGTCCAGCCGTTCGGTACACTAAGGCCCGGCCGGAACATTGCATGCGGGTAGAGAATTGCGTGACATGGATCGCGGGGGCTATTCCGATCGGTGGCGACATCGTGCGTGGCAAGTCGAGTCCACGTCAGAAAATGCCGATACGGCAAGCTTCGACGAATACAGCGCCTCGGAGGACCTGACCACCAGCTCGTTCCTGCCGGACGGACCGGACACGCCCGCTGCATCGGCAGATGCGCCGCCAAACGAACCTTCTGCGGCCACTACCTACGAGATCGGCCCGGGGAGCGTGCTGCGCAATCGCTACCTGATCGAGCGGCGCATCGGCGAAGGCGGCACCTCCGAAGTGTTCAGCGCCCTCGACCGACACCGCGGCAACGGCACCGACGGCTTCAATCGGGTCGCCATCAAGATCCTGCATTCCAGATACCGCGACGACGAACCACGCACCGAGCGGCTGATCCGCGAATTCCGGCACATGCAGCGGCTGACGCATCCCGGCATCGCGCGCGTCTACGATCTGGATTGCGAGAACGGGCTGTGGTTCATCACCATGGAGTTGCTGGAAGGACGCCCGCTGAGCCGGTGCATCCGTGCCGGGCTGAAGGAGGGCGAGGCGCTGCCGATCCTCACCCAATGCGCCGAAGCGCTCGCTTATGCGCACGACCACGCCGTCGTGCACGGCGATCTGAAACCCAGCAATATTTTCGTGACGCGCGACAGCAGCGTCCGACTGCTCGATTTCGGCTCCGTCCCCAGCCAGAACGAAGCATCGACGCAGAGCCCCGGGCATCGACGCTTCGCCGCGACGCCGCCTTACGCCAGTCCCGAGCTGCTCGAAGGCCAGGAGGCGCAACCGCGCGATGACATCTTCAGCCTGGGTTGCGTGGCCTATGAACTGTTCAGCGGCGGACAGCATCCCTTCAGCCGCAAATCGTCGCTCGATGCGCGGCAACAGCAGTTGCGACCGAGCTATCACGGCTCGATGCGGCCGCGGCATTTTGCAGTGATCGCCCAGGCGCTCTCCTGGGACCGCAACGCGCGGCCGGCTAGTGCGCGCGATTTCCTGCACGATTTTCTCGCCAGCCATTTCGACCACGAGGCCACGCCGCAGACCGCAGCCACTGAATCGAAACTGGAGGGCGTGAAGACGCCGGACAACGACGCTGCTGCTGCCAGTGCGAAAACGCCGGCTGCGGCACCCATGGCACAGCCCAAGCCGGCCGAGCCGATCGACGCAGCTACCGGTCCGCAGCCCAAACCCGCAGGACTGATTGAAGCAGCCCTCACCGCAGCATCGGTTCGGACCGCCACTGCCACGTCCAGGTCTGCCGCTCCGGCGACACCTGCAACGGCTCCACAGCCCAGATCCGGCGACCTGACAGCAGCCTCGAACGCACCCCAACCTGACGCCGGGCTCGCGACTGCCGCGCTGCGACAGCCGGCAGATCCGACGGTGACTCCTACGCCGCAGCCGTCCCAACCGACTGGCTCGACAGCGACTTCGGCCGGCCCGCCCAAACCGGCGGCGACGGCAACCCCGACTGGCCAACCTGGCGCATCCGGCTCCACGGCACAGCCCCGATCGCCCGACTCGACCGCAGCCTCGGCCGCCCAGCAGCCGAAGTCTGCAAGTTCTGCGGCAGCTGCAGCCGCCCACGAACCGACTGCCCACAGCTACGAAGAAGCCCGCGCCCGCTTCGCCGAACCCATCCCGGCGGAGCTGCTGGTTTCGACGTTGCGCTTCGCGGCCGAGCCGTCACTGCCAACGCCGCAACCGAAAGCCAAAGCATTGCTGCTTCGCCAGCGCTGGCTCTGGTTGCGTCCTGCGTTGCTTGCAGCAGCGTTCGTGCTGACGGTGGTGGTCGCCGTCCTGCTCTGGCAGCAGTTCTCGATGCGGCAAGTCACGCCGCAGCCGGCGGTGCAGCAGCCTGTCCGCAGCATCCCGCCACCAGCACCCGTGGCTGCAGTGGCCGAACCCCTGCCTGCCGCGGTGGAGCCGGAGCCAGCTCCTGCCGAAACACCCGCTCCAGAAACACGCCCGAGACAGCCTCCTCGTCAGATCGGAAGCGTGGCCTTTGAATCCACCGCGGTCCGCGTCAGCCCGTCGCAGTCG